>OUNO010097647.1_pt1 | contig 21584 bp, 18 predicted proteins | sample 1779811 | NCBI WGS metagenome assembly OUNO01 (sample SAMEA3914804, study PRJEB12502) | metagenome | biome: forest; material: soil | place: Canada | collected 2010-06-25 | depth 0.3 m | reverse complement strand
GAGCAGGCCGCCGCTGGTGTTGACCGGCATCGCGCCATCGAGGCGGGTGCGGCCGGACGCCAGCAGCTCTGGGCCTTCGCCGGGGGCGGCAAAGCCGACCTGCTCGTAGACCATCAGCTCGGCCGGGGCACTGGCGTCGTGGACCTCGGCGCAGTCGATCTCCCCGGGGCCGAGACCGGCGCGCTCGAAGGCCTCGCGGGCGGCTAGGGCGGTCGAGCCCGCGAGCGGGTCGTCGTGGTCGTGGCGGTTGCCCGAGCGCACGACCGAGGCGCGGATCCGCGGCCCGCTGACGCCGGCCTTGCGGGCCGCGGCCGCGCTGAAGAGGACCACGGCTGCGGCGCCGTCGGAGATCGGCGAGCACATCAAGAGGGTCAGGGGGTCGACCACTGTGCGGCTCGCCAGCACCTGCTCGATCGTCAGCTCGCCGCCGTACTGGGCGCGGGGGTTGAGGCCGCCGTTGTGCTGGTTCTTGACGACGACGGCGGCGAAGTCCTCGGCGCCGGCGCCGGAGACGCGCATGTAGCTGCGGGTCATGTCGGCATAGAGGTCCATGAAGAAGGAACGGTCCTCGCCCTCGCCCGGTGGGGTGCCGACTTCGGCGGCCAGCTCGGCCCGCTGCTCGACGTCGATCGCGGTGCCGATCGCTCTCATCCCCACCGTCTTGTCCTCGTGGGTCAGCTTCTCGGCGCCGAGGCAGAGGACGACGTCGTGGGCGCCGGCGGCGACCGCCTGCCAGCCGAGGTGCAGGGCGCTGGCGGCCGAGGCGCAGGCGTTCTCGACGTTGAAGATCGGGATGCCTTCGATCCCCAGCGGCCGCAGCACGACCTGGCCGCGGATCATCTCCTGGCCGGTGACGAGCCCGGCGGCGGCGTTGCCGACGTAGGCGGCCTCGATCTCGCCGACCGCGACGCCGGCGTCGGCCAGCGCTTCGCGGGCGGCGACGCCGGCGAGCTGGCGCAGGCTCGACGGGCTCTTCTCGAAGCGGGTCATCCCCGCCCCGGCGATCAGGACCTCGCTCATCCCCGGGTCCCCGAGTCCGTCGAGCCCGCGGCCACGCTCAGGCGACCGGGACGACCGCGGCCGATTCGGTGTCGAGCGCGCTCCAGTCGTCGTGGCGACCGTGGTGGTAGGGCGCGAAGACGCCGGCCGGGGTGGTGGCGACCGCCTCGCAGGAGCCGATCAGGTCGCACTCCATGTAGGTCGCTTTGGTCACCGAGCGGACCGGGATCTCGTCCAGCGGGTCGTGCACGGTGCCGCGCAGGACGACGCTGCCGGCGCCTTCCAGGGCGGCGGTGGCGTGGACCTCGAAGCGGGCCCGGGTGAGGATCGCGTCCTCCTGCAGCCCGGAGCCGCTGGCGTCCGGCCGGGCCTTGAAGTTGAAGTTGTAGCCCTCGGTGTCGAAGGCTCCGAGGTCCTTGCTCATCTCCCCCTGGAGGTCGATGATCCGCACCCCGCCGCGCTCGACGTAGCCGCGGAAGGCGTCGCCGCGCCGGCGCAGCTCGCTGTCGGCGATCTTCTTCGGCTCGCCGAAGAGGTCACGGCCGTAGATCGTCGGCACGTCGCCGTCCATGTACATCGCCAGCACGTACTCGCCCTCGATCCCTTCGTGGCGGGCGGAGACGTAGATCGAGCCGCCGGAGAAATCGCCGACGCAGTTCGATTCCCAGCGGCCGACCATCGCCCGCACGGCGGGGGTGGCGGACGGTTCCAGCGGCGGCGGCAGCACTTCCGCGACGACGCTCTCGTCGGTCTGGAACTCGACCGACAGCATCTGGCCCCCGACGAATCTCGGGTAGCTCAGCGCGTGCTCTATACGGGCGATCTCCTCGGCACTCTTGACGAAGCCCATTTCTCTTCCTCCTGGTCCACTTGGTGGGGAGAGATCACCGTATTCGGCTCCGGCTGGGTCGTATAAGAGAGATCGAGGATCTCTTGGTGGAGATCCAAACCGCGCTTCTCCCAGGAGCTGCGCCAGTCGTTTATGTGCCTGCGCATCACCGCCGCGGCGGTGTCGGGATCGCGGACCTCGATCTCGTTGACGATCCGGCGGTGGTAGTTGGTCGCGTGCTCCGCCATCTCTTTCGTGTCCATGAAGCGGTAGAGCGCGGGGAGGAGCAGCTGGCCGATCGGCTCGCGGGCGATGATCAGCGCCGGGTTGGCGCTGAGCTCGGCCATCGTCGCGTGGAACTCGACGTCGAGCCGGCTCCACTCGGCGAGGTGGTCGAGGTGGCGCTCCTGCGCCTCGAGCTGTTCGTGCAGCGACTGCAGGTCGGCGTGGTCGGCGCGGATCGCGGCGAAGCGGGTCAGCTCCGGGTCGAAGGTCATCAGCGCCTCGTGCAGGTGGTGGAAGGTGACGTTGTGGCGGCGCAGCTCGCGCCGCAGCTCGCGGAAGGCGGGGACGTCGGTGCGGTCGGCGACGACCATGATCCGCGGGCTGGCGCGTTCGACCAGACCGCCCTGCTCGAGGATCCGCAGCGCCTCGCGCACGGTCGAGCGGCTGACCCCGGCCTGTTTGGCCAGCGCCGTCTCGGAGGGCAGGCGGTCGCCCTCGCGCAGATCCCCGGAGGTGATCCGCTCGCGCAGCAGCCCGGCGAGCTGCTCGTAAGCTCGCGCGATCTTGATTGGTTGAACCAGCTGTCCGTCACTCATGGCGTGTTCCCGCAAACAAACCTCATGTGACCAACCCTATCCCTCTGCTTTGAGCCCCTGTGCTGCGGCTGAAATGGCTTTGGAGGTTGGTAACAAAGCCTTCTCCAGCTCGGGGCTGAACGGCATCGGCACCGCGGGCGCCCCGAGCCTGCGGACCGGCGTGCGTAGTTCGTCGAAGAGCTGGTCGCCGACCCGGGCGGCGATCTCCGCCCCGGCGCCGAAGTCCTGGACCGCCTCGTGGACGATCAGCAGTCGGCCGGTGCGCCGCACCGACTCGATCACCGTCTCCATGTCGAGCGGGACCAGCGAGCGCAGGTCGATCACCTCCAGGGATGCCTCGCTCTCCTCGGCGGCGGCGAGGCACTGGCGCAGCATCTGCCCCCAGGTGACGACGGTGACGTCCTCGCCCGGGTGGGCGATCCGCGCCTTGCCGAGCGGCAGCGGGTCGGCCTCGATGTCGCCCTTCATCCCGTAGAGGCGGCGGTTCTCGATGAAGACGACCGGGTTGGGGTCGCGGACCGAGGCGAGCAGCAGGTCGCGGGCGTCGGCGACGGTCGCCGGCATCACCACCTTCAGCCCGGGGATGTGGGCGAACCAGGCCTCGAGGCTCTGGGAGTGCTGGGCGCCGGCGCTTTTGCCGGCCCCCGTCTGCATCCGGAAGACGACCGGGATCTCCAGCGCCCCGGCGGTCATGTAGCGCAGCTTCGCGGCCTGGTTGAGGATCGGGTCCATGCAGACGCCGACGAAGTCCATGAACATGATCTCGACGATCGGCCGCAGCCCGGTCATCGCGGCGCCGACCGCGGCGCCGACGAAGCCCATCTCGCTGATCGGGGTGTCGAGCACCCGCTCGGAGCCGAAGCGCTCGTGCAGCCCTTTGGTGACGCGGAAGATGCCGCCGCCGGCACCGACGTCGATGCCGATCAGGACGACGCGCTCGTCCTCTTCGATCGCCGTCGCCATCCCCTCGTTGAGGGCCTCGATGTAGCGGCTCGGGGCGGCTGCCGTCTCGGGGCTCACAGCGAGGCTCCCTCGGTCGCGCCGAAGACGTCGGCGTAGGCCTCCTCGAGCTCGGGGATCGGCAGCTCGCGGGCCCGCTCGATCGCCGCCTCGACCTCGGCGCTGGCCTGCGCCCGGACCGTCTCCAGCTCCTCGGCGCTGCTCTCGCCGCGCTCGACCAGCCGGGCCGCGGCGACCTCCAGCGGGTCGCGCTCGCGCCAGGCGGCCGACTCCCCCTCGGGCTTGTAGGGCTGGGCGTCGCCCTCGTAGTGGCCGTGCCAGCGGTAGGTCTCGGCCTCGATCAGGTAGGGCCCGCGGCCCTCGCGGCAGCGCGCCGCCGCCTCGCCGCTCAGCTCGTAGACGGCCTCGGCGTCGTTGCCGTCGACGAGCGCGGCGTCGATCCCGTAGGCGGCGCAGCGCTCGACGATGCTCGGCACCCGGGTCAGGGTGCGGCTGTCGCTGAACTCGGCGTAGACGTTGTTCTCGCAGACCAGCAGCGTCGGCAGGTCCCAGATCGCGGCCAGGTTGACGGCCTCGTGGAAGGCGCCCTGGTTGACCGCGCCCTCGCCGAAGAAGGCGACCGCGACGCGCCCCTGGCCGAGCAGCTTGCTGGACATCCCGGCGCCGACCGCGAGCGGCAGGCTGGCGCCGACGATCGCGTTGGCGCCGAGCACCCCCTGGGAGGGATCGGCGATGTGCATCGAGCCGCCCTTGCCGTGGCAGATGCCGGCGCCGCGGGCGAAGAGCTCGGCCATCATCCCGTCGACCTCCATGCCGCGGGCCAGGCAGTGGCCATGGCCGCGGTGGGTGGTGGCGACGTAATCGCCGTCCTGGAGAGCGGCGCCGACACCCGCCGCGACCGCCTCCTGGCCGAGCGAGGTGTGGACGAATCCGGGGATCTCGCCGTCGCGGTAGAGCTCGGCGACGCGGGTCTCGAAGGCGCGGATCAGCGCCATCGTCGCGAACAGCGCCGGCCCGGGAGTGGGCGAGGCAGGGGCAGGATCAGTTGTCGTCTTTGTGCTCATTGTCGCGCGACAATATGCCAGATTGTCCGATCGTGGCAAGCGAAAATTTAAGTTTGACGCCCGAAGTCATCGTGTGTAGGGTCGATAGTCAGACGATAAGTGCTGGGAGGCGCGGGATTCGTCGAGGAGAGAGGGAGTAGTCCAGTTGGTCACGGATGTGGTTCTGCCGCAGATGGGTCTCGAGGTGTCCGAGGGCACGGTTACCGCCGTGCTCGTCACGCCTGGGGATTCGGTTACCGAGGGTGAGACCGTTGCCGAGGTCGAGACCGAGAAGGCGATTGCCGAGATCGCCGCTCCGCGCTCGGGCGTGATCACGTCGATTGAAATCGAAGTCGGCGACACGATTCCGGTCGGCGCCAACCTGATGCGGATCGGCGACAGCGTTGAGGACGGTGCTCCGGCCGACTCCTCCGCGGGGCCTGTCACCGCAGGGGACCCACCACCCCTTCCGGTAGCTAAAGCTTCCTCAGGGGTGGTCCTCCCTACGGCGCCACCCGCGGAGGAGTCGGTGGCGACCGAGGTGTTGACGGCCGAGGGTTCGGGCGGCGGCAACGGGTCCGGGCGGCGCCGGGCTGCGCCGATCGCGCGCCGGGCCGCCAAGGAATTCGGGATCTCTCTGGAGGAGATGGTTGGCACGGGTCCCGGCGGGCGCATCACTCTTGGGGATGTCGAGCGCGCGGCGGCCGAGCGCGGTCGAGGTTCCAGTTCCGATGGGGCTGAAAGCTCAACCGCGGTGGCCGGGGCCGCCGCTTCGACTTCCTCCGGCGAGCGGTTTGAGGCGCTTAGCGCCACCCGGCAGGCGATTGCGCGGCGGTTGACTGAGAGTCAGTTGGTTCCGCAGTACACGTTGACTCGGGATGTTGATGTCGCCTGGCTGCTGGCCGAGAAGGGTCGGCTCACCGATGCCGGGCCGACCAAGGTCGGGGTCGTCGACCTGCTGGTCCAGGCCCTGGCCGAGGCGCTCGTCCGCCATCCGCAGCTCGCCGCCTCTTTCGTCCCCGCCACCGACGGTGAGCCGGCGCAGTTCCGCCACCCGGCCGGGATCGATGTCGGCCTCGCCGTCGCCACCGAGCGTGGGCTGCTGGTCCCGGTCCTGCGCCGCGCCCACGAGCGCACCCTCTCCGAGCTCGTCCTCGAGCGCAACCGGCTGATCGAGCTGACCCGCGCCGGCCGGCTCGGGCTCGGCGACATGGGCGGCGCCGCGACGACGCTCTCCAGCCTCGGCACCTTCGGCGTCGACGCCTTCACGGCGATGCTCAACCCGGGGGAGAGCTCGATCCTCGCCGTCGGTCGCAGCGTCGAGAAGGTCGTCCCCCGCGACCGCGGCCTCGCCGTCGTCCCGACGATCACCGCGACCTTCACCTTCGACCACCGCGTCGTCGACGGCTCGGTCGGCGCCGCCGCCCTGGCCGAGCTGGCCGAGCTGCTGGAAGGGGAGATGACGTGGCGGACCTGAACGGTGCCGCGCTGGTCGTCGGTGGCGCGTCCGGCATCGGCGCCGCCTGCGCCGAGGCCCTGGCCGCGGCCGGCTGGCCGACGGTCGTCGCCGACCTCAAGCCCGACCCGGCCGATGCCGGCGCGATCGCCGTCGACGTCCGCGACCGCGACGCCGTCGACGCCGCGGTCGCCACGACGGTCGAGCGCCACGGCTCGCTCGGCACCGTCGTCTACGCCGCCGGCACCGCCCGCGTCACCCCGATCCTCGAAATCGAGGCGCGCGAGTGGGAGCTGGTCCTCGGCGTCAACCTCAGCGGCGCCTTCAACTTCCTCCAGGCCAGCGCCCCCCACATCGTCGACGGCGGCTCGTTCACCGCGATCTCCTCGATTGACTCGGCGGCGCCGGTCCCCGGCCTCGCCCACTACTGCTCGACCAAGGCCGGCGTCGAGGCCCTGGTCCGCTCCGCCGCGCTGGAGCTCGGCCCCGGCGGCATCCGCTGCAACGCGGTCCTGCCCGGCCTGGTGCGGACGCCGCTGATGGAAGCGGCGCTCGCCGCCGACGGGGTCGAAGACGCCTTCGTCGCCCAGACCCCGCTGCGCGGCATCGCCGCCGGCGCCGAGATCGCCGACGTCGTCGCCTTCCTCGCCTCCTCCGGCGCCCGCTGGATCACCGGCGCCTCGATCCCGGTCGATGGCGGCATGGCCCTGACCGAGCACCCCAACTTGCTGCGCAAGACCCCCCAAGCGACTTAGAACGCCACGAAAGGAACCCCCCCGAATATGGCCACCGAGCAACAGTCCCGACCCACCGCCGGCATCAGTGCCGAGCGTGCCGAGCAGCTGCTGACCGAATTCGTCTCGATCCCCAGCGTCGTCGGCGACAAGACGACCGCCCACCTCTGGCTGACGAAGCAGCTCGAAGACATCGGGATGACCGTCGAGCACTACCCGGTCGAGGGTCGCACGGCGCCGTTCGTGCTCGGCGTGATCGAGGGCGAGGGCGACGGCCCGGGCGTCCTCTTCGACGCCCACTTCGACACCGTCCACGCCGTCCCGGAGGACTGGAGCCACAACCCCTGGGACCCGAAGGTCAGCGACGGCGTCCTCTACGGCCGCGGCGCGGTCGACTCGAAGGGGACCGTGGTCTCGATGCTGATGGCGGCCAAGGCAGTGGTCGAGTCCGGCCAGGCACGCAGCGGCCCGATCTACCTGATGTCGGACTCCGACGGCGAGGACGGCTTCCGCGGCGCGGCGCTGATGCGCGACATCGGCGTGATGGACCGGATCGGCACCGTCTGGTCGGCCGAGGCGACCTCCAACACCGGCGTCGAGATCGCCTACCCCGGCATCTCGACCTGGAAAATCACCGCGGTCGGCAAGACCGCGCACCCGACCGAGCCCGAGCACGGCATCAACGCGGTGACGAAGATGGCGAAGCTGGTCAGCGCCGTCGACGAGGGCCGGCTCGAGCTGCCGAAGGGCGACTCGAAATGGTTCGAGCCGCGGGTCACGATCAACGGCATCCGCACCCGCCCCGGTGGCGGCTGGGCGATCCCGGGCCGCTGCGACGCGGTGCTCTCGGTCCTTTCGCCGGCCGGCGCCTCGCTGGCCGAAGTCCGCGGCGCGATCGACGCCTTCCTGCGGATGCTCGAGCAGGAGGACGGCGAGGTCCGCTTCGAGCGCAAAATCCTGCCGATGGGCGCCGGCCGCCTCTGGCTGCACCCCGGCGAGTCGGACCCCGACAGCCCCGGCGTCAAGGCGTTGGAGTCGGCGATTCGCGCGATCGGCAAGAACGAGCCCGAGGTCCGCAAGTTCAACGGCGGCTGGGTCGACTCGGTCGAGATGATGACCCGCGGCGAGAGCGGCTACGACGAGCCGACCACGATCACCTTCGGCCCCGGCGACTTCGAACTCGCCCACACGGTCGACGAGCACATCCCGATTGCCGAAGTCGCCGAAGCGGCAGAGATCTACGCCGCGGCGACGATGGAGCTACTGAGCTAGATGAGAGAGGAGCGTTCGATGAAAGACAGCCACATGCGGCGCGCGTTTACGGCGCTGCAGGAGATCAGCCCGGCGATCGGCCAGGCCACCTGCGTCGACGACCTTCTACATCTGGTCGCGAGGCAGGTGAACACCCTGGTCGGCGTCGAGCGCTGCACCATCTACATGCGCGAAGAGCGCCAGAACCTGTTCCGCGGCTGCGTCGGCTGCTGCGCCGGCAGCGCGATGTCCGATGACGTCAAGCGCTGGGTCGCCGGCGTCCCCGCCGACGGAGTCACCCGCGAGACGCTGGAGACGCGGCGGCCGGTCGTCGTCGCCAACGCGCGCCAGGACCCGCGGATGGTCAAAGCGACCGTCCGCCACTGGAAGATCCGCTCGCTGATGGAGGTGCCGATGATCTTCAACGACGAGATCGTCGGCCTGATCCTGCTCGACGACGTCGACAACCAGCGCAAGTTCAGCGAGGAGGACGTCGAACTGGCGCGTGCCTTCGCCGACCTCGCCGCCGTCGCCGTCACCCAGACCCGGGTGCGGCTCGAGCTGCACTCCAAACTCGAGGCCGCCAGCCGTCAGCTGACCGCGCTGCGACGGGCGACCGCGGTCGACGAGCAGCTCTCCGACCTCGTCCTCGAGGGCCGTTCGCTGCAGGAGCTGGCCCGCCGCCTGGCGCAGCTGCTCGGCAAGCCGTGCGCTGTCTTCCGCCCCGACGGCAAGCGCCAGGCGATGGCGCTGCCCGAGGGCGCCGCCGACAGCGCGATCCCGCGCCTGCTCGAACCGGCGGTCGCCGGCCTGCCGGAGGTGCGCAAGGCGCTGGCCGAAAACGACACGAACCGGGCTTTCGTCATCGGGCCGATCCCGGGCGCAGGCGTGCTGCATCGTCATGTGGTGGCGCCGGTCCTGCTCGGCGAAGAGGTCTGGGGACGGCTGGTCGTGATGGAGCACAAGACCCGCTTCACCGGTGGCGACGTGGTCGCCGTGCGCCGCGCCGCGACCCTGATCGCGCTGCAGGTCAGCTCCGAGCGCAAGGCGGTCGAGGCCGACTGGAACGCCGGCTCCTCGCTGGCGGCCGAGCTGCTCGGTGGCTCGACCGACACCGCGATCGCCCGCCGCCGTGCTGACCGTCTCGGCGTCAGCCTCGACGCCAGGCGGGTGGTGATGCTGATCGGCTCGCGCTCCGGGAGCGAGGGGGACACCCCCGACTTCCACGCCGTCGCCGCGGCCTTCAGCCGCCAGGCGCCGCAGCTCAAGGTCCACGTCACCGCGGTCGAGGGCGCGGTCGCGGCCCTGATCGAGGTGCCCGACGCCGAGGAGTCGGAGGCCTTCGCCTACGACAGCCGCGAGCTGTTCGAAACGGTGCGCCGCGCTCTGCGCCACCCCGACACCCTCGTCGCCGGCGTCTCCGGCGTGCACCGGGGCCGGGACGGGTACCGCAACGCCCACCGCGAAGCCAAGCAGGTGGTGGAGTGCATCCGCCGCTTCTCGCCCGCCGGCGGGCCGGCGCTGTTCAGCGCCGAAGAGCTGGGGGTCGGCAGCCTGTTGCTCTCCAGCTCCGACGGCGACGCGGTCGGCAGCTTCGCCGACGAGACCGTCGGCGAGCTGGTCCGCGAGCACTCGAAGGCAGACCTGCTGACGACGCTGGTCTCCTTCTTCGACAACATGGGCAGCATCCGCGGCTCGGCCGCGGCGCTCGACGTCCACGAGAACACGATCCGCTACCGCCTCTCGCGGATCGAGGAGCTGACCGGCCTCGCCGTGATGCACGACCCCGACGCCCAGCTCCGCGCCCGCCTCTCCCTGCTGGTCCTCCTGCTGCAAGGACGCCTCCCCGGCGGCATGCGCTCCCCCCGCCGCGCGATCCCGGCTGTCCCGGATCTCGACGCAGTCGACGTGGCGGTGTCCTGAAGAAAGGCATGACCCCACCTCCCCTAGGCCCCCCTCACTCAGCACTTTTTGGGGGAACTCCGAGAGTCGCGCCACAACCCCGCTCCCGCCCCAGGGACCGTTCATATAGTCGCTAGGTGTCCGGAGTACACCTCCTGGGGGTCGGAGCGACGTCGCTCTCCCGCCGCGCTCGCGGCTCCCGCCCGCTGGCGCGGGAGGCGGTGGCGGCGGCGCTGGCGGACGCCGGGATCTCGGCCGGCGAGGTCGACGGCGTCGCCATCGCCGCTGCCGACCGCGAGTTCGACCGCGGCTGCTTCGACGTCCTCGGCAACGCCAAGCGGCCCTTCCGCTGCCGCTGCGGGCTCGGTGCGGTCGCCCTCCATACCGGCTGGAACGCGGTCTCGGCCGGGGCCAGCGACATCGTCGTCGTCGTCGGCCACGACGCCCAGCCGGGCCCCGAACCGGCGCCCGACTCGGTCGAGACCCAGGCCGCCGCGGCGCGTGAATACCTGCAGCACTCCGGCGCCACCGAGGAGCACCTGGCCCGGGTCGCGGCCAAGAACCGCGGCCACGGTGCCGCCAACCCGCACGCCCTGCGGAGCACCGCGGTCGACTCGGCCGAAGTGCTGGCCAGCGAGATGCTCTCCTGGCCGCTGCGGCGGCTGATGGTCGCCGAGCCGGCTCAGGGCGCGGCGGCGATCGTCCTCGGCTCCCACGAGGTCGGCCGCGCTCGCGGCCCGCGCTCGCCGCGGCTGCTGGCCTCGGTCCTGCTCGACGAGGACTCGCGCGGCGGCGCCACCGCCTCCCATGCCGCCCGGCTCGGCTACTACTCGGCCGGGATCGGGCCGGAGGACATCGACCTGGCCGAGATCGAGGACCCGACCCCGGTCGACGAGCTGACCGCCTACGAAGCGCTCGAGTTCGCCCCCGAAGGCCGCGGCCCGGAACTGGTCGAGAGCGGCTTCACCGCGCTCGGCGGGGTGGTCCCGGTCAACGCCAGCGGCGGCTTCCTCTCCCAGGGCCAGGTCAGCGGCGCCGGCGGCATCCTGCAGCTGGTCGAGCTCTCGCTGCAGCTGCGCGACCGCGCCGGCCAGCGCCAGGTCCCCGGCGCCCGCGTCGGCCTCGCCCTCGGCGCCGGCGCGATGGCGGCCGGCGCCACCACCTCGATGACGATCCTCAGCACCTAACCCATCTGCGGTTCCTTTTGCACGCGCTGCGTCCCTTTGGAACCACGGGATGGGCTCCGAAGTATCGATCCGCCTTGCGTGGTTCCTTTTGCACCCAGGTCGTGCAAAAGGAACCGCAGGCCGGGACTGTGAGGTGCACAAAGGGGGCTGGGGAAGTTTGGGACGCGGCGGCATTCGGCTGCGAAGCTGAGCCCCGATGTATAAAGCGCTGACGACGGATTTCGAGTCCCTGCCCGAGCTGCTGCGCGTACGCGCGTCGGAGATCAGCGAGCAGCGCTTCGTCCGTGACATCCACCAGGAATGGACCTACGGCGAGTTCGCCCACCGGGTGACCGAGGTCGCCGCCGGCCTCGAGGGGCTCGGCGTCCGGCAGGGTGACGTGGTCGGCGTGATCCTGCCCAACAGCCCCCACTACCTCGAGGTCTGGTGGGGGATCCTCTGGCTCGGCGCCACCTTCAACCCGGTCAACCCGGCACTGACCTCGCGCGAGGCGGTCAACATCCTCGCCGACTCCGAAGCCAGCGTCGTCGTCTGCACGCCCGAGGCCGCCGCCGGCCTGCAGGAGCGCCGCGAGGAGCTGCCGCGGCTGCGCGAGATCGTCGCCGCCGAGGGCAGCGACCCGGCCGCCCTGCTGCGCGGGCGCGGCACGCTCGACGAGCACGCCAAGATCGCCGCCGGCGACCTCGCCTCCTTCGTCTACACCTCCGGCACCACCGGCCGCCCCAAGGGGGCGATGCTCGGCCATGGCAACTTCCTCGCCAACGCCTGGCAGTTGGGGGAGCCGCTGCCGGTCTCCCGCGGCGACACGCTCGGCATGGTGCTGCCGCTCTTCCACGTCAACGCCCAGGTCGTCACCACCGTCATCCCCCTCTTCCTCGGCGCCCAGGTGGCGATGTGGGAGCGCTTCTCGGCCTCGCAGTTCTGGGCCGACGTCGAGCGATTCGAGCCGGTCACCTTCTCCTCGGTGCCGACGATGCTCGCGGCGCTCCTGCACGCCCCTGGCGCCGAGGCGGCGGAGTCGAACGCGCTGCGCTTCGTGATCTGCGGCGCGGCGCCGCTCTCACCGGCCCTCTTCCGCCGCTTCGAGGAGAAGTTCGGGCTCAAGATCATGGAGGGCTACGGCCTCACCGAGGGCACCTGCTGCACGACGATCAACCCCTTCAGCGGGCCCCGCAAGGTCGGCTCGATCGGCCTCCCGACCCGCGCCCAGCAGGTGACGATCCTCGACGAGAACGCCGAGCCGGTGCCCGACGGCACCCCCGGCGAAGTCTGCTTCAAGGGGCCGAACATGATGCACGGCTACTACAACCGCCCCGACGCCAACGCCGAGACCCTGGTCGACGGCTGGCTGCACACCGGCGACGTCGGCTACCGCGACTCCGACGGCTACTTCTTCCTCGTCGACCGGACCAAGGACATGATCATCCGCGGCGGCGAGAACATCTACCCGCGCGAGATCGAGGACGCCCTGCTGGAGCACGACTCGGTCAAAGAGGCCGCCGTCGTCGGCCGCCCCGACGAAGTCCGCGGCGAGGAGGTCCACGCCGTCGTCGCGCTGGTCTCCGGCACCGACACCGAGGTCCTCGAGGTGCACTGCCGCGAGCGACTCGCCGCCTTCAAGGTCCCCTCGAGCTGGGAGGTGGTCGACGAGCTGCCGAAGACCTCGACGGGCAAGATCGACAAGAAGCCGCTGCGGGAGAAACTGGCCGCGGCGGCCGGCTGAGAGGAGACGTTTTGGGACTGCTCGACGAGAAGGCGATCATGATCACCGGCGCCGCCAGCGGCATCGGCGAAGCCACCGCGAAAGAGGCCGCCGCCGAGGGCGCGCGCCTGCTGCTGACCGACGTCAACGACGAGCAGGGCGAGGCTGTCGCCGCCGCGATCGAGGGCGCCGTCTACCAGCACTGCGACGTCACCGTCGAGGCCTCGGTCGAAGCCGCTGTGAAGACGGCCGTGACCGAGTTCGGCCGCCTCGACGGGGCCTTCAACTGCGCCGGCATCCTCGGCGTCGTCGGCAACATCGGCGAACTGCCGCTCGACGGCTGGAAGCAGCTGATCGACGTCGACCTCAACGGCGTCTTCCTCTGCACCAAGCACCAGATCAACGTGATGGCCGAGCAGGGCTCGGGCTCGATCCTCAACATGGCCTCGGCCGCCGGCCTGATCGGCTGGCCCGGCGCCTCCGGCTACGTCGCCGCCAAGCACGCCGTCGTCGGCCTCAGCAAAGCGGCGGCGCTGGAGTACGCCGAGCAGGGGGTCAGGGTCAACTCGATCTGCCCCTCCTACGTGATGACGCCGCTGGTCGAAAAAGACCTCTTCGAAGACACGCTCGGCAACGACGAGGAGCTGATCGCGGCGGCGCGGGCCAACCACCCGATCGGCCGCTTCGCCCAGCCGCCGGAGATCGCCGCGGCCTCGGTCTGGCTGCTCTCCGACAAGGCCTCCTTCGTGACCGGCACGGCGATGAGCGTCGACGGCGGCTACACGGCGCCCTAGCGCCGGGCAGACTCCACAAGATGGCCGACCGCGACAGCTTCGAGCAGAGTCCCTACGAGCTCCCGCCCGGCTCGACCGAGGTCGTGCTGGTCCGCCACGGCGCCTCCGAGGCGGCGGTCGTCGGCAGCAAGTTCCCGCTCGTCGACGGCCACTCCGACCCGGCGCTCTCGGAGCCCGGCAAGGCGCAGGCGCGGATGGTCGCGGCGGCGCTGGCCAAGAGCGAGGAAGCGAGCGCCCTCTTCGTCACCAGCCTGCGCCGCACGCAGGAAACGGCGGCGCCGCTGGCCGAGGCGATCGGCCTGCAGCCCCAGGTGATCCCGGAGCTGCGCGAGGTCTTCCTCGGCGACTTCGAGGGGGGCGAGTACCGGATCCGCGCCGGCCGCGGCGACCCGATCATCGCCCAGGTCTTCGGCGAGGAACGCTGGGACGCGATCCCGAACGGCGAGTCCTGGGAGGACTTCGGCGCCCGCACTGAGGCCGGCATCGCCGAGATCGTCCGCCGGGTCGGGCCGAACGCGACCGCGATCGCCGTCGTCCACGGCGCCGTGATCGGCCAGCTCTGCCGCCACGCGACCGCCAGTCGGCCCTTCGCCTTCGTCCACTCCGACAACTGCTCGGTCTCGCGGATCGTCGTCTTCGAGGACGGCCGCTGGCTGCTGCGCAGCTTCAACGACATCTCGCACCTGACCGTTCGAACCGGCCCGGCCGGCTAAAGATGATCGATCCCCGACTGCCGCGCACCCGGATGACGTACCCGGCACTTCGCATCTCTGCGTCCTCGGGCTTGCCTTTGGCACCACCAAAGGCGGCGCCCTGCGTCCTTGACCTGCTCGGCCGGGTGCGCCCCCGGTCACACGCCAATCGGAAATCGATCATCTAAGGGGGACCAATGCCCGCATTCCTCGTCCACGGAAATCCCGACTCCGCCGCCCTCTGGGACGGGGTGATCGAGAACCTCACCCCCTACGGCGACGAGATTGTCGCCGCCGACCTGCCCGGCTTCGCCCATCCGGCCCCCGACGGCTTCCCCGCCACCAAGGAGGCCTACGTCGAGTGGATCGTCGAGCACCTGGAGAAGCTCGGCGGCAACGTCGACCTGGTCGGCCACGACTGGGGATCGCTGCTGGTCCAGCGCGTCGCCTCGATCCGCCCCGACCTGCTGGCCAGCGTCGCCTGCGGCGGCGCCGCGGTCGACTCCGAGTACCCCTGGCACCCGCTGGCCCAGGTCTGGCAGACCCCCGGCGAGGGCGAGAAGTACATGGCCGAGGAGCTGACCCCCGAGTTCGGCATCTCCCACCTGGTCGAAAACGGCGTTCCCCGCGAGTACGCCGAGCGCAACATCTGGCTGCAGGACTACGGCAAGGACTCGATCCTCAAGATCTACCGCTCGGCGATCGAGATCGGCGCCGAATGGCAGCCCGACCTGGAGAAGCTCGACCTCCCGGCCATGGTCCTCTGGGGCCGCACCGACCCCTACGTCCCGCTCGAATTCGGCGAACGCCTGGCGACCCGGATGAAGGGCGAGCTGGTGATCCTCGAGTGCGGCCATTGGTGGCCCTTCGAGAAACCCGTCGAGTCAGCCGAAGCGTTGCTGCGCCACTGGGCCGCCGCCAAGTAGCTGTTTCAGCTTGGAGGCCAGGGCGAGCTTCGTGGGGAGGGGTTGGGTGGCACTCGCCAAGCCCCCCCAGCTTTTGCGCAGGTGAGTGCCACCCAACCCCTCCGCGCCAACCCTCCTCCGCAGCGCCCTCATGTGGGGAATCCACAACTTCCGCCCGCCCTAACTGGTGGTGATTCCAAGGGACGCGTGAGAGGCTGCGGCAATGACTGACCTGGACCTACTCGCACTGCATGGGCTGGCGGTGAAGAAGGCCGGTGGGCCTGAGGCCGTCGCCGCGATCCTCGGCGTTGAGGAGGCCGGCGTCGCCGCCGCGCTGGAGGCCGCTGTCGAGTCCGGTCGCGCCGCCGGCGCCAAGGGCACCTTCATGGTCGCCCCGGCCGGGCGCGAGTGGCTCGACGGGCAGTATCCGCAGGCCTTCGCCCGGTTCCGCGCCGACCCCGCCGCGACCGAGGCCTACGAGCGCTTCGAGCGGATCAATCGCAAACTCCTGGAGCTGTTTACCGACTGGCAGATGGTCCCCGCCGCCGGTGGCGAACGGATCGCCAACGACCACTCCGACGCCGACTACGACGCCGGCATCGTCGACCGCCTCGGCGACCAGCACGAGCGGGCCGAGAAGGTGCTCGACGGCTTCGCCGAGCTGGAGCCGCGGCTGGCGATCTACAAGGAGCGCCTCGACTCCGCCTACGACAAAGTTCTGGCCGGCGACCACGACTGGGTCAGCGCGGTCCGCATCGACAGCTACCACACGGTCTGGTTCGAGCTGCACGAGGACCTGCTGCGGATGTTGGGCCGTGAGCGCGAGGAGGCGCCTTGAGTGCCCATATCGGCACGGTGATCGCCGCTTGCTCGAGTCCGGGCCGATTTGGGCACGAGGATTTGCGATGACCGCGGTCGCCGACCGCGTCGTCGTCCTCGACGGCTCGACGGTTCCCGACCGCGAGGTGGTCGGCAACAAGGGCCGCAGCATCGCCTGGATGCTGAGCCTCGGCCTGCCGGTGCCGCCCGCCCTCTGCCTGCCGATCGACGAGTGCCGTCGCTTCCACGCCGCCGGCGGTGAGCTCGAAGTCGAGGCCTGGAGCTCGGTCCTCGCCGGCGTCAGCGGCCTGGAGGAAAAGCTCGGCCGCGAGTTCGGCGGCGGCGAGCAGCCGCTGCTGGTCTCGGTCCGCTCCGGCGCCGCGGTCTCGATGCCGGGGATGATGGACACGGTCCTCAACCTCGGCATCACCGACGAGGTCGAGGCCGCGCTCGGCCGCCTCTCCGGCGACCCCGGCTTCGCCCGCTCGACCCACTGCCGCTTCATCCACCAGTTCGGCCAGACCGTGCTCGGTGCCGACCTCGACGAGCCCGGCGAGGGCGCGACCCCCGACCAGGTCCGCGAGGAAGTCCGCGCCGATACCGGCGAGGAGGTCCCGCGCGACCCGCACGAGCAGCTGCGGGCGGTGATCAGCACCGTCTTCGGCTCCTGGTCCTCGCGCCGGGCCAAGACCTACCGCAAGCACTGGGGGATCTCCGAGGAGGGCGGCACCGCGGTGATCGTCCAGGCGATGGTCTTCGGCAACCTCGGCGAGGACTCCGGCACCGGCGTCCTCTTCAGCCGCAATCCGCTCAGCGGCCACCCCGAGCCCTATGGCGAGTGGCTGCCCAAGGGCCAGGGGGAGGACGTCGTCAGCGGCACCCACGACCCACTGCCGCTCGATGCCCTGGCGACCCAGATGTCCGCCGCCCACGAGCGCCTGCTGGAGGCGGCGAAGCTGCTCGAGCGCGAGCACGGCGACGTCCAGGACATCGAGTTCACGGTCGAGCGCGGCGAGCTCTACCTCCTGCAGACGCGCTCGGCAAAGCGCTCGCCGCTGGCCGCCGTCCGCGCCGCCGTCGACCTCGCCGACGAGGGCGCGATCGACCAGGCCGAGGCGGTCTGCCGGGTCAGCCCCGAGCAGCTGGCGACGGTGCTCGCGCCGCGGCTCTCCAAGGAGGTCGCCGCCGGCGCCGAGGTCCTCGCCCGCGGCGTCGCCGCCTGCCCGGGTGTCGCCGCCGGCCGCGCGGTCGGCGACTCGGAGGCCGCCGAGGCCGAGGGCGACAGCGTCCTCGTCCGGCCGACGACCAGCCCCGAGGACGTCAGCGGCATGATCGCCGCCCGCGCCGTCGTCACCGAGAAGGGCGGCTCGACCTCCCACGCCGCGGTCGTCACCCGCGCCCTCGGCCGGCCCAGCGTGGTCGGCGTCGGCGATGGCGTCACCGCCGGCCTCGAGGGCCGCGAGCTGACCGTCGACGGTTCCGCCGGCGTCATCTACGCCGGCCTGCTGCCGACCGAGGAGGCCCACCCCGACGAGGTCCCCGGCCTGACCGAGCTGATCGGCTGGGCCCGCGAGCTGAGCCCGGTCGCGGTCGTCGATGCGGCCGAGGGCGCGCTCGACCTCGATGCCGAGGGCGTCGTCGTCGACGAGGGTGCCACCGACGTCGCCGCCCTGGCCGAGCGCCTGCGCGGCGCCGCCGCCGCCCGCGGCTCGGTCCTTGCAACTGCGGAGGGAGCCCGCGCCGTCCTCATGGCCGGCGTCGGGACCGTGGAAAGACTTCCGGGACAGCACGAGGCGGCGCTGCTGCTGCGGCTGGCTCAGGAGAAGATTCATGTTGATTATGAAGTGCTGGAGGAGGAGAAATAGACGTGAGCGAGTCAGACGCGGCCGCGAGGCCGTATCCCGATATCTGGGCGGTCGAGTCAGCGACCCCCGTGGTTGAGAACTACCACGCCGCGGTCCGGGCGCTGGTCGCCGAGCGGTTCGCCGCCAGCGGCAAGTCCTGGGAGCAGGCGGTGCAGGACGGCGACCTCGAGCCGAGCGCGGAGGACTTCGAGAAGATCGAGGCGGCGCTGCTCGCCGAGGGCTACAAGTTCGACGTCTCGGCGACGATCTCGCTGAAGGAGGCGCCGGACAAATACAAACCGCTGGCGGGCATCGCCAACACCGGCAAACACGAATCCGACGAGCAGGGCCGGCCGATCGTCGGCACCGGCGACAACGTCTTCAAGGCGGCCGCCGACGTGACCGGCATCGCCCACTACGTCTCCGACGTCGAGAAGGTGATGGAGCTGCTGACCGGCGGCGTGCCGGAGAACACGGTGGCGATCATCGACGACTCCGGCGGCACCCTGACGGCGCCGATCCTCGGCGACTTCAAGGCCGTCGTCTGCATGGGGGGGACGGTCCGCTCGCACCTCGGGATCCTGACCCGCGAGTACAACGTGCCCTGCTTGATGAACGCGACCCTGGACGGGCTGGCCGACGGTGACGAAGTCAGCGTCGAGTACTCCAAACCCGCCGCCGACGCCTACGCCGATGCCGACAGCGCGAGTGCCGCTCGCGCCCGGATCATCAAAATTTCCTAGGGGGAACCTGATGCCGATCAAACACAGCTACAAGGATCTCTTGGACGCCAACAACTACGTCCAGAAGCTCTCCGACTCCTTCTACTTCATGTGCACCACGCGCACCGTGCAGGAGTCGAAACTGTTCCCCGTCAACCCCTACATCGCGCTGTCGTACTACAACGCCTGGTACCGCTACCCGGAGTTGGTCCGCAAGGTCGACGCGGCGATGCCGGCGGAGGAGATCGGCGACCGCGCCCGCAACGTCGGCAGCTACGTCAACACGATCACGATGGACGTCGCCACCCAGTTCTACCTCGGCGGTCGCCAGTGGCTGCTCGACATGGGGATCCTGAAACCGACCGACGCGGTCGAAGACCTGATCGACGTGCTCGACTTCACGCGCCGGATCAACCTCGCCTACCACCGCTCCGAGAACCACATCTTCCCCAGCGACGGCGGCTACAAAGACCAGATCCACAGCGCCCGCCAGACCCAGTTCTTCGAAGACGGCTCGCTCGGGGTCAGCGCCGGCGACAAGCTCCACACCGCCTTCACCAAGTTCATGGCCGCGGTCTCCGCCTACGGGTTCCTCAGCCACTGCGAGTGCCGGCTGAGCTTCTGCAACAACGGCCCGTACAAGACCAAGGACGGCAACGAGATGCTGGTCCGCGACGCGCTCGACCTCTCCGAGTGCGACTACCCCTGGATGGACGGCGTCGCCTCTGAGATCGAGCACAACAACCTGACGATCACGGTGACCATGAAGGACACCCATTTCCAGATGGTCGACGACTGGGGCAGCTTCGAGGCCGAACCGTCCTACAACAACGACAACCTCGTCGCGGTCGGGCTCTACACCTCCGATTACCTCTCCGACGGCTACATCCCGGTCCACATGGACAGCGCCTCCGAGCTCGCCGATTACTTCGACGACCAGCGCGAGAAGATGGAGACCGCGACGGCGGAGATGTGGAAGATGATGGCCGGCTGGAACCGCGAGCAGATGATCGACTCCGGCCTGCTCGTCTATTACGGCACGCTCAAAGACGTCGCCCACTTCGCCGGCGTCTACGAGCAGGACGACTGGATGCTGGTCGACGAGCGGACCCAGCGCGTCAAGCCGCTGATGAACGACGAGTACGGCAACGGGGCGATCGCCGAGCTGGTCGGGCTGATCTCGCTCAGCTCGCAGAACCGCGGCCCGCACCGGATGGCCCGCTATTCCGACGCTCCGTCGGAGATGTGGACCCCGATCCCGTACTCGGTGCTGAGCGACGACGCCTGGACCCCCGGCGTCGGGCCGATGGGGGCGGGGAGCACCTCGCTGCCGGCCAAAACCGCGAAGTGGACGACGACCCAGGGCAAGCTGACCCAGGACGAGGCCAACGCGGCGGCGAAAGCGTTCAGCTCGAAGGCGTTCGACCTGCGCCACTACGACGACGACGTCTGGGTCAAGAACAACCCGGACGCCCCTCAGACCGCCGAGCTGGCGGCAAGCTAGGCGGCCCGTTCGGGCGGCCCGGCGAGAGGCGCGATCCGTGTACGGCGCGAACCTCGCCGGGCTGCTCGACGGCCCCTCCCGCTGGGCGACCGAGCGCCCGGCGGTGCTGGTCGGCGAGCGGGTGCAGCGGACCTGGGCCGGGCTGGCCGAGGCGGCCGCCCGGCGCGCCGCCGGGCTGCGCGAGCGCGGCGTCGAGCCCGGCGAGGCGGTTGCCCTCTTCGCCTCCAACCACGCTCTCTATATAGAGAGCCTGTTCGCGATCTGGCACGCGGGCGGTGTCGCGGTGCCGATCTCCAGCCGCCTGCACCCGCGCGAGGCCGCTGACATCGTGGACCGCAGCCACGCCGATATCTGCTTTGCGAGCGCCGACACCGCCGAGGCGCTGAGCGCCGAGGTCGAGGTGCCGGTGATCGTCTTCGGCGAGCCCGAGGACGAGGCGCTGGCGGCGGCCGAGCCGATGACCGCGATCCCCCGCGGCCCCGCCGACGACGCCTGGACCTTCTTCACCTCGGGCACGACCGGCAAGCCGAAGGGCGCCCGGCTCAGCCACTCCAACCTCGCCGCGATGTCCTCGGCCTTCCTCGCCGACGCCGCCGCGATCGACCCTGGCGACTCGATGATTCACGTCGCCGCCTTCAGCCACGCCTCGGGCCTGATGGCGCTGCCCTTTCTGGCCCGCGGCGCCGCCCAGGTGCTGCCGCCCTCGGGCGGCTTCGACGCCGAGGAGCTCTTCGACCTGCTCGCCGCCGGGCAGCGCTCGACCTTCTTCGTGCCGCCAACGCTGCTGCGCCGCCTCGCCGCCCACCCCCGGGCCGGCGAGGCACGCGGCAGGATCGGGACGATCATCGCCGGCGCCGCCCCGATCCTCCCGGCCGACCTGCGCGAGGCGGTCGGCGCCCTCGGCCCGGTGGTCTGGAACGGCTACGGCCAGGGCGAGTCCCCCTGCACGATCAGCGCTCACGGCAAGGCGGCGATCGGGGCCGCCGTCGAGGCCGGCGACGAGGAGGCGCTGCGCTCGGTCGGCGTCGCCCGGGTCGGGACGATCGTTCGCGTCGTCGACGCCGAGGACCGTGAGCTGCCGGCCGGCGAGGTGGGGGAGGTGGTCGTCGACGGGCCGACGGTGATGGCCGGCTACCTCGACATGCCGGTGGCGAGCGCCGAGACCCTGCGCGGCGGCGCCCTGCACACCGGCGACCTCGGCCGCTTCGATTCCGAGGGCCGGCTGACCTTGGTCGACCGCGCCAAGGACGTGATCATCACCGGCGGCTACAACGTCTACCCACGCGAGGTCGAGGACGTGCTCGACCTCGACCCGGCGGTCGCCGAGGCCGCCGTCGTCGGCGTTGCCGACCCCGAGTGGGGCGAGGTGATCGCCGCCTTCGTCGTCCCCGCCGGCGCGGCCGAAGTCGACGCCGAGGCG
>OUNO010000634.1_pt2 | contig 21597 bp, 20 predicted proteins | sample 1779811 | NCBI WGS metagenome assembly OUNO01 (sample SAMEA3914804, study PRJEB12502) | metagenome | biome: forest; material: soil | place: Canada | collected 2010-06-25 | depth 0.3 m | reverse complement strand
CGGCGGCACCAGCATCGCCAACGGCGGGACTAGCAGCGGCGGAACGAGTGGCAGCGGGGCGGCGTCGGGCAACGCCAGCTCGGCCGGCGCAAGCTCCAACGGGGGCGCCGCGACGACCGCTCCGATCAACAGCGTGCAGGGTCCCCAGATCACCATCTCCGAGTTCGTCGTCAGCACGAACGCCAGCCCGGCTCCCGGCGGGATCTGCGCGGGCCCAGACGGAAGAGTTTGGTTCTTGCACCAAGACACAGGGCCGAGCGCCCTGGGCGCTGTCACGACCGATGGCGCGAAGTTCTCTTTGTACAAGGTCAACACCACCAACATCGGGCCGATCGCGATCAGCCCCGGGCCCGATGGCAACATCTGGTACACGAAGCAGCAGGGGATCGGGAAGATGCAGCCCTCGGGTATGTTCACCGAGTACGGAGCGCCGCAAGGGGCGCAGACGGCCGGCATCATCAAAGGCCCCGACGGCAACATGTGGTTCACCGAACCGGATGCCGACCGGATTGGTAACATCACCATGTCGGGTCAGACCAAGGACTTTCCGCTCCCGGGCAAGGGCCGGGCACCCAACGACATCACCCTCGGCCCCGACGGCAACCTCTGGGTTACGGAGAAAACCGGCAACAACATTGCTCGCGTCACGCCCGCGGGCGTCGTCACCGAGTACCCGATCCCCACGGCTGCCAGCAACCCACAAGCCATCACTACCGGCCCCGACGGCAACATGTGGTTCACCGAGCATGACGCGCACAACATCGCTCGCATCACGCCGATGGGGGTCATCAGCGAATTCGGCATTCCCTCGGGCGCTCGGCCCTACCGGATTGCGGCAGGCCCCGACGGCAATCTGTGGTTTACCGAGCCGGGGAGCTTCAACGCTATCGGCCGCTGCACGCCCAGCGGCGGTATCTCCGAGTACCCCATCCCAACTGCCAACACGGATGTGCAGGGCATCACGGCGGGGCCAGACAAGAATCTGTGGTTTGCCGAGACCGACTCCGAAAAGATCGGGCGCATCAGCAACCTGACCGGCGGCGGAAATCTGAGCAGCGCGACGGGCGCCTTTGGTACGACGCTGAGCACCAGCGGGCCGTGTACGAAGGACACCGATTGCGTGGCGAGCGGCAAGGCCTGCGGTGGCGACGTGTGTAGTCACAAGGGCACGACCCCCCAGTGCGTGTTCGCCGTTACCTCGGACCCCGGGTATTGCAACGCGGCAAGCGACTGCTGGTGCGCGTCTCAGGGCGCGACGTGCGACGCGGCTTCACACCACTGTTCGGCAAAGACGCTGTGAGCGTCGAGTGAAGCCGCTCCGCCAACCGGCAGAGCATCGCCGGTTGGGCCGTCCGTCGTAGCGGCGGCGAGAGCGCGGCGTAGATCGCCGCGCCGCGGTCAGGCTCGCAGCTCCAACGAAATCCGACTGAGCACCGCACCGGGAGCCTCGGCGATGATGTCGCCATGGGAGATGATCACGCGTTGTAGGTTGGGCAGGCGCGCCCAGTCTTCCAGTTGTGCGCTGACGGCGCCTTTATCCTTCACTTGCTTCAGCTTCACGGGAAAGGTGATGTGCGGCTCGTCGCCGGTCATGCCGAGTGTTTTGAACAGCCAGCCGCTGAAGCCTGGTCGGTTTGTTAGATCGAAGATCAGGTCATTCAAGACCACCGTCGTCCCGCTTGCGGTTTCGATCACGAGGACCGCCTCCTTGTCAGCGGTACCGGGCATCGTCATGAAGCGAACTGCGGGGTCGCCGAAGTCGACCTCCGTCGCGTCGACCGGCACGACCTCTTGAATTTTTTCGCGCGCACCAGCGGGCGCGATGACCTTCATCTTCGGATACCGGTCTTTCCATGGTTTTGCATCCATGCGGTGAATGTCGCCGGGAACGATCAGGTAGGCGGGCGCCCCATACGATTCGAGCGCCTTCATTTCTATCTCGTCGAGGGAAATGGCGCTGTAGATGACGAGCCGCCCATCCGCGAGACGAACGATCGTCATGCGACGGGTGACGTCCCCCATTGGGGGCATCTTCATGGTGCCACTCACCGAGAGCAGGTCGCGCTCGAGGCGCTTTAGCTTGCCGTGAGGCAGAACGGTCCACTCAGTATGCGGTTTTGCCACGAACGGCTCCTTGTTTGCTTCTCCGAAGAGCCGATAGTGCCCGTGAGTGCGATGATAGAATCATAAAGTCACCGCGTTTTGCGCGTCGCCTTTGCCATCGCGCGCCTTCTGCCACTCGAGGTGGGTCTCGCGCGCAAAGTCCTGGTAGCGCCGAGGCGCGTGCCCGAGCAACGCCGTCAACGCTTCGAGATCGCCTGCCTCCGCTACGAAGCCTCGTTCCAGATAGCCCTGGAACATCATGCGGATGTCGAGCGCCGACCACGACGGAGCTCGTTGGCTTCGCATCTGCTCTTCGAACGCATCCATGTCTTCGCCGGGGTAACGAACCTCTTTGCCGAGTACGTGGCTCCAGATCGACGCCACCTTCGGACCGCTCAGTACCTCAGGCCCGTTCAGATTGTAGGTCTTTCCCTCGTGCCCTGCGGACGTCAACGCAATCGCTGCTGCCTCTGCGATATCTCGAATATCGACCGCCGAGATGCCCACCGCGCCCAGAGGCATCGGGTAGATCCCAGCCGTGGTCAGCGGGTCTTTCAGCGACGCATCATTTTGAAAGAAATAGTTCGGACGAATGATGGTGAACGGGACATCGAATTGTCGCAGCGCGCCTTCAATCGCAAGCTTGGCAGCAAAGTGCGGCACGTCCTTGAAGTGCTCGGCGCGAAAGACGGAGTGATAGACAACGTGGCTCAGCGCCATCTTTCTGGCGAGATCGTAAGCGAGCAAGCCCTGTGTCAGTTCGTCAGGCGTTACGGCGTTCAGCAAGTAGAGCTTGTCCACGCCCTTCATCGCATTTCGTACGGAGACCGGGTCGAGCAGATCGCCGACTGCGATCTCGACACCGGCCGGGAATGTCGCAGTGTCCTTGCGAACCAAGACGCGAATCTTTGCGTTACGCGAGCTCAGCTGCTTGACCAGCTCGGATCCGACGTGACCGCTAGCGCCCGTTACGAGAATTGTCATTTTGAGCCTTCTTCCCTGTATTTCGTGCAGGCCGCGCGGATTCGCGTCGTGCTCGCAACGAGAGGACAGCCGTTCATCGCGGCCTCGTTGTCGATTCCCCAGCGGGGTGAAACGAGCGCCGCGTGACCCGCTGCTGCAAGACTCAAGCCCGCTGAGGCCGCGAAAAACAGCGGCTCTTCGTGGGTCTACGGAGCATTGGGTTCGGCGCAAAATGTCACTGCGAGGCGGGAACGAGGGGTCATCCTCGAGACCAGCTCGACGCCGTCGCGAGGCACCCGAAGACCGTCGAGCGCCAGGCTCCGAGGCTGCCCGAACGCTAAGCCACGCGCACGATATACATCTCGACGATCTTGCCATCCCGGATGCGGATGTAATTCGTTAGAATCAAGTCGCCCGGCGGTAGCTTCGACTTGTCGTACGTTCCGTCGTAACGGCCTCGCACGATCGTCGTACCGTGGTGCTCGCGGACCTCGGTCTGCTCGATCGTGACGCGCTCGCCGACGATCTCCTTGGCGACCCAGGCTCGGATCGCGTCAGTGCCCCAAAACTCGCGGTTGACGTCGTAGACCAGGGCGTCGGGCGCGTACGTCGCCATAATGGCGTCGGTATCGAACCGGTTGTAGGCGGCGAAATGCTGTTCGATGATTTTCTGCATGCTCCCAGCCTGGGAGCTGCCGCAAGGCGAGGGTCAAGGGGCATCTACCTGCTTGACTCTCCCCCTGCGGTAGACTCGATCCTGGTGTCATGCTCGCGATCGGCGATTTTTCGAGGATCACGCACCTCAGCATCCGCACGCTGCGGCACTACCACGAGGTCGGCCTGCTGGAGCCGGCAGAGGTCGACCCAAGCTCGGGCTACCGGCATTACACGCTCGACCAGGTTCCTATCGCGCAGGTGATCCGGAGATTTCGCGACCTCGATATGCCCGTCGAACGGGTGCGCGAGGTTCTCTTGGCGCCCGACCTCGCGACCCGAAACCAGTTGATCGCCGAGCACCTGAGCTCGCTCGAGAGCAAGCTGCAGCAGACCCAGGCCGCGGTCGCGACCTTGCGCGGCCTGCTCGAGGCCGGGCCGGCGACGATCGCCGTGGAGCTACGCAGCGTGCCGCCGCTCCGCACACTCGCGATTCGGGCGCTGGTCACGCGCGGCGAGCTGATCGACTGGTGGCGCGGCGCGCTTGGAGAGCTCGAAGCGACGTGCGACGCACAGCAGCTCGTGCGCACCGGCGCGCCTGGCGGCACGTTCGCGATGGAGATCTTCGAGCTCGAGCGCGGCGACGCGACGGTGTTCGTGCCGGTCGCCGGCAACGCACGCCCCGTCGGCCGTGCGGCGATGGCAACGATCCCTGCCGCCGAGCTCGCGATCACGCAACACCATGGCCCGCACGACGATATGGACGTCACCTATGGCGCGCTCGGCGCGTACGTCACATCGCATGCGATCGGGGTCGAAGGTCCCGTGCGCGAGTCCTACCTCGTCGATTCACGCACGCCCCCCGCCGGCTGGCACACCGAGATCGGCTGGCCCGTGTTCGGCGTGCGTTAGCGAGAGTCGTTGCTGCGGTTTCTGCGCGCTGCCGCCGTCGTCGAGGCGAGCGGTTCGAGGCATACGCTCAGCCCGCGTAACCAAAAGAAAACGCGGAGCTAGCGAAAAGCTGGCTCCGCGTTTTTTCGTCCGTGCACCTCACTCGCTCGGTTGCGCTGCTCGGCAGCAGTGCCAGGCGAAATGAGCGTTTACACCGCTGCGCCTCATACGGACGCGGCTTGCGAGGCGAGGTCGATGGCCGCTGCGATCGCAGCCGGTTGGGACACATAGAGCGCGTGGCTTCCCGCAACCTCCGTGACACGCGACCCCGCGCGCGCGGCCATCGCTCGCTGCGCGGGCGGCGGAATCATGCGGTCCTCGGTCGCAACGACGTAGACGCTCGGCTTCGACTTCCACGACGGTTCGCTCACCGCGCCGGCCAACGCCTCGAGCCCCCACGGCACCTGCGAATCTGCCATGAATGCAGCCAGGTCGGGCGCGACGTCTGCGGCGAACGATGCCGCAAACTGCTCCTTGTCGAGGAAGAGGAAGCCGTCTTGCGGAGGCAGGATCGGAGGCACCGGCGCGCCTGGAGGCGGGTCCTTGATGATGGACGCGACGGACTCGCCGGCGTCGGGAGCGAACGCCGCGACGTAGACCAGGGCCGCCACCTTCGGATCGTTTCCCGCCTCGGTGACGACGACGCCGCCGTAGGAGTGTCCCACGAGGATCGCCGGACCCTCTTGAGCGGCGAGCGCTCGCTTCGTCACGGCCACGTCGTCGGCCAGCGACGTCGTTGGATTTTGCACCACGGTCACGCGGTAGCCGCGCTTCCTGAGCTCGGCGTGCACGCCCTGCCAGCCCGAGCCATCGACGAAGCCGCCGTGCACCAACACCACATTTTTTACGCCCATTTGATTGTTCTTGGTCATTGAGAGCCTCCTTACCCGACCGAAAGTAGGCCCCAGCGCTCTCAATAACCAGTTCCGAATTCTCGTCTATTGATGATATTCACTCACTAATGGAATTCAGCTCCCGACAGCTTCGCGCCTTCCACCTCGTGGCCGAACATCGCAACTTCGCGCGCGCTGCTCAGGCACTCTTCGTCACGCCTTCGGGCTTGAGCGTCCTGATCCGCGAGTTCGAGAACCAGCTCGGCTACCGACTGTTCGATCGCACCACGCGACAAGTTCAACTCACCCGCCACGGCGCGGACTTGCTGGAAGCAACGAGTCGTCACCTCGACGCGCTCGACGAAGCGATGGGGCGCGTCGGGCGCAGCGCGCGGGGTAAGCACCAAGCGGTTTCGTTGGGAACGACACCGCTCGTCGCGGCCAACGTTCTACCGCAAGCGATGCGCGAGTACCGGCGCCACCGGCCCGAGCTGCGCGTGCGCCTGTTCGATGCCGACCAGGACACGGTCCTGCGTCAGGTCCAGACCGGCAAGCTGGATGTTGGCGTGGGGCTCTTCAAGGGCGTGCCGGGCGTGAAGCGCGTTCCTTTCTTCCGCTCCTCCCTCGTGCTGATCCGCTCCCGCCGCCACGGCAGCGCCGCGGCCGGCAGCGATCTGCGGTGGTCCGCTCTCGAAGGCGAGCATTTGATCGTGCTCTCGCCTTCTAGCCCTCACCAGCAACTGGTCGACCAGCAACTGGCCAAGTCGCGCGTGAGCTACGAAGCGGCCGGCGTCGCCAACCTGCTCGACACCCAAATGGCGCTCGTCGAAGCCGACGAGGGCGCCGCAATCGTGCCTTCGTTCGGCCTCGCGTTGTGCGCCGGCCGCAACGTCGTGGCGAGCCGCCTCGTCGACCCAGTGGTGAGTATGGACTTTCACCAGATCACCCAGCGAGGTCGCACGCTGCCGGAGGGCGCCGATGAGTTCGTCGGATTCCTCAAAACGTACTTCGCGAGCTGGGCGTCACGGGCAGGCGTGGTGTGAAGGCGCAGGAGCTTGGAGATGGGGGCGCTCACTCGGCCGCAATGCAGCTCCGACCCGAATCGGAGCTGCTCACTCCGCGAGTCATCAACGCGGTCTTCATGAGGCCCCTAGTTTAACTCCCGAATCCGAGCTCGCGAGAATCGAATCGAACGATCGAGAGGCTCGTCCATCCTGCCTCAGCGGTGCTTCGGCAATGCCTTGGCCTGCGCCTTGCTCCCGGCAGTCAGCGCCTGGAGCGCCCCTGCCGCCTCGCGGACGTGAGCCGCGAAATCGTGCGGCTTGCGTGCGCTGAGCCAACGCTCGAAACCGATCTTGAAGACGGCGATGCCGGCCTCGGCAGCGAGGCTTGCGCTGGGCTCGGCAACACCGCGCGCGTGGAGCGCCCGAGTTACGGCTACCGCAAGTGAGGCAAGCTTAATCAGCTCGCGTTCTTGGATTTCGGCGTGCTTGGTGACGAGCGCGTAGCGCGCGCGCACGAAGGTCAGGTCACGCCGGGCCATGAGCTCCGCCCCTGCCACCTCGAAGGCGCCCACGACGACATCGAGCGGGCTCGCCTCGCGCGGAGCGGCCTCGATGCGCTCGATGATGGCTTTCTCGAGCTCCTTCGAGCCGGAGAAGAGCACCTCCCGCTTGTCGCTGAAGTAGCGGAAGAAGGTGCGCTCGGTGAGGCCAGCGTGCGCGGCAATGTGCTCGACCGTTGTCTGCGCGTAACCACGTTTTTGAAAGAGCTCCATCGCGGCCTTCTCCAGCCGTCCACGTGCATCGGGTTCCCAGCGTGCCATCGCCCGAATCCTACCTGATTGCAGACACTGACATCACGTGATAGCACTATGTCAGTATCTGACATCAGGAGGTTCCCATGCGTGTTTTCGTCACCGGCGCGTCCGGTCACATTGGTCTCCCCGTCGTCCGCGACTTGCTGGCTGCGGGGCATGCGGTCGTCGGTCTTGCGCGCTCCGAGGCATCGGCCGAAACGATTGCAGCCGCTGGCGCCGACGTGCGGCACGGCACCCTCGACGATCTCGACGGATTGAAGGAGGCCGCGAGCGCGGCCGACGGCGTCATTCACCTCGCCTTCAAGCACGATCTGGCCCTGGTCAGCGGTGACTTCATGGGGGCGGTGACGGCCGATCTCCGTGCTGTCGAGGCCATCGGCGAGGCGCTCGCCGGCTCGGAAAAGCCGTTCGTGAACACGACCGGCACGATGCTACTCGCGCACAGCGTGCGCGATCGGGCAGGCACCGAGGACGACGCAGGGCAAGAAGGCGGGAACCCGCGCGTCGCTTCCGAGAATCTCTCGCTCGCGTTTGCGAAACGCGGAGTGCGTAGCTCGATCATGCGACTGTCTCCGACGGTTCACAGCTCACTCGATCATCACGGCTTCATCCCGATGCTCATCGCCGCCGCGCGCAAGAGCGGTTTCTCCGCTTACGTGGGGGACGGTTTGGCTCGCTGGCCCGCGGTGCACACGCTCGACGCTGCGCGCCTCTACCGCCTCGCGCTCGAAGCGGCCCCTGCGGGCTCGCGTGTGCACGCGGCGGCTGAAGAGGGAGTTCCCTTCCGCGCCATCGCGGAGGCGATTGGTCTGGGCCTGAACGTGCCGGCGAAGAGCGTCCCGGTCGAGCAAGCAGCCCAGGTTTTCGGCGGATTTCTGGGCATGATCACGCAGCTCGACAACTGGACGTCGAGCGCAAGCACGCGGGAAATCCTGGGCTGGAAGCCGACGCACGCGGGTCTTCTGGCAGACATCGCGGATGGCCACTACTTCGCCTCGCAGAGCGCCGAGTAGCGTCGAGGCAGGGTCGAAGGGCCTGGTTCCGGGAAGAGCCAGGTCCAGGAGGGTGCGAGGCCCTCGACGAGTGCAGGCCGGCCCTGTATAGCGAGCGCAGCGACACCCCGATCGCGAACCGGCGCCCAGTGTTTCAGGCGCGTTTCGAGCGATGCGGGCTGTCGTGGCAATTCGACCAGGAGCCAGGATTTTGGAGAACGCGACCGAGCCAAGCGGCAAGCCCAGCACGACCGATCAAGAATCAGCGGTCATCGTCGCTGCCGTCGACACCTCACCAGGAGGCAGTCGCGTCGTCGAGATCGCCGCGCGCCTCGCACGGCGCAACTACGAGAGCGCGGTGCTGCACATCGTGCACGTGTTCAAAGAGAGCTGGCTCGACAAGCACAAGATCGAGGGCCTCTCTATCGACCAATTGATGGACGAGGCACGCCGCTACCTCGACTACCACGTGCGCACGGCACGACGTCAGTGCTCGGCGGAGGTGCACGCACACTTCGCGGTCGGCGAGCCCGTCGACGAAATCGTGCGCCTCGCCGACAACGTGAGCGCCGATCTGGTCCTGATCGGCGCGCAAGATTCGGTGGGCGCCATCGAGCGCCTGCTCGTCGGCACGGTCACCGCGAACGTGATGCAGAGAGCGCATTGCTCGGTGATGGTCGTGCGCTCGAAAGAGCGCGCACCACGGCGAGAGTGAACCGACCGCTCTAAATCTTCTCGGCTTCGCTCTTCACGAGAGCCCCGAAGAGCCGAACGAGCTCTGCAGTGCGTTCTCCGAGCGCGACGAAGAACGCGGCGTCGGTGTCTTCGACGACGACGATCGCTTTTTTCGCTTGCTCGCGGCCGCGAGCGGTAACGCGGATGCTCTTGGCGCGCGGATCTTCGGGGTGCTCACGCCGTTCCAAGAGCCCGGCGGCCTCCAGCGCGCGCACCACCTGCGACGTGGTCATCACGTCGATACCGGCGAGCTCGGCTAGGCGCGCCTGGGTCAGCGTCTCGGAGGCGCCGAACCAGGCCGCCGTTGCGAGCAGCACGAACTGCGAATGAGTGAGGCCGAGCGGTTGCAGCGCCGCTCGCTGACGGCGCTGCCAAGCGTTCGAAACCTTCCACAGCAAAAAGCCAGGGCTCTCCGCCGGGCCGACCAGGCGCGTGGGGAGCGGCTTGGTTGTCGTCTTACTCTTCATGCTGCGAGGGCTCGCTTTAGCACGGCACCGCAAGCGCTCCTTGCATTCGCGATCAGCGCGAAATCCGCGGCGCTCAGCGGCAAGTGGCCTCGGCCAGCGCGACCAGCGCCGCCAGCACCTCTGGAAAGTCCGCCGCGATCGCCGGTCCGATCTCGTCTGCGCCTGGGCCCTTCGCCTCGACGGCGTAGACGATGCGCGTCAGGTTCGCGGCCACGCGTTCGATGCGGTGTGCCACGGTGACCACGAGCTCTCCAACCTGGGTTTCGTCGACGAAGTGCTGGCCCTCACGCACGTCGATCAACTGCGTGCGCAGCGCCTCCTGCCCTGGCGGCGTCATCGAAAACCAAGTCCCGGTTGCGAACGGTCCTTCGAGCTCGATCTGCTCGATGCCGGCATTCCAGCGCTTCCAGCCTGGAACGTCCTGGAAGAGGGCCCAGATCCGCTCGGGGGCTGCGTTGGTTTGGATGCTGTGTTCGGTCGCCCATGAGTTGCGTGTCGTTTTCATAAGCGCACTTATAATAAGTGCGCATATCTTTGTCAAGCCCGCTTGGGTTCGAGAGCTCAGGCCGCGAACGGCACGGGGCCGCACCACGCGCCGAGTGCCTCACTCAGACCTTGGGCGGTGCCGTCTCCCACCCAGGCCACATAGCCGTCGGGCCGAATCAACACGGCACTGGGAGCCGTGACGGCGCCCAGCACGGGAAGCTCCCAGGCGCCGTCGTAGCGTGCATCGACTCGCTGCACGCGCTCCGCCCAGGGAGCCATGTCGAGAGCGTCGCCCTGGCCGAAATCGAGCAACAGCGGGCGTGCACGGTGCAGCAGAGAGAACACGCGCCGGGCGCCGCTTTCGCTGACCAAGTCGAGATCCGGCATGCGGCGTCCGAGCAGTGGGTGTCCCGTGCCGAGGTCATAACGAATGTCGAGGCCGGACATCATCCCGGCGTAGCGCTTGCGAGGCTCGTCCAGCTGAAGCAATTCGGATAGCTTCGCGTGCGCGGCCTTCGTTCGGTCGTCTCCGCGCATGAGCGCCGTTTGGGCCAAACTGTTCTCGAGCACGCGCGCGCCGATGGGGTGCCGCTCTACTTGGTAGGTGTCGAGCAGACTGGCTGGCGCTGTGCCGTGCACGACCTGAGCCAGTTTCCAGCCCAAATTCACGGCATCCTGGACGCCGATGTTGAGGCCCTGTCCGCCCGTTGGGCCATGCACGTGCGCCGCGTCGCCGGCCAAGAGCACGCGCCTGTCTCGGTACGACGCCGCCTGCCGAGCCGCGTCGGTGAACCTCGAAAGCCACGTGACGTCGTGAACGCCGAAGTCGGTCCCGTAAACGGCAACGAGCGCCTCACGCAACTCGTCCAGTGTCGGGGCGTCGCCTTGCTTGACGTGCGGTTCTATCAACACGACACCCACGCGCGTTCCGTCCTCTCGCTTGCCCAAGGCATTGATGCCCTTTTCTCCAGGGCGGATACCCCACGCGGGCTCTTCGGCCATTTTGCATTCGGCGATTAAGTAGCTGACAGAAGGCGCCCAGCCGGGAAAGTCGATACCGGCTTGCTTGCGGATCAGACTGCGGCCGCCGTCGCAGCCGATGAGGTACTGCGCGCGCAATGAACCACCGTCAGAAAGCGCGACCTCGACGCCCGTTTCAGCCTGGACGAAGCCCGTCACTTCGCGCCCGCGGTAGACCGGTACCGAAAGCTCCTCGAGCCACTCGACCAGGACGCGCTCGATGTGGTTCTGTGTCAACGCGAGCCCATAGTTGTGGCGCGTCGGAAAGTCGCTGATATCGAGGCGGATCATCGCGAAGCCCGCGATCTGCATGACCTGCCCGCGCGCAAGGAAGCGATCCGCGATGCCACGCTGCTCGAGGACCTCGATCGTCCGCGAATGCAGACCCCCCGCACGCGACCCGGCGAGGTCTCGAGTGGGGCGCCGCTCGACGATGGCCACATCGACCCGCGCAAGCGCAAGCTCGCCCGCGAGCATCAATCCGGTCGGCCCCCCTCCAGCGATCACCACGGCATGGTTCGTCATGGCCAAACTGTGCGGCATGACCGCGGGCTTGTCGCAAGCCCCGGTGCGGTGCCTGGCAAACCAGGCACCCTCGAACGATCCGCCCTCGCCGTCACGAGCGCACCTTCGCGCACAGCGGCAGCACGCAAAATACGTCGACACACAGCGCAGCCAACGATCGACGTTTCAAATGCATGATTTCGGGCGGTTTGGACACATACTCTCTGCTCAGCAAGCGAAGGCGCAGTGAAAAAGCAGCAACGAAGAGTTTTCCTCAAGGTGATCGCAGCCGTGCCACTCATCGGCTGCGGGGCGGACCCATCGGCTCCCCACAACCTCGGGGGTGATGGGGGCGATGGCGGCGCGGGCTCAGCCGGAGCGGGCGGTAGTACTGCGTCGCACGGCGGCGCCGGAAATCCTTCGTTCAGTGGTGCGCCCAATGCGTCGCACGGCGGAGCGGGCGGCGGGCCTTCGTTCGGCGGCAATTCCTCGTTCGGCGGTGCGCCCGCAGCGGGCGGTAGCCTGGGCAGTACCGGCGGTGCGCCCGCAGCGGGCGGTGCCAGCGCTGGAGCAGCGGGCGGCACCGTCATCGACCCGAACGATCCGGCAGGGCCGATCGGCGACGTGAGCTTGTACCCGCTCGGGTCGTTCAAGATCGCAGGCAATATCTATTTCATGGGTCATGACGCGGGCGGCCTGTACGCGATGACCATGGCGTGCACTCACGCGGGTTGCGCCTGCGACATGAAGGGCACCGAGCTGAGCTGCCCGTGTCACGGCAGTCGCTTCGATCACGCGGGCAATGTCCTGCAGGGTCCGGCAACGAAGCCCCTTCCGCACTTCAAAGTCTCGGTGGACGCCAGCGGGAACATCGCCGTGGATCGCTTCACGGTCGTCAGCCAGAGCACCCGGACGCCGGTCTAGGACCCGACTCGAGAAGTCGCAGCGTGTAGCGATGCGCCGCGCTGCGGCGATTGCGCGCGTGCAGCCGGACCCGACGGCCGAAGCAGCGGCACCGCTCGCTTCGGCCGTTTGGGCTCGCCCTCCGCGTCAGCCGCGGCGGGCTGCGTCGATTTTGGCGACGTCGATCTTTCGCATCGTCATCATGGCGTCGAAGGCGCGCTTTGCCTCGGCCCCGCCAGCGGCAAGCGCGTCGGTGAGCGTGCGTGGTGTGATTTGCCAGGAGAGGCCCCAACGATCCTTGCACCAACCGCACTCGCTTTCCTGTCCACCATTACCGACGATGGCGTTCCAATAGCGGTCCGTCTCTTCCTGATTGTCCGTGGCAATCTGGAACGAAAAAGCCTCGCTCTGTTTGAAGTGCGAGCCGCCGTTGAGCCCGAGGCAGGGAATACCCAAGACGGTAAACTCGACCGTCAGTACATCGCCCTGTTTACCGCTCGGGAAATCGCCCGGCGCCAGGTGCACGGCGCTGACTTCGCTGTTCGGAAATGTCGCGGCGTAAAACTTCGCCGCATCTTGTGCGTCCTTGTCGAACCACAGGCAGATGGTGTTCTTCGATTTCGATTTCATGGTCGTGTCCTCCTCGTACGGCGTTCAGTCTAGCGAACTCCGTGCCGGAGAGGCTCCCTGCATTTCTGTCACGTCTTACTGGTGACGGTTGCTAGCGTGGGTGCTTGGTTTTCGCCTTCGCCTTGCGATTGCGCTCCTTCACGATATCGATGAACGCGCGGAGGACGGGTCGGACGAGCTGGCCTGTCGGATAGAACACGCGCAGGCCCGGGAATGGCGGCGTCCAATCCGCCATGACTCGGACCAGCTTGCCCTGCTCGATCAGCGGCGCCGCCATTTCCGTGCTGGTGAAGGCGAGGCCGAGCCCAGCCGCGGCAGCGTGCAAAGTCAGGACGTCGTCGTCGAAGGTGAGCGCGCCGCGCACGTCGACTTGCTGCTCACGGCCGCGCTTTTCGAGCTCCCATCGATACGTGGTGCCATCGCTTTTGCGCCGGCGAATGCAGTCGTGCTCGAGCAGATCTGCCGGCGCTCGTGGCTTTTTGCGGCGCGCGAAGTATTCCGGTGCGCCGAGGATGGCCATGCTCAGCTCGGGGCCGTATGGAACGGCGATCATATCGAGCGGTACGACCTCGGCCAGGCGAATGCCGGCGTCATAGCCCTCGGCCACGATGTCGACCAGGCGCTCTTGCGTGCTGAGCTCGACGTGAACATCGCGGTGGCGAGCTCGTAGCTCGGCCAGGACATCGATGATGCCGAAGTGCACGGCGCCGCGCGATGCGGTGAGCCGCAACGTGCCGCTCGGAGCCCCGCCCTGCTCACGAACCGCAGCCAGCGCCGAGCCGATCTCGCCGAGCGCGGGCCCGACACGCGCCGTGAGCTGCTCGCCTTCCGCGGTCAGGCCGACGCTACGCGTGGTGCGTTGAAAGAGACGCGCTCCGAGGCGACGCTCCAGCGCCGCGACGGCGTGACTCAGGGCCGAAGGCGACACTTGCAGCTCGCGCGCGGCCGCCCGGAAGCTCTTGCAGCGAGCAACCACCAGCACGGCTTCGAGCTCCGAAAAACGACCGTCGATCATTGTGCCAGTCCTCTCATCAGAGTGTGCCACATTCATGCAATTGTTTCATCTCTGAGTCGACCCTATCTATCCCTACATGAAGAAGACAGCGTTGGTTACGGGTTGCTCCTCGGGTTTCGGCCGCGACATCGCGCTCGAGTTCCTGCGGCAGGGCTGGAACGTCGCCGCGACGATGCGCACTCCGCGCGAGGACATCGAAGGAGCGTTCGTGACGAAGCTCGATGTTCGAGATCGCGGCAGTATCGAGAGCGCGGTAAGTGACACGGTCGAGCGCTTCGGCTCGCTCGACGTGCTGGTGAACAACGCGGGCTTCGGCCTCTTCGGCGTATTCGAGGAGACGCCACGCGAGCGGCTGGTCGAGCAGCTCGAGGTCAACGTTCTCGGGGTGATGGACGTGACGCGCGCGGCGCTGCCGCAGATGCGCAAGCAACGCTCGGGCGTGATCGTCAACGTGAGCTCGGGTGCCGGCGTGTTCACCTTGCCCATGCTTTCCGGCTATTGCGCGAGCAAGTTCGCGCTGGAGGGCTTCTCGGAGGCGCTCTGGTACGAGCTCGCGCCGCTCGGCATTCGCGTGAAGATCGCCGAGCCGGGCGGCGTCGTTTCGACACGCTTCGGCGAGCGCAGCGCCGCGGAAGCCGCGCAGACACGCACCATTGCGGACTACGCCGAGTTCGTAAAAAAGACGCACGCCCATTTCGACGAGCTGCGTCGAGCTCGCGGGCTGGCCACCTCCGAAACCGTTGCGCGCGTGATCTACGATGCCGCCACGGACGGAACTGATCAGCTGCGCTACCTCGCGACACCCGATATCGCACCGCTGCTCGCCAAGCGCCGTGAGAGCTCGGAGCGCGAGTACTCCGAATTCATGCGAGCTCGATTCACCTGAGGCACGCGCAAGCGCTATTGTATTGCTGAATGGCCCGAACCGCTCGTTCGCTCGCGATGCTGCTCGCGCTCGTCGGGGGCGTCGCTTGCTCGAGCTCCAGCAAGACACCAATGGCGGACAGCAGCGCCGGGACCGGAGGTGGCGCGCTTGCAGGCAGTGGCGCGAGTGCCGCCGGTGCGGCCGGTGCGGGTGATAGCGCGGGCACGAGCGTCGGAGGAGCTGGCGTCGATGCAGGCAGCAGTGGTCGGATCGAGATCGCAGGCGCGAGTGGCAGCAACGGCAGCGCGGGCGCCGGCGGCACTGGCGCCTCGGGGGGAGCTGGCCCTTCGCTCACGGTCACACTCGCCGAGACGTCCGAGGCCTTCCCGAACCCGCTGAAGGGGTTCCGCCCCTCTCGCTACATCCAGGACACTTCGTTCAAGAGCTACGAGTACACGTCGACCTACAAGCAGTACATCCCGTACTCCGCCCTCGAGAGCAGCGCGAGCGATTCGGTCCAGAAGATCAAGGATTGGAGCAACGCGAACTGGGCCGAGCTACGCGCCAAAAATCTCAAGGTGATCCCACGCGTCGTGCTCGTGTATCCGGGCACGGGCGAATATTGGGGTGACATCCCGCACGATGGCACGCCCAACCAGTGGAACACGCCCGAGCTGAGCGCGCGGCTAGCGGCGTTCGTGGCCAAGCTCGGTCAAGCTTGGGACGGCGACGCGCGCGTGGCCGCGGTGGAAATGGGCCTGTGGGGCAAGTGGGGCGAGCAGAATATCTATCCCGATACCGTGAGCGGCAGCGATCGCATTCCCCCCGCGCTGCAGCAAGTATTGGGGGACGCCTTCAGCGCCGCCTTCGAGCACAAGAAGGTGCTGGTTCGTTATCCCAATTCGTTTCAGAGCTACTCGAGCTTCGGCTTCTATTGGGACTCCTTTGCGTTGCCGGATGACGACAACGCCGGAGGGGGCACAGGCATCGTGACGCGCGATCTTTGGCGCACGCAGATGCAGAGCGGCGAAGTCGCGTACGACTGGGGCAACCAGACCAATCTGGGCGGCACTCCCAACGGGACCCTGAGCAGCAACGCGAACACCGACTACGTGATCGGCTACATCAAAAAGCTCCACGCCTCCAGCCTGGGTTGGATTGCCGAATATGTCCCCGACAACGGCGCAATCTCAGCGAACGCGGCGCGCATGCAGAAGGCGTTCGGCTACCGGTTCACGATCAAGCAAGCGACGTTCACCACGGCCGTCGGCGCTGGAGGTGCGCTCGACGTCTCGTTCGACGTGACCAACGTCGGCAGCGCGCCCTTCTATTACAACTGGCCCGTCGAGGTGAGTCTCTTGGATGCCCAGCGCGCAGTCGCCTGGCACGGCCTCTTCCCGGGGACCGACGTCACTCAGTGGCTGCCGGGCAACACGCTGACCGTACACGGGTCTTTTACGCCCAGCGTGCCGAACGGAACTTACACCGTTGCGCTCGAAATCCTCGATCCTGCCGGCAGTACTCCGAGTCTGCGCTTCGCCAATGCCAACTACTACCTCGGTGGTCGCACACCGCTCGGTAAGGTCGGCGTCGGCGAAAGCCCGGCCGATCAAGAGCTGAAGCCGTTCGACCAGCTCAAAGGCGACCACTCGCTCTCGTACTAGTGCAGCGTGCTGGCGCTGACTCAACCCTGCTCGCGCTCGGAACGAGGGAGCAGGTGCGCGATCTCTTCGTAGTTGGGGGCCAGCTCGTGAAGCAAATGCGTCGTTCGGCCGTTGGCCCGCAGCGCGCGGACCACGTCTCGCTCCGCAACATTGACGTTGTAACCGCGAGGACACGTCATCAGCGGATCGGGGGAGTGGCCGTACAGGCGGCAGATCAGCGGCCGCACGGGATAAATCGTGCAGCCGCCCTGCTGATAGAACGGACACGTGCCATCGGTGTGCGAGGCTGGCGTGATTCCGTGGGCCTCGATGAAGCGCTCGATGGCTCGAAATTCGGTCTCGGTGGCTGGAATGACGCCGCAGCATTCGCCGCAACCCGTGTCGCAGCGCATCGGCGGCATCACCTTCAGCTTTTTCACGCTGGCCCGGAGCTTAGCACTGGCGAGCCGCTACGGATGCGCCACGTAATACGTAGCGACCTCCGTAGCGATGTAGTTTGCGGCGCTGGTGGTGTAGTCGGTGTCGTTCGCGAAGATGTACGAGTTTTCGCAATCGGGCACGTAGTACTTCGGCCCCACGTGGACCAACCCGTTCGATGCGTCCGCCACCGCTTGGAACGCTGCGTCTTCATACGGCGCGATGATGGTATCGGTATCGTTGTTGTTGGAACAGAGCATGTTGTTGGGCGCGCGCCCCATGGTCAGGATCTCGATCTCCTTGACGCTCGGGTACTTCGTCTGAATGTTCATGATCACGCTGTTCAATAGCTTCTCCCAACCCGGCTGATCTTTGGTCGAGGGGCTGAAGCCGACGAACATTGCGCGATCCGGAGTGGTCGAGCTGGCCGCGCACGGGTTCTGGACTGCAAGGTCCCAGAGATCGCTCTTGGGGTCGGCCCATTTCTCGGCGTAGGAGTACTTCTGCATCTTTGCCTCCCAGCGCGTGGCGTCCACACCGTCTTGCAAGAACGTCTTGCTGGCGCCGCCGGGATTGGTGCCGTTGAACCATTGGCTGGTCGTGAACAGGCCGAAGATCATGGTGCAGGTGAAGGGCGTGCCCGCAACCGATCCGCCGCCGCCGCCTTGCGAGGCGCCCGCGCTCGCGCTCCCTGCCGTGCCGCCGATGCCAGCAGCGCCCGCAACGGTTGCGGCGCTGCCCGCGCTCCCGGCACTGCCCGATGTGCCAACCGCTCCGCCAGTGGAGCCGCCGCTCGCGCCCCCGCCTCCAGACGGCGCACCCGCAGTGCTGGGTGCACCCGAAACGCTCTGCGCGCCTGCGGCGCCGCCCGGGCCTGCGCCGCCGGTGCTCCCCGAGCAACCGACTGAAATGAGAACCGAAAGAAGAACCTGAGATCGATGACGAAAGCGCATGACAAATGACTCCGTGGCTGGCGCTTATTTGAGGGTGTTCCAGAAGGCAAAGCCGCTCGGCGAGAGATAGCTATTGCCGGATTGATGACCGCCGCCGACGTTGCACCAGACGACGGGGCTATCGCAGCCACCGTAGACTTGGCAGTTGTTCGCCTTGTCGAAGCTCATGGTCGTGGGCGTGGTGCTGCAACCGTTGAGCTTGACGAATAGGTCGCGCGCCGCAGCCGAGCCGATCTGGTTTCCTTCCTGATCCTTGGTGTCCGCGGAGTCGCCAGGGAATTCCATGACCGCGGCGCCGCCAGTGCACGTGCCGTGGTTGAACTGGAGGCCGCCCGAATCAGAGGCCGTGCCGCGAAGGACGTTGCCGCGCGCGCAGGCCAGGTAGTTCGAAAGCCAAGCGCCGCTGCTGGTACCGGCAGCAAAAATCTTCCCCTTGTCGACGCAGTAAGTGTCTTCGACCGACGCCATGACTTGGTCGAAGTACGGACCTTCGGGCGAGTCGTTCGTGCTTTCTTTGCCGGCCTGGAAGCAACCGGGTGCGCCGTTCTTCGGCACGATGTTGTCGCCCTTGGCGTCAGCCCCGGCGATCGCCTGTACGATGATCACGTCCGTGCGGCCGCCAAAGGAGTTGCCCTCGCAAGCCGTTGCGCCGCAGCCAGGCCCGTAGAACACGACGGGGTACGGCTTGGTGGCGTCGTAGTTCTTGGGCATCGTCGTGCAGTATTTGCGGTGCGTGTAGCCGGCGGTGTACTGAGCGGCCATGCCGGTCACGTCGACCATGTGCAGGACCGCGGAGCCGAACGGTTCGGTGCTGGGAGCATCCTTCGTACAGCCGGCGCTCGGGCCCGAGGGTCGGCCGCCCCCGCCACCTGCGCTGCTCATCCCACCGACGCCCACGTTGCCGCCTGCTCCAGCCGACGACGCGCCTGCCGCGCCACCCGAGGTGCTTGCGCCGCCCGTGGTGCCTGCTCCAGCGCTGGTGTTCGTTGCGCCGCCAGTGCTGGCGCCGCCGCTGCTCGTTGCCCCAGCGCTCGACGCGCCGCCGCTGGGCGCCCCACCCGCGGTGCTCGCGCCGCCGATACCGAGATTGCCCAACCCTCCACTCGCCGGGTCGCTGCTGCAGCCCGCGAGAGCGACGCCTATTAGGAGTGTGGGGCCAATCGCCGAGAGCCGAGTCCTGGTCATCCCAACTTAGTGCCCGCTACACCTCCGTTCCGTGCCGCTCGGAGAGCACCGCAATCACACAGCCAGAGGGATGCTCGCGAAGCTGGAACTTTGCGGTCAGCCCGTCCGAAGGCTTCGCCCGGCCAATGCAAGGTAGCCCGCTCCGAGCAATGCCAGCCACGCCAGGACGAGGCCGCTCGTGCCCAGCGCTGGCGCTGCCGTGTCTCCGACGCCCACGTCAATCAAGGCGTTCGTCGGTGCGCCGTTTTCTGGAACTAGTTTCACAAGCGGTGACGTCAGCATCACGACCGTCAGCAGCCGACCAGCCCGTGAGTAAGACCTGCGCCCTCTCGCCGTCACGCGCTTCCTCGGCGTTTACGGCGCTCGCTCGCTCCAGCGCGTGGCCCGAGCGGTCGCATTCGGACACGGATCCGGAATCAGGAAACAGCCTCCGAAAATCGAAGACACGAGGGGCGTTGCGAGTCGGCGCGACGCTGAGAAACCAGCTGGTTTGCGCCACTCTCGGAGGCAATCGTGGGTGGCCCTTTGCTTGCAGAAGGCGGCGTAGCGACGGCTACGTTTGCCGGCTTCGCAAAGGATGTTTACGTGACACAACAGCGAAAACTGATCTCGACCTCTGTCGTTTCGACCGCGCTGGTATTGGGCCTCGCCTTCGTGGCGGCAGGCTGCAGCGGCGGCAACCCCGGACAGGCCGGACAGGCCGCACCAGACGAGCACGCGGGCGACGTGGCGCTCGATCTCCAGCTCGGTTCGGGCGCGACGATCAACACCGCCAGCTACACCATCGTCGGCCCCGCGGGCTTCTCGAAGTCGGGCTCGATCGACGTTAGCCAGAGCAGCAAAATCTCGGCGACCATCGGCGGCATCCCGGCAGGCACCGGTTACTCCATCACCTTGTCCGCAAGCAGCACCGATTCGAGCGTGACCTGCAACGGCTCGGCGTCCTTCAACGTCACGGCTCGCACCACGACGCCCGTGACGGTTGCCGTGACCTGCAAAGAGACCCCGAAAACCGGCAGCGTGCTGGTCAACGGCTCGCTCAACGTCTGTCCGGTCGCGGACGGCATCTCGGCCAACCCGAGCTCGCTGAACGTGGGCGGCTCGGTCGTGCTGGCGGCCCAGGCCCACGATAGCGATGCCGCCCCCGCGGCCCTCAGCTACCAGTGGACGGCGTCGAGCGGCACGCTCAGCAGCGCCACCGGCGCGAGCCCGACGTTCACCTGCACCACGGCCGGCAGCGCGACGCTCACGCTCACGGTCTCCGACGGCGACACCACTGCAGGCTGCGCCGACACGCTGACCACCGACATCAGCTGCAGCGCGCCGACGTGCGGTACTGGCTGCGATGACGGCAACCCCTGCACCACGGACGCCTGCTCGCCGACCTCGGCCTGCACGCACACCACCGTCGCGGACGGCAGCTTGTGCCAGGGCGGCAATCTGAAGGTGAAGCTGCTCGGCTTCAACGACTTCCACGGCCAGATCTCCGCTGGCAAGCTGGTCAGCAATCGGCCGGTCGGCAGCGCGGGCGTCCTCTCGTCGTACTTGAAGGCCGCGCAAGCGGGCATCGAGAGCCAAACCCTGATCGTGCACGCGGGTGATCACGTGGGCGCTTCGCCCGCGTCCTCGGCGCTCCTGCAAGACGAGCCCTCGATTCAGTGGCTCAACATGCTGGCGAACGCTTCCTGCACCTACGCCGACAAGATGAACTCGGCGTGTAACATCGTCGGTACGCTCGGCAATCACGAGTTCGACGAAGGCAAGACCGAGCTGCTCCGCTTGCTCAATGGCGGCAATCACGTGTCCGGTCCTTTCCTCGAGGACCCGTACAAGGGCGCTCGCTTTCCGTACGTCTCGGCGAACGTCGTCGACGAGGTCACGGGCCGTCCGATTTTGCCGCCGTACGTGATCAAGAAGGTGCAGGGCGTGCCAATCGCGTTCGTGGGCGCGGTGCTCGAAGCCACGCCGACGATCGTGACGCCCACTGGCGTTGCTGGTCTGAAGTTCCTGGACGAGGCAGACGCGGCCAACAGCTACGTGCCGGAAATCAAGGCGCTCGGCGTCAAGACGATCGTGCTCTTGATCCATCAAGGGACCTCGCAGTCGTCGTACAACGGCCCGACGAACACGGCGTTGGGCAACTCCGTGCTGAACGGCTCGGACATCCTCGACGTGGTGACGCGCCTCGACAGCGAGTTCGACGTGGTGGTCAGCGGTCACTCGCACACCTTCACGAACGTGCTCGTGACCAACAACGGCGGCAAGAAGATCCTGGTCACCCAGGCCTTCTCGGCCAGCACGGCCTACGACGACATCGACCTGACCATCGACCCGGTGACGAAGGACGTCGTGACCAAGACGGCCAAGATCGTGACTACGTTCGCCGACGTCGCGCCGGGCAACGCGCCCGACCCGGCCGCGGTGGCGCTCACCTCGGC
>OUNO011323119.1_pt1 | contig 21614 bp, 13 predicted proteins | sample 1779811 | NCBI WGS metagenome assembly OUNO01 (sample SAMEA3914804, study PRJEB12502) | metagenome | biome: forest; material: soil | place: Canada | collected 2010-06-25 | depth 0.3 m | reverse complement strand
AGCGTGCGCTTGCCGATCGTCCCGGCAACGCCCGAGTGCCGCGCGCGCGTGAGCGCTGCCATGGCCGCATACGAGGCGTCGTGAAGCTCGCTTTGCACGGCGCCTCGGGCCGCATGGGCCTCGCGATCACGCGTCTCGTTGAGCACACGAACGACGTCGAGATCGTGGGCGCTGCTTGTTCGGAGGGCGACCCACTGCAGGGGCGTGATCTGGGCGAGCTCGCGGGCCTCGGCACGCTGGGCGTGGTCACGAGCCCCGACGTGGCGTCGTCGTTGCTCGGCGCCGACGTGGTGATCGACTTCTCGACGGCATCGGCCGTCGCTTCGCTGGTGCAGCTCGCGCTGCGTCAGAGCGTCGCCATCGTGTGCGGCACCTCGAACCTCGACGCGGCCGCCAAACGTGCGCTCGACAAGGCGGCCGAAGTGGTGCCCGTGCTTCAGTCGGGCAATATGAGCCTCGGGGTTCAAGTGTTGGCGGAAGCCGTGGAGCTGGCGCTGCGCCGCCTCGGCCTCGGCTACGACGTCGAGATCGTCGAGCTGCACCATCGCCGGAAGATCGACGCGCCCAGCGGTACCGCGGCGCGCCTGGTCGAGGCCGTGAAAAATGTGCGGCCTGACGTGCGTGAATTGCGCGGTCGCGACGGCGAGGTCGGCGCTCGCACCAAGGACGAGGTAGGTGTCTTCGGTGTACGCGGTGGCGATGTGATCGGAGATCACACGGTTTACTTACTCGGTGACGGCGAGCGACTCGAGCTCACCCACCGTGCGTCCAATCGCGATCTGTTCGCGCATGGCGCGCTGCGCGCGGCGCAGTTTCTGGCTGGAAAGAAGCCAGGGCGCTACACGATCGCCGACGTCCTCGGCTGAGTCGTTGCGCTCGCGGTCGCTCGGCTGGCGCTGTGGGACGCACGGCGCCGATGTGTGCGCGCACGCGCGGAGCGCCCATTTCTAGCGAAGTTTCCTACATGCGACGCGTGTGCTGAGCCGCAGCCTGCACCGCTTCTTGCAACATCTCATTACATACCCCGCGTTGCGACCGTAACTGGTTGTCGGAGAAGTATGTTTCAGAAGCCACTTCGCGTTGCCCTTGCGCTCGTCGTGCTTGCGTTCAGCAGCGCTTGCTCCCATGGCGGCCACGATACTTCGCCGTTCGTCGGTACCGGCGGTGGCGGCGACCAGATGCCGCCCCCGAACGTCGACCCCTGCGACACGCCCAACAAGGGTTGCGCCTGTGAAACGCCGGACGAGGTCGTCGAGTGTGGTCAGGTCGAGCGTCGCTCGGGAGACTACGTCTCCTGCTCGATGGGCAAGCGCACGTGCGGTGCGGACAACACCTGGGGCGAGTGCGTGGGTGACAGCGTCGCCACGCTGACCGTGCCCGCGAACAGCCAGCGTACGCTCGGCCTGGGTGCGACGCCCCAGGCGTGCATCGACAACCCCTGCGACCCTTACTGCCAGCGCATCGTCGATGACTCGGTCGGTCTGAAGCTCGATGGCGGTCCGTTCAGCACCGATGCCGGCTTGGTTTTGCGGCCGAGCGTGCCCCTGCCTTCAGGCAGCGGTTGCACCAGCCTGGTGATGTCGCCCGCGACGCAAGACGTGACGGTCACTGCGACCAGCACGCCGTCCGTGAAAGCCGAGTATTTCAATCAGTACAGCAAGACCATCACCTCGATTCCCTCGACCTGGACGGTGACGGGTACCCAGAACGAACTCAACATCGACTACGACTACGGCAACGGCGCACCGGCCGTGACCGGGATGCCGGTCGATCACTTCTCGGTCCGCTGGACCGGCTCGGTCATCCCCACCACGACCGAAGCGTACACGTTCTACACCGTCACCGACGACGGCGCGCGGCTGTGGATCAACAACACCCTGGTCATCGACAAATGGCAGGACCAGGGCTCAACCGAGTATGCCTCGACCACCATCAACGCGGTCGTCGGCGTACCGATCCTGTTCCGCTTCGAATACTACGAGAACACGGGCGGCGCTTCGGCGCGCCTTCGCTACAGCTCTCCGAGCATCTCCAAGCGCGCTATCCCGAGCAGCGTGATGGGCGGCCCGGATGGGACGCGTCAGCGCCTCACGCTCACGCCTGCCAATCCGAAGTTCACGGTCGCGATTCAGCCGCCTGGTTGCTACACGGGCACGCTCACCCCCGCTTGGACGCTCGATCGCTTCGACGTCGCCACCGTGACGGCTGGCAACGTGAACCTGATTAGCGCAGTGCCCGGCACGCTGAAAGTGACGGCCTATGCAGGTCAATTCTCGGCCAGCGGCACGCTGAACGTGAAGGTCGACACGACCGATAGCACTACCGCTCCCGCAAACGCGGTCACCAACTTCGCGAAAACGGCCTCGGCCACCGACCCGATGACGATCCTGTATCCGTATGCAGGCACCGTGCTGCCGCTCGGTTTGATTGCGCCCACCATCCAATGGGACACTGGTGGTACCGTGGCCGACGCGGTGAAAGTCTCGTTGCGCTATCCCGCGACGGGCACGGCGACGTTTTCGTGGAACGCGATCATTCCCGAGACGACGCCGCCCAGTGCGACCATCCCGCAGGCCGTGTGGAAGGATTTCGAGAACACCGGCAAGGGTCAGGACGTGCGCGTTCGGGTGCAGCGCGTGCTCGCCGGCAACCCGGCGGTCGCGGTCAGCCGCACCCTTCACTTCAGCAGCTCCCCCGTGCGCGGCTTGATTTACTACACGCAATACAACCGCGGCGGGTCGACCAACATGATGGTCGCCGACCCGAGCTCGACCACGGCTGCCAAGAGCGCGTTCGCGACGGTCGACGGTTGCCCCGTATGCCACTCCGTGTCGGCCAACGGCAACTACCTGGCCACCTCGGACAAGTCGTGGAGCCCCACGAACGGCGGCCTATCGAAGATTTCTGGCGGCTTGGCCACGCCGATCGCCGACTTCGTGCCCGTGCCGACACGCACCCCCTACTCCAACGGCGGTAACGATTGGCGCGGCTTCGCGTGGGCACCGCTCACGCCGGACGGCACGCTCGCGCTGTCGGCGAACAACATCTACGGCAACACCAAGCAGAGCGTGGTCGGCATCAACATCACCGCGCCGAAGACGGTCAGCGTCTCGAACAATCTGCAGTCAGGCGGTACCGGCACGGGCCTGCTGGCGCAGTATTTCCCGAACACGACCTTCACGCCCGCCAGCCCGCTGTGGAAGCGCATCGACCCGATCGTGAACTTCGATTTCGGCACGCTGAGCCCCGGTGGCCTCGTGCCGACCGACTACTCGGTACGCCGCAGCGGCCAAATTCAGGCCTACACCAGCGAAGTTTACACGTTCCAGGTCGACACCGTCGACGGCGTGAAGCTGATCGTCAACGGCAACACGCTGATCGACAAGCTCACCACGGAAAGCGTCGCTGCCGGGCCCGTGAATACGTACACCGCCGCGTTGGCCATGACCGCGGGGCAAAAGGTCGACATCACACTCGACCAGGTCGACACCGGCAACGAGTCGAACATCAAGCTGTCCTGGAGCGCGCCGAGCTTCCCGCTGCAGATCATTCCGCAGTCGCAGCTGTACACGAGCGACGGCGTGCACGGCATGGACGTGGCCTACTACGCCACGAACAACTACACCGGCGCGGTGGCGCTGCAGCGCCTCGAGCCCGATATCTACGCCGCCTGGGGCAACGGCAGCCCGGCCGCTGAGACCACGCTTCCGGTCGACAATTTCAGCGACGTCTGGAACGGGCGCCTCGAGTCGCCGTTCAGCGGTAACGTCACGTTCTGCGTCGATTCCGACGACGACGTGAAGGTCACGGTCGGCACGACCGTGGTCATCAGCCGTCCAGCCACCACCTCGGCCAACTTCTGTGGTTCGCCCATCCTGCTGGCGCAAGGCACGCTCTACCCGCTCAAGGTCGAGCACGTCGAGAAGACCGGTGGCGCACTCCTGAAGCTCCGCTGGTCGTACGGCAGCCCCACCGTATTGACGGAACGCATTCCGACGGCGAACTTGTTCGCGCCGTCGACGTACACGGCGCCCACACAGGGCCTCACCGTCTCGTACTACGGCGATCAAACCTTCGGCTCGACTCAGACCGCGAACCCCGTGATCCAAAAGGCGTTCACGCGCTACGACGCGAACATCTACGACTCCTGGGGTAACAACCGCACCGAGTATTCGCAGCTGACCAACAGCGATAGCTTCTCTGCACGCTGGACAGGCCTGATCACGGCGCCCTGTACGGGTGTCTACGAATTCCAGACCCTGGGCAACGTCGACGACGGCGGCCGCATGTACATCGACCAGCAGCGTGTGGCGAACACCTGGGCAACGGGCGCGTTCTACGGCGTCGTGAACCTGACCGCAGGCGACCACAGCTTCAAGTTCGGCTACTACGAGAACAACAACGCCGCGACGGTGCTGCTGCAATGGAAGGTGAACTGCCAGACGGGCGCGGTCATGACCGCTATTCCGCAGTCGGCGTTCAAGCCAACCGGCGACACGAACGCCTCCGGCGCGGTGCGCGACGGCGGTGACAACGGTAACGGTAGCTATTACTCGATCTGGCAAACGCCACAGGCAAGCGGGGACTCGCCGGTCGACGTCACACCCAACAGCATCGCCAACTGGGGCCTGGGTAGCACCGTGATGATGGTGCCGTCCTTCGCGCCGAACGCGAAGAAGCTGGTGTTCGTCGACGGCGACTCGGCCGTGGGCGCCGGTTGGCGCAAGGGCCTCAGCGTGTTCGACTTCGACCAAACCGCGAAGCTTTTCACCAATCGCCGCTCGATCGTGAACAACTGGCCGTTCGGCGACGTGGTGAAGTGGCCTACGTTCGAGAGCGACTCGCGCAGCGTGATTTATCAAGCAACCACGCCCACCGATTCCTGCTGCACCAACAACTGGACGAAGTACGGCTACATGGGTCCGACCAACTACTTCGAAGATCCAGGCAGGTTGTTCTCGGTCGATTCGCAGGCGACGACGCCCACGCCGGTCGCGCTCACCAACTTGAACTCGGGTGAGCGCACGATCGACGCCAACAAAGCGTACCAGGCCACGGTCTCGCCGTCGGCTGCAGGCGGCTACCGCTGGGTGGTGTTCACGAGCACGCGCCCCTACGGCAACACCTTCAATCTGCCTGCGGTGCAAGGCGACTATTCGAACACCGCCAGCTACTCGCAAGAGCTCAACTACGGTTCGATCCAGAGTCAGCTCTGGGTCTCCGCCGTGGATGACACCACCAGCGCCTCCACCGACCGCAGCCACCCGGCATTCTGGCTGCCGAACCAGAACTTCAGCCCGACGGGCGCGAACTACTTGAACGAGCGCGGCTTCTGGGTGCTCGATAGCTGCAAGAGCAACGGCACCGGCAGTACCAACACTTGCGACGTCGATGAAGACTGCTGCGGTGGCCTGAATAGCCCGAAGACGTCCGTGTGCCGGCTCGACACGCCGGTCACCGATCCGCCCACGCGCCATTGCGGAGTGGCGCCGCCCGTTGGGATGTGCGTCGCACTCGGCGGCGTGTGCGCGGCCACGGCCGACTGTTGCATCGGCACCGTGTGTTTGACGGGCAGTTGCTCGCCGCCTCCCCCCATCTTGCTCCTCGGCCCGGCGAACTACGAGCGCACGTACAAGGCGACTTGCGATACGGGCACCAAACCGGTGTGGCGCTTCTTCGACTGGCAGACGGTCACGCCCAACAGCAACTCCAAGATCGAGTTCTTCGCGCAGACTTCTACGACCGGGACTGATTTTGCAACACTGCCCGTGTTCCCCACGAATCCGACGATGGGCGGCGTGGTCAAGGTCGGTACCGCCAGCGGCGCACCCATCACCAACTGGACGGGTGGCGACGTCGGCGCATTGCTGGTTGCGGCAGGCTACAAGTCTCAACAATATTTGAAGGTGACGATTCGCATGGTTCCGAACGACGAGCTCACCGCGAGCCCGACGCTCAGCAATTGGCGTCAGAACTACAGCTGCGTGCCTGCCGAATGAACCGCATCCTATCTCCCGCGAGCGTCCTGGCAGTCTTGGGCGCTCTTGGCGTCGTCGCTGCTTGTTCTTCCAGCTCGGACGAGCACGCACCGCCCGTCAGCAACGATGGCGGGGCGACCAGCGGGGGCCAAGGCGGCGCGCACACCGCGGGTCGTTCCGGCGCTGGCGCAGGTGGCGTCGCCAAAGGCGGCGAGAGCCCAATCAGCGACGCTGGCGACGGCGGCTCGTCCAGCGGCGACGCGGGCAGCGGCGGCGAAGGCGGCTCGGAACCAGGTACGATCATCGACGTCCCCGACGGCGATTGCTCGGAGTCCGCGGACTGGACCGGCCCCATCCCGCTCTCGGGCGTCTCGACGAACGCCAACGAGCGCTTGCTCTCGATCACTCCGGACGAGCTCGACGTCGTCTTCTTGCGCGGCACCGCGCTGATGCGCGGTCACCGTAACGCTGCCGCGGATCCGTTCGGCACCGCGGCGGCGGTGACCCTGCCAACCGGCTATGACGCCGGCGCCGGCGCGGCATTGAGCGCCGACGGCAAGACCTTGGTGCTGATCGCGAGCAACGGCCAAGGATTTGCCTCGGTCTCGCGCGCCACGCGCAGCGCGGCCTTCGGCACCACGGCGGACACCAGCGAGTTCATCGGCCTCAATCAGCGCTCCGTTCAAACCATGGAGCACTACGCCGCGCCCGTACTCTCACCCGACGGCAAGACCTTCGTGTTCGGCGCCTTCACGCCCGAGCCGGCGCAGGGCTTCCCAGAAGGCGTCGAAGGCGTGGCCTATGTCTACGAATCGGTGTTCTCGAACGGCGCCTGGGCCATGCCGAACAACCTCAGCGAAGGCATCTTCAATGGCACCACCGCTGCCCGTCCGCTGCCCAGCTCCCTGTCCAGCGACTCGCGCACGCTGTTCTACTTCGACGAGAAAACGTCCAAACAAGCGGCGCGCTTCCGCGATCGCCCCGACGCACCGCTGTACACGCTCGTCGACCTCGGCGACCGCGACGGAGCGGTCGTGAACTCCGCGTGCAACACGATTTACTACACGAGCAACGGCAACGTGCTCGTGGAGACGAAGTAAGGCCTCGCAGGTCGAGCCGCTTTTTCCGAGCGTGAACGACTAGTTCGTGGGCTCCGGCTCGTCCTGCAATGCGGTCCAGAAGTCTTTCGTCACGAACGTGCCGCCTGCAACGATCTCCCAGCCGGCCTGGATGCTGGTCAGGTAGTCCGTCGTGCGGATCGATCCGTCTTGCACGTAGTGGTCGATGACTTCCTTGAGGTCGAGCGTCATGTCGTCGACGCCCATGTCGTTCCCGTTGACCGGTGTCGCGAACAGCTCGACCACGATCCGCGACCCGGACTTGAGCCCCGTGTTCTTGTTTTCACGGAAGGTGATGCCGCTGAAGGTTTGGGTGACCGCAGCGCTACCGCCAGATTCCTTGTCCTGCTCGTATTTCGAGGGATCGACCACGCGCTGCTTGATCATCAGGTTGACCGGAGCGGTGCCTTTGCCTGGGGTCGCGGTCTCGTGGAAGTAGATGTCCCAGAGCGCATAGTGGCGCAGCGGTGAGCCCGAGATGGCCATATTCCAGCGGATTTTGGCCCGTTTCAGATCTTTGACTTGGATGGGCAGGCCGCTGCTGGCGTTCTGGAAGCCAGCCGTACCAATTACCCAGCCGCGGGCCATGTCGGGGTAGCTCTTGACGGTGCCGGGCTTGACCGTGTCGTCCGAGGTCGCGTCGACGCCCCAGCAACGCGAGCTTGCAGCCCAGAGCTCGAGCGAGCCCGCGCCGCCCGCCATGTTGTTCCAAAAGTTCTTGCGCAGGAAATTGGGGCCGTAGTCGTTGCTCGCCCACAGATCGTCGCCGTCGGTCCAAGTGGCCATCGACTCGTCGCATGCCGGTCCGGAGCTGGCGCCCGCTGCGCCTACCGCTCCGGCAACTCCGCTGCCGGTGCCTCCGGCCAGCGCGCTACTACCGGCTGCGTTCGACGCGCCGGCCGCGTTCGACGCGCCGCCTGTAACCGAGCCGCTGCCAGCCATGGCTGACGGGGCGCCGCTCGAACCGCCGACGCCGCTCGGGCTTCCGGCGCCCGCGCCCAGCGACGCATCGCTGCCTGGAGCCGTCGACCCGGAGCAGCCGAGCAATGGCACCGCCAAACCAGCCAGAAGAACGCTTCGCGTCAGCGAGATTCGCACGATTGGGCTCCAATTGTAGGGTACGCGCACACGCGCTCTGCGCAGCGCGCCGATCACCCTCGAGGCATAGCGCCCCGACGCGCGAGGCACAATGTGGAATCGGTTCCACAATACGATTCTCGTGGTTAGGTCGTTGTCCTAACTCGACCGCCATGGTTCACGAACGCTCGACTGCACGAAGCGTGGCGCGAGTCGCGTCAGCGTAATATTCCGGCGAATCGCCGCGCCGTTCAGTGCGTGAACGACTCGATCAGCAGCGACAGCCCTGGGAAGCGCGCGTTCAGCTCCGTTCGCGGGGGCATGCTGAAGTCGGCGAAGTCGAAGCCGGGAGCAACGGTGCAGCCGAACAGGCCGAAGCCATCGCCGATGATGCGCGCGGCTTGTAGGCTGTTCGCGGGCACCACCCATTGCGGCTGCTCGCCGTTGAGCAGGTTCGGTCCGAGCTCGATGCGCTCGTGCGTGCCGCCCGCGTCGATGGTGTGCAATTCGAGTGTGGCGCCCAGGTAGTGGTGCCAGACCTCGTCGCTGCGCACGCTGTGAAAGGCCGAGAAGTCGCCGGCGCGCAGCAGGAAGTAGATCGCCGTGGACGCTGCCCGTTGCACGCCGGCAAACGGAGCGCCGACGCTCGCGGCTGCGCGAAACGTCTCGCGATAGAAGCCGCCTTCTGGGTGCGCAATCAGACCCAGCGTGCCGATGACCTGATCAGCAGTGAGCGATTTCACGCACTCTGGCGCTTCTTGTGCTCACCGGCTCCGCGCGTGTAGCGCAGGCCGGGCCTCGGCCCCGTTACGGGCGTCAGGCACTTCGCGCTCAGGGCTGCCGCGAAGCGCGAGCGGGCGGGCTCGGGCAACTGCGCCAGGCAGGTACTGGCGAACACAGAGTCGGCTTGGCAGCGCGCGAGCAGGCGCGCGACGCGCGGACCATGCAGCTTGCTGCACGCCGCACAGATGCCTTGCTCGAGCTGGGCGAGCGAGCTGCAACAGCGGCACGTTTCGGGGGCAGGCATGGCCCGAGCCTTAGCCAACGCCTCACGGCTGGGCCAAGTTTTGGCGAAAAAACGCGAGGCGACGCCGACGTTTGGCGAAAATTGCCCACAGCCGCGAGCCAAATCCGCTAACTTCGCCCGCATGGCGCACGACCACGATCACGAGCACGACCATGATCACGACCACGAACATGGCGACGAAGAATTTGCCGACGAGCTCGACGAGTTCCTCGGTGAGTTCCAAGAGCTCTTGGGCACCGACCCCGAGGCGGCCATGGAGCTCGTCGAAAGCGTCGACGAGTCGTTCGCCGCGCACCCGCTGATCCGGATCGCTCACGCGCACGCCGTGTGGGTGACCAAGGGCGCGGCCAGCGCTCGGGCCGAGCTCGAGACGCTCGTTGCCGCCGAGCCTGATTTTTCGGATGCGCATTACGCGCTGGCAGATGTTTACGGCGAGCTGAAGGAAGACGCGCTGCGCGTCACCCATTTCCTCAAGGTGCTCGAGCTGGACGAGAAAGACGACGCAGAAGCGGGCTTCGACGCCACTGCCTTCCAAGGCTTGATCGTGAAGAGCGCGGAAGCAGCGCTGGCCGGCCTGCCCTCCCCCTACCTGGAGCGGCTGAAGGACGTGCCCGTGTTGCTCGAGCCTCGCCCGAGCAAGGTGCTCGTGAAGGACGGCTTCGATCCGCGCGCCCTGGCGCTGTTCGAAGGCCCGACGCTCGAGACTGCGGCGGCCGAAGAGATTTCAGCGCCCAGCCGAATCGTGCTCTATACCGCGAATTTGCCGGCCGAATTCGAGGACGAAGAGGAGCTCGCGAGCGAGATCGAGCTCACCTTGCTGCACGAAATCGGCAGCTATTACTCGCTCAGCGACGAAGAGCTGGACCGCCTCGGCTTGGAGTGAGCCTGAGCCAGATCTAAGAACGCGCGGGCGGCGCGCGTGGCAGCGAAGGCGCGCGGAGTGAGCGCGCCCACGCTGCGCGGCGCGCCGAAGCGCTCCAGCTTGAGCACCGATAGCGAGCCGGCCTCGTGCTCGCGCTGCACCGAGAAGCGCGGCACGATCGCGACCCCGAAGCCGAGCTCGGCTAGGCGCTTCAGCACCTCCACACTGCTCATCTCCATGGCCACGACGGGCGTGAGCTTTTCGGCCGCGAATGCCAGGTCGACCAGCGCGCGCGAGCTGGTCGTGCGATCGAGCAGCAAGAGCGGATGGGGCGCGAGCTCCGGTACGGCGAGCGAGCGCCGCTTGGCGAGCGGGTGGTCGGGAGCGCACACCGCAACGTCTTCTTGCGGAGCGAGGATCGACGTATCGAGGCGCTCGGCCACGGACCGCCCAGACACCCCTAGCCCAGACGGCAACGGCAAGGACACGATGCCCAGATCGACCTGCCCTTCGGAGACGCGCTCGGCCACTACCGGCGAGGGGCGATTGTCGATGCGCAGCTCGACCTTGGGGTAACGCGCACGGAAGGCCGCAAACACGGGGGGTAGGAAATAGCAGGCCAGAGTATCGCTCGTGCCGAGCACGAGCTCGCCGGACTCGAGCGCGCTCAGCTGCGCGAGCTCTGTCTGCGCGAGCTCCATCTCCTGGAAGATGCGCGTGGCTCGCGCGAGCAGCGCGCGGCCCGCATCGGTCAGCCGCGGCGTGTGACCGTCCCGTGCGAACAGCTTTTGCCCCAGCTCGTGCTCCAAGAGCAGCACGGCCTGGCTCACCGAAGACTGCGTTTTCCCAAGCTCTTTCGCTGCCTTCGAGAAGCCGCCGCTGCGCGCTACCGCGGCGAACGCAGCCAGCCGAGCGCTATCGATTGTCATCGACATTTCTTATAGCTTGTATCATTTTCTATTTGATTGCGTAATGCGTGGAGCGGCCCATGATCGGCCGATGATCGTCATCCCGGGCAAGGCCGCGCTGTCGGCGGGTCGCCTCGAAAAGCGCCTCGCCAAAATCCAAAGCCAGAGCCCGGCCGTCTCGGCCGTGAGCGCACGCTTCGTGCACTTCGTGGATCTCGGAGCTTTGGCGTTGAACGCCGAGCAGCACGCGCTGCTCGAGCGCCTACTCGAGTACGGGCCGCGCGACACCAGTAGCGAGCCGAGTGGCCAGCGTTACTTCGTCGTACCGCGCTTGGGCACGATCTCGCCTTGGGCCTCCAAGGCCACGGACATCGCCAGGATTTGCGGCTTGCCCCACGTGCGCCGGATCGAGCGCGGCATCGTCTACACCGTCGTGGGCGTCGTCGCCGACGAAGCCGCGCTGCTGCGCACGCTGCACGACCGCATGACCGAGTCGGTGTTGAGGAGCGAAGCGGAGGCCGAGCAGCTGTTCGCGCGCGCCGAGCCCAAGCCGCTCACGAGCATCGACGTGCTCGGTCAAGGGCGGAGCGCGATCGAAGCGGCCAACCGCACGCTCGGTCTGGCCTTGGCCGCAGACGAGATCGAGTACCTCGAGACCAGCTACCAGGCGCTCGGGCGGAACCCCACGGACATCGAGCTGATGATGTTCGCGCAGGCCAACAGCGAGCACTGCCGACACAAGATTTTCAACGCCGACTTCGTGATCGACGGCGAAAAACAGGCCCTTTCGCTGTTCAAGATGATCCGGCAGAGCACCGAGCGCAGCCCCGGCGGCGTGCTCTCCGCGTACCACGACAACGCCGCGGTGATCGAGGGCCACGCCGCGTCGCGCTTCTTCCCCCAACCAGAGAGCGGCCTGTACCGCGCGCACGCCGAAGACGTGCACATCTTGCTGAAGGTCGAGACGCACAATCACCCGACCGCGATCTCGCCGCACCCCGGTGCCGCCACCGGCTCTGGCGGCGAGATCCGCGACGAGGGTGCAACGGGACGCGGCTCCAAGCCCAAAGCGGGCCTGACCGGCTTCTCGGTTTCGAACCTGCGCTTGCCCGGCGCACTCAAGCCCTGGGAGAGCGAGTACGGCAAGCCGGCACGCATCGCCTCCGCGCTCGACATCATGCTCGAAGGCCCCATCGGTGGCGCCGCGTTCAACAACGAGTTCGGGCGCCCCAACCTGGCGGGCTATTTCCGAACTCTGGAGCTGGAAGCTCCAGGACCTGCGGGGCGCGAGGTGCGCGGTTATCACAAGCCGATCATGCTCGCGGGCGGCTTCGGTCACATTCGCGGCAACGACGTCAAAAAGGGCATCATTCCAGTGGGCGCCGCGATCGTGGTGCTCGGCGGACCAGCAATGTTGATCGGCCTGGGCGGCGGCGCGGCCTCGTCCGTCAGCTCCGGTGCCTCGCACGAGGATTTGGATTTTGCCTCGGTGCAGCGTGACAACGCCGAGATGCAACGTCGCTGTCAGGAAGTGATCGATCGCGCTTGGCAGCTGGGCGACCAGAATCCGATCGTGTCGATTCACGACGTGGGCGCGGGTGGCTTGTCCAACGCATTGCCGGAGCTGGTGAACGACAGCGGGCGCGGCGCGCGCTTCGAGCTGCGCAAGATCCCGAACGACGAACCGAGCATGTCGCCGCTCGAGCTGTGGTGTAACGAGTCGCAAGAACGCTACGTGCTCGCGATCGAGCCCAGCAGCTTGGCGCGCTTCGAGGCGCTGTGTGCCCGCGAGCGCTGTCCGTACGCCGTGCTGGGCCACGCCACGGACGACGGCACGCTCACGGTCGACGATGCGCACTTCGGCAATCAGCCGATAGCGCTACCGCTGCAGGTGCTGCTCGGCAAACCCCCGAAGATGACGCGCATCGTCAGTCACGGCAGTTTCACGGCCGAAACCGACGATCTTTCCGGGATCGAGCTGGGAGAAGCAGCGCGCCGCGTGCTGCAATTGCCGACCGTTGCCGACAAGACCTTCCTGATCACGATCGGTGATCGCAGCGTGACCGGCCTCGTGGCGCGCGATCAAATGGTGGGCCCGTGGCAAGTGCCGTGTGCCGACGTGGCGGTCACCGCAACCAGCTACGATACGTACACCGGCGAAGCCATGGCCCTGGGCGAGCGCACTCCGCTCGCGCTACTCGACGCAGCCGCGTCCGCACGCATGGCCGTTGGCGAAGCGATCACCAACATTGCCGCAGCGCCGATCGAGCAGCTCTCGGACGTGAAGCTGTCGGCGAACTGGATGGCACCCGCAGGCCACCCCGGTGAAGACGCGCGCTTGTACGACGCGGTGCGCGCGATTGGCAGCGAGCTGTGTCCTGCGCTCGGCATCGCCATTCCCGTCGGCAAAGACTCGATGTCGATGCGCACGGTTTGGGAAGAGAGCGGCACCCAAAAGAGCGTGACCGCACCGCTGTCTTTGATCGTGAGCGCATTCGCCAGGGCGAGCGACGTGCGCCGCGTGCTCACGCCCGAGCTGCGGCGCGACGTGACCGACAGCCGGCTTCTGCTCGTGGATCTCGGGCTCGGCCAGTGCCGCTTGGGCGGCTCTGCGCTGCTCCAGGTCTACTCGCGCATCGGCGGCAAGGCGCCCGATCTCGATCGGCCCGCGCTGCTTTCGGGCTTCTTTTCGGCGATCCAGACCTTGGCCAGCGGCGGCTCGCTGCTCGCTTATCACGATCGCTCCGACGGTGGCCTGTTCGCCAGCTTGGTGGAGATGGCGTTCGCCGCCGGCACCGGGCTCGCCATCGATTTGTCGAAGATCCCGGGCGATGCGCGCGCCGTGCTGTTCAACGAAGAGCTGGGCGCGGTGCTGCAGGTCCGGGCCGCCGAGGTCGGCGCGATCCGCGCGGTGTTCGAGGCGCAGGGCCTCGGCGCAGCGGTTCACGACCTAGGTCAGCCCGCCAGTAACGACCGAGTGCGCATCGCGCGCGATGGCGAAGCCTTGTTCGACGAAGATCGCGCGGTCTTGCGCGGACTGTGGTCCGAGACCACGCACGCCATGCAACGCTTGCGCGACGACGCTCAGTGCGCCGACCAGGAACACGAGTCGCGCCTCGATCTGAAGGACCCCGGGCTCTCCGTCTCGCTCGGCTTCGATCCCAACGACGACGTGGCGCGTGCTGCCGTGCAGAGCGGCAAGGTTCGCCCGCGCGTGGCCATCCTGCGCGAGCAGGGCGTGAACGGCCAGGTCGAAATGGCCGCGGCCTTCGATCGCGCCGGCTTCGACGCGGTCGACGTGCACATGAGCGATCTGTTGAGCGGCCGCCTGGGTTTGGCCGATTTTCGCGGGCTCGCGGCGTGCGGCGGCTTCTCCTACGGCGACGTGCTGGGCGCCGGCGAAGGCTGGGCCAAGTCGATCCTGTTCAATGCCCGCGCTCGCCAGGAGTTCAGCACCTTCTTCGCGCGACCCGATGCGTTCGCGCTCGGCGTGTGCAACGGGTGCCAGATGATGTCCAACTTGCGCGAGCTGGTGCCAGGCGCCGAGCTGTGGCCGCGCTTCGTGCGCAACCGCTCGGAGCAATTCGAAGCGCGCGTGTGCATGGTCGAGATCAGCGAGAGCCCGTCGATCTTGCTGCGTGGCATGCGTGGCTCGCGCATCCCCATCGCCGTCGCGCACGGCGAAGGCCGGGCCGAGTTCGAAAGCGACGCCGCGCGCGGCGCGCTCGAGACGAGCGGCTTGGTCGGCGCGCGCTACGTCGACCACTTCGGCGCGGTCACCGAGCACTACCCCGAAAACCCGAACGGCTCTCCGAACGGCATCACCAGCGTGTGCAATGCCGACGGCCGAGTCACGCTGCTCATGCCGCATCCCGAGCGCGTCTTCCGCAGCGTGCAATATTCCTGGCACCCCCGGGAATGGGCCGAGGACGGGCCGTGGTTGCGTTTGTTCCGCAACGCGCGCGCCTGGGTAGCGGAACACTGAATAATCGAGGGAGCTTAGACGTCTATCCCAGCCGTTCATTCATGCCGCGCTCGCTTCGACTCGTTCCGTTGTTCTCGCTCGCCTGTGCGGCGCTCTTGGCAGTGCTGCCGAGCGTGTCGGCGGCCGAGCGAGCGCCGCGCAAGAAGCACGCGCGTAAGGCGTGTCCGCTGCAGAGCCCACAGAAGTTCTTGATTCGCTCGAGCTTCGTCAAGCACGGCGCGCTGAACGCCGCCGCGCACGATCGCGCGTTACGCTACCGCGCCGAGCAGTACGGCAGCGTCGAAGGCTTCGGCCTCGAGCGCTACAACAAAGAGAAGGCCTACTCGCAAGCAACCAGCGTGCACTTCATGGGCCTGCCCTTGCAGATCCACAAGAAGGTCGCCCCCGCCCTGGCCTGCGTCGAGCGCTACATTCGGCGCACCTGCAAGGGCCCCAAAGAGCGCTACACGCCGCGTGCGCTGGGCGGTTTTCGCACGAGCAACACCTACCGCGGCGGAGAGATCTCGAACCACTTGTTCGGCATCGCCATCGACATCGATCCGGATCGCAACCCGTGCTGCGGCTGCGTGTCGCCCTGGCCCGATGCCCCGGCCTGCCGCGCCTCGGTCGACACCGTGTTCGATCGCACCGCGCTACCGCGTTGCTGGATCGACGGCTTCGAGCGCTACGGCTTCTACTGGCTGGGCCGCGACCCCGATTTACGCGACACCATGCACTTCGAATTCCTCGGTGATCCCGGACTGTTAGCGCCCCTGAGTGCGCGCTGATGCCCCCAACCGGAGCGGACCGCCCCCGGTCCCCCCGCAAATACACCGCGGTTGGGTACGCCGGAATGGTCAAGATTACGAAGCCCGACGAATAGCAAGAACGTTCAAGGTAGCGGCGCCAAGCGCCACGCACGGTGGAGAAGCGCGCCTGGACCGGGCGCTCGAAACGCTCAGCGCTTCAGGAAGCTGGCTGCGAAATAGCCGTCGGTTTCGAAGCGCGTGGGCCCGATGCGGAACGACGTGGGCGCATCGCCCGAGAAAATGCCCTGCAGTTCTGGGCAGTCGAAGGGAACCGGCTCGAGCACGTCAGCGACGCGCTCCAGCAACGCCTCACACTCGGTTTCCAGCACGCTGCACACCGCGAACACGACTCGCCCGCCGCTTCGAACGCGCGTCGCAGCCGAACGCAAAATGTTCTCCGCCAAGCTCGACAGGCGCGCGGGATCCTCCGGCTGCAAGCGCGCGGCGATCTCGGGCCGACGGCGCAGCGTGCCGGTTCCCGTGCAGGGCGCGTCGACGAGCACGCGATCGAAATCAGCCGGCACGTCCCCGACGCCGACCGTCCAATCGACGGCGCGCACCTCAGCGGCGGCGAGCTGCAAGCGCTGCAGTTCGCTGCTCAGTGCTTCGAGCTTCTTCGGGTACACATCGGTGGCCCAAACCGAGCCGGTGCTGCCGACTTGCTCCACGAACAGCGAGGTTTTTTGGCCGCGGCCGGCACAGGCATCGAGGATGCGCTCTCCCGGGCGCACGCCGAGCGCGAGACCAATGACCTGTGCGCCTTCTTCTTGGACGACGAACGAGCCTTCGGCGAAGCCGTCGCGCTTGCGCGGGTCGCCTTCACCGTGAAGTAGGCGAGAACGCGGCGACGCACGGCCGACTGGGCTGTGTTCCAGCCAATCGGGCACGGGGCGACCCGAAAGCAACCGAACCCCCACGACCTTGTCGGCGGGCGGAATGATCAACGCTTGCGCTTCTTCTTCACCGACGGACGCGGCCAACGCCGTGAGCAACCAGGGCGCGACGTTTTGGCGTGCTGCTGCGACCGGCTCCAGCTTCTCGCCTTGCGAAAGCTTGCGCAGCACGGCATTGGCAAAGCCTGCCACCTGTTTACCGCGCGCAGCGCGCACGCCGTTCACGGCTGCGTTCACCGCGGCGAACGCGGGAATACGATCCAAGGCCAGCAATTGATACGCGGCGACCAGCAGCTCCGCCTTGACCACCACGTCTTTCAAGCCGCGTGGAGCGAGCGGCGCCAGGCGCGCTTCGAGCGCCGCGCGTACGCGCAGCGTGCCGTACAGCAGCTCGGTGGCGAGCGCGCGATCGCGTTCTTGCAACTGGCTCGCGCGATCGAGCTCGGTCGAGAGCGCGGCGGCCGCGAAGGCGTCGTCACGCAAGACACGGATCACGGCTTGCACTGCCACGCTGCGCGCGCTCGCGACGAGTCGCGCCGCGTCTTCCACCGGCTCACTCAAGGCTCAGCCTCCCGACCCGTTGGCTGCCGGGGTGTCGGTTTCCCAGCGCTTCTCGAGATCGTTCTTGAAGGCGAGCAAGGTGAGCCCCACCAAGATGGCCATGCCCACCACGTGGGCCAACTCACGAATGCGCAGCGGCAAGGGCCTGCGCAGCAAGCCCTCGATCGCGAAGAACAGCAAATGCCCGCCGTCGAGCACCGGGATGGGGAGCAAGTTGAACAAGCCCAGGTTGATGCTGATCAGCGCCATCACCCAAATGAAGTGGTCGGCGCCTTTGCGGCCTTCCTGGCCGGCCACCGAATAGATGGTGATCGGACCGGACAGCGATTTCAGGCTGATGCGGCCCTCGATCAGACGCACGATGCTGACCATCACGAAGTGCGTCACGTCGGCCGTCTCTTCGATGGCTTTGCCGAAGGCGTAGCGCAGCGGGGTGGAATGTTCGACGCGCTCCTCCGGTGCGAGTGGCACCCAATGGTTGATCTGGAGCGTGTAGTAAGACGACGATTGAAACGTGCCCGAGCGCACCAGGCCATCGCGCGCGGCCTGGTATTCGAGGCGGTGGGGGCGGCCCGGCTGGTTGATCAGGCGTTCGCGGAAGGTGGACCAGGCAGACACCGGTTCTTCGTCGAGCTTCAGGATCCGGTCGCCGATTCGTAGGCCCGCCTGATAAAAGTAGCTGTCTTCCGGCACGATCGCCGCGTACAGATCGGCGAGCTCGAGGCCCGTGCGCTCGAGCAGCGTGGTACCCGCCGGGTCGGGAGTGAGCGCGACCACACCCGCTTCGTAGACGGCCATGTTGGCGTAGCCGCCGAGCGCGTTGGGCACCACGACGGGGCGCAGGTAGGTGATCGGCAACGTCTCGCCGGCGTTGTCGCGGAACGCTTCGTTCAGGTCGTTGAAGCGGCGCACGGGCACGCCACCGACATTGGTGATGATGTCGAAGGTACGGAGCCCCGCGCGATACGCGGGAGATTCCGGCTTGGGCACGCCGATGACCGCGGCGGGCGCGCTCGATTCGACGCCGATGTTGCCCACTCGCTCGGTGATGTCGAGATCGCGATGCTCGACTGTTTCTTCCGCGGTCACCTCGACGTCCACGTAGCGGTTGTCGCGAAACACCTTGAAGCGCAGCAGCTTGCCGGGGCTCTTGGTGATCGTGCGGCGCACCTCTTGGAAGGTGGACACGTCCTCACCGTTGACGGCCATGATGCGATCGCCGGGCAGCAACTTCCCGTACGCAGCATGACCCGGTTGCACACCGCCCACGGTGGGCGGCAAGAATGGACCATCGCCGACGAACACCGCGAAGTAGAGCAGCACCGGAAAGATCAGGTTCATCGCCGGGCCGGCGAGCACGATGATGATGCGCTTGTAAGTGGGCAGCGATTCGAACGTGCGCCGGCGGTCTTCGGGCAGCACCACGTCGCTCTTGGCGGCCTCCAGCATGCGCACGTAACCACCGAGCGGAATCAGCGAGATGCAATATTCCGTTTCGCGTCCGCGCAGCCTCAGCACCTTCGGCCCGAAACCCAGGCTGAAAGTGAGCACCTTCACGCCGAACGCTTTGGCGAACAGAAAGTGCCCCAGCTCGTGAACGAAAATCAGCGAGCTGATGAGGATGATGGGGTAAAAAAGATCCATCCTCGAAGTCGCGGAACCCTAGCACTCATCGGCCGGGTTTTGGCAAAGCGCGGACCGTTCACGGCGCCCCAAACCGCGACACGGTTGTCACACCCCCGAAAGCCCTAGGGAAACGCATGACCGTCGCTCCGAAAAAGTCGCCCACTCAATCACGCGTCACGCTCCACCACCTGATGACGCCCGAGCACGCCAACGCGCTCGGTAACGTGCACGGCGGCGTGATCATGCGCCTGGTCGACGAGTGCGGCGCGATCAGCGCCATGCGCCATGCGCATCGCCCCTGCGTCACCATCGCCATCGACTCGATGACCTTCCGCGAACCGGTCCACGTGGGCGCGCTCCTGATGTGCGAAGCCCGCGTGAGCTACGTCGGGCGCACTTCGATCGAAACCTCCGTGAGAGTGCATTCGGAGAACCCGATCACCGGGCAAACGACGCACACCAACTCCGCCTACGTGGTGTACGTCGCCCTGGGTGACGACGGACGCCCCGCGCTCGTGCCCGAGCTCGCGCTCGAGACGGACGAGGACCGCGAGCTGTTCGCTGCCGGCAAAGCGCGACAAGCGCATCGCATCGCACACGCGGGCTCGTAGGCTGCGCGCCAACGGCAGCCATGTGGTCGGAACTTCGCATTGCGCTCGTCGAGTAGCGCATCAGCCTGTGCCGCCATCGGGTGCGTGATGATGGTGACCGCCGCTATTCCGACCGGCGCGCGTGTTGTTTTGGCTGGGCAAAGTGAGTCGCGGTGCGAGCCGCATCCATGTCGAAAGCGTTCTCGCCGGGCGGCCAATTGTGGGGCACGCCGCGGAGTGCGCGGGAGCCGCGGAGTGCGATGACGACCTTGGGGTGGCGGGTTTCATGGGTGCGTGAGTGGCTGCGCTCATGCAGAGAGGCGGCACTCGGCGTGTGTCGGCGTGGGGGGCGTGGGCCGGACTTCGAGGTGCGTGGTGGTGCTTGGGATCGCCCACTCTCGAATGTGATGCGCTTCACTTTGTCTGGGCAAAGTGGAGCTTTCACGCACGGACGAACACTTGCATGCTTGCGGCGAAAATCAGCAACTGACGCATGATTGCGCTTGACGGGTTTCGAGGCGCAGGGCGGCGCGCGTCGGTCGATCGCCGTGCGAGCGAGCCGCTGCGCGCGCCGTGCGGCTCTGCGGCGCATTGGCGAGAGCAGATTGAGTTTTGAGTCGCTCGCGTCGTCGATCGCGCCGCGGCTCGGCGTATATGAGCTCGAAAATCCGCATGTTAGGTTTGCACTCATGACTAGCGGGGAATTTTGGGCGCTCGATCATTTGGCGGATGAGGCGGTGCAGGAGCAGTTGATGCGGTTGTTGGCGAGCGGCGCGCGAACGGAGGCCAGGGTCATTGCGCACATTGCGGCGGTCGAAGATCGGCGACTTCACCTGCTGAGTGGTTGCTCGTCCCTGTTCGACTATTGCGTGCGGCGGCTGGGGTTGAGCGAGAACGAGGCGTTTCATCGGCTGACGGCGGCTCGTTTGGCGCGACGTTTTCCGATGATTTTTCGGTTCGTTGGCGAGCGAAAGATTCATCTGACCGGCGTGTGTTTGCTGCGAGACTACTTGACGGAGGTCAATCACGGGGACCTCCTGCGCGAAGCATGCGGCAAAACGAAGCATCAGATCTTGGAGCTCATCGCGTGCCGTTATCCGCGCCCAGATGTGCCATCGACCGTCCGCAAGCTTCCAGCGCGGAAGGTCGACCCTGCGCAGCTCGATGTTCCCTCTGGCGAACTGTTGTCATTGCCTTCAGCCAAGTCGATCGCCCCGATGGAACGGCTGGAGCCCACCTCTGCCGAGCGCTACCGCTTGCAGCTCACTCTAAGCGCGGCGACACGGGAGAAGCTCGAGTTGGCTCGAGCGCTGCTACGGCATTCGATTCCCGATGGTGACTTGGCACAGGTCGTGGATCGCGCGCTGGACGAGTTGCTCGTTCAGCTTCGCAAGAAGCGCTTTGGGGAGACAGCGACGCCGCGTTCCCGATCGATGAATAGGAGCACGGGAGCGCAGAGCCCGAACGGCGCACGGCGCCGTGAGCACATCACGCACGAGACGAGGCGCGAGGTGACCGCGCGGGACGGGCTGCGCTGCACGTTCGAGAGCGAGGGCGGCCAGCGCTGCGATTCGGCTGCATTTCTGCAGTTCCATCACGATGAGCCCTGGGCGCGCAACGGCGGCTCGGGCTCCGACAATCTTCAGATGCTGTGCGCGGCACACAATCGCTTGGTGGCCGAGCGCGACTTTGGGCGCGGGAAGATCGCTGACAGCGTGCGCCGCAAGCGCGGCTCGAAGGACGCCGCGTCGGGGTCTTAGGTGATCCGCTTCTCCATGAACAGAGCGTCATCACCCATGAGCTGAGCGCGGGCGACCACGGCGAAGCCGTGTGCCTCGTAGTACGCACGGAGAAAGGGGTTCGCCGCGGCGACGTCCAAACGCAGCGCTGCGGTCTCGGTTTCGCGTGCCTCTCGCTCCAACTCGGCGAGCACGCGCGTCCCGAGCCCTGCGCGCGCGTGCGCTCGGCTCACCGCGAGGCGGCATACGTAGCAAGCGCGTTCGGCGTCGGCCCAGACTTCGCTTGGATAGTACGCGGGGCGCTGGGTGCTCACCGTCGCCGTCGCGATTGCCTGTCCCCCGCTCCGCCAAAGCCGGACCTTTCCCCCACTCACGTCGCGCGCGAAGCGGTCGCGTGGGTACGGCGAGGTCCATTGCGGGACTCCCCTATTTCGAAGCCAAAGCGAGCATTCGAGGAGCAAT
>OUNO011318653.1_pt1 | contig 21645 bp, 17 predicted proteins | sample 1779811 | NCBI WGS metagenome assembly OUNO01 (sample SAMEA3914804, study PRJEB12502) | metagenome | biome: forest; material: soil | place: Canada | collected 2010-06-25 | depth 0.3 m | reverse complement strand
GCCGGCGCCGTTGAGCGCGACCAGGGCGCTGCGGCCGTCGGCGGGGTCGGGGGTGCGCTCGATCAGCCCGGCCCTTTCCAGGCAGCCGAGGGTGCGGGTCACGGTCGGGCGCTTGACCGCCTCGATCCGCGCCAGCTCGCTCGGAGTCAGCGGCCCGTGGCGCTCGATCGAGGCCAGCGCCGCGGTCGCGGTCGGGGTCAGGCCGCCAGTCTCCCCCGCCGCCTCCTGCCGCAGCCGGCGCGCGGTCCGCACGATCGCCATCCGCAGCTGCGCGGCGGAATCGGTGAGGGAGCTGGTGTCGGCCTTGGTGGTCATTAGTTAGCGTTGATAATTAGTATAGCAAATTACTTTCCCTTTAACCACTTTTAGGTAGCGTGGTGCCCCGTGAGCGAAGCGGCGATAAGCGTCTCCGGGCTGCGCAAGTCCTACGGCGAGTACGAGGCGGTCCGCGGCATCGACTTCGAGGTCGGCGCCGGCGAGGTCTTCGGCTTCCTCGGCCCCAACGGCGCCGGCAAGACGACGACGATCGAGATCCTCGAGGGCTACCGCGAGCGCAGTGGCGGCGAGGTCTCGGTCCTCGGCGCCGACCCCGCGGCGCCGACCCGCGCCTGGCGCGACCGGGTCGGCCTCGTCCTTCAGGAGTGCGAACTCGACCCGCTCTGGACCGTGCGCGAGGCGGTCTCGCTCTTCGCCCACTTCTACAAGCGGCCGCGCCCGGTCGAGGAGACGATCGAGCTGGTCGGGCTCGGCGACAAACGCGACGCCCGCGTCGCCACCCTCTCCGGCGGCCAGAAACGCCGCGCCGACGTCGCGATCGGGATCATCGGCGACCCCGACCTGATCTTCCTCGACGAGCCGACCACCGGCTTCGACCCGAGCGCCCGCCGTGACGCCTGGAACATGATCGAGGGGCTCAAGGCGCTCGGCAAGACCGTCTTCCTCACCACCCACTACATGGATGAGGCCCAGCACCTCGCCGACCGGGTGGCGATCCTGCGCGAGGGCCGGATCGTCGCCCAGGGGCGGACCGAGGAGCTCGGCGAGAGCCTCGGCCGGCGCACCGTGATCGGCTTCACGCTGAACGGCGGGCTCAGCCTCGAGGACGTCCGCGCCGGCGTCGGCGTCCCGGTCCGGGCCTCGGGCAACGGGGTCGAGATCGAGAGCGCCGAGCCGCAGGCGGACCTCTACCGGCTGCTCGGCCTCGCCGCCGAGCGCGGCGCCAAGCTCGACGACCTCGAGGTGCGGCGCCCGAACCTCGAGGACATCTTCCTCGACCTCACCCGCGAGGAGCCGAAGTGAGCGACCGCGCGATCGTCCTCGCCCAGGCCCGGATGGCGATAACCGTCGCCCTGCGGACGCCGCGGGCGATCATCTTCACGATCGTCTTCCCGCTGATCCTGCTCGTCCTCTTCAACTCGATCTTCATCAACGGCGGCGAACACAGCACGACCCTGCCCAACGACGTCCGGATCAGCGCCCAGGCCTACTTCACCGCCGGGATCGTCGCCTACGCCGTCGCCCTCTCGACCTTCACCACGCTCGCCGTCTCGCTCACCACGCAGCGCGAGCGCGGGCAGCTGAAGCGCTACCGCGGCACGCCGATGCCGCCCTGGACCTTCATCGCCGGGCAGATCGCCCGGGCGACGGCGCAGGCCCTGGTGATGACGGCGCTGCTGCTCGCCGTCGGCGCGCTCGCCTACGGCGTCCCGATCCCCGGCTCGACCTTCCCCGCCTTCGTCCTCTACGTCGTCCTCGGGACGGCGACGATGTGCTCGCTCGGCATCGCCCTCAGCGCCTTCACCCCAACGCCCGATGCGGCCTCGACGATCGCCCCCTTCACCGTCGTCATCCTCGCCTTCTTCTCCGGCATCTGGATCCCGGTCGACCAGCTGCCGCAGTGGCTGGAAACGGTCGGCAAGATCTTCCCCCTCTACCACCTCGCCCTCGGCCTGCAGACCACCCTCTCCCCCGACACCAAGGGCAGCGGGATCGACCTCGAAAACCTCCTGATCCTGGCGATCTGGGCCGCCGCCGGAGCGCGCGTCGCCAGCGTCCGCTTCCGCTGGGAGCCCCAGGCGGCGAAGGGCTGAGAGCGCAGCAAAGTCGGTGTGGAGGAGGTTTGGAGTGGCGGGACCGGGTGGGACTCGCCGGCGCGAACAGCGGGAGGCTTGGCGAGTCCCACCCGGTCCCGCCCAACGGAAGCTCATCCGGGGATCACAAGGTAGGCAGCTTCCGTGGAGCGGGAAAGGTTCCAAGGGACGGAAGCTCTCCCTCTCTCGCCGATGCGCGTTTTGTAGCGCTGAGAGCTACAAACCGCTCATCCGTGGAAGCTGAATCAGGGAGCGGACCGGTTGGAGGGTCGGGTGGCCGTCGTACGAGCGGCGCTAGATATTCGCCCCGGCGCTCGCTCTCGGACGGCCACTGGTTGTCTCCAGGCGAATATCCCAGCGAAGGTAGACGGCCACCCGACCCTCCCCACGGCCTGAACCCTAGGAAGAACCGCTACGCCGCGAAGCGTTTTTCGGACCGCGCCCGCGCCTTGGCCGCCTCGACCTCGCGGTCCTTCGGCGGCGCCGAGGTGACCAGTTGGTCCAGCAGCGTCCGCGTCGTCGCGGCGATCGCCTCGACGGCTTCGTCAAACGCCTCGGCGTTGGCCTGTGAGGGCTTGGTCGAGCCGCTGATCTTGCGCACGTACTGCAGGGCTGAGGCCTGGACCTCTTCCTCGCTCGCGGGTGGGTCGAAATTGTGGAGGGTTCTGATGTTTCTGCACATCGATTGATCGTAGCCGCTGTCGATTTCGCCGTTTGCCATTCGTCCAGAAGGGAAACGGACATCTGAGCAAGGAGGCGAGAGCGATATGCAATCCTCGAAAACCAGTGGGAAGGCAAGCCGATGACTGACGCCCGCGAGGCGCTGGACAAGCGCTGGATCGCCCTCGGCCTGCTCTGCGTCGCCCAGTTCGTCGTCGTCCTCGACGCCTCGATCGTCAACGTCGCGCTGCCGACGATCGGCGAAGCGCTCGACTTCTCCGAGGGCAACCTGCCCTGGGTCGTCAACGCCTACGTCCTGACCTTCGGCGGCTTCCTCCTGCTCGGCGGGCGGCTGGCGGACCTGCTCGGGCGCCGGCGGGTGTTCATGGGCGGCCTCGTCCTCTTCGCGATCGCCTCGCTGGCCGGCGGCCTGGCGACCAACTCGGGTCAGCTGATCGCCGCCCGGGCGGTCCAGGGCCTCGGTGCAGCGATCCTCTCCCCGGCGGCGCTCTCGATCGTCGCCACCACCTTCCGCGACGGCGCCGAGCGCAACAAAGCGCTGGGGATCTGGGGCGCGGTCGCCGGCTCCGGCGGCGCCGCGGGGGTGCTGCTCGGCGGCGTTTTGACCGAATACCTGGGTTGGGAATGGGTGCTCTGGGTCAACGTCCCGATCGGCATCGCCGCCGCCGCGATCGCCCCCAGCCTGATCGCCGAAACCCGTTCTGAGGACGAGGTCCGCCACTTCGACGTCGCCGGCGCGACGACGATCACCCTCAGCCTCTCGGCCCTGGTCTTCGGGCTGCTCGACGCCGAAAGCGCCGGCTGGGGCTCGGCCCAGACGATCGGGACGCTCGTCGCTTCGGCGCTCCTGCTGGCCGCTTTCGTCGTCATCGAGCGCCGCTCGCGGGCGCCGCTGGTCCCCTTCTCGATCTTCCGTGTCCGCACGATCACCGGTGCCAACGTGGTCGGGATCCTGGTCGGCGCCTCGCTCTTCTCGATGTTCTTCTTCATCTCCCTCTATATGCAGCAGGTGCTCGGCTACAGCCCGATCAAGGCGGGCCTCTCCTACCTGCCGCTGGCCGTCTCGATCATCCTCTCGGCCGGGATCGCCTCGCAGCTGGTGACCAAGGTCGGCTTCAAGCCGATCCTCGCCACCGGCATGGGGCTGATCGCCGTCGGCCTGATCTGGTTCAGCCAGATCTCGGTCGACGGCACCTTCCTCAGCGACATCCTCGGCCCCTCGCTGCTCGCCGCGGTCGGCCTCGGCTTCGCCTTCGTGCCGGTCACGATCGCCGCCGTCTCCGGGATCGAGGACCGCGAGCAGGGCCTCGCCAGCGGCCTGATCAACACCTCCCAGCAGGTCGGCGGCGCGCTCGGCCTGGCGATCCTCGCCGCCGTCGCCAACGGCATCATCGGCTCCTCCCACGACCCGGCCAAGCTGGTCGAAGGCTTCCAGTCCGCCTTCGCCGTCGGCGCCGGCTTCGCGACCCTCGGCCTGATCGCGACCTTGGTTCTGATCCGCAGCAGCGACAGCCGCGCCCACGTCGAGCTCGGCCAGGAGGCCGCAACCGCAAGTGAGTGAGGCGCATTACGCGCCGAGAACCACAGATCTGAAAAAAGTGCGTGTCAATTCACGCCCTTCTTTTTTAGGGCCCATTTTTGGCTCTAGCATCGGCTGTAGGAGGGTTGAAGGAGACAGGTGTGCTCCACGTGGTTGATACCCACAGTGTCCAGCTCAACCAGCTGGATCCGGTTCGAGTCCGGCGCCCTCCGCAATAGACCGCCGGAGCGGCGAGTCTGGGCGACGGGTGATACCTTGATCACGGGTATCAGCCGCGTGCGGGGTGGTTCCCCGCTTCACCAGACTCGACCCGCTCCGGCGGGTCTTGTCGTTTCTGGAGGGCTCCACAGATGCCGTTTGGGGAGTCGCCCGGCCGAGCGGTTAGTCTGACGCCGTCCTCGTGTCCCTCCGCCTCCCCGCCATCAGCTTCGCCGCCCTGCTGCTGCTCGGGCTTGCCGTGTTCGGGCTCAGCGCTCGCAGCGATGCGGCGGCGCCGACCGTCACCGGGGTCGGTTCTTCGGCCTGCGGCGCGGTTCAGTACGGCGGCTCCGGCGCGGCGGAAGCGCTGATCGTCTCCGACCTGCCGCTGCAGGGCGACTCGAAGCAGCGTTCGGCGCAGATGAACGACGCGATCCGGCTGGTGCTGGAAGGCGCCAAGTGGCGGGCGGGCGGGCGCAACGTCGCCTTCCAGGCCTGCGACGACTCGAGCGCCAAGACCGGGCTCTGGACCCCGGCGCAGTGCAGGTCCAACGCCCGTGCCTACGCCGCCGACCCCAGCGTCCTCGGCGTCATCGGCACCTACAACTCCGGCTGCGCCGAACTGATGATCCCGATCCTCGGCAAGGCGCCCGGCGGCGGCCTGGCGATGGTCTCCCCCGGCAACACCCTGATCTGCCTCACCCAGTCGAGCCCGAGTTGCGGCAGCGGCGAGCCCAAGAGCCTCTACCCGGCGCTCCGCAACTACGCCCGGGTCGTCCCCAACGACGCCTACCAGGGCGCCGGCTTGGCCAGCTTCGCCCGCCTGCAGGCGATCGACCGCGCCTTCGTCCTCTACGCCGGAGGCGACCCGACCAGCCTCGGCCAGGCAAAGACCTTCCGCGGCGCCGCCCGCAAGCTGGGGATCGAAATCGTCGGCTTCAAGGCCTGGAACCCGAAGGCCGCCAACTACATGAGCCTGATGCGACAGGTCGCGATGGCCGCCCCCGACGGGGTGCTGCTCGCCGGCCTGACCGAAGAGAACGGCGCCCGCCTGATCAAGGACAAGGTCGCGGTCCTCGGCGGCAACGGCGGGGTCAAACTGCTCGCCCCCGACGGCTTCGCCCAGCAGTCGACGATCGACCTCGCCGGCTCGGCCTCGCGCGGCATGTTCGTCAGCGTCCCGGGCCTCGTGCCCCAGGACCTCAAGGGCCCGGGCCAGCAGCTCGTCAACGAACTGAAGCAGGAGCTCAAGGGCGCGCCGGTCGAACTCTTCGCCCCCTACGCCGGCCAGGCCGCCGACGTCCTGCTCGGCGCGATCGGCGCCAGCGGCGAACGCGCCGGCGTGATCGGCGCGGTGCGCAAGACCAACGTCCAGAACGGGATCACCGGCAGCTTCCAGATCCTCTCCAGCGGCGACCCCAGCGTCGGCCCGATCACCGTCTCGGTCGCCAGGAGCAGCTTCGTCCCCTCGCGGGTCATCACCCCTGGCCAGAACCTGGTCAAGGCCGCCCGCGGCGGCTGAGCTGCCGCCGGCTCAGGCCGCGACCGGCTGCCGCTCGCCCAGCAATCCTCGCGCCCGCAGCGCCGGCATCAGCCCCTCACCCACCCGGTAGGCCTCCTCCAGGTGCGGGTAGCCGGAGAGGATGAACTCGTCGATCCCGAGCTCGTGGTACTCGGCGACCCGCTCGGCGACTTCCTCGTGGCTGCCGACCAGCGCCGTGCCGGCGCCGCCGCGGACCAGCCCGATCCCGGCCCAGAGGTTCGGTGCGACCTCGAGCGCCGCGGTGCTGCCGTTGTGGAGCGCCGACATCCGCCGCTGCCCCTCCGATTCGGAGACCTTCTGGATCGCCTGGGCCGACTCGATCCGCTCCGGGGAGAGCCCGCTGAGGAGGCGATCGGCGACGGCCCAGGCCTCCTCGGAGCTCTCGCGGGTGATGACGTGAAGGCGAATCCCGAAGCGCAGCTGCCGCTCGGCTCGGTCGGCCCTCGCACGGACCAGCCCCAGCTTCTCGGCGACCTGCTCCGGCGGCTCGCCCCAGGTGAGGAAGACGTCGGCCTGCTCCGCCGCAATGTCGATCGCCGCGGCGGAGGAGCCGCCGAGGTAGATGTCGGGCCAGGCCGGCGGGTCGAGCAGCCGCGCTCCCTCCACCTGCAGGTGCTCGCCTCTGAAGTCGACGGTCTCGCCGCTCCAGAGCTCGCGGACGATCCGCAGGAACTCCCCCGCCCGCGCGTAGCGCTCGTCCTTCGGAGCCCTGTCCCCGTAGCGGATCTGCTCGACCTGGTCGCCACCGACGACGACGTTGAGCAGCAGCCGGCCGCCCGAGACCCGCTGGTAGGTCGCCGCCATCTGGGCGGCGAGAGTCGGTGACTGCAGGCCCGGCCGGAAGGCGACCAGGTACTTGAAGCTGCTGGTCAGCTGGGTCAGCGCCGCGGTCATCACCCAGGCGTCCTCGCACCAGCTGCTGGTCGGCGTCAGCGCCGCCTCGAAGCCGAGCTGCTCAGCCGCGCGGGCGACCTGGCCGATGTAGCCGATGTCCGGGCGCCGGTCGTCGGCGCCCGAGGCGTCGATGCGGCTGCCGTGGGCGCCGACCGCGTTGCCGAGGCTGAGGTCGGTGCGGGAGTCGCCGTTGGTAGGCAGAAACCAGTGCAGGTGGACGGGCATGGGCTCCTTCCCGGTGCTCAGACGAGGAGGTTGTCGGGGGCGGGAACGACGCCGTCGACCAGGTGGCGACCGAGATGGACGTACTTCCAGCGGGTCGGGTCGTGCAGGGTGTGGGTGCGGGCGTTGCGCCAGTGGCGGTCGAGCCCGTAGCGCTCGTCGGCGGCCGAGGCGCCGAGCGCGTCGAGCGCATCGCCGGCAACCGCGAGTGCGGCCTCGGCACCGCAGACGCGCGCCTCGGCGACACCCAGCCGCGCCGCCGTAACCAGCGCCGGCTCGGGATCGGCGGCGGCCTCGTCGAGCCGGCGGGCGGCGTCGGCCAGAAGCGCCTCGGCGGCGCGCACCCGCACCTGCAGCCGGCCGAAGGCGGCGACGGCGTAGGGCTCGTCGGCCGCCCGCTCGACATCGGCTTCGAAGAAGGGGCGGCTGCGCTCGCGCAGATGGCGCGCGCTCTCCTCGAGGGCGCCGCGGGCGATGCCGACGTCGACCGCGGCGTGGAGGATCTGGGCGAAGGCGGCGAAGGTGTCGGCCGTCTTGCCCTCGGGCATCCAGAGCACCCACTCCGGCCGCACCGCGACGTCGTCGAGGACGGTGGTGCCGCTGATCGTCGCCCGCTGCCCGAACGCGGTCCAGTCCTGCTCGACCTCGATTCCCTCGACGTCGCGCGGCAGGTAGACGAAGGCGAACTTGCCGCGCTCGTCCTTGGCGATCACCGGCACCCATTGCGCGGTCAGCGCCCCGGTCGAGTAGTACTTGCGCCCCGAGAGCCGGTAGCCCTCGCCGTCGGGCCGCAGCACCGTGCGCAGGTCGATCGGGCTGCGACCGCCACGCTCAGACCAGGCGTTGCCGAAGCGGGCGCCACGGACGACGTCGCCGAGCAGCAGCTCCTTCTGGGCGACGTCGCCGTAGCGGACGATCGCGTCGACCAGCTGGAAGTGGTTCTGGGGCACCTGGCCGATCGCCGGGTCGGCGGCCGAGATCAGGCGGAAGGCCTCGACGATCGTCTCGAACCGGGCACCGGTGCCGCCGCGCTCGGCCGGGACCCTGAGCGCCAGCAGGCCGGTGCGGCCGAGCTGCTCGAGCTCGGCGACCGGGACGCGGCGCTCACGATCGCGCTCGATCGCGCCGACGGCGATCTCCGCGGCGTACTCGCGGGCAACGTCCAGCGCCTCGGCGTCGGAGCCGATCCGGCGCGCGCTCGGCAGGGCCGCGACGCTCACGCCGCCCCCGCTCCCGCTCCCAGCAGCCGCTCGCGGCGCACCGCCGCGCCCGGGTGGCGCTCGTCCAGCCGCGGCCCGGAGCGACCGTCGCTGAGCTTCTCGCGCAGCGTGCCGGGGGTGTACTCGCGCTGCTGCAGGCCGCGCTCCTGCAACACCGGGGTGACGCCGTCGATGAAATCCTCGAAGGAGCCCGGGGTCGTGTGGTACATCAGGTTGATGCCGCCGACCCCGGCGTCGGCCCAGACCTGCAGCTCGTCCGCCACCTGCTCGGGCGTCCCGACCACGCGCAGGTCGACGACGTAGCGCAGCAGGTCGGCGAAGCGCCAGGTCTTGTCCGGCGCCGACTCGATCAGCCCGCGGACCACGCCCTGAACGTTGGCCTCGGCGAGGTCCCCGACGGGGGCGTCGAGGTCGATCGCGCTGAGGTCGATCCCGAGGTTGCCGGCCATGTGCGCGGCGTAGCCCTCGTCGCTGGCGAACTCGTCGATCTCGCGCTGCTTGGCGAGCGCCTCGGCCTCGGTGCCGCCGACGATCACGCTCAGCCCCTGGTAGAAGACGATGTCGCCCGGGTCGCGACCGAAGTTCACCGCGCGCCGCTGGACGTCCTCGATCTGCGTCCGCGCCCCCAGCGGGTTGCGCGCCGCGATGAAGATCGCCTCGGCGTTGCGCGCCGCGAACTCGCGCCCGCGCTCGGAGGAGCCCGCCTGGAAGAGAACCGGGGTCCGCTGCGGCGAGGGCTCGGAGAGGTGCGGGCCGACGACGTCGGGGTAGAACGGCCCGCTGTGGTCGATGTCGTGGATCTTTGCCGGGTCGGCGTAGACGCGCCGCTCGAGGTCGCGGACCACGGCGTCGTCCTCCCAACTGCCCTCGAGCAGCTTGTAGAGCACCTCGAGGTACTCGTCGGCGCGGGCGTAGCGCTCGTCGTGCTCGGGCAGGCCGCCGAAGCCGAGGTTTCGGCCGGCGTCGGCGAGGTAGGAGGTGACGATGTTCCAGGCGACGCGGCCGTCGGTCAGGTGGTCCAGGGTCGAGAGTCGCCGGGCGAAGTTGAACGCCTGCTCCTGGAGCACGGAGTGGGTGAAGGCGAAGCCGAGGTCCTCGGTGGCGCTGGCCATCACCGGGATCAGCAGCGAGGGATCGTTGACGGGGATCTGCAGCCCCTCCTTGACGGCGACGTCGCGACTTCCCCCGTAGCTGTCGTAGGTGCCGACGACGTCAGCGAGGAAGAGGGCGTCGAACTTGCCGCGCTCGAGCAGCTGCGCCAGCTCGACCCAAGGATCGAGGCTGAGGTACTCGACCTGCCTGGTGTCCGGGCGCACCCACTGGCCGTGGTGGATGTGGGAGACGCAGTTCATGCTGAAGGCGTTGAAGCGGAGTCGCGGCATCTAGGTTCCTTCGATCGGGGCTGGAGGGTGGTCAGGGGGTCGGCAGCGTCGACATGTCGATCACGAAGCGAAAGCGGACGTCGCCGGCGAGCATGCGCTCGAAGGCGGTGTTGATCTGGTCGATCGCGATCGGCTCGATCTCGGCGACGATCCCATGCTCGGCGCAGAGGTCGAGCATCTCCTGCGTCGCCGCCAGGCCCCCGATCGAGGACCCGGTCAGCGACCGCCGGCCGAGCAGCGGCGCGACCCCTGGCGAGGGATGCGGCACGGCGGGAATGCCGACCAGGACCAGCGCTCCGTCGCGCTTCAGCAGCCGCAGATAGGGATCGAGGTCGTGCGAGACGGCTGCCGTGTCGACGATCAGGTCGAAGCCGCCGGCGCTCGCCTCGAGCTCGCCCGGATCCCCCGTGATCACCACGCCGTGGGCTCCCAGCGCCCTCCCCTCCGCCGCCTTCCCCGCCGAGGTCGTGAACAGGACCACCTCGGCGCCGAGCGCGGCGGCAAGCTTGACCGCCATGTGACCGAGACCGCCGAGGCCGACGACGCCGACCCTCGAGCCGGGGCCGACGCCGTGGTGGCGCAGCGGTGAGTAGACCGTGATCCCGGCGCACAGCAGCGGCGCCGTCGCCGCCAGGTCGGCCCCGGCGGCGATCTTCAGCGCGAAGTGCTCGTCGACGACGATCGAGCTCGAGTAGCCGCCGGCGGTCGGCCGGCCGGTCTGCGGCTCGATGCTGTTGTAGGTGAGGGTCGCCTCCTTCTCGCAGTACTGCTCGAGGTCCGCCGTGCAGGCCTCGCAGGCGCCGCAGGAATCGACCAGGCAGCCGACCCCGGCGTTGTCGCCGACGGCGAAGCGGCTGACCTCGGCCCCGACCTGCGCCACGCGGCCGACGATCTCGTGCCCGGGGACGACCGGGTAGAGGGTCTCGCCGAACGACTCGCTCCACTCGTTGCGCGCCGTGTGCAGGTCCGAGTGGCAGACGCCGCAGTGGAGGATCTCGATGCGGACGTCGGTCGGGCCGAGCGGGCGACGCTCGAATGAGCAAGGGGCCAGGGGCGCCTGCGGCGAGGCCGCGGCGTAGCCGAGGGCGGTCGCGGTCAGCGCCGCGGGGGCTTGTCTGGTCGCCTCGCTCAAAAGAACCAGTTGGGCGGCAGCGGCGCCCCGTTGAGGGCGGTGTCGCCGATCGCCTGCGCCTTGTAGAGCAGGGGGTTGTGGGTCGAGAGGGTGCGGGCGTTGCGCCAGTGACGATCGAGGTTCTTCGCCCGCTTGGTCGCCGAGGCGCCACCGAGGTCGAAGAGCCTGCTCGTCGCCCGCAGCGCCAGCTCGTCGACGACCACCTTGGCCTGGGCGGCCGCCAGCGAGGCCTCCTCGGCGAGCCGCTGGTCCGGCAGCCCGTCGACGACCGAGCTTGCCTCGCGGTCCTGGGCCTCGGCCGCGATCAGCACCGTCGCCTCGGCGGCGTAGGCGGCGCTGACGATCTCCCCCACCACCTCCTGCAGCAGGGGGTCGTCGGCCGGCCGCTCGGCGGGAGCATGGGCGAAGGGGCGCCCGTCGCGGCTGCGAACCAGGGCGACGGCGTCGTCGGCCGCATTGCGGACGACGCCGGCGATCACCGCCGTGATGTAGAGCTGCAGGACGCCACAGCGGGGGAAAGACCCGTCCTCGTGCAGGTGCAGGTCGAGCAGCTCCTCGGGCTCGACCGCGACGTCGGCGAGCCTGGTCGTGCCGGTGCCGGTCAGGCTCTGCCCGATCCCGTCCCAGTCGTCCTCGAGCGTCACCCCGTCGCGCTCGGCCGGCACGATGGCGGCAACCAGCTGGCCGTCGTCGAGCGCGGTGAACATCAGCGCGTCGGCGTAGAGGCTGCCGGTCGAGTAGTACTTGACCCCGTTGAGGCGCCGGACGCCGTCGGCGTCGCGGACCAGCGTGGTCGCGAGGCTTTCGGCGCCGACCTTGTGGGCGCCGAGCTCGGTCGCGGCGCCGGCGACGATCGTGCCCCCGGCGGCCTCCCGCAGCCAGCGCCGGCGCTGCTCGGGGTCGGTCGAGCGCAGCATCTGCTCGACGTAGGCGAAGTGCGAGCGCAGGATGTGGGCGACGTTCGAGTCGGCGGCCGCGAGCGCGATCACCAGCCGGAACGTCTCCCGCAGGGAGGCGCCGCCGCCGCCGTCCTCCGGCGGCACCCGCAGCGCCCCGAAGCGCGCCGCCCGGATCAGGTCGATCTGCTCATGCGGCGCGATCCGCTCGCGCTCGCGCTCGGCGGCGCCGGCGGCGATCTCCTCCAGCAAGCTCGCCAGCTGCGGCGAGCCGGGCTCGAGCAACGCCTCGGGGGCGGTCCTCTCGGCGTCCAGTTGCAAGGTCATTCGTCAAGTACCTCGATTTCTTCTCAGGCCGCCGTGGCGGCTGGGTTGCGGCGATGGCGCGCCGCCTGGTGGGTCTCGGGCAGCCGCGGCCCCCGCCCGGAGAACTTCTCGCGCAGGGTGCCGTCGTCGTAGGCGGTCCGGTAGCGCCCGCGACGCTGCAGCTCGGGCACGACGAGCTCGACGAAGTCGACGTAGCTCGCCGGCCTGACGACGTGGTTGAGGTTGAGGCCGTCGACGTCGGTGGCGTCGACCCAGGCTTCGATCTGGTCGGCGACCGAGGCCGGGTCGCCGATCGCGGTCGGGCCGTCGGCGCCGAAGCCGAGCCCCTCGACGAGATCGCGGACGGTCCACTTGCCGTCGCCGAAGATCTCGTTCGTCGACTGCATCGCCTCGTTGGGGACGAGGCGCAGCGGCTCGTCCAGGCCGTACGGGGAGAGGTCGAAGCCCAGCCAGCCCGACCACAGCACCAGCGTCCCCTCGGGATCGATCAGGCTGCGGTAGTAGTCGCGCTTCTCCTCGGCCTCGGCCGCGCTCGGCGCGACGACCACCGAGAAGCTGCTGAAGACCTTGATGTCGTCGGCGGCGCGGCCGGCGAGCACCGCGCGCCCCCGCAGGTCGGCGACGTTGGCGCGCATGATCTCGGCCGTCGGCGCGCCCATGAAGACCGCCTCGGCGTGCTCGGAGGCGAAGGTCTTGCCGCGACTGGACTGACCCGCCTGGTAGAGCAGCGGCGTCCGCTGCGGCGAGGGCTCGCAGAGATGGATCCCGGGAACCTTGAAGTACTCCCCGTCGTGCTCGATCGGGTGCACCCGCTGCGGATCGACGTAGACGTTGCGCTCGACGTCGGCGACGACCGCGTCGTCGTCCCAGGAGCCCTCCCAGAGCTTGTAGAGGACCTCCATGTACTCGTCGGCGATGTCGTAGCGGTTGTCGTGCCGCACCTGCGCGGCGAGGCCGATGTTGCGGGCGCCGCTCTCCAGGTAGGAGGTGACGATGTTCCAACCGACCCGGCCCTTGGTCAGGTGGTCGAGCGTCGACATCCGGCGAGCGAAGGTGTAGGGGTGCTCGAACGAGGTCGAGGCGGTGATCCCGAAGCCGAGGTGCTCGGTCACCTGCGCCATCGCCGGGACGACCAGCAGCGGGTCGTTGACTGGCACCTGGGCGGCGCCGCGCAGGGCGCCGTCGTTGGAGCCGCCGTAGACGTCGTAGATGCCGAGCACGTCGGCGATGAAGATGCCGTCGAAGAGGCCGCGCTCGCAGATCCGGGCGAGGTCGGTCCAGTAGTCGAGGTCCTTGTAGCGGGAGGCCTGGCTGCCGGGCTCCCGCCAGGTCCCCGCCACGAGGTGGGTGGGGCAGCTCATGTCGAACGCGTTGATGCGGATCTGCTTGCCGGCGGCGCTCATGCGGGCACCGCTTTCGGAGCCTGGTCGGAGGTCTCGAGGCGAGGCAGCGCCGCGAGCAGCTGCTGCGTGTACCCCTCGCGCGGGTTGCGGAAGATCTCGTCGGCGCTGCCCGACTCGACCACCCGGCCGTCTTTCATCACCATCACCCGGTCGGAGACGTGGTAGATCACCCCGAGGTCGTGAGAGATGAAGAGGTAGGCGAGGCCGAGCTCGGTCTGCAGGTCGGCGAGCAGGTCGAGGACCTGGGCCTGGATCGAGACGTCGAGGGCCGAGACCGGCTCGTCGCAGACGATCAGTTCCGGCTGCGGAGCGAGGGCGCGGGCGATCGCGACGCGCTGGCGCTGGCCGCCGGAGAGCTGCAGCGGCCGGCGGTCGAGCAGCTCCTCGCCGATCCCGACGTGTCCGAGCAGCTCCTTGACCCGCTGGAGGCGACGCTGCTTGCCCTTGTAGTCCTCGTTGGCGATCGCGTCGTCGACGATCTTGCGCACCGACCAGCGCGGGTCGAAGGAGCTGAGCGGGTCCTGGTAGACGACCGAGATCCGTCGCCGGCGCTGTCGCCGATCGCGCTCGCGCAGGGTCGTCCACGGCTTTCCACGCAGGGTCACGTTGCCGCCTTCGGGATCGATCAGGGCGAGGACGATCCGGGCCGTCGTCGTCTTGCCCGAGCCCGACTCGCCGACGATGCCGAGGGTCTCCCCTGGCCGGATCTCGAAGGAGACATGGTCGACCGCGGCGCGGCTGACCCCATCGGGACCGCGGTAGCTCTTGACCAGGTCCTCGGCGACGACGATCGGCGCCCGGTTGCCGATCACCGTCGGCACCTGCGGGTTGCCGGCGGGTATGTATCCGCCCTCGACGCGCGGGGCCAGCCGCGTTCCCTTCGAGTGCGCCGCCGGGACGGCGTCCAGCAGCGCTCTCGTATACGGGTGTCGCGGCGCTCGGAGGATCTGATCGACCGGGCCCTGCTCGACGATCTCGCCGAGCCGCATCACCGCGACGTCGTCGGCAAGGCGGGAGACGACGGCGAGGTCGTGGCTGATCAGGATCAGGCCGCGGCCGCGCTCCTTGGTCTTCTCCAGCAGCGCCAGGATCTGCGCCTGGACGGTGACGTCGAGCGCCGTGGTCGGCTCGTCGGCAACCAGCAGGCCCGGGTCGAGGGCGATCGCCGAAGCGATCAGAGCCCGCTGCCGGAGGCCACCGGAGAGCTCGTGCGGGAGCTGCCGGGCGCGCAGCTCGGGCTCGGGCACGCCGGCCTCGGCCAGCAGCTCGATCACCTTCCGCTCGCGTTTGGAGCGGTCACCCCAGCCGTGGATCCGCAGCGGCTCGCCGATCTCCTTGCCGACTTTGCGCAGCGGGTCGAGCGAGACCAGCGCGTCCTGGAGGACGAAGCCGATCTCGGCGCCGCGGACCGCCCGCCAGCGGCGGTTGCTCAGCCCCAGCAGCGAGCTCCCGTTGAGCTCCAGCCGGCCGGCGTCGACGTGGGAGCGCTCGCCGGTGAGGCCGACCAGGGTGCGGGCGGTGACGGTCTTGCCGGACCCGGACTCGCCGACGATCGCCAGGCACCTGCCCGACTCGAGCGAGAACGAGATGCCGTTGACGACCTGGTTGACGTCCCCGCCCGACCCGAACCCGATCGAGAGGTTCTCGACCCGCAGCAGGGGGGCGTCGGCGTTGGCTGGCTGGGGGAGGGTCATCAGGTTCCTTCTCCTTCGATCCGTTGTTGCAGGTAACGGCCGAGGCAGGTGGCCGCGAGGGTGAAGGCGACGATCGCCGCGCCGGGGAAGACCGTCAGCCACCAGGCCGTCTGGATGTAGTCGCGGCCGGCGTCGAGCATCGCGCCCCACTCCGGCGCCGGCGGGGCGACGCCGAGCCCGAGGAAGCTGAGCGCCGAGGCCCAGACGATCGACTGGCCGACCCCGAGCGTCGCCAGCACGACGAGCGGCCGGAAGGCGTTGGGGAGGATCGTCCGCAACAGGGTCCGCCGCGGCGGGTGGCCGAGCGCCCTCGAGGCGATCACGTAGTCGGCGCCCTTCACCTGCAGGACCCGGCCGCGGATCATCCGCGCGTAGCCGGGGGCCGAGGCGATCCCGACGGCGATGATCTGGGTCGAGACGCCGGAGCCGAATATCGCGACCAGGAACAGCGCCAGTAAGAGCCCGGGGAAAGAGAACAGGACCTCGAGCAGGCGGTTGATGCCGCCATCGACGAGCTTGCCGCCGAGGCCGGCGGCGACGCCGAGCAGGGCGGCGAGCCCGAGCCCGACCGCGGTCGCGCCGATCCCGATCAGGACCGACTCGCGGGCGCCGTAGATCACCCGGGTGTAGACGCTGCGGCCCGACTGGTCGGTGCCGAAGGGGAATTCCAGCGAGGGCGCCTGCAGGCTGGTGTCGAGGTTGACCGCGAGCGGGTCGCCGCTGGTCAGCAGCGAGGGCGCGATCGAGGCGATCGCGATCACGGTCAGGTAGAGGACGGCGAGGGCAACCGCGGGGCGCAGCGCCCGCACCCGGGAGGAGACGCGGGTGCGGGCGCCCAACCCCGGGAACGGGCCCCGGGTCAGCGCACCTGGGTCGGCGGTGGCAGCCATCAGGCCCCCTGCGCCGAGGTCCGCAGGCGCGGATCGACGAGGACGTAGAGCAGGTCGACGAGCAGGTTGACGACGACGTAGATCAATGCGATCAGCAGGGTGACGCCGACGACCACCGGCAGGTCCTGGTTGCTGACCGCGTTGACCAGCACCTGGCCGAGGCCGGGCCGGGCGAAGATCACTTCGACCAGGACGGCGCCGGAGATCGTCGCCCCGATCGCCCAGCCGGTCAGCGTGATCCCCGGCAGCAGGGCATGGCGGAGGACGTGGCGGCGGCGCACTTCGGACTCGCTGGCGCCGCGGGTCCGGGCCGAGACCGCGAAGGGCTGCTTCAGGCCGCGCTCGAATTCGTCGCGGGTGACCTGGCCGAGGAAGCCCGCCAGGGGCAGCGCCAGGGTCAGCGCCGGCAGCACCAGCGCCTGCGGCGAGGTGCCGCCGGTGACCGGGAACCAGCCGAGTTCGAAGGCGAAGATGACCAGCAGCACCAACCCGAGCCAGTACTGCGGCAGGCCCGCGAAGAAGGCCTCGAGGCCGGAGCCGACCGAGGCGCGCAACCTGCCCCGCCCGGTGGTGAAAAGCGTCGTCGCGACGGCGATCAACCAGGCGAGCGCGGTCGAGACGGAGATCAACACCAGCGTCGGCCCGATCTGCTCCTTGATCACCGTGGTGACGGGCTGCTTGTACTGGTAGGAGGTGCCGAGGTCGCCCTTGGCGACGTTGCCGATGAATTCGCCGTAACGCTCCAGCACAGGCTTGTTGAAGCCGTACTGCTCGTTCACCGCGTCGATCTGCTGCGCGGTCGGGCGGGCGCCGGAGCCGCCGAGGACCGCGATCGCCGGATCACCGGGCGAGAGCTCCTGGAGGAAGAAGCAGAGCGTCGCCACCGCCCAGAGCACGACGATCGCGCCGAGCGGCTTGTTGACGACCGACCGCCAGGGAACTCGGCGCCGGGAGGGCGCCTCGAGCGCCCCCCCGTGCGTGATCGACGGTGCCGAGCTCATCGTCAGCTTTCCAGCCAGGCGTCGGAGAGGACCGGCTCACCCTCGGAGGGCTCGATCCAGGCCCCCTTGAGCTTCTTGCTGATCCCGAGCAGCGTCTGCTCCGGGTACATCGGCACCCAGTAGGCGTTCTCGGCGATGATCTGCTGGGCCTTCTCGTAGAGCTTCTGCTGCGTGGCCCGATCGTCGGGATCGGCGGCGGCCGCGGCGAGCAGGGTTTTGTCCAGCTCCGGGTTTTTGATCTTCGACATGTTCGCGAAGGGCTGGTCGTAGGTCTCGGTCGAGGCGACGATGTACATGCACATCGGCGTCGGGCAGTTCCAGTACGTCGGCTCGGCGTCGAAGTCAGCGGGGATGTTTGCTTCTTCGTAGTACTGGGCCTGCGGGGTCGGCACCAGGTTCACCTCGAAGCCGGCCTCCTTCACCGCGGCCTGCACGTTCTGGTACAGGGTGAGCTCGGCGGGCGGGGTTTCGCCGGGGCCCGAGCCGTAGAGGAATTTCACCGTGAGGGGCTTGCCGTCTTTCTCACGCACCCCGTTGGCGCCCTTTTTCCAGCCCGCCTCGTCAAGCAGCTGCTCGGCTTTGGCGACGTCGTGCGGGTAGAGGCCGGCGAATTTGTCGGTGTAGAACGGGGTGCCGGAGCTGATCGCGCTGGTCGCGGCCGGGTAGGCGCCCTGGTAGGCGCTCTCGACCGCGGCCGGGGTGTTCGCCGCGAGGTTGAACGCCTGCCGCACCTTGATGTCGTCGAACGGCGGTTCGCTGTTGTCGAGCACGATGTAGTGACCGATCCCGGCGTGGGTGAACTGCTGGAGTTCGATGTTCGGGTCTGACTGCGCGGCGACGAAGTCCTCCGGCGGGATGTTGAAGATCGCCTGCGCTTCGCCGCTCTGCAGGGCCGACCAGCGGACCGAGGAGTCGGGGAGGAAGCGCCAGGTGATCGCGTCGAGGTACGCCGGGCCCTGGTTGTTGGCGTCGGCCGGGGCCGAGTTGTAGTTGTCGTTGCGGACCAAGTCGATCTCCTGGCCTTTGGTCCACTTCTTGAGGATGAACGGCCCGGTGCCGACCGGCGAGACGCAGTTGGCCTTGATCCCGCGGGCCATCGCCTGCGGCGACTCCATCCCGAAGAAGGCCTGGCTGAGGACGTCGAGGAAGGGCGAGTACGGGCGTTTGAGGTTGACCCGCACCGTGTATTTGTCGAGTACGTCGATGCCCTTGTAGATCGGCAGTAGGTAGACGAGGTTGGTCGAGGACTGCGTTTCCGGGTCCAGCGTCTGCTCGAAGTTCGCTTTCACCGCCTCCGCGTCGAACGGGGTGCCGTCGGTGAACTTGACGCCCTTCTTCAGGTCGAAGGTGTACTGCAGGCCGTCATCGGAGATCTGCCATTTGGTCGCCAGCCAGGGGACCACGCTGCCGTCCGGCTGCATCGAGACCAGCGAGTCGAGGTACTGGCGGGCGACGTAGGTCTGCGGCATGTCCCCGAGGTTGTGGGGATCGAGGCAGGTCGGCTCACGATCGGTGCCGTAGACGAGCGTCCCGCCTTTCACCGGGGTGCCCTCCACCGGCTTGGACCCGGCTCCGGCCCCGACGGTGGCCTCACCGCTGGGCGTACCCGCGGCGGTCGAAGAAGACCCGCCGCAAGCGCTCAACGCAAAAGCGGCGAGGCCGAGCGCGGCAAGTGCGAACAGTGCTGAAAGACGAGACGACAGGCTGGGTTTCATGCGTTTGGGTCTCCTGGGACGGTGCGTAGGTGTGTGCTGGCGGCGGAGAATGTGGCCTCGGAGGGTGCTAGTCAAATAGGACTTTTGGAGGCCCTGATCCGTTTTTCCTATTAAGTTGATCAAGAAAGCCGAGATTTGTACCTGGGAAGCGGTTTCGCGCCCATCAAGGAGGCCAGTGAGATGACGCAGACGAGCACCAGGGCCGAGTAGGCAGCCCCCTCCCCGGCGCTCCCCGCAAGCGCCCCGCAGAGCACCGATCCGGCGGCCAGGCCGGAGCTGAAGGCGACCACGCTGGTGGCGAAGACGCCGGCGGCGGAGCCCTCCCAGCGGCTCGACTCGTCCGCCAGCAGGGCCGTCGCCAGGGGCCAGAGCGAGGCGATCACGGCGCCCGTCAGGGCGACGGCCACGATCATCAGCCAGGCGGAGTCGGTCGCCCCCTGGATCGCCAGGAGGGGGATCGCGAGCACCAGGCTGAGCCGCATCGGCGGCATCCGGCCGACCTGGTCAGAGATGTGACCGGCGAAGGGCGAGGCGAAGATCTCACCCAGCGCGGAGAGCGCGAAGGCCGCCGCGATCAGCACCAGCCCGGCGCCGAGGTCCGCCAGGCGCAGCGGCGCCAGGGTCGCCGTCGCGCCGAGCACGGCGCCGCAGGCGACGATCACCCCGACCGGCCGGGCCATCTCGGCCGCGGCCTGCGCCAGGCTCCGCGAGGGTCGCCCGCCCGGTTCCTCGAAGCGGCGCTCGCCCGGCAGCTCGCCGGCCGAGTAGAGCGTGGCGGCGAGCAGCAGGGTGAGGGCGCCGAGGGTCAGCAGCAGGGCCTGGATCGAGATCACGACGCTGAGCGCGGCGAGCGCCGGCCCGAAGAGCGAGCCGGCGCCGGCGGCGGACCCCGCCAGGCCGAGCGCGGCGCCTTGGCGCTCGGGCGGCGCGATCGCCTGCAGCCGCGCCAAGCCGCCGCACCAGACCATCGCCGCGCTGGCGCCCTGGACGAAGCGGCAGGCGGCGAGCAACGGCAGGGAGTTGGCGACCCCGAAGACGATCGTCGCCAGGCCGAGGCTGATCAGGCCGAGGGTGATCGTGATCGCCGCCCCGCGGCCCCTGACGAGCCGCGCCGCGATCGCCGCGCAGGCGACGGTGCCGGCCGGGTGGGCGCCGACCAGCAGGCCGACCTGGAGATGATCGAGCGAGAGCTGTTCGCTGTAGTGCGGGAGCAGCGGCGCGATCAGCGCGTAGAAGACGGCGTCGGCGAACATCGCGGCGGTGATGAGCAGGGTCATCGGGCGCCGTCCCGCGAAGGCGCCCGGCAGCCGCTGAGCCACGTTCACGCCGAAGCCATGAACGCGCGCCCGCGCTCGAGGAACATCTCGTGCAGGTCGTGCGCGACGCCGGTCGCCGAACGCCGCAAGCGGCGCTGGATCACCATCACGACCTCGGCGTCGTCGTCGAGCTCACGGACCGCGATCGCGCCGCTGCGCTCGAGCGGGTCGCCGACCACGGCGTAGTCGGGGAGGATCGCCGCGCCGAGGCCTTCGGCGACCATCAGCTTGCCGATCTCGGTGCCGTCGGCCGAGTACGTGAACCGCGCCGGCAGGTCGGCGAAGAGCCGGTGCGCGTAGCGGTGCATGAGGTAGCCGCTGCGCATCGCGATCAGCGCTTCGCCGAGCAGGTCCTCCGCACCCAGCTTCCGCGGCAGATCGACCAGAGGGCTGTCGGGGTGCAGGCAGACGACCGGCCTGCCCCGCAGCACCTCGGTCGACTCGAGGTCGGGGGGCATGTCGTCGCCGACCAGGTAGCTGACCAGCCCGAGGTCCAGCTTGCCGTCTCGCAGGTCCTGGTGGATGCCGCGCGGTGGGGCTGTGACGATCTCGGTCTCGGTCGCCGGATGGCGCTCGGCGAAGCGCCGGATGGTCGGCGTCAGCAGCGGCCCGGTCGCCGCCGCGGTGGTACCGAGCCGGACCACGCGGCTGCTCCGCTGTTGGTCGCCGCAGGCCCGGCGCAGCCGGTCGACGGACTCGATCACGTCGTGGATGTGAGGGAGGACCTCGCGACCCTCCTCGCTGATCGAGACCCCGGCGCGACCGCGGTCCAGGAGCGAGACGCCGAGCTCGCTCTCGAGCTTGCGCACCGTCTCGCTCAGCGCCGGCTGGGAGACGTGAAGCTCCTCGGCTGCGCTGCGGAAGGAGGTCAGCCGGGCGACCGTGGAGATGTATTCGAGTTGCTCGATTCGCATCTGATCAGCTTTCTTGATGTTGTTGATTTATTAACTCAAGAATTACCAAGCGGGGCCCCGCTTGCGGCCCCTCGCCAGGCCCGGCCTCAGTGCCGGGCGGCGAACGGTCGCGGTCCAGCCGACCCCGCCCCTGCCTCGGCGGCGACGGCAACCGTGCCCAGCAGCTCCCCGAGCGCGCTGCGGGCCCGCTCGTCCGGCTCACCGTCGGCGTCGAAGTCGGCGCTGGTCAGGTAGACGGCGACCGGCGCCAGCCGAACGCCGAAGAAGGCGAGGACGTCTCGCAGGTGCCGTTCGGCGCCGAGGAAGTGGTGGTCGGAGGCGCCCATCGCGACGATCCCGACCGGCTTGCCCTCGAGCGCGGCGACCGGGACGTGGTCGATCAGGTTCTTCAGCGCGCCCGAGAGCGAGCCGCGGTAGACCGGGGTGGCGAAGACCACGGCGTCGGCCGCCGCGATCCGCTCGACCAGGGCGCCGGTGTCGTCGCCGAGCGTCGCCGGGTCGCGGCCGTCGGCGAAGGAGACCCGGTGCTCGCCGAGGTCGAGCAGCTCGGCGTCGGCGCCGGGGAAGGCCTCGACCGCCCGCGCCAG
>OUNO010000516.1_pt2 | contig 21662 bp, 15 predicted proteins | sample 1779811 | NCBI WGS metagenome assembly OUNO01 (sample SAMEA3914804, study PRJEB12502) | metagenome | biome: forest; material: soil | place: Canada | collected 2010-06-25 | depth 0.3 m | reverse complement strand
CGCGCGCGCCGCGGGCACGCACGGCGCTCGCTTCGTCGTACACGTTGTCTTCCATCGCTAAAATGGCCGATTCGCGATCGCTGGCGCGTGGGTCGAGCCGGCTCCACGCTTCGTCCAAGTAGGAAGCGCGCAAGAAGCCAGCGGGCTTGTCCTCGGCGAACATCAACGCCCGCTCGGCCATGGTCATGGCGTCGGCGAGCGCGTTGGCGGCGAGCGCGCGCTGTGCTGCGCGCGCCCAATGCTCGGCGGCACGCACGTGCTGCTCACCCAAATCATACTGACCGGCGACGGTCGCCGAATCCTCACCCATGGAGGTCAACCAGGAGGCGGCCAGGGCGTGCAGCTCTTTGCGCTCGCGTTCTCCGAGCGAAGCATATGCGACCTCGCGCACCAGGGCGTGCTTGAACACCCACTCGCGCGTGCCCGTGAAGCGCGAAACGTTCTGCTCCATCAGTATTTCGGAGGCCACGAGCGCTTTCATCACGCTCTCGGCGCGCGGCATGCCGAGCGACTCGAGTGCCGAGTCCCAACACGTCAAGCCGAACACGCTCAGACGGCCCACGGCGTCACGGCATTCTTCGTCGAGGGCATCCAGGCTGACCTGGATCGCCGCTTCGATCGTCGGTGCGTGTGCGGTGTCACGCCCCGAAGCGCTCAAACGCGCCAATTCCTCAGCAAAAAGCGGCAAACCGGCGGCCTGCTCGGCGATCCGATCGACGATCGCCTCCGGCACGTTTTCGCCGACCATGGCGCGCGCGATGGCACGCGAGGCGCGCGTCGAGATCGGTCGCAGCTCGAGGCGTACGTGGTCGCGACCCGCGAAGCGGTTGGCCTGCTCGGGCCAGAACTCGGGTCGCACGAGGGCCATCACCACCAGGGCGCGGCCCGTGGCGCGGCCCAGCATGTGATCGAGCCAGCCGATGCTCTCCGGATCTGCCCATTGCAGATCCTCCATCAAAATCGCGGTCTGCTCGTTGGCGGCGACCTGCAGCACGAGATCGGTCATGGCCAGCCACAAGACGTCGCGCGAGCCGCGCGGATCGAGGCCTTCGGGCAGCGGCTCATTGGCCAGCAAGCGCGCGAGCAGCTCGCGGTTCTTGGCGCTCAGCTCGTCGCGCGTCGATGGTCCGAGGCGCGTCACGATGGCTTTGGCGGCCTCGGCGCTGGTCGCGCCTTTCGGCAAGGTGATGATGCCGCGCAGTACGTCCGCCGCGGCGCCTAGGGCGTGGCCCTGCGAGTACGCTTCACTGCGCTGGAGCACGACGTGCGGCGCCTCGGCTTGCGCCGAAATGCGGGCCATTACCTCGCGGCGCAGGCGGCTCTTGCCGATGCCCGGCGGCCCGGCGATCGAGACCAAGATCGGGGTCGTATCGAGGCGCGAGCGCTCGAACGCGCTGAGCACCTGCGCGAGCTCGGGGTCACGACCGACGAAGGGCGCGCCGCCCGTGCCGCGCCGCCCGTGCACCGGCTCGCCGACGACCGACGAGCCGTCGTCGCGGGTGCGGAATTCGTAGCGACCGCGGCCGAGCTCGCTGGTCGTGGCATCGGCGAGCACCACGCCGGCCTCGGCGTCGCGCGAGAGCGAGGAGGCGCGATCGACGACCTCGCCCACGGGCAGGACGTCACCCGTGTCGTGCGCCCAGTCGAGGCGTGCACGGCCGCTGGCCACGCCCACGCGCGCGCCAGCCCGTGCCAAACGGCGGCCGAGCTCGAGCCCCACCGCGGCTTCGTTGCCGACCGCGCGCCGCGCGCCCAAGTGCGCGACAATCGAGTCTTGCCCGAGCGGTACTGCGTCAGCGCCGCGCTGGCGTAGCTGCTCCAGAGCGCGCTCGCGCGCCGAGGCCGTGCCGAAGCGAATCGCGACGATCGAGGTGACCAAGCGCGACGCGCTGGAGCCGAGGCGCGAGGAACGCGTCGGATCTTGTTGCATGTCGATCCAGCTCAGGCGCTCGACGTCGCCCGAGGCGTCGTGCAGCATTTCCAGCACCTCGGCCATGTTGCTCGGGCGCGCTGCGGGATCGGTGTGCAGTAGACGGCTGACCAGATTGTCGACTTCGGGCGGTGTGTCGCGGCGAAGCTCGCTCAAGCGCGGCGGCGCGGTCGTGACCAAGCGCGCCAGGGTCGCGATCACCGTCGGGCCGACGTGCGGCGGGCGGCCGGCGATCAGCTCGAACAGCGTCGCGCCCAGCGAGTAGATGTCGCAGCGCGCATCGATCGGCGCGTCACCGCGCGCCTGCTCGGGCGCCATGTAGGCGGGCGTGCCCACGACATCACCCGTACGAGTGATGCGGATGTCGCTCTTGGCGGCGACCCCGAAATCCACCAGCTTTACTTGCCAGGGCCCGAGAAAGCCTTCGTTGTCCGGCGCCTTGCACAAAAACAGGTTGCCCGGCTTGATGTCGCGGTGAATCACGCCCGCGGCGTGCGCGTACTGCAGCGCCTCGGCCGCCCGGATCGAGAGCTCGATGGCTTGCGGGATGGTCAGCGGCTCGCGCTTTTGGCGTGCTGCCAGATCTTCGCCCTCGAGCCACTCCATGGCGACGAACGGCAGCCCGCTCTCGTCCAGCACGCCGAAGCCCACGGTCTTGACGATGCCCGGGTGGTCGAGGTTCTCGAGCAGTTGGCCTTCGCGCGTGAAGCGCGCCTCTTCCTCGGGCGCGTCCCCAGCCTCGGCCGAGGCGATCACCTTCAGGGCCACGATTTGCTCGCTCTGCAAGTCGTACGCGCGGTACACGATGCCCGCGCCACCTCTCCCAACCTCACGCTCGACGACGAAGCGATCCCCGAGTTTCCGTCGTTCCGTGATCGGCGCCGTGCTCACGCCTTCAGACTAGTCCCCCGGCACCCGGCCGTCGACCGGAGCGGAAATAGCCGCAGCAGCGCGTAGATTTGATTTTTCGACTGCGCGCGGTTTGGTGTATCCAGCTATCAGGGTGGCAATGCACACGCTCATTCGAATCGGCGCCTTGGCGGCGCTACTGGCAAACGCGGGCTGTGGCGCCGCTCACCAAAAGTTACTCGGGCACCCGCTGGCGCCTCGGCAACGGGTGGCAATCCTGGTCAGCATCAGCGAGCAGGTCAACGCAGCAGATGACGACGGCGCCGTTTCGACCCTGGCGGACACGGTGAGCGCCAAGCTCAGAGAGCATGGCATCGAAAGCCAGGTGTATGCCTCGAAGGAAGATCACCCTCCGCCGCCGCGCATCGAGCTGAACGTGCTGTACTGGCACGGCACGCGCGCGAATTCGAGCCAGAACGCGCCGGCCGTTGCTCCCGTTGCGCCCGCAGCCGACCTGCACGTGAGACGCACGGTCGGCAATCACATCATCGTCGAGTGCGTGGTCGTGCTGTCGGACGGCGCGCCGGCCGTGAATGTCGGGCGTTTCGAGCGCTCGGGCACGATACCGCTGTTCCTCTCGTCGACCGAGGACACGTCGTCGGCCAGTGACGCGGGCGAAGCCATCGTCGACAAAATCATGACCAAGTAGCGCGGGTTTGCGCCGCTCAACGGCCCCGCGGTGCGCGCCGCGGCCGTGGGCGGCGTGTGGCGAGCGTGGGCGGCGGTGTGAGGTCGAGTGGGCTTTGCGGCGCGGGAGCGAAGCCCGTAGCCAGCAGATCCTCACCGCGCACGACGGCGCCGGGCGCGCGGCGCGCGGCCGACAAGAGCCGAGCGCGGAACTCGAGCTCGTTGCCCGGCCAGTCGTGCTCGGCCAAGAGGCGCATCGCGGAAGGCTCGAGGCCCAATGGCTCGCCGCGCAGCGATAGGCCGACGCGCGACAAAGTCTCGAGTGCCAAGGCCTGCAAGTCCTCTGCGCGGTCCGCGAGCGTCGGTAGGGCCACTTCGCTCGCGCCCAGCCAGCGCGACAAATCGCGGCTCAGGCGTTGCTCTTCCAACAAGCGCGCGAGTGGCACGCGCAGCGTCACGAACAGGCCCGGTTTTTCGACGGATGACGCGCTGACCGTCAGCGCACGCCGCGAGAAGGCGAGCGCGATCAGATCTTGGATCTCGAGCGGCAGCACCGCAACGTCGAGGATCGTCAGGGTGCCGCCGTCGGCGAGGACGAGTGGGGAGCGCTCTTTGTCCTCCCAGAGCTCACGCGCGTGTTCGACGGGGTTCGTGCCATCGACGACCACGAAGGCGCCGCCGGAACGCGCGCTCTCCAGGTGCGCGTGTGCGGCCCAACCAATCGCTTCCACGCCGGGCGGAGCCAAGAGCGAGATGGGCGCTCCCTGCTTGCCCAGTCGTTCCAGACGTTCGAGCGCTTGCCGCGCGGCCGGGCTGTAGGCCGTCGTACGCACGCTGCGGGCCAAGCGCTCGGCGAGCTCCGTATGGCGCCCAGAGGCGGCGAAGATGATGTGCTCGAGCCGCTTGCACTCGTCATCGACGCGGTCCGCGCGTTCCACGGCTTTCAGCTCGCGCTCACGCGAGCGCGCGAGCGCCGACGACACGGCGAGCAGCGCGCTGATGCGATCGCCCAGCACGCGCACCGCGCGCGCTTCTTCGAGCGTCATGCTCGAGGTGCGCGCCCCCGCGGGCAGCAAGATGAAGCCGATCGGACCCTCTTCGTCGACGACCAGCGTGGTCGAGAACGCGTGGCGATCTTCGAACCAGGCGATCAGCGGGCGGACTTCGGGGCGGCGCACGGCCAGCGCTTGCAGCGCTTCGGCCCGCAGTGTGCGCTCGGGCTCTTCTTTGGCCAGATCGTACAGCCGTTGCGGGGCTTCTGCGGGCTCGACGTGCAGGTAGCCGGCCACATCGACGGTGAGCATTTGGGGCGGGCTATTGCGGAAGATCGCGGGCCGCGCGTCGGGAGTGGTGGCGGCCTGAGCCAAGGCTTCGAGCGCCGCGCGCAGCGCCGAGTCGGGCTCGGGTTGCAGCGCGCCGCGGCTGGCAGACTCGATGGCGTCGAGCCAGCGTGATTGCTCGGGGCCGAGGGGCTTGGCCACCGCGCGCGCGATCAAGCCCACGAAGATGCAGAGCGTGGTGGCCGCGAGCAGGATCGTGCCCGAGTGCTCCGGCGCGCTGCGCACGATCGCACCGGCGCCGAGAATGATCGGCGTGCCCAGGATCAAGATCGACAGAATGCCGCGCAGGCCGCTCGAGACCGTGGTCGGCTCCGGCGTCGTGGCAGCCCAGGTCATCGCCCAGGCCGCGACGCACACCGCGACCGGCAACAGGCGATCGGGCGGCGCGACGTCGAGCAAGCCAGCAGGGATAGCGACCGAGAAGGTCGTGATGGCCAGCGCGAGCGCGCCGGCCGCGCGATCGCCGACGCCGAGCTCCAAGCGGCGCAGCGCGTGCAGTCGAAAGCTCGCAGCCACGAACACCAAGAGCGACGCGATGGCCGCGCTGGTCGAGGCATAGTCGATCATCAGCGGATCGAGACGCACGCGCTCTGCGGGGAGCAGCGCGAAGCCGAGCGGCAGAGCCGTGGCGATCGCCCACAGAAAGCCGGCGAAGGTCGCCGCGTCCAGCGAGAGCGCGGCTTTGGGCGGCCGCAACAAGCCCGGACGCGGCGCAATGCGCGCCAGTGCCACGAGCATCGCCACGGCGGCCGTGCCCGCGCCCAAGTTCGCGGCGGCGTCGAGCGCGGGGCGCCCGGCCGGGCCCGTGCGCGCTGCGACCCACATCAGCCCGCCCCAGGCGACCGCACGCAAGGCGCTGCGCGACGTGCGCGATACGTCGTCCTTACCGGCGGGAACGGCGGTCCGGCGCCAGGCTTCGTAGAGCAGCGCGGGGAGCGCCAAGAGCGCCAGCCACGGGAGCGGGCTGCCCGCCAAGTGCGCGGCACCCACGCATACATAAGCGAGGGCGGCTGCCGAGAGCCAAAACGAACGAGAGCGCCCAGTCACCGGCCGAGCCTAGCGCGCCCACGCGCCCGCGGCCCAACGAGTGGTGCAGCTGTGACGTTCCAGCATAAAGTATGGATGTAACTCGCCATTTCTACGGGCCTTCGGGCCGCTCACTGGGGCGCTGGGTTTCATCCGTTGCGCGGGACGGCGTGCAAGGTTATCCGCCCTTTCATTCGGCGCAGCAGGCGCCAAGGTCACGATGAAAAAGAATTACGTCCTCGACACGAACGTTCTGATCCACGACCCGCACGCCTTCCTGAAGTTCGAGGACAACGACGTCATCCTCCCGATCTACGTGATCGAAGAGATCGACCAGTTCAAGCGCGACGCCAACGAGCGCGGCCGCAACGCGCGCACCGTCTCGCGCTTGCTCGACCAACAGCGCGCCAAGGGGCCGCTGTCCAAGGGTGTCGACCTGGCCGATGGCGGCACGCTTCGCGTGCACGTCCCTCAGAAGCGCCCGGAGCTGAAGATCGCGCTGAACCCGAACACGGGTGACCACGCCATCTTGCAGACCGCGCTCGAGTTCCGCGACTCGTCGCCCGATCGCCCGACGATCTTCGTGACCATGGACGTGAACCTGCGCATTCGCGCAGACGCGCTCGGCCTCACCACCCAGACCTACGAGAACTCGGCCGTCGATCTGGATCGCGTCGAGACCGGGATCATCGAGCTGGCAGTGACCGCGGCCGAGCTGGACAAGTTCTTCGAGTCGAGCGCGCTCAAGCCGGTCGATGCCGACAAGATCAATCCCAATGCCTGCGTCGTATTGCGTGACGACAGTGCCCGCCCGCGCACCGCGCTCGGCCGCTTTCATCACGAGCCGCGCGAGGTCCGCGCCCTGAAGACGCCGCGCGAGGGCCTGCTCGGCATTCGCCCGCGTAACAAAGAGCAGGCGTTTGCGCTCGATCTGCTGCTCGACGACAACGTGAAGCTGATTACCCTGGTCGGCAAGGCCGGCACGGGCAAGACGCTGCTCGCGCTCGCCGCCGGCCTGCGCCGCGTGGTCGACGACGGCGCGTACGCGCGCTTGCTGGTGAGCCGCCCGGTGATGCCGCTCGGTCGCGACATCGGCTTCTTGCCGGGTGACGTCGATCAGAAGCTCAATCCGTGGATGCAGCCGATCTACGACAACCTCGAGTTCCTGCTGGTGGCGGGCGGTAGCAAGCGCCGCGGCGTGCGCGGCTTCGAGGAGCTATTCGACGCAGGTCAGCTGCAAGTCGAGCCGCTCACCTACATCCGTGGTCGCAGCTTGCCGCACCAATACGTGATCGTCGACGAAGCGCAGAACCTGACCCCGCACGAGGTGAAGACGGTCATCACGCGCTGCGGTGAGGGCACCAAGATCATCCTCACTGGCGACCCGTTCCAGATCGACAACCCGTACGTCGACAGCGCGACCAACGGCTTGTCGGTCACGGCCGATCGCCTGCGTGGCGAGCCCATCGTCGGTCATATTTTGCTGAACAAAGGCGAACGCAGCGAGCTCGCGAACATCGCTGCGAACAAGCTCTGAGCCATGCCGATCACTCCGCAGCCTCGCGGTGTGATCGACTTGGATCGAACGCCGCTATTCCAAAATACACAGCAACTGATCCGTCGCGCCGAGGCGGAAATTGGGCTGATCGATCGCGTACAGCCCGTCAACGGCGCGGTCGAGCGCGAAGCCCTGATCGTCGATTGGGGCTCGGGCCGCCAGCGCGCGCCGCTGTTCGAGTATGCCGCCGCGCCGGACCTGAGTCACCTTCGCCGCTTGCTCGTGAGCACGGCCGACGCGATCGGTGGCTTCGGCGCGCTGGGCGATGCCTACGCCGCGCGGTGCCTCGAGCTCGAGTGCGAGGCTCGGATCGCCGAATGCGTGGGCGGCCCCGAGCTCCTCGCTCACGCCGCGCGGCGCTTCCCGCTCGAAGGCGGTCCCGATGGCGACGCTGCAGAAGCTTGGACCGCACGCTGGATCCACACGCAGGACGACCCGCACGGCAAGCAACATCGCAGCGATGATCGCAGCGACCCAGAGAGCCTGTTGTGTGCGTTGGAACGCGCGACCGAAGGTCTACCCGTGCGCGTGCAAGTGCGGGCCAATCAAGCTGCTGCTGCGGCGGTCGGCGAGGGCTTCATTGGAGTGCGACCGGGGCTTTGGCACAGCCGGGAGAGCGTGACGCGCATCGTGCTGCACGAGGTCCTAGGCCACGTGCGACCGCGCGTGCAAGCGCAGCGCGAGGAGCTCGGTTTGTTTCGAGTGGGCTCGGCCAAGAGCAGTGACGATGAAGAGGGCCGCGCGCTCCTCTTGGAGCGCCGTGCGGGCGTGCTGGAAGGTGCGCGACGTCGTGAGCTGGCAAGGCGGCACTTTGCCGCGCGCGCGGTGCGCCTGGGCGCCTCTTTCCAAGACATCGTATCTGAGCTGCTCGCGTTGGGGCAGGACATTGCCAGTGCGGTCGAGGCCGCGTGTCGCGCGCAACGCGGGGGAGGGTTGGCGCGCGAGTACGTGTACCTCGTGTCACTCGCGCAGGTGACGCGCGCTTTCGAGAGCGAGCCGGAGCTCGAAGGGTACCTCGAGCATGGTCGCGTGAGCGTCGCGGCGGCGCGTGCTTGCCGCAGCGGCTTTGGCTTTCGACGCTGAAAATTCGAGCGTTGTCCGGGCTTTGGTGCGCCGCCGGAACCCGCTACTCTGCCCGTGTGCTCGAACCAGTGTCCACGGGGGCCGCAGGGCCCGAATCGGCGCGCGCCCAGCGCTGGCTCGAGATCGGTAGCCTGTGCTTAGCGGTGCTCGCGCTCTTTGCGCTGAGCTTCCGGTACATGGATCTGCTGGGCGACAGCTTTTGGTCCGTGGCTACCGGTCGCTGGATCCTGGAGCACGCGAGCCTGCCGAAGACCGATCCGTTCTCGTTCACCGCCAATCGACCGTGGATCGTGCACATGCCGCTGTCGCAGCTGTGCTTCGCTTGGATAGAGGGGCACTTCGGAGCCTTGGCGCTCGAGCTGTTCGGCGCGCTCGTGCTCGGCGCGGCGTTGCTCACGATCGGCTTGCCGCACGCACGTGGCCCGCATGCCCGCTTGCTGTGCTTCTGCACGCTTGCGCTGCTCGTGTTCTTGCAGGCCGACGACTTGTGCGTGCGCGGCCAATTATTCGGGGATTGGGCGTTCGCGGTCTTGCTCGGGTGCCTGTTTCGTTTGCGCCTGGGAAAGCCGGTTCATCCGGCGTTCGCTGTGTTGCTCGGTGCGCTTTGGATCAATCTACATTCTTCGGCGTTCTTGGCGGTTCTGCTGCCGCTCGGCTGGGCGGCGCTGCTTCGCCTCGACCGCACGCGACCCGCCCCGAAGCCATTCCTGCTGTTCGCTGCGCTGGCCGCGCTCGGCCTGTTCGTGAACCCCTATGGGGTGCACTTGGTCGTGGATCTGTTGCGCTTGTTCGTGGCATCGAGCACGCAGCACATCGACTTGTTTCGAGCACCAGACTTCACGGCGCTGCCCACGCTGATCGCGTTCGCACTGATGGCCGCGGCCGCTGCCGTCGCGATCTTGCGCCCGGCCTCTGGCCTCGGGCTGCCGGAGGCCGCGTTGCTCGTGCTCTGGGCAGTCGCGGGTGCGAGCGCTCGCCGCTACCTACCTTTGGGTGCAGCGCTCGCGAGCGTCGTCTTGGCGCGCCGTGCGAGCCTCAGTTGGCCGTCGGTCTCGAGTAGCCCGTCTGCGCGCGCTTCAGTGCTCGCGTTGCTGGCGCTGGCCGCAGGCACGGCGTTTTGGAGCCTGTCTGCCGACAAAGATCCGTGGCGCGACGTTCCGCTCGAGGAAGCGTCGTTGGTCGACCAGCTCGGTCTTCCCGACCACGTAGTAAACAGCTACCAATGGGGCGGCTTTCTCGACTACGCCTGGAATGGGCGCCGCAAGGTGTTCGTGGACGGGCGCAATCAATTGTTCGAGCACGGCGCGTTCGAAGACGCGCGGCGCCTCGGGGGCCTCGACGGTTGGTCCGCAATCCTCGACCGTTATCGGGCCAACACCGTGATTTGGGAGCGGAATAGTCCGCTCGACCTCGCGCTCGCCGCAAGCCCGGCCTGGGCGCTGGTCCGACGCGGCCGCATTGCCGTCTTGTACGTGCGAAAAGAGCCGCTGCCGTTACGCTAGCTCGACCATCACCGGGATGTGGTCCGAGGGTTTGTCCAGACGACGGGGCTCTGTATCCATCGTGACGCTGGTGCAACGCTTGGCGAGCGATTCGGACAGGAACACGTAGTCGATGCGCAGGCCTTCGTTCTTGCGGAAGCCGCCGCCGCGGTAGTCCCACCAGCTGTACAGGCCGCCTTCGGCGTGCCGCTCGCGGAACGAGTCTTTCAAGCCGAAGTCGCGAATGCGCGCGAGGGCGCGGTGCTCGTCGGGGTGAAAGTGTACCTTGCCGCGGAACAGCTCGGGCGCGTACACGTCGCGTTCGTCGGTCGCGATGTTGAAGTCCCCGCAAACCAGCAGATCGGCCTTGGGGTCCGCGGTTTCGTCGAGCGTGACGCGCAAGCGCTCGAGCCAGGCGAGCTTTTCCGGGAACGACGGGGAGCTGACGGTCTTGCCGTTCGGCACGTACACCGAATACATGCGCACGCCGGCGATGGTGGCCGCGATGGCGCGCCGGTCCGCGTCGGACGCTTGTCCGGACAGGCCGATGCGGATGTCCTTCATGGGCAAGCGCGACAGAATCGCCACGCCGTTGTACGAAAGCTGTCCGGCCATGGCCACGCCGTAGCCCAGGCGCATGAACTCGTCGGTCGGGAAATCGTCATCCACGACCTTCGTTTCCTGCATGCAGAGCACGTCCGGCTGCACGCGTTCGAGCCAATCACAAGCGTGGTCGAGGCGAGCGCGGATCGAATTGACGTTCCAGGTGGCGACTTTCACTTCGGCCGGCGTAGTACTGCGTGCGCCGGCTCGCAACCCACAAAGCTTGCTTCCCCAACGCCCAAACGCGCGGAAAGTCTTGTCTTGAGCGCGCGTGTGCACTAGCGAAGTCATGGGTTATCCATGGCCTTTGCGCAGACCCGGGTTTCTATCTCGTCTTGCTTGCTGGTGGCCGCGGTGCTCGCGCAAGCCGCAGGTGCGTCCGCACAGGCGCCGGGGGATGATGCGCAGTCCGACCAGGGCGCGGTGCCGAGCGGCATCTCGGGCGCCGTGATCCGGCCCGCCGAGCCCGCGAAGGACGCGCCCAAGAAGCCGGTGATCGTGCTTCCGGAGCTGACGCACTTCGAGCACGCGGACTACCCGCCGGAAGCCGAGAAGGCCGGGCTGCAGGCCGACGTCACCCTCAAGCTGACGGTCGATCGCGAAGGCAACGTGACCAAGGCCGACGTGCCCACACCGGTGGGCAACGGCTTCGACGAAGCCGCACAGGCCGCCGCGCTCAAGTTCAAGTTCACGCCCGCGACGCGCGACGGCGTGCCGATCCCGGTCGTCATCCCGTACCGTTATTCGTTCACGCTCTCGGCTCCCGCTCCCAAAGCAGGCGCCGAAGCGCCGCCCCCCGCGCCCACCACGGGGAATCTGGTCGGCGGCGTGCGCCTCGCCGACACGAACTCGGCTCTGGCTGGCGCCACGGTGACGCTCACTTTGCCGGACGGCACGCAGCGCCAGGTGTTGACCGACGAAACCGGCAAATGGGAGTTCCGCGCGCTACCGCCCGGCAAATACAAGGTGCGCATCGAGTCGCCCGGCTTTCAGGCGGCCGAGAACCAAGAAGACGTCGCGGTCGGTGAAGAGACCGAAGCCACCTACCGCCTAGCGCCCGTGTCGGAAGGCATCGAAATCACCGTTCAGGGTGAGCGCCCCCCGCGCGAGGTGACTCGCCGCACCATCGAGCGCCGCGAGATCGATCGCATTCCGGGCACCAGTGGCGACGCGCTGCGCTCGTTGCAGAGCTTGCCGGGTGTCGCGCGCCCGCCGGGCCTCGCTGGCTTGTTGATCGTGCGCGGCTCTGCGCCGACTGATACCCAGGTGTACGTCGACGGCTCGCTCGTGCCCCTCGTGTATCACTTCGGCGGCCTCTCCAGCGTCGTTCCGACGGAGCTGCTGGATAAGATCGACTTCTACCCCGGCAACTTCAGCGCCCGTTACGGTCGCGTCCAAGGCGGCATCGTCGACGTCGGGCTGCGCAGTCCGGATACGTCCTGCACCGGTCCGTATGGCGTGCAAACGGACAAGAAGGGCTGCTTTCACGGCATGGCGCAAGTCGACCTGATCGACGGCCGCTTGATGCTGCAAGGCCCGTTGCCGGTGAAGGATTGGACGTTCGCGGTCGCCGGCCGCCGCAGCTGGATCGACCTGTGGCTCAAGCCGGTGCTCGAGAACGCGGGCTCGAGCGTGACCGCGGCGCCCGTCTATTACGACTACCAGCTGATGGTCGATCACAAGACCAGCTCGTCGCGCTTCAGCCTGCGCGCGTTCGGCTCGGACGATAAGTTCAAGATCATCGTCACTGACCCGGCGGCACAAGATCCGGCGTTCGGCGGATCGCTGTCTTTCGGCACCAGCTTCTACCGCGTGCAAGCGTTGTACGAGACCGACCTCACCAAGTCGGTTTCGAGCAACTCGATGCTGTCCATGGGTAAGGACTCGATCGGCTTCTCGATCGGCAATTTCCTGTTCAACCTGGATAACTTCTCGATCTATGCGCGGCATGAGTTCGGTTTCAAGATCACGCCGGGCGTGAAGCTGAACACCGGCTTCGATTTCGCGATCTCGCCGTACGAGGTCACGGTGCGTTTCCCGCAGCCGCCGCGGCCCGGCGAGCCCGATCCGGGCCCGTTCGCCAGCCGTCCGCCGCGTGAGTCGCACGAGAAGAGCACGGCCTTCCGCCCCGCTTGGTACGCCGAAGCAGAGCTTCAACCGACGAGCCGTCTGCGCATCGTGCCCGGTCTGCGCGTCGACTATGCGCGTGACACGGGCCATTCGGATTTCGCGCCGCGCATCAACGCGCGCTATGACCTGATCAAGGGCACGGACCTCGAGCATCCCGAGCAGCCCTCGCGCCGCACCACGTTGAAAGGCGGCGTGGGCGTGTACTACTCGCCCCCGCAGTTCCAAGAGACGAACGCCGTGTTCGGTACGCCGGGCCTGGTTTCGAATCGCTCGATTCACTACTCGGTCGGCGTCGAGCAAGAGATCACGCGCCAGGTCGAAGTCAGCCTGGAAGGCTTCTACAAGGACCTCAAGAATCAGGTCTCGCGCGCCCCGAACGACACGGGCGCCTACACTTACAGCAACCAGGGCCAGGGCTCGGTCATCGGTCTCGAAACGCTGCTCAAGTGGAAGCCCGACAAGCGCTTCTTCGGCTGGATCGCGTACACGCTCTCGCGCAGCGTGCGTCGCGACACGCCCACCAGCCCCGAGTACTTGTTCCAATACGATCAGACGCACAACCTCATCATCCTCGGCAGTTACCGCCTCGGCCGCGGCTGGGAGTTCGGTGGGCGCTTCCGCATCGTCTCGGGCAGCCTCGATACACCGGTGTTGCCATACCCGGCCTTGCCCGCGCTGTACGCAGCGGACTCCGGCGCGTACAGCCCGCTCCAGGCCCAGGCCTTCAGCAAGCGCTTGCCGCTCTTTCATCAGCTCGACTTGCGCGTCGACAAGCGCTGGCAGTTCCGCGATTGGCGCTTCTCGGCCTACCTCGACATCCAGAACGTTTACAACAACGCCGCCGTCGAGGGCCTGAGCTACAATTACAATTACAGCCGCGTGTCTTACCAAACCGGCATTCCGATCATTCCCAGCCTGGGCATGAGAGGTGAGTTCTGATGCGCTTCGCGATCGCTTCTCTGGCTCCTTGGGCGGCCTTGCTCGGGTTCTTGTCGGTCGGCTGCGGGCCGGATTTCGATCCGCCGAGCGAGCTACACTCGCTGCGCGTCCTGGGCGTGCAGAAGGACGTGCCGTACGCGCAGCCCGGGCAGACCGTGAATCTGCAGATGCTGTGGACGGACGCATCGCTGCAGCGTCCGCGGCCCGTGCAGATCGCCTGGTCGCCGCCCTGCTTCGATCCGGCGGGCGACTTGTATTACGCCTGCTTCGCCGACCCGAGCGTGTTCGGGGGCGGCATGCTGACGGTGAACCAGGACACGACCTCGTTCACGATGCCCACGCACATCATCAACGGCGGCGGCGACGGCATCCCCGCGCGGCCGCCGCCGGTGGATCCGCGCAACCCACCGTACGGCATCGCGTACGTCTTCTTCGCTATCTGTGCGGGCGAGCTCGCGCCCGTGACGCGCACCGACCAGACGACCTTCCCTGTCGGTTGCAAGGGCCCGGACGGCACGCTGCTCGGCTCGGATGATTTCGTCGCCGGCTACACCGGCGTCTACTCGTTCCAGAGCTTCTCCAACAACAACCCCGTCGTCACCGGCTTCAATTTCAACGGCCAAGACTTCAAGCCGGAGTCCACGACCGCTGATCTGACGGCGCCTGCCTGCCTGAACGGGACCTGCACCTCGGGCTCCAATGCGCCAGCCGACATCGACTTCGATTGCACGCAATTCCCCGAGCGCTGCGTCCCGACTTGCCCCGATGACGGCGATTCGAAGTGCCCGGCTTACAACTTGAACCCGCTGGTCGACAAGAACGACCCGGCCAATCAAGACCAAGATGACGTGTCCGCCAAGCTGCTCGGTCGCCAAGTCGGCGAGCAGATGTGGATCAACTACTACACCGAAGCCGGCAGCTTCAAATCGCCGGTGCGCCTACTCAACGACGCCACCGCCGGTTGGAACGACAACTACGGCACCGTGCTCTATGCGCCGAAGGCAGCCGGGCCATTTCGGCTCTGGGCTCTGGTGCACGACAATCGCGGCGGCGTGGCCTGGTCGGGCATCACGATCAAAGCGCAGTAACGTCTGCGCCGCCGAAGGCTGAGTGCGCTTTGCCGTGCTCGGTGACCACCGACGATCGATCCTGATTCGATGGTCACGCGGCGCCTCGCGGACGTCGCAGCCTTCGGCGGCGAAGCTTCAGTTGACAGCCGAACCCTGCTCGAGGCGCGCCATCACGATTTTGTTCCCGTACGCGGGCGGCGGCGCGAGCAGGCGCGGGATTTCGCGCTGCTGCTTCTGCGGCAATACGCGCGTTTCGATCTCGGGTCGCGGCGCGGGGCGAGCAGCGGGTAGCGCGGCCTGGCCACAGGCCAACGGCAGCAGCAACGCAGCTACTCCGAGGCAAGATCCAAACGCTTTGACGACTCGCGGCACGCTATTCAAGGTAGCAGCGCGCCGATCGCCAGCAACGCACGCGGCGGAGCGAGCGACAGCACCACCTCGAGCGCGCCAGCGGTTTCGCCACACGCGCGCTCGAAGCGCGGATCCGTTACGGATTCAGCCCGCGCAGAGCCGAGCGTCGTGCGCGGCTCTGCGGGTCATTCGTCATTCGACGAGCGCAGTGGAGGACGCAGAGCTATAATCTCCGGCCCAGGAAGAAGCGCTGATCGGTGTGCTGGTGCCGGTCGCGATGTCGTAACGCACGACCGAGCCCACGTTTCCGTCGACGACCACGCCGAGTAGATCGAGGCCGTCGTAGGTCACGGCGTCCGGTACGTTCTTCAGCTCGGCGCCGACCAGCTTCATGCCCGAGATGTCGAGCGTGTTCCAGTGCTCTGCGCCGTCGCTGTCGAACGAATCGAGCAAGGCTTCGCTACCTGTGGTCAAGATCAGCGACACAAGGGTGTCCGTGCCATCGGGGGCGTAGGCTACCGTGGTCGTGCCGTTACTCGGGTCGACGACTTCCAGGCCCTGGCTGCCCAGCTTGCCGTCCGTGTAGCAACCCGCGTTCAAAACGTAGAGCGCGCTGCCGTCGGCGTTGATCGAGAGCGATGTTTGGTTCGAGAGCGTCAGCTCGATTGCCTTGCCCGCAGCGGCGCCATTCAAGTCGACGATCTCGTCGGTGGCCACGTCGACGCCGATGATCAGGCCTGGCGACTTCGAGCACGCGAGCTGGAAATCGGGCGATTTGATCGTCGTGCGGTCGATGCGTCCGAGCATGAAGTAGACGATGTTCTGATTCGGGTCGTACACCCCGCCAGCCACGTCGACGCTGCCGTCAGCGTCGCCCGCGACGTTGTACGCGCTCAAATCGATGCGCCGCGACACGCTGCCGTCGCCCAAATCCACGATCGCGATCGCGCTCGTGTTCAAGAACGGCACGTACGCCTTGTTGTCGATCGGCGCGGTGGCCGTACCGGCTTCCGTCAAGTCGATCGTGGTCGTGCTCTTGCCCTTCTCGATGATGTGCAGCTTGTCATTGGTGCGTTCGAGCACGAAGCCCACGCCCGCGCTGCTGGCCGTCACCACGTCGCCGTCTTCGTACGTGTCACCGGCGGTCACCTTGCCGCCATCGAGAGCAATGCTCACGACCTCGGTCGTCTTGAAGTCGGTGCCTGCGACCAGCAGGTTGTGCAACGTGGCAGGCGCCGCGACCGGGACGACCACCGCTTGCGGATTCAACGGACCCGTCACCGCCGGCTCCGTCGCGCCAGCCGCGCCGCCTTCGCCGTTCGTGGTCCCCGCCGTGTTACCGGCGCCCGCGTCGCTCGCGCCGGCTTCGCCCGCGCCGCCATTGATCGAGATGCTGTCGCTGCTGCACGCCGCGAACAGCGAGCTACCCGTCAGAACCAGACCCAACATCAATAAGTGCTGCTTTGCCATCGAATGCCTCCCAAAAGCGCGAGACGACGGGGCAGCAAATCAATGGAAACGACCCAGGGCGCAGATCGCAGCCCTACGTCGCAACCGCTTCCGCGCCCCGCGGAATCGCAAGTCGAACCGAGTTCCCAGAATTGGGAACGACGGGGCGTGAGCACGGTAGGTCTCCTGGCTGCCGGATCTTTCGCCGTCCGACCCTTCCCAGGCTCTTCGCCCAGTGGATTTGTCGGACTTTGTCCCCGGTTACAGTGGCGGGGGCCGCGCCGGTGTCTCACCGGCTTCCCTGGTGGCTTTTGTGCCGATTCCGGCACAAAGGTCACGTTAGACCGCGTTCACGGGCCCGGTCGAATGACCAAGCCAGCCGGGCGTGTACCACGAGCCGCGCGCTGGGGGGAAGAGCCCGCCCTCCGGGTGGGTAAGGAGGAACATCACTGATTGCAGTGTACCGCTAAATCGAGGACGCTACCGCCTCGCCCAAGCTCTGCTCTGAATGGCTCAATCCCCGAAAAATGTCCCGCCGTTAGGGCACGGAACCGTCGTCAACGATCGTTACGAGATCCGTCAAAGCCTAGGCAAGGGCGGCATGGGTGAGGTGTTCCTCGCTTACGACCGCAGCACGCAGCAACCTGGCGCGTTGAAGGTGGTGCGTGAAGAATCGCGCATGCCCGGTGACGACGAGGCGTTGCGCCAAGAGCTGCTGCTCGCGCGCTCGGTCAGTCACCCCAACGTGTGTCGTGTCCACGATCTTGCGCCGAGCCCTTGGGGCCCGATCCTGGTGATGGAGCACATCGCCGGGCAGACGCTGCACACGCACATCCGGCGTCGCAAGGCTCAGGGCGGTTACACGGCGGATGAGTTCCGCAAGATCGCCAGTGAGGTCGCCGCCGGCTTGGCCGCGATTCACGCACAAGGTTTGGTGCACGGCGATCTCAAGCCGGGCAACGTGATGGTTACGGGCGACCGCGCCATCATCTTGGACTTCGGCTTCGCTCAAGAGCGCGCACGCCTGAGCGCCCGCCGCCCCGGTGCACCGCCCGATGGCGGCACGCCGAACTACATGGCCCCTGAACGTCTGCGCTCCGGCGGCGCGAGCCCCGAAGACGACATGTACGCGCTGGGCCTGACGCTTTGGGAGATGTGGACGTGCCGCGTCCCCGAGCCCGGCTATCGCCCGCGTGCCAAGCCGATGCGCTCGCAGATCATGTTCGACGTGCCCTCGGGCCTCTCGGTCGACGAGGTGAAGCAGATCTTCCGCTGCTTGGCCGACGAGTCGGCGATGCGCCCCACGGCTCGGCACCTACGCTTTTTCAACCCCAGCTCGCTCACCACGAGCCAGGTGCAAATCCCGCGTGAGCGCATCCAACCGGGCGCGCCGCCCGGCCGCGCTGCGAGCGAAGCGTTTGCGCCCTCGTCACAGGCGCTGCTCGTGACCTACTGCACCAATGCCCCCGAGGCCGCGGGCACCTTGTTCGTGCTCGACAAGCCGAACATCACCATTGGTCGCCGCGCGGGTCAGGACATCGTGATGCCCGAGGCCACCGTGTCGGGCTCGCATGCGGTCCTGCGCTGGAACGCTGGCTCGTGGACGATCGAAGACACCGGCAGCACCAACGGCACCTACGCCGACCACAGCTACGAGCGTAAGAAGACGATCGCGCTCTTGCACGGCGCCGAGGTGCAGCTCGGTGAGTCGCGCGTGAAGCTGGTCAGCTTTCAAGAGCACTCCCCGCCGCACGAGCGCGCGCGGGCGTACCTGGCGCGGCGCGACGGGCTCACGGGCCTCTTGCAACGCGATCATCTGATCAAGGCGATGGATGAGGAGCGCGCGTACGCGGAGTGGGCGGCGGTGCCGCTGTCCGTCGCGCGCTATCACATCCGCGGTCCGAACCGTCACGTCAGCGAGCGCCCCACCATCGGCGAGATGCTCGCGCTTCGCCGCGCCGCGCAACGCGTGGTCGAGCTCACCGAGATGCTGCTTTTGAGCATCGTGCCCATCACTGGCGGCCGCATCGGACCGCTGAAATTCGCGCTGATCATGGCCGGTCCGAACCCGGATGAAGCGCGCAACGTCGTCGAGCAGGTCGTCTCGCAAGTGCAAGGGCTGATGCCCGAGGCGCTCGACCTCGCCGCTACCTTGGTCAAGGTAGAGCCCGGGCACCAAGTGCAGGCTCTGCTCGATGACTGAGCGCGTCGACTAACGCAGAGCTCGGCTGAGCATGGCAGGACCTCCTTCGCGCTCGACCTTTCCGTCCGGCTCTGGCGGTGACCCCTCGTCACGTCGCCTCGGCGTCGGCTCGAGCGGTCGCGATCGTCCGCTGCGCGCGCAGATCGTCGTGGCGCTGGTTGCGGTGTGCGTCTTGATCGCGGTGCCGCTGTATTTGCTGCGCCGACCCGGAGGAAAATCGGCGGCCACAGCGGGCAGCGCGAGCGCCGGTGCGGGCCTGGACGCGGGCGCGGCGCCGTTCGCCGTGAGCTCGGCGGGCGCGACCGTGACACCGCTCGACGCGGGCAAGCCGCCCGAGCGTTTGCGCGTGGGGCCGGTGCAGCACGTGCGCTGCGGTGCGAGCGCGGGCGGCGGCCACGAAGGCAACGTGTGCGACAGCGTGCCGTACTTCGAAGAGGCCCTCAGCAAGGCCGTCCGCGAAAATCCCGACTGCGCGCCGAAGCAAACCGAATCCGGCACCGTCAACTACGTGCTCACCGTCGATTTTCAACGCAAAGCGCTGCATTTATTCCCCGGCGCCAGCGGCGGCTGGCGCGGCAAGATGGCACGCAGATCCGTGAACTGCGTGAAGCGCGCGTTCTCGGCACCCGACTGGGCGACGCTCCAGCATCAGTATCGGTTCTATACGATCGCAGTGCTCGCGACGTACACGCCGGTGAACGGCGCGCCTTCCAGCGCGGCAGCGCCGGGCAGCAGCGCAGCGCCGCACAATCCGCTCGGCACGCCGAACTTCGAGTGAACGACCGTCAGGGCCCGAGCAGCGTCTGCAGGCGGCGACGATAGGGCGAGCGTGGATACGTCTGCTCGAAGGTGGCGAGAGCGCTCTGCGCTCGCTCACTGCGGCCCATGCGAAACAGCGCTTCGATTTGCAGCGCGCTGCGTTCTTCGGCGAGCGGGCTGTGCGGAAAGCGCTGGGCGTGCTCACGGATCAGCGTGAGCGCGCGGCTCGGGTTCGAGACGACGACGCGGCGCGCGGCCTGAAGCCAGCCTGCGTCGTCGAGGGTCGCGGTGCTGGCCGGCGGCGCCGAGTCGCGCACGGCGCGCAAGCTCCTCGTCGCGGGCGCCGCAGATGCCGGCTCCTCGGCGCTCATTACAGGCGCTGCGCTCGCTCGAGACCGAGGCGGAGCCGCCGGATGCGGCTCGGCCTCGGTGGCGACAGGGGGCTCGCGCGCAACGCGGGCGCCGTGCAGCGCAGAGGACGCCCAGGCTGCGCCTGCGCAAGCCACGGTGAGCCCGGCTGCGACGAACAGGGGTCGAGCGCGACTGGGTCGCCGTATCGAGCGCGGCGCGGATTCGGCCGGCGACGCGGCGTCGGCCTCGAGCACGCCCTGAAGCAGCGCGCGTGCTTCGCTCGGAGTGGGCGCTACGTCCCGCGCATAGCGCAACACGGAGCGCAGCACGGGATCGACGTCGGAGCCGGAGCTGGACCAGCGTTTGGGTTCGCTCATTAGACGACCTCTTTCGAAAGCGGTGAGAGCGCGCGCCGCCGTAACTCGGCGTGCACCTTGTCTCGCGCAGCGTACAGGCGACTGTAGCAAGTGCTGAGTGGCACAGCGAGCGAGCGCGCGATCTCGTCCATGGTCAGCTCCTCGATCTCGAACAACACGAACACTTCGCGCTGCCCGTCGTCGAGCTGCTGCAACGCGAGGACCAGCCGTTGATGAGCGCGTTTGATCCACAACTCGCCCTCTTGCGCGGCTTGCACGATCGTTTCCGGCAGCTCATCGGTCGGGATCTCGCTATTTTCGCGGGAGCGCCGTCGCTCGGCGAACGCGATGTTCTTGCACACGCCATACAGCCAGGTTTGCAGGGAAGAACGACCTTCGAAGCTGGGCAAGCTGCGCAACAGCGTGAGGCACACCTCTTGGCTCGCGTCCTGGAGGCGCGCCTTCGGTACACCGAGGTGCGTGAGCACGCGCCAGATGAACGCGGAGTGCTCGAGCACGATGCTGGCAGCGTCCACCTTCACAGCTCGGTCCCCAAATTCAAGAACGCCCAGCCAGCGATGGCGTTGGGCGCGAACAGCGTGCGCTCTTCGGAACGATGATCGACGTAGGTGTAGTGGACTTGCGGCAGCGGCGCGAGCGCGCTGACCCCACCGCTCACGAAGCACCGGCTACCGAGCGCAAGCTTGCCTTCGACCCCGAGCTCGGGGCCGAAGTAGGCGCGCCACGGGTTGGCTCGTGTCTCCAAAGCATTGGCAGAGACCCAACGCGCTCCCAGCGCTCCGCCCACGCAGGCGCCCAGGTGATTGTCGTCAGTGCCCAGAAGCGATCGGCAAAGCCGAAAATCGCTTTGTAGCGCGCCGAATTCGACGCCGTCGGCCATCGAATAAGGGCCGGTCATGGCGACGTTGCGTGGAACCCACGCGTCGACGCTCAGCGACAAGGACCAAGCCGGCGCAAGCGCGAGCCGCCCACCGAGCGTGAGCCCAGGCGAAACCTCGGGCAAGATGCCCGTAGCCAGCGCGAAGCCGAACAACAGCTGCCAGACGCTGTGGCGGGCGGGCTGCGCACGGGGCGGCGACAGCGCAGGTGGTGTCGGGGCGTCCTGGAACGAAGCCGGGGCTGACCCCCGCGGGTCGAGCTCGGGCACGTGCGCCGCGGGCCACACGTCCACGTCTTCTGCGCGATCACGGCGCAGCTCTTCGACGACGGATGGAGGCAGGCCCGAGCGGGCGGCGTCGGGGTCGATGCTCATGGCGAGAATCAAGAGCAACGACGAGGTGAGCGCGGAGCAATGCGGCGCGGCATGCGTGAGCTCACGCTCACCGAGCAACTCGCCGTGCACATCCGAAACGCGCAGCGTCATGCGCCAGCGCAGTGGTGGTGCCGCCGGTGCAATGCGGCCCTCCACCAGCACCGGCATGTCCTGCGCACTCGCCGCAGGCCCAATCACTTGCTCGAGCAAGCGCGTGAGCGCGG
>OUNO010000041.1_pt1 | contig 21686 bp, 16 predicted proteins | sample 1779811 | NCBI WGS metagenome assembly OUNO01 (sample SAMEA3914804, study PRJEB12502) | metagenome | biome: forest; material: soil | place: Canada | collected 2010-06-25 | depth 0.3 m | reverse complement strand
CGTGAGCACGAGCGAGCTCGCCGCCCTCGGCAAAGACGGCGATCGAACGTTGTATCGCTTCGACGTGCGCACACCAGAGGAGTACCTCGCGGGGCACCTGCCTGGCTTTCGCAGCGCGCCCGGCGGGCAGCTCGTGCAAGAGACGGACTTCTTCGCGCCGGTGCGCGGCGCGCGCATCGTGCTTTCGGATGCTCTGGGCGCGCGAGCCGACATGACCGCGTCGTGGCTCGCTCAGATGGCATGGGAAGTGTACGTGCTCGAAGGCGCGCCCGAAGGCCGCGTGACGACCACGGACGCGGAAGCCCTACCCGCGCGCTCCGCCGCCGGCCGTTACAAGCGCCCTTACGAGGGCACGGACTCACCGCCTTCGGCCACCCTTGCCTATTTGGAATGGGAGTACGGCCTCGTCGACCAACTCGGGCGCGACGACACACACGGCTTTTTCGTGATCTGAAATCGTTACTGGAGACTTCGACAATGGGCGTCAAATTCATCGGCTACATCGGCTTCAACAACAATTCGGAAATCCACCCCGACCACGGGCGCCAAATCGACAAGCAGTACGTCGAAGCGGCGGCCAAGGCGCAAGAGGCGGGCGGCTTCGATCGCGTGCTGATCCCGTTCGGCTCGGCCTCCCCCGAGAGTCAGATCGTGGCAGCGCACGCGGCAGCGCTCACCAGCAAGCTCGGATTTTTGATCGCGCATCGCCCTGGGTTCACGCAGCCGACGCTCGCGGCCCGTCAGCTAGCCACGCTCGACGCATTGAGCGGCGGCCGCATCGCGGTCCACATCATCACCGGCGGCGCCGATGAGGAGATGGCTCGGGATGGTGACACCTCCACGAAGGTGGAGCGCTATGCGCGCACCGACGAATACCTCACCGTACTGCGCCAGGAATGGACGGCCGACAAGCCGTTCGATCACAGCGGGCGTTTCTACAACGTGCGCCAAGGCTATAGCGCCGTGAAGCCGACGAATCTGCCGGTCTTCTTCGGCGGCGCGTCCGCGGAAGCACTCGACGTCGCGGGCCGACACGCCGACGTCTACGCTTACTGGGGCGAAACCCAAGCGCAAACGCGTGAGCTCGTGGCTCAAGTGCGAGCCTCTGCGGCTCGTTACGGCCGTAATCCCGGCTTCAGCATGTCGCTACGCCCGATCATCGCGGGTACCGAAGAAGCAGCGTGGAAGCGCGCGGAAGAAGTGGTCGAGCGCGTACGTTCACTGCGCGAAGCCAAGGGCATCGCGACGAGCGGGCATGCGCCGACCAACGTCGGTTCACAGCGCTTGCTGCAGACCGCGGCGCAGGGTTACCGGACCGACAAGCGCTTGTGGACCGGCCTCGCGGCGGTCGGTGGCGCTCAGGGCAACTCGACCGGCCTCGTGGGCACACCGGAGCAGGTCGCCGATGCGCTGCTCGACTACTACGATCTCGGCATCGATCACTTCTTGATTCGCGGCTTCGATCCACTCGAGGACGCCATCGGTTACGGGCGCGATCTGTTGCCGCTCGTACACGAGCTCGTCGCCAAGCGCGACGCCACGCGCGCCGTGGCTAGCTGAGATAACACACTTTTTTCCGAATCATCAATCAGGAGCAGACGAGATGTCGAACAGGCAGTTGCGACTCGGGGCGATTCTACAAGGCGTGGGCATGACGCAAGACGGTTGGAAACAACCCGGCGTGCCCAACAACGCCAGCATCAACATCGACTGGTACAAGAACGCCGCGCGGGGCGCCGAAGCCGCCAAGTTCGACTTCGTGTTCATCGTCGATAGCCCGTACATCACGCCGGATTCGGCGCCCCATTTCTTGAATCGGCTCGAGCCGCTGACGTTGCTGTCAGCGGTCGCCGGAGCCACCTCGCGCATCGGACTCGTGGCCACGCTCACCACTTCTTACAACGAGCCGTTCAACGTCGCGCGCGCCTTTGCCTCGCTCGACCTGATCAGCGACGGCCGCGCCGGTTGGAACGTCGTCACTACGGGCCTCGAGGGTGCCGCGGGCAACTACGGCCGCGACGAGCACTTCCCGCACGCGGTGCGCTACCGCCGCGCCAAAGAGCACCTGCAGGTCGTGCGCGCGCTCTGGGATTCATACGAAGACGACGCGTTCAACAAGGACAAGACCGGTCCGGACTTTCTGGACAAGAGCAAGCAGCACCAGCTGAACCATCGCGGCGAGTTCTTCTCGGTCGCAGGTCCGCTGAACATCTCGCGCTCGCGCCAGGGTCACCCCGTGATCTTCCAAGCCGGTGGCTCGGAAGATGGCCGAGATCTCGCCGCGACCAGCGCGGATGCGATCTTCACCGGGCAAGAGAGCTTCGAAGAAGCGCAGGCCTTCTACCGCGACATCAAGAGCCGCGCGGTCGCGGCCGGTCGCAAAGCCGAAGACATCCTGATTTTCCCGGGCATCAGCGTGATCATCGCAGAGACGGACGAGCAAGCATTGGCGATTCAGTCTGCCCGCAACGGCAAGCTCGATCTCAAGAAAGCCCTCGCTCAGCTCGGCCGGCCCTTCAACTACCACGACTTCACACAATACGACCTGGACGGCCCGTTCCCCGACCTGGGCGATTTGGGCGCCAACGGCTATCGCAGCCACGCCGAGCGCATCAAGCGCATCGCGCGCGAGGAAAAGCTCACCGTGCGCGAGGCCGCGTATCGCTTCACGGCGCGTCACTCACCGTTCGTGGGCTCGCCTGAAACGGTTGCCAACGAGCTCGAGCGTTGGTTCCGCGAAGGCGCATGCGACGGCTTCAACATCGGGGTTGGCGAGCCGAACGAGCTCGAGAAATTCAGCAACGAGGTGGTGCCGCTGTTGCAAGCGCGCGGCCTATTTCGCCACGAGTACGAAGCCGACACTTTGCGCGGCAACCTGGGCCTCGAGATCCCGGCGAACCGTCACACCGTGCAGCGCCAACAGGAAGCCCAGGCCACACGCTCCGAACAAGCCACGTCGCGTCCGCCAGCGCCCGAGCTGCGCCCCGCGCTCTAAGCAAATAGATATCCGACCCATACAGGAGACTCCATGAGCCAAAAAGAATCCCTGCATCAGATCTTCCGCGACCTACACGCCGAGCGCGTGCGCACCATGGATCCGGCCAAATTGGCGATCAACATCAACCAGCGCCAAACGCTGGTCGACACCGCTGATCCATCGAAATGGGTCAAAGCGGGCGACAAGGTGAAGCCGTTCGATCTGCCCGAGGTCGACGGCGGCCGAGTGCGCTCGAGCGAGCTGCTCGAGCGTGGCCCCGTAGTGCTGGTGTTTTTCCGGTTCGAAGGTTGCCCCGCGTGCAACCTGGCATTGCCCTACTACCAGCGAAACCTGCTACCCGGTCTGCGTGAGCTGGGTGCCAGCCTGGTCGCCCTCAGCCCCCAGGTGCCGGAGCGCCTCAAGGCCATCAAAGAGCGTCACTCGCTGCAGTTCTCGGTCGCATCCGACCTGGACAACCAGCTCGCGCGCCAGTTCGGCATCTTGTACGAGTTCGACGAGGCCTCGAAGCAATCCTCCAGCGCCAGCGGCAAGACCATCGGCGAGGTCACCGGCACTGGCACGTGGGAGCTACCGCAGCCGACGGCCGTGGTGATCGGTCAGAACGGCATCGTGCGCTTCGCCGACGTTCATCCGGATTGGCTGCTCCGCACCGAGGCGGAGCCAATCTTGGCGGCAGTGGCAGCGCTTGGTGCAGCCAAGCAAAAATCGGCGGCGGTCTCTCTCGGCGCTTGAAGCTCACGCGCCCACTAGTTCGAAAGGTTCCTACTTAAAATGAAGCTCGGTCACGGTTCTCGATTCACTACTTCGCTTACCGCACTCTCGTTGTTTACGGTGCTCTGCTGGAAAGGCGGGCTTGCTCACGCGCAAGAGCCCGCCGCTCCGCCCCCGCCCGCCGCGCCCCCGCCCGCTGCGCCGCCGACCGACGCGGCGCCGCCGGCTGCACAAGACCCGAACGCAGCGCCCCCCGCTGCGGCGACGCCCGAACCTCCCGCGCCGCCGGCCGCGGCTGCGCCGACTCCACCACCGCCTGCAGACGCTCCTCCCGCTGCGGCACCGGATGCGGCCGTGGATGCTCCGGTCGAGCCCGTAGCGGAGACCGAAGCAGACAAGGACCTCGGCGCGGTCGTCGTGACCGGTGTGCGTGGCGGCAAAGCCCGAACGGTCGCCGATAGCCCTGAGCCGATCGACGTCATCGGCCACGAGGAGCTCGAGACCACGGGCCACGTCGGCTTGAAGGAGACCCTCACCGCGCTCGTTCCGTCGCTCACCATGCTCGCGCAGAGCGGCGGCGGCACCTCGGCCAGCGTGCGACCGTATGCCTATCGCGGTCTGTCTGGTGACTACCTACTGGTGCTCGTCAACGGCAAACGGCGCCACACGACGGCGCTGATCAACAACCTCTCGCTCGTCTCGGGTGGCAGCACCCCGGTCGATTTGGACATGATCCCGGCCGCCTCCGTGGGTCGCATCGAGCTATTGCGCGACGGCGCCGCAGCTCAGTACGGCTCCGATGCAGTCGCCGGCGTGATGAACATCCTGCTCGACGATTCGCCGACCGGCTTGAACTTCACGCAAACGGTCGGGCAAACCTACGATCACGACGCGCCTCTGGTTCAACAGACCGTCAGCTACGGTATCCCGCTCGGCAACAAGGGCGGCTTCCTGCGCTTGTCCGCCGAGGCCAAATATCACGGCGCTGCGACGTCTTCCGCAGACAGCTACCCCGACACCTTCGGAGGCAAGCCGAACACTTACTACCCCACCGTGAACGGTCAGCCTGACCCGCGCGAAGCGAGCAAGAAGGGCACCGTGTACGCGGGTGGATATGGCCGCTCGAACCGCGACATCATCGTCGCCGGCTCGTACAACGCCGAGCTACCGGTCGCTCAAGACGTGACCTTGTACAGCTTCTCGACGCTCGGCTACCGCGACATCCTGGACAAGCGCGGTGCATTCGCCGCGAACAACATCGCTTCCTTGCCCGAGATCTATCCGAATGGCTTCCAAGCCTTCCGCCGGATCAAGGAATTGGACGGGCAAGCGTCGCTCGGTGTCCGCGCGAAGATCGCCAAGTGGGATTGGGATCTGAGCACGGGCTACGGCCGCGACAACGCCAAGCTGGGAGCCGAAAACACGCTGAACCCCTCGCTCGGTCCGACCAGCCCGACGTCATTCGTCATGGGGCGTCAGATCCAAGATCTTTGGATCAATAACCTCGACGCCAGTCGGCCTTTCAACGTTGGTTTCGCCGAACCGCTCACGGTCTCTGGAGGCCTCGAGCACCGTTACGAGCGCTTCAAGAGCGTCGCGGGCGATGCCGATAGCTACCGCGACGGCGGGTACATCATCCCCGTCGGCACGGCGCCTTTCAACGCCGCGTTCGGTGGCAAGAGCCCTTCGCCGGGCCTCGTCTCGTTCACTGGCACGTCGCCGGCGGACGCGCGCTCACTGGACCGGAACAACGAAGCGGCGTACGTCGATCTCTCGACGAACCCCGTGAAGAAGTGGTTCACCGGCATCGCGGGTCGCGTCGAGCACTACGACGACAGCGCTGGCAACACCGTCGCCGGCAAGTTCTCGACTCGCTACGAGATCTTGCCCGGCCTCGCGGTGCGTGCTGGCGTCAACAACGGCTTCCGTGCGCCCTCCCTCGCACAGACCGGCTTCTCGACGACCCAGAACACCGCCACCATCATCGGCACCGAGCGCGTTTCTACGACTTCGAAGTTCTTGCCGGTCGACAGCGCTGCCGCCAAGGCCCTCGGCGCGCAGCCGCTCAAGCCGGAGAAGTCGTTCAACCTCAGCGCCGGCATCACCTACGAGCTGGCCAAAGCCCTCCGCATCACGGTCGACGGCTATCACCTGCAAATCAAGGACCGCATCGTCAAGACCGAGTTCTTGGGCACTGCCAACAACGGCGGCGCGGCGGTGGGCGGCATCCTGAACGCCCAAGGCATCACCGGTGTCGACAGCGCGCAGTTCTTCACCAACGCGATCGACACCCGCACCGAGGGTTTCGATGTCGTCGCCGAATACACACTGCGTAGCCCGACTTGGGGCACTTTCCGACCGAGCGTCGCCTACAGCTACGCCGAGTCGCACATCACGCACGTGATCGACAATCCGTCGCAACTCTCGGCATTGAACGTCGTGCTCTTCGGACGGCAAGGGAAGATCGATCTGGTTCGCGGTACGCCGCGCGACAAGGCCGTGCTCACCGCCAACTGGAGCATCTGGCGCTTCCACAACACCGTACGCCTGACTCGCTACGGCAAGTACACCGAGGCCAGCACGACGCCGGGCGCCGACGCGAAGTTCGGCGCCAAAGGCATCACCGACGTCGACGTCGGCTATGACGTAACGGACAACGTTACCTTCGCACTCGGCGCGTACAACGTGTTCAACGTCTACCCCGACAAGGTGGGCCCGGGCACGGTGGACGGCTCCGGCAAGTACGGCAGCTTTGCTCCGTTCGGCTTGAGTGGCGGCTTCTACTACGCACGCCTCGGCGTGAATTTGTGATCGCTTAGACGAACCGGAAGAACACGACACGACTCGAAAACCCAACTGAAAGGGCACATGCCATGAGCACAGCACTGCAATTGAAGCGATTCGTGAACCCGGAAGCGGAGCTCCGCATCCACCCGCTCGAACCCACGATCGGCGCCGAAATCAGCGGCATCGACCTGCGCCAACCGATTTCGGACGCCGTGCGCGACGAGATCAAGCGCACGTTGCTCGAGTACAAAGTCGTGTTCTTCCGCGATCAAGAGCTGAACACCGATCAGCACGCGGCATTCGCCGCGCGCTTCGGCCAGCTGTACGTGCACCCGAACACCACGCGCGACGAAAAGATCGCCAACATCCACAAGATCAAGGCGGAAGACTTCGCCAAGTACGACCGCGTGAAAGACCCGACCACCGTCGAGGGCGGCTACCACACGGACACCAGCTGGCGCTTGGTGCCGACCTGGGGCGCCGTATTGCGCGCGGTCAATCTGCCCGCGGTCGGCGGCGACACGATCTGGGTGGATGCTGGCGCGGCGTACGACGCGCTCTCGGACTCGGTGAAGAGCCGCCTCGAAGGTCTGCACGTCACGCACGACTTTCGCACGGCCCTCAATCGCGTCGGCCAGGATTACCCGATCGTCGCGCACCCGGTGGTGAAGACGCACCGCGAGACGGGCAAGAAGATCTTGTGGGTGAACTTCACGCAGCGCCCACACATCATCGGCGTCGACTTGGCCGAAGGTCGGGAGATCTTGAACATCGTACTCGCGCAATACCAGAAGCCGGAGTTTCAGGTCCGCTTCTCCTGGCGCCCGGGCTCGATTGCGTTCTGGGACAACCGCGCCGCAGTGCACATCGCCGTGCGCAACTACGGTGACTTCCCGCGTGTCCTCGATCGCATCCTGATCGCCGACGAGCCGCAATACGCCGATCTGTGAGCCTCTGAAAGCGTTCGCTCCGGTCCAGGTGGTGGTGCCCTGGGCCGGATTCGGAACGCACGCAGTAAAACAAAGCCCTCCAAATCCGAGATAGCCATGGCCGAACGACAATTGAGACTGGGTGCGATCCTGAGCGGCGTCGGCACGACGCAAAACGGTTGGCGACACCCCGACCTTCCGGGCGATGCCAGCATCGACATCGGCTGGTTCATCGAGAACGCGAAGAAGGCGGAAGCTGCCAAGTTCGACCTCGTGTTCATCGTCGACAGCCCGTACATCACGCCTGACTCGGCGCCCCACTTCTTGAATCGTCTCGAGCCGCTCACGCTCTTGTCGGCTGTCGCAGGCGCAACGACACACATCGGCCTCGTCGCAACCCTCACGACCTCGTACACCGAACCGTTCAACGTTGCGCGTCAGTTCGGCTCGCTCGATCTGATCAGCCGCGGCCGCGCCGGCTGGAACGTGGTGACCACCGGGCTCGAAGGGGCCGCTGGCAACTACGGCCTCGAAGAGCACATCGACCATTCGGTGCGCTACCGCAAAGCCGCCGAGCACGTGGCGGTCGTACAAGGCCTGTGGGATTCCTACGAAGACGACGCCTTCCCCAGAGACAAGGAGCGCGGCGTTTTTCTGGACAAGGGCAAGCTACATCCGTTGAACCATCGCGGGGAGTTCTTCTCCGTGCGCGGCCCGCTGAACATCTCGCGTTCTCGCCAGGGGCAACCGGTGATCTTCCAAGCTGGAACCTCGGAAGAAGGTAGAGACCTGGCGGCGCGCATCGCGAATGGCATCTACGCCAATGAAGAAAGCTTCGAAGAGGCCCAAGACTACTACCGAGACATCAAGCGGCGCGTGCTCGCGTACGGCCGCAATCCCGACGAGCTGTTGATCTTTCCGGGGCTCGTACCGATCATCGCCGACACGGACGAGCAGGCCCGAGCGCGCGAGGAAGAGATCAACGGCAAGCTCGACTTGCAGAAGGCGCTCGTCCAACTCGGTCGTCCCTTCAACTATCACGACTTCTCGAAGTATCCGCTTGACGACCCCTTCCCCGAGCTCGGGGATCTCGGCTTGAACGGGTACCGCGGCGGCGCCGATCGCATCAAGCGGGTCGCCCGGGAAGGAAAGCTCACCTTGCGCGAAACAGCGTGGCGCTTCGCCGCGCGCAAATCACCGTTCGTCGGCTCGCCGCTCACCGTAGCCAACGAGATGGAACGTTGGTTCCGCGAAGGCGCGGTGGACGGCTTCAATTTCCGCATCTCCAACCCGGAGGACTTCGAGATCTTCGTGTCTCGAGTACTGCCGATCTTGCGCGAACGCGGGGTCATTCGCAGCGAATACGAGCACGACACGTTGCGCGGTCACCTGGGCCTGCCAATCCCCGTCAACCGCCACACTGCCGCACGCCGGGCCGCGACTCAGCGCACTGAGACGTCGCAACGGCCAAGCCCCATTGCAGTGGGCGGAGCCGCTCTATCGGGAGACGTCGAATGAGCCACTTGTTCGAGCCCCTGCGTGTCGGCGCGCTCACGCTGCCGAACCGAGTCGTGATGGCCCCGCTCGGCAGGGCGCGTGCAGACGCATTGAGTCGCGAGCCGACGCCATCGGTCGCCGCTTACTACGTGCAGCGCTCGACCGCGGGGCTCATCGTCTCCGAGGCAACCCATGTCTCGGCCAACAGCGTGAGTCGCCCGGGAACCTCGGCGATTCACAGTGACGGCCAGGTCGCGGCTTGGCGGCGCGTCACTGATGCCGTCCACCGTTCGGGCGGCAGAATCTTTCAACAACTCTTTCACCTCGGTCGCAAGGCGGATCCGGCCCGCCTGCCCAACGGCGGCCTTCCTCCGGCCCCTTCGGCGATCGCGGCCAAGGGCGAGTTCAGCACGCCGAACGGACCGCAACCCTTTCCAGTGCCGCGAGCGCTGGCGGTCGGCGAGATTGCCGAGCTGGTTGCCGAGTTCCGCACGGCGGCTGCCAATTCGAAGCGAGCCGGGTTCGACGGCATCGAGATACACGGCGCCAACGGCTTTCTGATCGATCAATTCCTGCGCGACGCTGGCAATCAGCGGACCGACCGTTACGGCGGCTCGATCGAGAACCGGGCCCGCTTCCTGCTCGAGGTCGTCGACGCCGTCAGCGCGGAATTCGGCCCCGACCGAGTGGGCGTTCGTGTGTCGCCCCATGCAACCGCAGACGGGCTGTCCGATAGCACGCCGCACGAAACGTTCGGCTACGTCGCGGAGCAGCTTCAGCGGCGGGGTACTGCCTACCTACACCTGATTGAGCCGGCCGACACGGCCGACAGCGGGCGGTTCGCGGGCACGCTGCGGCGAGCGTTTCATGGACCGCTCATCTTGTGCGGGGGTTTCGAGCGAACGAGCGCACAACGCACGCTTCAGTTGGGGCGCGCCGAGTTGATTGCCTTCGGCGCTGGCTTCATTGCCAACCCGGATTTGGTCGAGCGCTTGAGGCGCAATGCGCCGTGGAATACGCCGGACTCAGCCACGTTCTACAACGGTGGCGATCGCGGCTACATCGACTACCCGTTTCTGAGTTCGTCGTCCACGCACGACGCGGCCGCTGCTCCTTGACCGCCGAGTCGAAGCTCACGGCCAGCGCACGCGGCAAGCCGCCGCAAAACTGGCTGCAGCGATTGTCGCCGCACGTCGGCCCTTTTCGAAGCCGCCTCGCGCTCAGCATCGGGCTTTCGATCTTGGGGCAGGTCGTGATGGGGCTCTTGCCCTTGCTGCAGAAGATCATCGTCGATGACGCCGTCGTCTCGCGACACAAGCCGCTTTTGCCTTGGCTGGGCCTGTTGCTTGCCTTGGGTGCGGGCGGCTTCTGCCTGCAATATTTTCGTCGCTACCTGAGCGCGAAGACCAGCCTCGACTTTCAACACGAGCTGCGGATGGCGATCTACCGTCACTTGCATGCGCTCGACTTCACCCATCACGATCGGCTCTCCACCGGCGACGTGATGTCGCGCGCTGCGGGGGACGTCACGCTGATTCAGATGTACTTGAATCAGGTGCCCATGCTAGCGGCCAACCTGACGCTGCTCTTGGTCGCCCTCGGCGTCATGCTAGCGCTGTCAGCCTCGCTGTGCATCGTCATCGCCGTCTTTATCCCGCTGTTTCTGGTGCTCGCGGTCCGCTTCCGTGATCGCATCTTTCCCTCGAGTTGGAACGACCAACGCTTGCTCGGGGGGCTTGCAGGCGTGGTCGAAGAAGCGGTGAGTGGCGCGCGCGTCGTCAAAGCGTTTGCCCAGGAACGACGTGAGCTTTCGCTGTTGATCGACAGCGCGCGCGGCCTGTTCCGCTCGCGCTTGCGCACCGCACGGCTCACTGCGCGCTACTCCGCGACTCTGCAAGCCCTGCCAGCCTTTGCTCAGCTCGGCGTCCTCCTCTTCGGGGGCGTGCTGGCGCTGCGAGGCCAGGTCAGCTTGGGTGTATTTCTGGCTTTCGCGAGCTACCTCGTGCAACTGCTCGCGCCCATTCGTTTGCTGTCGGGGATGCTGGCCAGTAGCCAACAAGCGCGAGCAGGCGCAGAGCGCGTGCTGGAGCTGCTCGATCTCGAGCCGCTGATCCGCGATCACGAGCAATGCCGGCCGCTCCTACACTGTACGGGCCAGCTCGAGCTCGAGCACGTCAGCTTCGGCTACGCAGCCGCCAAGCGGACGTTGCAAGACATTTCGCTGAACGTGGCAGCAGGCGAACGCCTGGGCATCGTCGGCAGCTCGGGGTCTGGCAAGACGACACTCGCGCTCATGCTCGCCCGCTTTTACGATCCGAGCTCCGGCGTACTGCGAATCGACGGGCAATCCGCGCGCGACTACACGCTCGACTCGTTGCGCCGCGAGGTCGGAGTCGTGTTCGAGGAGAGCTTCTTGTTCTCGACCACGATCGGCGAAAACATCGCGTTCGCCAAGCCAGACGCGAGCGCGCGCGAGATCGAGGCAGCAGCGCGCGCAGCCCAAGCACACGATTTCATCGCGGCACTTCCCCACGGCTATGCCACGCGGGTCGGCGAGCGCGGGTCGACACTGTCCGGCGGTCAGCGCCAGCGCATCGCACTGGCCCGTGCGATCCTCGCCAATCCCAAGATCTTGATTCTGGACGACGCCACCTCCGCCATCGATGCGGACACCGAGGAGGCGATCCATCGCTCCTTGCAAGCGGTGATGCAAGACCGCACGACGATCGTGATCGCCCATCGCCAGTCGACGCTGCGCTTGGCGACCCGGGTCGTGGTGCTGGACGAGGGCCGGATCGTCGCCCAGGGCACGAACGAGGAGCTCCTCGAGTCGTCTCAGTTGTATCGTGAGCTTCTGGCTGGACACGATCCGGACGACGATTCTGCGCTCGAAGCCGAGGGACTCGTGCTTGGTCCGGAGCGCTCTGCCTGGCCGTCTCGGGGAAGCACACAGGGGACCGAGCCCGTTGCGAGCGTTGCAAGCCAACTGAACCTGAGCGCTCTGCGCAGCGCCAGCGCCGGGGGCGGAGGGGGCGGAGGCCCGCGCGATCTGGGCGGGGCACGAGCCGCTTTCGTGGCAGAAACGCCCGAGCTGCTGGCGCGAGTCGCGGCCTTGCCGCCGCTCTCGGGAGAACCCGAGGTCGAGCTGGCGTCGCTAACGCGTGCTCAAAGCCACTTTTCGGTGACCGAGTTCCTGCGCACGTTCCGGGCGAGCCTGCTCTTCGGTCTGACCTTGGTCGTGATCGACGCGCTCACCACGCTGTGCGCGCCGTTTCTGATCGGGCGCGGTGTCGACCGAGCGATCGTTGGTCACAGCCTGAAGCAGCTGTTGTTCGCGTCGCTCGCGCTGCTCGTGGTTCAACTCGTCAGCTGGGGCAACTCGAATGCAATGCAATTTCAGACCGCGCGAACGGCCGAACGCATGCTGTACGCCCTGCGTATACGCACCTTCGCCCATCTGAATTGGCTATCCCTCGACTACTACGATCGCGAGCTCGGTGGTCGGATCATGACCCGTATGACGACCGACATCGAGGCCTTCGCGCAGTTGCTGCAGCAAGGCCTGCTGACCGCGATCGTCAGCCTACTTACCTGTAGTGGTGTGCTCGGCGCTCTGTATCTGTTGGATGCCCGGCTGAGCTTGGCCGCCTTCGGAATCTTGCCGCTGTTGATCGCGGGCACGGTCGTGTTCCGGCGCCTCTCCGCCAAAGCGTATTTGCAAGCGCGAGAGCGAATCTCGGCGACGAACGCCAACCTGCAGGAGAGCTTGTCCGGGGTACGCGTGACACAGGCACATTCGGGCGAGCAGCGTGCGCTCTCGCACTTCAGCGAGCTGTCGCGAGGGTATCGCGACGCTCGCCTCCGCTCGCTACAGCTCCTTTCACTCTATTTCCCGTTCTTGCAGTTCTTGTCCGTTTTGGGCAAGGCGCTGACGCTGGCGCTGGGCGCCGGTGCGATCCTGCACGGGCAACTGAGCGCGGGCGTGCTGATCGCGTTCCTGCTCTATCTGGACCAGTTTTTCGCGCCTCTGCAGCAACTCTCGATGGTGTTCGATCAGTGGATCCAGGCCCGCGTCTCGCTCGGTCGGATTCGAGAGCTGCTGGCCACACCGACTCGGACTCCGGAGGTCGCCGAGCCCGCGACAATCGGGCGCTTGAGCGGAGCGTTGCGCTTCGAGGGCGTCCGCTTCGCCTATGCACCGGGCGCGCCCGAGGCATTGCGCGGGGTCGACCTCGAGATAGCGCCGCGTGAGGTTGTCGCCTTGGTCGGCACGACCGGCGCGGGAAAGTCGACCTTCGTCAAGCTCGCCGCGCGCTTCTACGATCCAACGGCGGGCACGGTATCGATCGATGGCACCCCGCTCGGAGAATTGTCGCTGCACGCCTTCCGCAGTCAAATCGGGTACGTGCCACAAGAACCGTTCTTATTCTCCGGTACGATCCGCAGCAACATCGCCTACGGCCGCCCAAACGCAACGGATGCCGAAGTGGAGTTCGCCGCACGCGCGGTTGGCGCCCACAGTTTCATTGCCTCGCTGGCGGACGGCTACCTGACGCCGATCCATGCCGTCGGGCGCTCACTGTCGGCCGGCCAACGCCAATTACTCTGCCTCGCGCGGGCAGAGCTCGTCGATCCTGCACTGCTGATTCTCGATGAAGCGACCTCGAATCTCGACCTACACACGGAGGCGGAGGTGCAGCGTGCCATGCGCCGAGTCGCGCGCGGGCGGACCACGTTGCTCATCGCACACCGCCTGCAAACCGCGCGCGTCGCACAGCGCATCGTGGTGATCGAGGACGGTCTGGTCGTAGAGCAGGGGACACACGATGCGCTGGTGCAGGCCGGTGGGCGCTACACCAAGCTCTGGGAGGCCTTTCGCCGCGCGGAGCGCCGCGCGGCGTAGCGCCCATTGATTCAGCGGCCCGTTACTCGGCTGCCTTGGCCACGGAGTAGCGGTTCACAGGCACGTCCAGGCCCAGGTTCCCGCGCAACGTGCTCGCGTCGTATTCCTTGCGATAGATGCCGCGTTCCTGAAGGATGGGAACGACCTTTTCCACGAAGATCTCGAGTTGCCCCGGAAGCGACTCGAACGTCACGAAGCCGTCGGCAGCGCGTTCGTCGAGCCACTTCTGGAAGGTGTCTGCCAGCTGCTCGGGGGTGCCCACGAACTGACTGCGCGGCGTCGCGAAGCGCAGTGCAACTTGGCGCAACGTCAGGTTCTCTTCGCGAGCAGCGCGTAGCACCTTCAGTGAGGCGCTCTGATTGCTATTCGCACCGTGCTCGCTCACGTCCGGGAACGGCGCGTCCAAATCGTGCTTGCTGAAGTCGTAGTCGTTGAACGGTCGGCCCAGCATGGCCAGCGCGTTGTCGATTGAGACCAGGTTCGCAAGCTCCAGGTATTTCGCTTCGGCGTCCGCCGGGGTGTCGCCCACGACTGGACGAATACCGGGCAAAATGAGCAGTTTCTCGGGGTCTCGCCCGAAGCCGACGGCGCGCGCTTTCACGTCCTTGTAGTAAGCCTTCGCCTCTTCCAGGCTGTCGTGGCCGACGAAGATGCAGTCCGCACGCTGCGACGCGAAGTTCTTGCCGTCTTCTGAGGCGCCGGCCTGGAAGATCACGGCTTGGCCCTGCGCCGAACGCGCAATGTTCAGCGGGCCCTTCACCTGAAAGAACTGTCCCTTGTGGTCGAGCGCGTGCAGCTTGCTCGGGTCCAGGAACACCCCGCTCGCCTTGTCATGCACGAGCGCGTCGTCCTCCCAAGAATCCCAGAGGCCCTGCACGACGTCCAGGTGTTCGGCGGCGAGTCGGTAGCGCACGTCGTGCGCGTAGTGGCTCTCTTTGCTGAAGTTGCTGGCGGTGCCCTCTAGCCACGATGTCACCACGTTCCAGCCGGCCCGGCCGCCGCTCAGGTGATCGAGCGACGCGAACTGGCGCGCCACGTTGAAGGGTTCGCTGTAGCTCGCCGTCAGCGTCGCTACCAAACCGATGTGGTCGGTGACCGCGGCCAGGCTCGACAGGATCGTGAGCGGCTCGAAGCGGTTCAAGTAGTGCGGGCTCGACTTGGGCGTCACGAACAGGCTATCAGCGACGAACAAGAAGTCGAACTTCCCAGCCTCGGCAAGCTGAGCCTGATGCTTGTAGAACGCGAAGCTCGTGCTCGCCGTCGGGTCCGCGTCGGGGTGACGCCAGTCACCCCAACCGGGTCCCACGCCGTGCAAAATGAAACCGAGCTTCAGCTGCCTTTTGATTGCCATCTCTTCATCTCCGTCCGAATGTCTCGCTTAATGGACGAGTACACCCGGACGGAGGCGCGAGGCAATGCTTGTTTTGCCGACGACCAGGCCCGCTGGAGCTCGCCTCCCAGGTCTCAGAGCTGATACTTGAAGGTCACGAAGGCGGTGCGCTGGTCCGGGTAGTTCCGGTAGCTGACATTCGTCGACGGAGTGAAGGTCGAGCTCACGGCCTTCTGGCTGTCGGTGAGGTTACGCCCGCTGAGCACGATCGTGTAGTTGTCGTTCGCCGACGTATAGCTCACCGTTCCGTTCAAATACCCTTGATTGGAAACCTTGTCTTGGGGGCGATGCAAGGCGTTGGTGTAGAACTTGTCGGCCCACTGCACATCCGCCGCAATTCGGAACAGCCCCGGAACGGGGATCGGCAAGTCGTAGCTTGCCCCACCCGAGAAGTTCCACTTGGGCGAGTTGATCAACGGGTTACCGTCGGCGTTCACACCAGCGCCGCCGGCGTTCTTGTACGTGTCGTAGATCGCAGTCAGGTAACCACCGTTGAACTGGAGACCAAGGCCGAACGGTAGCCGCGTGTCTGTCTCGAGCTCGACGCCTGCCGTGTGTGCCTTGCCGGCATTGCCTCGAATGCTGTTACCGGGATATGCCGGGTCCGTGTACGAGACCTGCAGATCGCGATAATCATTGTAAAATGCCGCAATATTCGCGCGCAAATGCCGGTCGAAGAACTCGTTTTTCAGGCCTGTCTCGAAGCTGTTCACGTACTCCGGATTGAACGGGCGCTTGGCGAGATCGATGTTCGTTGCGCGGTTGTCGAAACCACCGGACTTGAAGCCGCGAGAGTAGCTGAAGTAGTGCAGCGTGCTCGGAGCATACTGAAGCGCGACGGACACCTTCGGCGTCAACGCCCCCCAATGGTCGCTCCCGTCACCTTGAATCGACTGACCGGTGATGTTGCCGTTCACGTCCAAGGTCTTGTTGTTGAAGCGAAACTTTTTTGCCTCGAAGGTCTCGCGGAGACCGCCCGTGAGCGTTGCCCAATCGGTCACCTTGAGATTCGCCTCACCGAAGAACGCGATGCTGTCGGTCGTTGTGACGTTGTGCGCGCGCAGCGTAGCGTAGTTGTCGGGGTTGACGGCGGGGTCGGTGGCCATGCCGTTCTTTCGGCTGAAACCGTCGCGTTGTACGTAAAAGCGCTCGTGCAGGTAGAACGCTCCCGTCGAGAACGTCAGGGCCCCGTAGTTACCGTTGGCCAGCAACTCCTGGGTGAAATAGCCGTCTTCGTAGTGGATCAGGTTCTTCTGGATGAGCGCGGCTTCGCCGTCGTTGTCGTACCAAACGGGGTTGAGGTTGAAGCCACCGACCGAGCTGATCGACTTGAGGTCGAGGTTCTTGTCCGCATGAAAAACGGCGCGCACGGATGCGCTGCCCTGATTCATGCGCTGATACGGCTGTACTTCCGAGTAAGACGTTGTCTTGGAGAAGCCGCCCCCCGGTTGCGTCGTCGGGATGTAGCTGCGTGAATCGCTGCGGTCGATCGTCCCGTTCAGCGTGGTCAGGACGTCCCACTGGTCGGTCGGCGTCCAACGCAGCTTGAGGCGCCCGGAGTCGACGTCGATCCGATTCACGTCGGAGTGTAGGGTCGGATCATAGGTGATGCCGTCACGGCGATTGCGCGAATACGCAACGCTAGCGGCCAAGCGATCTTTGACGAGCGGCCCGCTGACGGACATCTGCGCTCGGATGGCGTTGTAAGTACCGTAGGTCAGAGAATTCGAGGTGTGAAACTCGTTGTTCGGGTCTGCGCTGATCACGCGGATGGCGCCGGCGCTCGAGTTGCGGCCGTACAAGGTGCCCTGCGGCCCGCGCAGCACTTCGATCCGTTGAATGTCATTGAAATCGAAATTCGACGACAATTGCCGAGGTTGGTACACGTCGTCGATGTAGACGGCCACCACGGGCTCTTGAATCGGATCGCTCTCGCCAATGCCGCGCAGCGAATAGGTTTGTGTCGTGTAGCTCAGCGTCACGCGCGACACGAACAAGTTCGGCACTTGGCCGGCCAAGTCACGCGGAGAGCTCGCGGCGCGCTGTTGCAGCAAGCTCGGGTTGAACGTAGTGATCGCGATCGGCGTTTTCTGCAGGTTCGTTTCGCGGCGCTGTGCGGTGACGACGACGCTGCCGAGCTGGTCGCTCTTCTCCTCGGGAGCAGCAACGGGCGGCTCCGCGGCGAGCGGCGTAGCCGGAGCGGGCGGCTCCGCAGCCGCCACGGGCGGCGCTGCGACCGGTGCCGGTGCTGCCACTGGTGCTGCCGGGGGTTGAGCGGGCGCTGCCGGCTCTGCAGGAGCTGGAGGCTCAGGCGGAGCGGGCGGCTCCGCTGGAGCAGGAGCCGGTGGCTCTGCCGGCGCAGGCTGCGCTTGGGCCACGCCCACGAGTGAGGTTCCAGTCAGCACCGCCCCGAGCACGAGGCGATGGGTGAATCGCTTGCTTCGCCAAATCATTCTATTTTACCCTATTTTCGTTAGAAAAAGTGCGCACGACCGCACCGACGCCGCGCGCCTGGCCCCAGGTCTCCCCGGGCTCCGAAAGCTTCAACAGACGGAGCGCGTGCGGATCACTTCAACCCAGGCTTTTCCTGCGCTCGCAGATCGCTCGTCCACACCTTGCCAGTGTCGGTCAGCGTCGCTTGCTTGAACGCACCGCCGGACTTCCCGTCGCGCAACGGATGGATCACCAGCTCTATGTGGTCCCCGCCCTTGAAAACGCGTTTGTCCCAGCCCACACGCGTCAAGTTGCCGGGGCTCGTCAGCTCGGCGAACCACGGCGCAGGCTTCTCGCCCGGCTTCCCTTCGGGCTCGACCCAAAGGATCACGTGCGGGTTCGCCCACTGAAACTCTTTGACCGAACCCTTGATCGTCAGCGTGCGCGAGAAATCGAACATCGCAAACGAGTGGTGCGCCCAGGCAGCGCCCGAGGCGAGCAGCACGGCGAGGAAAGCAAGTGCGACCTGAAATCGAGAGAAGAAGCTCTTGGCGTCGTTCAAGGGACTGCCCTCATGGCGGTGCGGCCGGATTGCCGTCTGCGGTTTGCGGAATCGGAACGAACACCGCGTTGCCCGCGGCGTCCTTTCGCTCGGCAAAGTAGCCCTGGAGGCAAACGCCTTCGACGATGTCGAATTTGCGCGCGCGTTGACGGAAATACAGGCGCGTCGTCTTCCAGGGCGCGCTGAGCACGTTGGGAGCGGTGATCTCGATATCGTCGGCGAGCACGTCCTTGTCCTTCTCGGACAGGTGCCAGCGCTCGACGACGTGAAGGTCGCCATTGTTGGGCACACCCACGGCTTCGCCGACGGCTAAGTACGTCTCCGGCAAAATGCCGATGGTATCGACGACGAGAGTTGCGCCTTCCCAGTGACCGATCGAATGCCCGTGGAAGGTGGGATCCGGATCCGGCGGGTGACCACGGCCGTCCGTGTAGATGCGGCGCAAGCGATTGCCGTCCGCCTCACCGAGCAGCGTGACTCGGCCGGGGGTGAACAAGATTTCCAGCGCGTTGTGCGTGATGAGCATCCACGACGGCATCGCCTCGGGCAGGCAATCGACGAACAAGCCGCGCGGGCGCCCCGCTTTCTCTTCGGCCGCCATCTGGTTGATGCGCGCTTCGACCGCCGGCATCCAGGGCACCGGATTGCTTTTGATCTGCGCGTTCTGGTCGCTGATGTTCGGGTTCCAGACACCGCTCCAGTCCGGCAGCGTGCTGAGCTTGAGCCAATCGGCGCGCGTGGGCGGCTTGTTCACGGCGGGCTCGTCCGCAAAACTGGACGTCGCCAGCAGCAGACCGAGACCGAGCGTTAGCAAAGGGAGGGCACGCAAAGTGCCAGTACTCACCATACGCGCGCTTATACGGCGGGCTCCGACAGCCGGTCAAGACAATTGTCTTTTTCAGTGGACACCTCGGACACATCATCATACAAGCGGCGAGTGACGGCTGCTGTGCCTCAGCAAGCCAGCCCAAGCAGGAAGTTCGGTCCGGATGATGCAGTCCTTTAGAAGAGCGGCCAGCAAGCAAGGAGCTGACCATTGAGCGCGCCTGCCTGGCTGGATCGATTCTGCGAGTGGCTCAAGGTCACGCCCTTCAGCGTTGCCTTGCAATCTCACGAATGGATCGTACCCGCGGTACAAACCATACATATCCTGACGATTGGCGCGGTGATCGGCTCCGGTTTGATGATTGCGCTGCGCACGCTGGGCTGGATCGCACCCGACCAGACTCTGGCTGCCGCCAATCTACGCTTCTTGCGCGTCATCTGGTGGTCCCTCCCTGTCTTGTTGCTCACGGGGATTTTGATGATCAGCGCGGAGCCAGCGCGTTCGCTCGAGAACCCAGCCTTCTTCCTCAAGATGGCGTTGCTCGCCGTGAGCATCGTCGTGAACCTCGGCTACCAAGCGCCTCTGCAGCGAAACCCAGAGTTTTGGGAGGTATCCACGAGCCGACGCCGCGCCGGACAGGTGGTCGCATTCCTGTCTTTGGCGCTGTGGGTTGGCGTGATCTTTTCGGGACGCTGGATCGCCTACGTGCAAGCGAGCTGAGCCATGGTGAACATCGACGACTTACTGCATCAGCTCAAAGAAACGGGCTTCGCCACAGCGATCCGCGAGAATGGCTCGCTCTTTCCGTGGATCGAATCGATTCACGTGCTCGGGGTGACGGTCGTGATCGGCACGGTTGGCCTGATCGAATTGCGCTTACTCGGGATCTCGTCCCGGAATCGCCCGGTCAGTCGCGTCTTGAAGGACGTGCTGCCGATCGTTTGGGCCGCGTTCGCCGTGTCCGTGATCAGCGGCTTTCTCTTGTTCGCATCGAACGCTCCTACCTACGCGTACAACACGTTCTTCTTGAGCAAGGCCGCACTGTTGCTGCTGGTGGGCTTGAATGCGTTTGGCTTCCACACCTTCGTCGAGCGTTCAATCGCACGCTGGGACACCGCGGCGCGTACACCGCTCCCCGCCCGCCTGTCGGGCGTCGTCTCGCTCCTGGCATGGATCGGGATCGTCATTTGCGGGCGCTGGGTGGGCTTTACGCTCGTGCCCACGCCCTGAACAATCATGAAGCGCTTGCCTTTGCCTACCGCGCTAGCGGTCTCGTTCGCAGTTGTCGCCTTGGCTCTCGGCCTATGGGTGTATCGGCTTCACAAGTTGGACCGACCGGAGTGGTCTGCACTCGGTCGCTTGCCTGACTGGGGTGGGTCGTGGGTCCCTGACAGGAGCGATCCGAAACACCCGTTCGGGGTCGGCGATCCTACGTGGACTCCAGAAGCGGCGAAGCAAGTCGCCGCGCTGACCGCCGCCGACAAGGCCGGTAACCCGGTGAACATCTACATCAATTGCCTACCCGAAGGCATGCCGAGCTTCGTGATCATGACGCTCAACGCGGCCGAGTTCTTGTTCACGCCGGGCCGCGTCACGATCTTGGGCGAGTTCGATGGCAACCGTTTGCGCCGCATCTACACGGACGGGCGCAAGCATCCAACGGACCCAGACCCGACGTTCAACGGTCACTCGATCGGGCACTGGGAAGGCGAGACGCTGGTCGTCGATACGATTGGCATCCTGCCCGAGGTCTTCTTGCCCGTTGGGCAGGCGGTCGCGCTACCGAACAACGGCGACATGCACATCGCCGAGCGCATTCACCTGACCGATCCCAACACCTTGAGCATCGAGCTAGAGATCACCGCTCCCCACGTGCTGGCCAAGCCGTGGAAGGTCAAACGGGTCTTCAAGCGTCAAGAAGACCGCAAGGCCGAGATCGTCGAAGCCTCCTGCCGTCAGGGAGACTTCCTGGAAAAAACGGACGAGAGCGGCAACTCGGTGTTCGTCCCCATTCCCCATCAAGAAGGCGGCGCGCCGCTTCCATTCTGAAAGACACGCATGCTCGCGTCCGTGCTCAATCGTCTATCGTTTCGTCTCCGAGCGGCCTCCGGTGCTCTCCTCGTTCTGCTTGCGGCGCTCATCCCCGGCGTGGCGTTCGCGCATCATTCCTTCGCGATGTACGACTCCACGAAGCTCGTCACCATCGACGGCAGCGTGACCAACTTCCAGTGGACCAACCCGCACGTATTGTTGTGGGTGACGGGCACCAGCGCCGCCGGCGAGGCGCCAACGCTGTGGACCGTCGAGCTCCCGACCAGCCCTGGCAATTTGGGGCGCATGGGCTGGACGAAGCATTCGCTGAAGGGAGGCGATCACATCATCGTCGAGCTGAACCCACTGCGAGACGGCAAGCACGGCGGCTCGTTCAAAAAAGCGACCCTCGTTGCGACAGGCAAGGTGCTGCTCGCCAACCCCGTGAGCAAGGGCGCCGACGGCGGCGCCAACTACGGGCCCGATGAGGCGAAGAGGGACGGCGCTGCCGACTCGAAGTCCAAGGGCAAGTGGGGCTGCTCGTTCCAAGCCCAGAAGCCAGCGCAGGCGTGGCCTGGAGTAGCGTTGCTATTTGCGGTCCTGGTCGTCGCGCGCCGGC
>OUNO010000389.1_pt4 | contig 21800 bp, 16 predicted proteins | sample 1779811 | NCBI WGS metagenome assembly OUNO01 (sample SAMEA3914804, study PRJEB12502) | metagenome | biome: forest; material: soil | place: Canada | collected 2010-06-25 | depth 0.3 m | reverse complement strand
CCACCGCCGCCGCCGCCACCATAACCACCGCCACCACCACCGCCGCCACCAGTGCGGGGCTTGCGCTCCTCCGCAATGCTGACGCGCAACGGACGACCTTCGAGGTCCGTACCGTCGAGCTCCGAGATCGCCTTCTGGGCGTCTGCGTCGCTGCTCATCGAAACGAATGCGAAGCCGCGCGAACGGCCCGTCTCGCGGTCAATCACCAGCTTGGCTTCGGTGACTTCACCAGCCTGAGCGAACGTGCGCATGAGCACGTCTTCGGTGGTGTGAAAGGAAAGGTTACCCACGTACAATCGGTTGTTCATTACTTGCTACTCTCTACTGTCGGAGCCCCCTGCGGGGCGTTGCCACCAGTGCCGTTTTCGTCGGCTCCGGTGTCGGTGTAAATCCACCGAGTCACACGGTCGCTGCTGGGAAAACGACTATCCGCGACGCTCGTGTTGGAAAAAGACGAGAGAGCAGCCAGGCGGTTACCGAACACGCTGTGCGGCGGGCCTTGTAGCGCGGATCATCGACCCGCACAACCAAGCGACCAACGGCGACCTACGATCTGCCGTCAAAACTAGCACTCAATTCGAAAATTTGCGTTTTCGCCGGAGCGCCGAGCGCATTGCCACGTGCATTCAGCATATTCTCCGGACAATCGCGCGCTGACAAGCACGCCATCACCCCGCCAACCCCGAGTGTTCGGGGCCGGGGCCCCAAACAGCACGAGACCACGACCCCCAACATCACGAGACTGCCGCTCAGGCGTTCAGGGCGTTCAGGAAATCACCCGGCACGGCCGACAGCCGCAGTGCGCGGTCGGGGAACGTGAATGTGGCAACGAACGATTTGCCGACCATTGGATTGATCTTCTTGGTCAGCCAGCTCTGCGGTTCCTCGGTCACGTCGGACACGACAATCGCGGTCTTCTCGTGGCCCTGCTTGTCCGCGAGCCCGCCGAACGTCGTGTACGTCGCGAGCAGCACGCGTCCGCGATCGGTGATCAGCAGCTGATACACCTTCATCGGCCAGACCAGCTTGAGCGGCTTGAACTGCTTGGCGAGCCAGTATTGCCACGCCGGGCGCCAGAGCACTCCGGATCCCCAAGCCCGGATCTCTTCCCCTGGCGAGAGCACCTCGGCCCACTTCTCGCGCTGCATCTGCGCGTAGCCCTCGGCGATGCCCCCGCCGACGGCCTTCCCCTTCTTGTACATCTGCAGGTACCAGAAGCCAATGCCCACCACGACCAAGATCGGAAACAAATAGGTCACTGCACTCATGACGAATCCTCCTCTCGCTATCGACCCCACGCGAGCGCGCTCCACGATGACCCGCGCGCCCCGAGCGCCGCCCGCCCGCCCAAAAAGGAGGAAAGGCGCCACCCGCCCTACGGACGTTAGACTGACTTTCTCCCCAAATGAAAGGGCGGCCGCACGCGAGAGACGCGAGAGACGCGAGAGACGCGAGAGACGAGAGAGCCGAGAGATCGACTAGCGATGAACGGGCGGACTAGGTTAGGCTCTTAGGTTTGGAGGATTGCCGAACCCGTTGAGCTCGACGCGATGACCACCCTGCCGCCCACGGAGTACTTGCCGGTCGCGTACTTACCGGGCGCGAGCGGACGATCCGCGGTCTGGTCGCCGATCGCGCACGTGCTCGCGCATCGCCGTGAAGCGCTGCTCTTCGACTACCCGGGACTGGGCGCCCCCGACCGTGAAGACGTGCATTCGTTGGACGAGCTCACGCATTGGGTGGCGAGCGAGCTACCCGAGCGATGCGACTTGGTCTCGCTGTCGATGGGCAGCGCGATCGCGCTGCGCTTGGCGCTCGCGTATCCCGAGCAGGTGCGTCGGCTGGTGCTCGTGGGCGCGTGTGGCGGCATCGACGCGCTGCGCTTGGGCGCGCTCGATTGGCGCGAGAGCTTCGTCGAAGAACGCCCCCATGCGCCGCGTTGGTTCGTGAACGACACGCTCGATCTGAGCGCTCGCCTCAGCCGCATTTCGGCGCCCACGCTGCTCGTGTTCGGTGCCGACGATCCGATCGCGCCGCCCAACCTCGGGCAATACCTGTTGGAACGCCTAGCCAGCGCGAGGCTCGAAATCGTGCCCGACGCGAGTCACGACCTCGAAGAAGAGCACCCGGCGTTCATCGCCAGCTTGATCGAAGCGCATTTGCGACGCTGAATGACCGCGGTTTGAGGCGCAGCCTGCCAGCGTGCAAGGATGCCCGCATTCCGCAAATGCAACTCGTTGCCGATATCGTCGTGGGCCTGGTCGCGCTCTTGCACGTCTACATTTTGGTGCTGGAAATGTTCCTGTGGGACAAACCGGCGGGCCTACGCGCTTTCAAGCAAACGCCAGAGTCGGCTCGAGCGTCCAAGACGCTGGCGGCCAATCAAGGCCTGTACAACGGATTCCTGGCAGCAGGCCTGGCCTGGGGTTTGAGCCTCGGCGCAGGCGGGCACGGCGTGAAGCTGTTCTTCCTGGGCTGCGTGCTCGTTGCGGGGGTTTACGGCGGGCTCAGCGCGAGCCGTAAGATCTTGTTCGTACAAGCGCTGCCGGCGGTGTTGGGCCTGGCCGCTGTGTTGCTGGCGGGCGGCTGAATAGCGACGCGCGTTTCAGAGCTGTAAGGAACTTCCGCTGGCCGGCGTTGTCTGTCACGGAACATGGCCGAAAAAACGGCACTGCTGTTTTGGCGCGTCTGGGCGGTGGCGGCGGTCGTGGGCACGGCCGTGCCCGCGGCTCGGCTGTGCTGGCCGGAGCACAGCGCGCTCGGGGTAAGCGCCGCGCGTTCGCCGAGCACTGACCCGAGCATCATTGCGCGCTCGGCGTCCTTGCTGACGGCGCCCGAGCCAACCGAAGATCGCCTGCTCGCGCGCTTGGCCAAAGCCGAGACCGGGCCCGAGCGCTGCAGCCTGTGCGAGCAGCTCCCGAGCACCGAAGATCCAAGCGTCACCTATGCGATCGCTGCGGTGCTCGAGCACGCGCATCTGGGCTCGGTGCGTGCGTGCGCGGCGGAAGCGCTGACCAAGCAACCAACGGCGGAAGCGCGCAGCTGGCTGATCGAGCTGAGCGATGATCCGCAACCGGAAGTGCACAGCGCTGCCCTCGCCGCGCTCGCGGCCGCGGCTGACGATGCCGCGCTCTCCGTAGTGCTCGAAGCGACTCACAGCGACAATCAGGAGATCCGCCTGAGCGCCGTCATGGCACTGCTCGGAGCGCGGCGCGCCGAGGGCTTCGCGGCCGCGGCGGCGGTATTGCCGAGCATCGAAGATCGCGACACCCTGTTGACCTTGGTCGACGCGCTGGGGGATGCGCACGACGCGCGCGCCCTGCCCGTGTTTCTGGCCTTGCTGGAAGGCGGAGAGCGCGAGAGCCACCTGCACGCCATCCGCGCGCTGGGCAGGCTCGGCTCGGCGCTCGCGGTGCCCGTACTGGAACCGTTGCTCGAGTCCAGCTCGATCGACGAATTCGACGCTGCAGCCGAGGCGCTGAGCGTGCTCGCTCCGAACACGGTGCTGCCCCTGCTTCGGCGGCAGCTCGAAACGGGAGACGGCGCGCACCAACGCCTCGCCCTGTCGGCGATCTTGAGCTCGAAGAGCCCCGAGGTATCGGCCTTGGCACACGAGCAGCTGCGCTCGGGAGATAGCGTCCGCGCCCGCGTGGTGCTCCAGCACTTGACGCGTTCGCCCGATCCGAGCTTCGAGCCGGATCTCACGCAACTCGCCGAGGGCGCGCCCTCGACCCTGCAGCGCGCCGCGCTGCGCGTGCTGCGTCGTCTCGACTCGCCGAGCGCGCGCGCCAGCGCCGATCGCATTCAGGGCAAGCTCGACGACCGGACCCCGCGCCGCTCGCTGCAGGAGCTGGCGGGCGATCCCTCGCAAGCTGCGCAGGCCGAGCTGCTACGTTCGCTCGACGATTCCGAAGCCGTGTCCGGCAACTTGGCGTCGGTGATTCAACTGGCTCCGGTGAGCACAATCGAACGCGTGATCGCGCGTGCCGCCGGGCTGGGGCTCGAGAATCGGCGCGCCTTGATCGACGGGCTCGCGCAACGCGGAGAGCCGCGCTTCGCGCCCGCGCTGCGCGCTGCGCTCGGCGAATCCGATTCAGCCATGCGCACCTCTGCGCTGCGGGGCCTCGCCTCGCTCGGTGACCTCGACGTCGGCCAGGACGTAACGCGCTTGACGCGCGCCAGCGACGCGGGCGATCGCTCACTGGCCGTCGAATTGTTGTCGATGCGCACGGACGACGGCGCCACGCGCGATATCGCGGCGCTGGCCGGCGATTCGGACATGGAAGTGGTGTGCAGCGCGCTGCGCGCGCTCGATTTGCGCTCGCCAGAGCTCGTGTTGGGGCTCGCCACTCGCGCCTTCCGAGCCGGCTCCAGTGACGAGCGCCAGAGCCTGCTCGGCAACCTGAACAGCCTACCGCAGAGCGTCTTGCGCCCCTTGAACGAGCTGGCGCTCGCCGAGGGCGACGACAACGTGGCGATCGCGGCGTTGCAAACACTCTCCACGCTCGAAGGGCCCGAGAGCGCCCAGCGGTTGCTCGCGGTCGCCAACGATGGCAATCGCTCGTCGGATGTGCGCAGCGCAGCGGCTCAGGGGCTGCGGCATTTGGGCGGCCCGCTCGCACGCTCGAACCGGACGCTACTCGACACGCTCAGCCCAGCCGATGACCCCGGAGCCTACACATGCGAAGTCACGCGCTGAACGATGAGTCACTCGCGCGTCGCGTCACGCGCGCGCTGGCCGTGGGGTTCAGCGTGACCGCGCTCGGCCTCAACGCCTGGCTGTGGTGCTCGCCAAAGCCGATCCCGGTGCCGCCCGAGCTCCCCGCCTCGCTGCACCGGCGCACGACGAACCGCGCTTCGGCGGCGAGCCTAGCGCCAGAGGTCGTGGCTCGCTTGAACGCCGCTCGTGCGAGCAGTGACGGCCCGGCGTTGGAATCGCTGCTCGATTTGGCGACGCATGGCGCGCCGGCCGTCGCGGCCGCCGCGCTGGAGGGCATCGCGCAAATCGGGGGCGAACGAGCGCGCAGTTTCTTGGTGCAGCGCCTGCATGACGCGCCCGACACCGATCTTTCGAAGCTCACCGAAGCGTTGGCGCAGTTGTCGGACCCGCTGGCGCGCGAAGCACTGCGGACTGCGGCGCGTTCTCCGCGCGTGGTCCTGCGCTCGGCCGCTTTCGAGGCCCTAGCCACGCTAGACACCGACGACGTGCGTGACTTCATGCTGGGCCAGCTGAGCGGCCCCGATGCCGATTCCAGTATCGGCTATTTCGCAGACTGCCGCGATCCACGCGCGGTGCCCGCATTGGAAAGAATCGCTCGCGAAGGCGCCACGGATCAGCGGCGCGCAGTGCTCGGATCGCTGTTCGCACAAGGTGAGGTCGCCGAACCTGCGACCGACCGTTTGCTGCGCGCGGACGGCGAGGTGTGCGACGCAGTGCTCGATACACGCCCGGTGCCGTTCGCGATGCGGCGAGCGGTGCGTCAGGCGAGCATCGCGCGTCTGCGTGCCGGCGCAATCACCACGGGAAGCGTGTTCGACTTCCTGGAGCAAGATCTATCGAACGAGGCGCGCGCTGCACTGGTGGAAGCGGCGCACGACCCGGGCAGCGCCGAACGAGCATTGAGCGCCCTCGCCACACGCGGCGATCGCGCCTCACTGGACGCGTTGAATCGACTGGCCCATGACTCCGATCGGGGGCTGTCGGCGCGCGCCGCGTGTGCCCTCCAGTCGCAGCCCGATTCCCGCACGCAAAGACTGACCACGCGCGTCGCCCAGCGCGGGACCTGACCGACCGGCGTGCCGCTTGCGAAACGGACCGAATGGCGCGAAGCTCGGTGCGTGGGGGGAAAGCCACAGGAGGGTCTGCAGATGGTGCCGAGTGAGCCAACGTTCGATGTCGCGAGCGCGCATCGCTATTTTTCAGGCAAATGCTTCAATCGCGTCTGGGAATTGCTGCAGAAACCCGAGCGGACCGCGGACGAGGACGAGGAGATGCTGCGCACGTCCTATGCTTCGCTCTGGCATTGGACACAGCGACCGGATTGTACGGACACGAAGTGGTCCGTCGGTTACTGGCAGCTGTCGCGCGTGTACGCGCTGCTCGGCCAAGCCGCAGCCGCCGACCGTTACGCCCAACTCAGCTTGAAGCACGCCACCGCCACGGACGTGCCCCCCTTCTTTCGCGGTTACGCGTACGAAGCGCTGGCACGCGCTGCCTCGGTCGCAGGTAACAAAGAGCGTACGACGGAGTACCTGATTGCCTCGCGCGCCGCCGCCGCTCAAATCGAGCGCGAGCCCGATCGCGAAACCCTGGTCGCAGATCTGAAGACGATCGCACCGGAGGCGTGGTAGACGAGCAGCAGAGGCTCGATCATGACCACCGACGCTCCGCGCCCCGCTGCTCCCCCTGCTGCTGCTGGCTTGCTTCCGGAATATGGGCCGCCGATTTCGCTCGCCGACGCCAAACGCGTCGCCGAAGCCGCCGAAGCCGAAGCCGCTGCGCACGGCTGGCCGATGGTGATCGCCATCTTCGACAGCACGGCGCACCTCGTGCTCTTCTATCGCGGCGATCAATCGAACATTGGCGCCGTCGAACTGGCCCAGCGCAAGGCCGAAACCTCGATCCGCTTTCGGCGACCGACCAAGGTCTATGAAGACATCGTGGCCGGCGGCGGGGTGCGTCTGCTGTCCGTCGCCAGCGACATCATCACGCTCGAGGGCGGCTTGCCCCTGATCCAAGGCGGGCGCGTCGTTGGTTCGATCGGCGTGTCTGGCATGGCGTCGGATCAAGACGCACTGGTTGCCAGTGCCGGTGCACGCGCGCTGGGCAGCTGAAGCTCAGCGTCGGCGGCGCGTGCGGACCACGGCCAGCGCCGCGAACGCCGCGAACGCCCAAAGAGCTCCCCGCGAGCCGGAGGCACCCTGCGCGACCGCACACCCGCCGCCCTCGGTGATCGGCGCCGCGCCGCTATCATGGGCGTTGTAGTCGGCGAGCATGTCGTCGATCGTGGCCGAGTTGTCTTCGACGACCTTGCCGGAGCCGCTGTCACTGGTGCGCACGATGGCTCGGTTCGGCGGCAGCGCGCCGAGCTGCGTGGGCCACGTGCCGACGCTTTGTGCCGTGCCGCGAATCACGCCTCCCTGCGGCAGCTCGATGCGCCACGGCGCTTCGGAATCGTACACGTTCTTGCCGCATTCGATGATGCGGTCGGCGGTGTGCAAATTGCTGAGCGCCGGTAGATCCAGGTTGAACGTGAACAACGGATCGAGCGTCATCTCGTCGGCCGAGAGCGTGGTGTACAGGCGCGTGATCTCCGGGTGCGCGTCGACCAGGTTCTGCACGCGCTGCACCGGTTCGATCACGCTCTTCTCCAGCTCCGCCAGGTAGCCTGCTGGAGAGAACTTCACGTCTGGGGCGTAGCAGCTCGGACAGAGCTTGAAGTCTTCGAAGGAGGGGCCCGGCGTGGGCAAAGTGACCGCCGTGCGAGTGGCGTCCCAAAAGCCGTCCCACTGCCCGTATTGATTGTAAGCGCGATTGAAGAAGTCAGCGAAGCTCTGAAACACGGTGCCCTTGAACGCGGTCCACGTGGCAGCGTCGGAGGGGGTCCAGATCTGTCCGTCGAGGGTGCTGCTCGCGGCCGCCAGCTCGGTCACGAAGCCTTGGCCCCCGGCGTCGTTGGCAGCTTCGACGACCAACGAATTGTAGTTGGCGTTGGCGTTGAACCAGTTGATGCGCGCTTCGTTCAGCTCCAAGGACAGGTAATTCTGGGGTACGGCGCGCGAAGCGCCGAGCACGTACGCGAGCACGCCCATGTCGTCATTGGCGGCCACGGCAGTCAGCTTCACCGGTATCGAGGGCTGCGTGCCTTGATACGTCAGCATGATGGGGCGGATCGAGCCCGAGTCGGCACCCTTGGTGAGCTTCAGGGCCAACAGGTGCAATCCTTGCTGGAGGTACGGACCGAGCAGCGCAGGGGCGCCGCTCGGCACGTCATAGCCATTGGCCGAGAGCCAGCTCACGGCTGCATCAGCCGGTTCTGCCGTGCTCTGGTCGACGGAGATCACCGTCCACTCGAAGGCACCGACGACACCCGAAGCATCGACGTTGACGCCACCTGGCCCCGCTCCCGGCACGCTGGGATCGATGTTGGGGCTGCCGGCATTGTCCGAAGACCCGACCCGAAGATTCCCCTGTTTGCAGGTGCCTTCGACCTTCGTGTTCAGGACATAGCTCGGGTTCGTCGCGCTCTGTAGGCGTTGGAACGCGAGGTTCGATGCGATGCCGATGTCTGCATCGCTGCGCGGCACCGACGAAATCGGCAAAAGCCAGGAGAAGCTGGTCGACGGACCCTGATACTTGATTTGGATCACGGCGGTGATCGAGCCATCACCATTGTCGGCGAAGATGATGCCTTCGGCGGCCTGATTGACGGGCTGGGCTTGGTTGCAGAAGAAGCCGCCGCATGCCGATGCGGAGCGCGGCAACGAGCTCATCGCCACGAAGATCGCCGCACCGAAACCGCTCGCTCGCAGAAATGATCGCATGCTTGCTCCTCGAACAGCAGAAGGCCCCGAGCCCACAATCGCCGTGGAGAGACTCACCTAGAACCCTGCGACTTGCAACGACGCAGCGCGGCGCACCGCGCTCGTGTCAGCACCGGCGGCGACGCCTGAGCACGGCGAAACCAAATGCGAACACCGACAAGTACGCCGCAAAGGGCGTGCTGCGCGATGCCACGCTGCAACCCCCGCCTGCCGTTTGGCGCACGGGCGGGTCCAAGGTCGCATTGTTTTGCGCGCCGCTGCCAGCGGAACCACCAGGATTACCGCTGGATCCACTGCTGCCGCTGCCACCCGAAGGCACCCCGAGTGGCGTGGGTACCATCGCGTTATAGGCGGCCAGCTGTTCCTGAATGGCCTTGGACTGGTCTTCGAGGACCTTACCGGTACCACTTGCTCCGAGCTGCGTGATCGATTGGTTGGGCGGCAATGCGCCGAGCTGACTTGGCCAGGTGCCCACGTTTTGAGCAATGCCGCGCACCACGCCGCCCTGCGGCAGCTCGATGCGCCACGGCGCCTGGCTCTGATAGAGCCCAGGGTTGCACTCGATGATGCGTTCGGCGGTGTGCACGTTGTTCACTTCTTTCAATGTTCCGTTGAACGTGAACAACGGATCGAGCGTCATCTCGTCGGCCGACATCGTCGTGTACATGCGCGTGATCTCGGGGTGCGCATCGATCAGATTCTGAATCGATTTGACGGGCTCGATCACGCCCTTGTCGAGCTCGGCGACGAACGCCGCGGGCGAACCTTGAAGCTTGTCCCGATAGCAATTCGGGCACAGTTTGAGGTCGTCGATCGATGGCCCACCCGTCGGCAGCGTGACCGTGGCTTGCACGGCATCCCAAAAACCATCCCAAGCCCCGTACGTGAAGTACGCGCTCATGAACAGGTCGCCAAAGGCCTGGTAGACGGTAGTCTTCAGGCTCTTCCATTGGGAGTCGTCTTGCGAGGTCCAGACACGCCCAGCGAGCGTGCTGCTCGCACCTGAAAACTCCGTGACGAAACCCTGCCCGCCCGCGTCGTCGGCCGCCTCGGTGACCACCGAGTTGTAGTTGCTGTTGGCGTTGAACCAGTTGATGCGCGCTTCGTTCAGCTCGAGCGAGAGGTAGTTCTGAGGCACGGCCCGGGATTTTCCGAGCACCCAGGTGAGCACGCCCATGTCTTCGTTGGCGGCGACGGCGGTGAGCTTGATCGGAATCGACGGCTGCGTGCCCTTGTAAGTGAGCACGATCGGACGAATCGAGCCGGTATCGGCGCCTTTGGTGAGCCGCAATGCCAGCAGATACAAGCCGTCCCGCAAATACGGACCGAGCATCTGGGGCGCGCTGCTCGGCACGTCGTAGCCGTTCTCGGTCAGCCAGTTGACCGCGGCCGTAGCTGGGTCGGCCAGACTGGCATCGAGAGAGATCACTTTCCATTCGAACGCGCCCACGACGCCCGAAGCTTCGACGGTCACGCCATCGCCACCGATGACCAAAGGCGGACCGCTCGACGCGCCAGCTGCTCCTACCGACCCCGAAGGATACCCTCCTGCAGACGGCTCCGAACGACAGGTGCCCTCGATGCGCGTGGTCAGCGTGTAACTCGGATTGGTCGCTGCTTGCAGGCGCTGAAACGCCAAGTTCGAAGCAACCCCGATGTCCTCACCCTCTTTGGGCACCGACGAGATGGGCAAGAGCCACGAGAAGCTCTTGGAAGGGCCTTGATATTGGATCTGAATCACCGCGGTGACGGTGCCATCGCCATTGTCGGCGAAGACGATGCCCTCGGCCGCTTGATTCACCGGCTGCGCCTGGTTGCAGAAGAAGCCGCCGCAGGCCGAGGCCGCACGCGGCGCGAGCGAGCTCGCCGCCCACACCGCGACTCCGAAAATGCTCGACCGAATGAAGGTGCGCATGCTGACTCCTGGCTGCTGGATCGGGGCGCTGCGATCAGACCCCCGGCGGATTTGGCACGCTTCGGCACAGTATTCGCTGCGCTTTTGCGGGCTTTTTTTGAAGCAATCACCCACTAAGCAAGCTCAGTGCCAGTACGAAAAGGCGTGGTATGAATCGTGCTGATTGGGGCTCGTGTCGCACTTCTTTCGTTGCCTGGGCGTGCTGGGGCTGCTGGGGCTGCCTGCCTGCGGCCCGAGCAGTGCTGCGCCCGAGGCGATGGGCGGTAGCAGTGGCATGGCCGGCGCGAGCGGCTCCGTAGGCATCGGGCAAGTCGAGCTCGGTGTACCCGGCGGCCCGGATTCGCTCGACTTCACGGCGATGGCCGACGGCGCCGAGCTTCGTCTGGAGACATTCGGTCAGGGTGGCACGCACGTGCTGCTCGGCGTGCGGACCATCGGCTTCGGCAACCGGGCGTTCGTTTCGCTCCGCGTCCGCAACTTGCTGGACGACAGCGAGATCGTCGCGCCCGCGCCCGCGCGCCCCCAGCTCTTGTTTTGCGACGGGGACATTTGCGATCTGGTCCCCATCACGATGATGATGGGCGGCATCGCAGATGCGGCCGAACGCGATGGCCTCGCCATCGAGGTCACGGCCGAGGTACACAACCAGGCGGGAGTCACGGGCTCGGATTCACGGCACGCGGTGCTGAGCACCGCCGATCTTTAGACTGATGGCGGTGAGCCAATATCCAGGGGTGTGAGCATGCATCGATCGATTACGCTAGCTTTGGTTTCTTGCGCGCTGTTCGCGGCCTGCGCCGACAATGATCAACTACCGAGCGAGCAAGGGCCGCTCAGCTGGAGTTGGGCGGTCAAGAGCGACGCGGCCGCGTTGATGAGCGTGCACGGCACCTCGGAGAACGACGTCTGGATCGTGGGCGCCGATGACGGCAAATCGCCCGTTGTTCTTCACTATGACGGAAGCGCGTGGGAGCGCCGAGACCCCGGGGTGCGGGGCGACCTGTGGTGGGTCAACGCCACGCCACAAGGGCCGGTGTACTTCGCAGGCGCGAGCGCGTTGCTCATGCGCTACCAAGACGGCAAGTTCGAGCGGCTGATCACGCCGGGGCTCGGCAAAGACATCGTTTACGGCGTTTGGGCTGCGGGGGCGAACGATCTGTACGCCGTGGGCACCTCTGCCGGTAGAAACGGCTTCGTCTGGCACTACGACGGCACGAATTTCGAAAGCGTGTCGCTCCCGGACACGCTGCCCGTCGACGAGAATCACGACCAACCTGGCTTGTTCAAGATCTGGGGCAGCTCGCCCGATTCGGTATGGGTCGCGGGTGCTAGTGGCACGCTGCTACACGGCAACGCGCGCGATGGCTTCGAGCTCGTGCGCAAAGGCCAGAGTGAGATCTTATTTACCGTGAATGCTCGCGGCACGCACGTGGCCGCGGTCGGCGGCACCTCGAGCGGCCTCGTGCTCGACGGCCATGGCACGACGCTCACGGATCGCACGCCGGACTCGACCCCGTTGCTGCAGGGGGTCTGGATCGACGATCGCGATCAAGTCTGGGCGGTGGGTGTCGCGGGGACGGTGCTGCGCAGCGGCGCAGACGGGTTCCAGGTACAAGAGACCGGGCTCGACTTCGCAGCCAACGACTCGTTGCACTCCGTCTGGGTCGACCCCAAAGGCGGCGTCTGGGCAGTGGGCGGCGACGTGCTCACACCTAACCTGGCTCATGGGCTGGCCCTGCACGGCGGCGACGCGGTGCCAGAGCTCGATCTCGCGGCGCCCCCCGTGCCGGCCGCCGTGTGCCCCGATGCGCAAATCGATCCCGCGCCCAGCGCGTCCATCGCGCGGCGCTGGGACGAGCAGGTACTGGCCGCCATTCGCCGCGATTTGCCGCGCCCCGGCGTGCACGCGCGCAATCTGTTCCACACCTCGGTGGCCATGTGGGACGCGTACGCGGCGTACGACGGCGTCGTGAGCGGCTACCTCGTCAAAGAGCACCTGACCGCGGGTGACGTCGCTGCCGCGCGCCAAGAAGCGATCTCGTACGCAGCGTACCGCGTGCTGAGCCATCGCTATTCGAGCGCCGTGGGCGGCCCGATCTCGCAAGCCTGCTTCGACGCATTCATGGCCAAGCTCGGCTTCGATCCCGGCAATATGTCGAGCAAAGGGTCGACCCCGAGCGCGCTCGGCAACCGCATCGGCCAAACCGTGATCGACGCCTATGCCGACGACGGCGCGAACGAGGCCAACAACTACGCCGACCCGGAAGACTTCGAGCCCGACGCGCCGACCTTGATCGTCGATCACCCCGGTTCACACGCCAAGGACCCCACGCTCTGGCAACGCCTGGTCTTGGCCAAGGCCGAGACCCAGAACGGCATCCCCGCCAACGCGGGTGCGCAAGTGTACATCGGTGGTCACTGGGGCAATGTCACGCCCTTCTCGCTCGTGCGCCCCAAGGCGGGCGCGCCCTACTTGGACTTGGGTCGGCTGCCGAGCAGCCTCGACGACGACCTGGTGGCAGCCGCCGTCGACGTGCTCCGTCGCACTTCGCAGCTCGACGTGGACGACGACACACCGATCGACGTCTCGCCCGGCGCGCTCGGCAACAACACCCTGGGCACGAACGACGGCCATGGCCGGCCGAAGAACCCCATCACGGGCAAGCCGTATGCCGGACACCCCGTGAAGCGCAGCGATTTTGGCCGTGTTTTGGCGGAATTCTGGGCGGACGGCCCCAATTCAGAGACGCCTCCCGGGCACTGGAACGTGATTGCCAATCACGTCGCGGACGACCCCGCATTCGAACGGCGCTTGTTCGGAATGGGCGCAGAGCTCGATCCGCTGGCTTGGGACGTGCACACCTACTTGGCGCTCAACGGGGCCTTGCACGACGCGGCGATCGCAGCTTGGGAGCTGAAGCGCAAATACGTCTCGGCGCGGCCCATTACTCTGATCCGATACATGGCCGAGCACGGTCAGCGAACCGATCCGTCGCTGCCTGCCTACAACGCTGAAGGACTGCCGCTGATCGACGGCTTGGTCGAGCTCATCACGGCGGAGAGCTCGGCGCCGGGGGAACGCCACGCGCATTTGGCGCGCTACGTCGGCGAGATCGCCGTGCGCTCCTGGCGCGGTGAGCCCGGTAACCACGTCACCGACGTGGCTGGCGTGGGTTGGATCCGCGGTGTCGACTGGATCCCCTACCAGCGCCGCACGTTCGTGACCCCGGCCTTCCCGGGCTACGTCTCGGGTCACAGCACCTTCAGTCGCGCAGCGGCGACGGTGCTCGCACAAGTGACGGGCACTGAGTTCTTTCCGGGCGGCTTCGGCAGCTACTCGTTCGATCCGGGCTATCTGTTCTTCGAAAAGGGGCCGTCCGAATCGATCAGCTTGGAGTGGGCAACGTATTTCGATGCCTCGGACCAAGCCGGTCAGTCACGACTCTGGGGCGGTATCCACATCTCGTTCGACGACTTCGATGGGCGGCGGATGGGCTCGCAAATCGGCGCGCTAGCGGTGGAGCGCGCGCACAGCTATTTCGCACCGGCCACACCATGAGCGGCTAAGGGCCCTCGAATGGGCCCCAACCAGACCGCCGTCTCGATGCGCTCGGGCGCGAACGCGTAGCGCCCGACCAGCGCGAACCCTGCCGGAAACTCGGTCGTCAACGGCCGAGTCAACGCGAGCGTAATGCTTCCGGTGCTCGCGCCGTCGGGCAGTACGTCGACGACGTGCGCCGCGTCGAACTCGAAGAACCGATCGACGAGCGGGTTCAGGCACTTGTACAGGCTCTCCTTCGCGGAGAAACCGAGCGACAGGTGCTCTGCGGCGCTCGACGTGGGCAACGCAGCGGCCAAGCGCGCGCGCTCTTCGTCGTTCAGGATGCGCGAGGCGATTTCCTCACGTTGCTCGTCCGGGATCAGTCGTTCGACATCGATACCCACGCCAGTAACCGCGGACACCGGTGCCACGAGCGCAACTGCCAGTCCCGCGCCGTGGCTGATCGAGCCAACGAAGCCCGGTGGCCAGAGCGGAGCCCCCGAGGCCGCGCGCCCGATCGCCTCGAAGCAGCCCGCGCGTGCCAACGCCAACGCTGCGGCGTGGCGACCAGCGGCGAACTCCGCCCGACGCTTCGGCACAGCACGCGGCAGCGCCGCTTCCGCGGCCAGCGATTGCTCGGGGAGCGCGCGTAGCGTGGCCTCGGGCGACAGCAACTCGAGCGCCACGACGTGCCACGACGCCGCGAGCTCGGATGCCACCCCTTGCCAAGGCAGCGCAAGGCTCGCCTCGCGCAGCAGCGCGCGGCGGCTCGAGCCAGACAAAACGGCGTCCATGCCCGATCTTTACACCGCGATCGCTCGGGCGAACACGGGCTATGCTGATGGGATCCGGATGAGTGAGCGCGCGAGCCTTCGAGTCCCTGCGCCAGGCACGGGTGCCGTCGCGCGCCTCGCGTTCGGCCTCGGAGCAACGCCCGCGGCAGTTGCAATCGCTAGCCTGACCTTTCCGTCTTTGCGCGTTGGCGAGCACACGGGCGCTGCGCTCGCGTTCGCGGGCGCGACGCTGTTCCCGATCCTGGGCCTCGCCCTCGCGGCAACCGCCGAGCTGCCCAGCGCGCGAGCGATGGCCTGCGCGGCGGGTGCGGGCTTGGCGCTACTGGTCTCGGCTTGGGCCCCGCCATCGCCCTGTGTAACGATGCTGATCGTCGATACGGCGCTGGTGTGCATGGGCTGGGCGCTGGGCTCGTCGCTCGGACGCCGCGTGCAAGACGCAGGGCACCTACTCCCGGCGTGCGTGGTGGCCGCCAGCGCCGACCTCACGTCGCTGCTATCGCCCGAAGGACCGAGCCACGCGATCGCCGATAGCGAGCGCGCGCTGTCGGTGCTGGCCACGTGGTTTCCCTTACCGGGCGGTGCCGCGCTCGCGCCAGCGCTGGGCCTCGGTGATTTACTATTCATGGGCTTGGTCTTCGGGGTGGCGCGTGCCCATCGGCTGCCTTATTTGCGCTGCGTCGTGGCTTGCTTGATCGGCACTGCGCTCGCAGGCTTGGCCGCGGCTCGCTTCGGGATCGCGATCCCCGCGCTGGTCCCGATCGCTGCGGCGGTCGTGCTCGGCATTCCACGCGCTCGCCAGGTGAAGCGCGCCGATCGCAGCGCTGCACGGCTATCGATGCTGATCGCTGGAGCGATCGCGCTGGCCGTGTTCGTGCGCGGGTACGTGCTGAAGCGCTGAGCATGACGCGCCGCGCTCAGCGAGCAGCGCGATGCAGGGCCTTCGAGGTCGTCTCTGCGTTCTTCACGGCTTCACCCAGCGCGACCATGCGCGAGCCGGAGCGCTCGCTCACGTAGTACGACTGCTGCTCGGTCACGAGGTACCAGCGTTCGAGCCGGCCCGCACTGAGCAAATCCCCGATGTCGCGCAAGTTGGCGGCGCTCACGCTGGCGACGGCGCACAACGTCTCTGCGTCGAAATTGCCGGCAGAATCGAGCGCCTCGCCCGCTTCCGAGCTCACCGCCACGCCCTGGACCTTCAGCTCTTTCAGGATCGGTTCCAGGACCATCACTCGTCGACCTCGATCTTGCGGCCACGGTACATCACGAACTTCTTTGGCTTGGCTCCGGGCGCGGCGGCGTCTGGCTGCGAGCTGGCTTCGGCAGCGGGCGCGACGGGCGGACGCGGCGCCAGAGGCGCACCCGACACCGCCGATCGCTGTGCAGCAGAGGGAGCGACCGGGGGCACGAGCGGTTGCGGAGCGAGCGGCGGCACGATGCGCTGCGTGGCAGGCAGCGCGGAGGTCATGGCCGGGCCTCTCGAGACCATGGGTGGTACTGGGACGGCTGACTCGGCCTGAGGCACGAGGTGCAGCGCTTCGTTGACGAAGGCCTCGCGCTCGCTGTCGTCCTCGAGCAGGGTGGCCATCCGCTTCACGAACTCTGCGTAGCCGGCGATGGTCGGTTTGCCGCTCTTGAGGCGTTGTTGAATCGCGAGCCGACCGACCGCGCCCAGCGGTTTGGCGAATAGATTCGTGAGCCGTGTGATCACCGCGTCCGGCACGGGATCCGTGGCTGAAGGGCGCGTCACGATGCCGGTGGCCGATACTTCGCTGAACTCGTTTTCTGGCAGGGACGAGATCGTGGAGCGGAACGCCACCGCGGCCCCGCCCGCGCCCTTGGCGATGTTGTGCAACTTGGCGGCAGCCGCGTTCAAGCTGACGGAGAGCACGGTCGGGTGCACCTGCTCGGTGCCGATGACCACGAGCGCGTGGCTCTCGACCCACCGCATGAGCACGGTCGCGTTCTCGAAGTACAGCGCCAGGGCCTGACCCGACGAGCTTTCGATGCTCTCGAACGTATTCAGCGAGTCCTTCACGCGGCGCGAGACATCCGAGAACGTGCTCGCGGGCAGGCCCATCAAGCTGTGATGAGCCACGGGCTCGCTCTCCGGACCGACCAGCGCAATGCCCAGCACGTTCGCGACCTCGGCCACCTGAGCCAAGGCCAGCGGCACGCCGGTCGACTTGGTGTGGTTCGAAACGTCGGGCGTGTGCGTGCTGCCCGAGCGAGTCATGCCCGGCTCGACGTGCACGACGGTATCGCTGCCTTGAATGGGCCGAGCCACGGCGACCGTCCGGGAAGTGGCAGCAGCCGGCGACGAGCCCGACGAGTAGTCGGTTGCGGAAGAAGCGTGCTGACCGATGGCCATGTGGAAGGCCTGCGCGAGGTCCTTCGCGGAAGCGAAGCGACGCGCAGGGTTCTTGTCCAGCGCACGCTGGAACCAGTCATCGACGGCGCGCGGCAGGCCGGGGGCGAGGCGGGTGGCAGGAACTGGATCTTTACTGACGATGCCAATCAGTAGCTCGGCCAGCGAATCGCCACCGAAGGGGACGACGCCGGTCAGGCAGTGGTAGGCGACGACGGCCAGAGAGAACAGATCGGACCGAAAATCCACGTCGAGCGAGCCATGCGCCTGCTCCGGGCTCATGTAGGCCGGGCTGCCCACGAGCTGGCCTGCCACCGTGCTCGTGAAATCGCCAGGCGACTTCTTGGCAGACTTGGCCACGCCGAAGTCCAAAATCTTGAGCACGAAGCCTTCGTCTTCGGTCGCGCCGCACAGAAACAGGTTTTCTGGCTTCACGTCGCGGTGCGCGATGCCGAGCGCGTGCGCGCGACTGAGGCCGCGACAGGCGTGGCTGACGACGCGCGCTGTTGTCTCGGGCGTGAGTCGGCCATTGCGTTCCAGCAGCTTGTTCAGATCTTCGCCCTGGAGGTACTCCATGGCGATGTACAGACGACCCGAGGCCTCGGCACCGAAGTCGAGCACGTTCACGACGTGCGGGCTGTTGATGCGCGCAGCCGCTTGCGCTTCGAGCGCAAAGCGACTGCGATGATCTTTCTGATCGCGGAACGCGGCGTCGATGAACTTCACCGCAACGTCGACGTCGAGCGTCAAATGGCGCGCCAGCCACACGGAGCCCATCGAGCCACGACCGAGCAAGCGATCGAGCCGAAAGCGCCCCGAGATGGTGGCACCTGGATAGATACTTGCTTTAGACTCGGGCGAACCGGGCATGACGCTTCCCCAGCGGCAGTAGAAGAAATTGACGCCGCCAGCTAACTCGAAAGCATCGCTCCTCCCCAGCGTGCCTGTCAAAGGCTGATTTGGCATTTCCGTCACGCCCCCGCCGCGCACGCCCGCCGCAGCGCGCTCACGTTCTGCGGGCGTTCTGCCGGCGTTCTGCCAGCGTTCTGCGGGCGTCGGACGCGTCGAACGGCAGCGCGATCGCCGGGGCTATTTTCAGCAGTTCTTAGTGCGAAGTCTTCGCACGGGGCCGCGGTGAAATGCGTCCGAAACAGACCACGACATCATTTCCGATTGCGTGTGATGCGAAGTTTCATCGCTAAAGAAATACCTACTTCGTCCGTGCGGAATCCGCCGCGGCGCGATCGTTCTTGGGCGCGTGTTCAGCCCACAGCAGGAGTGATCTGTGTAGGCGGCTGTGGGCCGCGAGAACGCTCGATGACGCGCGGTACTCGCTCGTGCTCGCGCAGCCGTCATCGGCATACGCGAGCACGAAACGGACGCTTCGAGCGCGGCTCAGGGATTCGACGTGAACGACACCGAGCGGCTCTGATGCGTGCGCAGGTAGCTCTCCGGGTCGAACTGAGCGTCGGCGGTGCCGAGGCGCGAGCGGTCGACATCGAGCGTGATGTCGCAAGTCTCGGGCATGTCACCACCGGTCGAGCTGAGCGTAGTCTTCTTGACCAGGTAGCTGCCGGTGTCCGACACGGTCTTGCTGTAATCGAAGATGCACGTGCCGTTGAAGTCGAGGCTCATGCCGTCGCCGGTATCGAAGGGTGCCCAGCTCACGGTCAAGTCGTCGTCTTTCCGCGACAGCTTGGTCGTCGGCTCGTCGAGCGTAAACGGTGCGGGCAGCGTGCCTGTGTTCGTGGCCGAGCCCTCGCTGCGCACGAGGTCGACCTTGAACTCGGAGTCGGCGCCCACGCCTTGGAACGTGACGTCGTAGATGCCGCTGTCGGTGGCAGTCAGCGTCTTGGTCTCATCGGCCACGGTGGCCGTCAACTTGTCGCCGTTCTCCAAGACGACGTACGTATTGCTGCTCGAGCCGCCCACTTTCAGCTCGACGTGCACGCGCGCCGTGGTGTCGGTGGTGCCGGTCACGTCAATCAATGCGGCGATGCCGCCGGTCCGGATGTTGGCAGACGATGTGGTCTCTTTGCTGCAGCCCATGGCCGCGAGCCCGATCAAGCCAAGCAGTACCAAAGAATTCCGCTGGAACATGTATAACCCTCGTTAAAAAAAGCGAGCCAAAACCTTAGACGGAGCACACGGGCCTGACAATCAACGAGCCCCTTTCCTGAGTGCTTCCCCGCAATTGGCGCAGCGCTCGCCGCCGCCGTGGACGGACCTCAGTGGCGCAGGATCGCTCGAAATGAGGGCGGCCCCAGTCCGCTCAGTCGCCGCTGCTCGACTGGCAGCGCTCGCTGCGTGACAGCGCTCCACGACTCGCAGCGCGCACTCGGTGCAGCTGCTCACTCGCACTCGCTCGAGAGTGATTCGCCGCGTTCGAGCGGTCGCGCTCACGACGCTCTTCGAATCGAACGTTGCCTTCAATCGGTCGCGACACGAGATCAGTTTTCGTATCCGTTTCGTACGTGTTGCATCGAGCACGCTCACGCGACGAATCGGCGAGCATACGAACGCCGAGGCACAACGCGCCGATGCATCCGTCCGTGCAGGACGCCGCACGCAAACCCCGAGCTCGCGCTTCGTTACGGTTCGTGTCTGTCGCCGTCAGCGCGTTCGCTGACCTTGCGTGGCTGCATCGTGAATGTCAAAAGGCCATGACAGAACCGTTACGCTCCTATGCGCTCCGCGCGCGTGTCGAAGAGATCAGCGTCGGAGCAGTCCCCCATCGCTCGTGTGGTCTCCCATTCAGAGCAGCCACCAATTACTCAGGAAATTCTCGATCATGGTCAAGCAATCTCGAACGGTCGGTCGTGCAACTGGCCTGGTGGCCCTGGGCCTGGTTGCGGTCCTCACCGCGCCCCGCAGCGCTAGCGCCGCCCCGCTGTTCAGCGACACCACCTTCATCTCTCTCGGCTCGCCACAGACGGCCTGCGCCGACAGCGGCGATTTGGGCTGCAACACCAACTGGTTCGAGCTCGCGGACATCGACAAAGACGGTGATTTCGACATCGTCATGGCCAACGGGGGAGGCTTGTTCAGTGCGGGGAACCCGGAAGAGTCCGTGGTGTATGTGAACGACGGTCACGGCGCGTTCTTCAACGCCACCACGCAGAGTTTCGCCAGCGCTCATACTCAAGGTCGCCAGGTCGCGATCGGTGACATCGACGGCGACGGCGACATGGACATCTTCCAGCCCGGCGCCTACGGCACCGATCTCGACAAGCTCTGGGTCCAGACGTCTTCGGCGGTGTTCACGGATGAAGCCGCCACCAACCTGCCCGTGGGGCAGATGTCGAACGCCGCGTCGGCGCACTTCGGCGACCTCGACGGCGATGGTGATTTGGATCTCGTCGTGGCCGACTGGGGCAACGGCGCGGTCGACGCCGTGTCGCGCCTGCTCCTCTACGTCAACGACGGCACCGGCAAGTTCACGCTGCTCGAAACGCAGAAGGATGCGGCGAGCGCGACCGCGACCGATCACTTCCCTGCCACGATTCCTGCGACGGCCACCGCGCCGTACTACGGCGCGCGCCCCACGGATCTCGACTTCGTCGATGTCGATGGCGATTTCGACCTCGATATCTTGATCAACCATCGCGAAGGCTACAGCCGTATCTTCCTGAACGACGGCCACGCCAATTTCACCGACGGCACGGGCTTCACCGGCACCACGCCCGCGGATATTACGGCCAAATACGCGCCAAAACAGGGCCCGTACGCGTACAACCAAGAAGCCTGCGATCTCGACGAGGACGGTGATCTGGATCTGGTGTTGGACAATGCCGGCAAGAAGTCGGACAGCGCCCCGAACGGCGGCGGCAGCAACGTGACGCAGGTACTGCTGAACGACGGCCACGGCGTGTTCACGGACGACACGGCGAACCGCATCGTCGGCGAGCCCGCGTCGCTCGACGGCGCGGCCAAGTGCGCCGACGTGAACGGCGACGGCCACTACGACATCGTCGTCGGTAGCCGCGTCAGCACCTCGGAGAAGGTGCTGCTCAACAACGGCTCGGGCATCTTCAACTATGCCGCCGATGCGATGCCCGCCTTTACAGACACGACGATCGCGATCGACGTGGGCGATCTGGACGGCGACGGCAAAATAGATCTCGTGACCGGCCAAGGCGAAGGCACGATCACCGCCGGCAACACGGCCACGTTACGCAACAACCGCGTGTACCTCAACATCGGCGCAGCCGACAGCACGCCGCCGGTGTTCCGCGCCATCGAGAAGCCGGTACCAGCCGTCAGCACGCCGATCGTGTTCCGCGTTGCGGTACGCGACAGCGCGACCAACGAAGCTGGGCAAATGGCAACCGTGACCGCGCCGTACACGATCAAGGGCGTCACCAAGCAAGCCAAGGTGAGCTTCATCGGCGGCGACTTGTTCCGCGTGGTGATTCCGGCTCAAGCGGACGGCACGGTGGTGTCGGTGGCACCGACCGCCGTGGACCGCGCCAACAAGACCACGGTCGCCTCCGCGATGGTGCTCGACGTGGGCACCCCGCCAGTCGTCGGCGGCGAAGCCGGCGCTGGCGGCGACGACGGCGAGGCAGCGGGCAGCACGAGCGCGCCCGAAGGCGGCGCAGCGGGCGCGGTCGAGTCGACGGGCGGTACCGGCGGCGGCGG
>OUNO010000557.1_pt2 | contig 21812 bp, 20 predicted proteins | sample 1779811 | NCBI WGS metagenome assembly OUNO01 (sample SAMEA3914804, study PRJEB12502) | metagenome | biome: forest; material: soil | place: Canada | collected 2010-06-25 | depth 0.3 m | reverse complement strand
CGCGAGCGCGCCGACGGCACCTTGACCTGCCTCGATCACCCGGAAGATTTGCCGCTACCGTGACCCCTCCCGCCGCCACCGCGCTACAGCGGACGCCGTCTGCGCGTGTGCCATTTTTCGATTTGTCGGCTCAAACCGCGGCTTTGATGGCAGAGCTGCGGCCCGCCATGGATCGCGTGCTCTCCTCGCAGCGCTTCATCTTGGGTGAAGAGGTGGCCGCCTTCGAACGCGAGATCGCGAGCTACTTGGGCGTGCGCCACGCCATCGGCGTGTCTTCGGGAACCGACGCGCTCACCGTGGCGCTCTCCGCGCTCGGCATCGGCCCCGGTGACGAGGTGATCACCACGCCTTACACGTTCTTCGCGACCACGGGCGCCATCCTGCGCGTCGGTGCGACGCCCGTCTTCGCGGACATCGAGCGCAATGGCTTCAACCTCGATCCCAGCGCGGTATCCGCCGCCATCTCGCCACGCACGCGCGCCATCCTGCCAGTACATCTATTCGGACAGCCCGCAGACCTGACGGCGCTGAGCGCGCTCGCGACGCGTCACTCGCTCGCGCTGGTGGAAGACGCGGCACAAGCGATTGGCGCTACGTTCGGCGCGCAGCGAGTCGGCTCGCTGGGCACGTTCGGCTGCTTCAGCTTCTTTCCCAGCAAGAACCTGGGCGGCTTCGGTGATGGCGGGCTAGTGACGACCAACGACGACCGCTTGGCGGAGCTGGCGCGCTCGCTGCGGGGGCACGGCTTCACGGTGAAGCATCATAGCGCGCGGCTGGGCGGCAATTTCCGACTCGACGCGCTGCAGGCCGCGGTCTTGCGCGTGAAGCTGCCGTACTTGGACGGCTTCAACGCATGCCGCCGTGAGCACGCGCGGCGCTACGCGGAACATGCTTCGAGCACGCTCCGCACTCCGCGCGAGCTCGCTGGGCGACGCCACGTGTACAACCAGTTCGTCGTCCGTACGCCGGAGCGCGCGGCGCTCGAAGCGCACCTGCTCGCGCGTGGCATTCACAGCGAGCACTACTACCCCTATCCGATCCACCTGCAGAGCGCGTGCGCGCACCTGGGCCACCACCTCGGTAGTTATCCCGAAGCCGAGGCAGCGGCTCGCGAATCGCTCGCGCTGCCGATTTTTCCAGAGCTCGAGGGCTGGATGCTGAGCGCAGTCAGCGAGGCGCTCGCCGAATTCGCGACGAGCGCCTGAGCCCTCAGGCGAAGCCAGCCTTGCGTGAGGTCGCGGTCGGCCCCTCGATGGCGCCCGCGTACACGTCGCTGAGCGCGAGCAAATACAGCTCACCACGGTTGGTGCGGGCGTGCAGCAGCTTGCCGTCGATGCGCATTGCCTCGACACGGCTGACAGTCAGACCAGCCCCGCCATACGCGACGTACAGCGTAAAGAGCCGGCCGTCGGTCGCGCCCACCCAGCCCTTGTCGTCCTTCTTCGCTTCGGCGGCGCTGAGCAGCGCGGTCAGGTGCTCTTCGGTCATGTCGCTAAAGTTTTTCTTTTCTGGCCCGAAGTCAAGGCGGGCACGCTTTTATCATTGAGGTCCGCGTAACTCGCTCTATCGTCAGTGCGTGTCTGCCGACCAAAGCACCGAACCCGGTCCCAGCCGAGGCCCGAAGAAGGGCGCGCCCAACGCCGAAAAGTCGGGCGAACCGCACATCCAGGTCAGCGCGCTGACCAAAAGCTTCGGTGACACCAAGGTGCTCACCGACGTGAACATGAAGATCGGCAAGGGGCACATCGCCGTGATCATCGGCGGCTCCGGCGCCGGCAAAACGACACTCCTTCGCATTCTGATCGGCTTGGAGCGAGCCACCTCCGGCGAAGTGCTGATCAGCGGCCAAGACATCACCCAGATGAACGATCGCCAGCTGAACGAGATGCGGCGAAAGTTCGGGATGGTCTTTCAGTATTCCGCGCTGCTCGACTCGATGAACGTGATGGACAACGTCGCGTTCCCCATGCGCGAGCACACCAAGCTCAAGGACAAAGAAATCCAAGCCGAGGTCACGAAGAAGCTCAACTCCCTCGGGCTCAAGGACATCGAGAGCCGCTTCCCGAGTCAGCTCTCCGGCGGCATGCGCAAGCGCGTGGCGCTGGCGCGCGCGCTGATGCTCGAGCCCGAAATCATCGTCTACGACGAACCGACGAGCGGGCTCGACCCGGTCACGAGCCGCATGGTCGACGACCTGATCGTCGAGACGCGCAAGAACTTCGGCGTGACCAGCGTGATCATCTCGCACGACATGGTGGGTGCGCTGCAAATCGCCGACGAGATTTACCTCCTATCCAAAGGCGCGATCGTCGCAGCCGGTTCGCCCCAGGAGCTGATCGCGGGCGACAACGAGCTGTTTCACCAGTTCCTCAAATCGAGCGGCGCGCCGGAACAGGTGCCGCCGCACGAGAAACCGAAGCAGGCGGACGCGGTGGAGTCACTACCGACTTGAGGGCGTGGGCACTCGAGTGATTAGCCGTCTGAGCGGATCTTCGAACCACTGGAACAGCCCGACGCATGTCAACTCGAGGCAGACCAGGTAAGCGAGCAAGAGCGCTGGCGACGGTGAGTCCAGCCCCGCTCGCCGAGCAATGGCGAGGAACACGGTCTTGAGGGGTTGGTGCAAGATGTACACGGCGTAGCTGGCGCGCCCTAAAAGCACGGGTATCGGGCCATTGAGCCATCCGAAGGTGGGCAGAGCACCCGAGCCGAGCGCGAAGATCACGAGCGCAAAAAGTGGCGCCAGGAGACTCACCTCGAGCGCAGCTGGCACGAGCCCTGGCCGCACCGATACCAAGAGGATCAGCGCCAAGGCTGCCGCTGCAGACCAGCGGACAACGGTTTGGCGACCTGCCCAGCGACCGGTCAGCAGAAGGCGCCCGGACAAGAGACCGAGACAGAATTCGGGCACACGGAAAGGCGGAAAACTGCGCCAGAACGTCACGAAACCCGGCGCGGTCGCGTCGACCAAATGGGACCGCGTGAGAGCGCCGTACGCAATGATTTGAAGTGCCCATGTCGCGAGGACGATGACGAACAGAACGAGAAAGGACCAGCGCCGCGCCAAGCCCTGTAGCGCGGGAAAGACTGCATAGAAAAAGGCCTCGGTCGAAAGCGTCCAGCCTGGCGTATTCCAGGTGTTCGTTACGCGCGGATGCCACGACTGGAGCAGCGTGAGGTAGGCGAGTCCCGCGAGGCCTATTTTTGCGAGAGCGCCGCCGAGCGAAGTCGTCGAACCGATGAAGAGCGAGACAACACGTGGCGCATCGATCGCGAACCCCAAAGCGTACAGCGGATAGATGCGAGCGAAGCGAGCCCGCCAAAACTTGCGCGGCGCGCCCTTCATCGCGCCATCCTCCGTATATGTGTAAGCGAGGATGAAACCGGAGAGCACGAAGAAGAAGCTGACCGCGGCACCGCCCCGCGTGAGGAGCGCGACCACCACGCCGGGCAGCTCCGTAGCCGGCTTGCCTCCCAGCTCGAAGAGCGTGTGAAACAGCACGACTTCGAGGGCCGCGACCGAACGAAGACTGGTGAGGCACAGAATCTCCGGCCGACGCGCAACACCGCTGGCCAGGCGGCCCGCATCTCCAGCAACGGAATCGAGCGCTCCCTGCATGCGCAGAACCTAGGCGCACGGTGCCGTCCAAGCAACGCCTTCGTGGCGCCTCTTTGTAAAGCGAATGGGCGACTGCCCGCTGTGTCGATTGAACCCGGGCCGAGTCCCGCGTTAGGGTCAGCTCATGTCGTCGAATGCTCAGCGTTCGTTCTTGGTCACTGGTGCCGCGGGGTTCATTGGTAGCCACACGGCGATTCGGTTGCTCGAACGCGGAGACCACGTTGTTGGCCTGGACAGCTTCAACGACTATTACGACCCAGCCCGAAAGCGGGCGAACCTCGCCGACGTGCAGCGAGTTGCCGACCGCAGCGGGAATCTGACATTCATCGAGGGCGACGTGCGCGATCGCGCGCTTCTGGACGCGCTGTTCGAGAAGCACTCGCTCAGCGGCGTTGCGCACTTGGCCGCAATGGCCGGGGTGCGGGCGTCGGTCGAAAATCCCTGGCTCTACTACGAGTGCAACCTGACCGGCACGCTCAACCTGCTGGACGCGACGCAGCAGCGCCATAGTCCCAATTTTGTGCTGGCTTTGACGTCAACGGCTTTCGGCAATACCCGAGCTCATCCCGTTCGTCGAGCGCGATAGTGCGGTCGCCCCCTCGCCCCTACCCCGCCAGCAAGCGCTCGCAGAGCTGCCTCGGCCGCTACTCGCCGAGCGGCGAGTGGCTGAGGGTGCAATCGAATTGGTGGCTCGGTAGACACTCCAAGACCGAGCGATCGACAAGCCTGTCTGCAATCGGGGACTGGTCGGGGCCATCCTCCAAATCTGCGATGGAGCCCTGTGCCTGAAGCTGCTTCAGAACTCGATGGAATTTGGGCGCGCCATCGACGTCGTGAGCGCGGCACGCGCAGCACACGAAGGGCGACCACGTGTCGGAGAGGTCTTCGTGGCAACGACCGCCAGCTCAAGGCCAGCCAGCAACGGTAGAGCGTGTTCCGCAGCCTTCGCCAAGGGCGACTCCGGCACGTTGCTGAGTGCAAGCCTCAGCCCGCCTGTGCGCGCCTCGCGCAAAACGGCGACGATATCAGGCGATTGCCCCGACCGACTAATGCCGATCGTCAGCGCGCCCGCGCTAGACCGCCCGGATCTCGGCACCGTGCATGGTCGTCGACTGGACTGGCGACTCGCCTTCATGCCTGGCGTGCGCCCGTTTGGCGAGCAGGACGCGCCAGGAGCCGGCGTTGGAGGTCGCGGAGCCGCTCCGTGCCATCCTCGATGCCGTCTTGCGCGCGCCCATGAGCCGCAAGCAGCATGCGGCTGTCCGCGCGCTGCTTCGCTGCCGCACCGCCGAGCTCGGCGGCCACCTCGATACGTGCGCTGCTTATGCTTCGCTCGCCCTCCGTATAGCTCGTGTCGCGATCGCCACTGTCCCAAGTGTCATGGACTGGCGCAGGCGCGGTGGGTCTGGGCACGCATGCGCGCGTGCTCCGCGCTTTCCTGTCGCGTTCATCTTGTCGGCAGAGCTGCGCTCACTCGCCCTGCGCAACAGGAGACTCGTTTTCGCTCTGCTCACTGTAAGGGGCTTACGCGCGAGCGCTCTCACAGGATCAGGCTGCCGGCGCGCTAACAGGGAGTGCGGGCTAACGATGGTGCGCAGTCCCAAGCAATCCGTCGGGGGATCTGATGAACTGCAACCTGTCTCTGCCGACCGGCGCGAGGGCGTTCACATTAATGAGCAGGGCGCAGGGGCCGAGTCTCGGCGCGCAATCTCGCTAGCTCCCGCCCTTTGCGCCGCATCGGCTCTTCGACGAGACGATTCGTTAACAACGCGCATCCGAAGATGAGACCGAGATCGAGCGCGTATGCGAAGAAGACATGGCCTCGCGATGAACCGATGGCGCGCCAGCTAAACGAGATCGGCCGCACCTGAAGAAAAAGATTTTGCCATACGTATAGGCTGTAGGAAAGCCGGCCGACCCAGCGCATCGGCCTGGCCTCGAGCAGTGCTCCGGCCGCGGAAGATGGGCGAAAGACCGTCGATATGGTCAAAAATGAGAAGAGCAGGGTCAGCACCGTAGGCAACGCCGGCACCCGCTCGGCGACCGCCACCACGAGAAGAACAAGTATCAATGAGGTGATCGGGAAAGATCGAAACCAGGCCACGAGCGACTGCGTTTTGTCCCACAGCAACGCGGGGATCGCGCCCAAGAGTAAAGCGTCACAGCGTGTGTCGCTTCGAAAGAACACGCCTGCATCCGTGAAGAATCGAGCAAAGATGTGGGCCCGAGTATCGACCGCGCGCCAAAGCGTGATGCAGGCGACGAGCACGAGCGCGGCCCGCAAGGCCTTCTTTTTACCGAGCAAAACCAAAATCGGTGGCCAAAAAAGATAGAAGTGCTCCTCAACCGAGAGAGACCAGAATTGTCCAGTCGCGCCCCAACCACCTGTCCTGTGCATCAAATAATTACGAGCGAAGAGCAGGGTCGCGACGAACTCCCAGCGTTCGGCGAGACCCGGCGCGCACAGGGTCGCGACTGCCAGGACCGAGAGATAGACGACGATCAACGGCAGAATGCGGAACACCCGACGGATATAAAAGCCCTTCAGATCGAACGTGCCCGAACGGTTGCATTCTTCGACCAGCAGTCGCGTGATCAAGAAGCCGCTGATCGCGAAAAACAAGTCGACGCCGAGTCCGAGGAAGTGGAGCACGGCCTGGCCCGCTACACCCTCGCGATCCTCCAAGATTTGCTGGCTGTGACTCGCCATCACGGCGACGATGGCAACGGCACGCCAACCGTCTAGTGTGGGAATGTACGAGGAAATTCCTTCTTTGGCCACGGTTTTTACCTATACGCTACACAGATAGTCGGCAGACTCGCCAAAGTCCAGGCGGGGGGCTCGCTGCGTGTTAGCGGGCATGAGGCCCCGCGGGTGTTGGGTGAAGTTCACCGGAGAAAACCGCGCTAAAGGCGGTGAAGTTCACACGTGAACAGGTTTAGAGGTCAGAAGGTCGGCTTCTGGGCTCGTTGTTTCGTGCGAGCGCTGGTCAGTCCTTGACGTCATTGAGCCGGTGGCTGTCAGCCTCGACGTCACACTTAAGCAAGAACCTCAGCGCGTGGAGCCAAAGGGTGCGAAGCGAAGCGGGCGCGCCAGAAACTTGCGCGGCGTCCCCTTGCATGCCGCGCTTGTCGGCCTGATGTGCGCGAGGATGACCACGACAGCACGAAGAAAAAACTAACCGCCGCGCCTCCTCGAGTGCCTAGCGAAACGACGAAACTGGGCAGCCCTTGCGTTGGTTTGCCGCCCAACTCGAACAGGGTGTGCAGCAGAACGACCTCCAGAGCCGCCAAGCAACTCAGACTCGTCAGGCAGAGGATCTCCGGGCGACGCGTCGTACCGCCGGCCTCTCGGACCGCACTGGCAACACCGGAAACGAGAGCGTCCTGCATTCACGAAAGGTAGGCGTATGGCGCCGCCCAACGCAACGGCAACCTTAGCAGGAGCCAGTCGGGCCTACCGCGTCGATTGAAGCGCGAACGAGTCCAGCGTAAGAATCAGATCATGTCGTCTCGCAGCGGTCGTTCAATCTTGGTCACGGGTGCCGCAGGCTTCATCGGTAGCCACACCGCGGTCCGGCTGCTGGAGCGTGGAGATCACGTGGTCGGCCTCGACAACTTCAACGACTACTACGAGCCAGCGCGAAAACGCGAAAACCTCGCCGACGTGCATCGAGTCGCACGCGAAACGGGTCTGTTGACGTTCGTCGAGGGGGACATCCGCGACCGAACTACTCTCGCGAAGTTGTTCAAAGAGTACTCGTTCAGCGGCGTCGCTCACCTCGCAGCAATGGCAGGCGTGCGCAGCTCAGTGGATGATCCCTGGCTCTACTACGAGTGCAATCTAACCGGCACGCTCAATCTGCTCGACGCCGCGCACCGATTCAATAATCCGAATTTCGTGTTCGCCTCCACGTCTTCCGCCTACGGCAACACCAAAGTCATCCCGTTCGTCGAGACCGACGCCGCCGATCGACCTCTGGCCCCCTACCCGGCCAGCAAGCGGGCCGCCGAGCTCTTGGGCCACTCGTACCACCACATCCAGGGCATGGATTTCACGGCGCTCCGCTTCTTCACTGTTTACGGCCCGCGCGGGCGGCCGGACATGATGACCTACAAAATCTTCGAGGCGATGCGAACTGGCGCGCCCATACCCCTGTTCAACGGCGGCAACATGCACCGCGATTGGACGTTCGTGGGCGATGTCGTTTCCGGAATCGTGGCTGCTCTCGACAAGCGGCTCGGGTATGAAGTGATCAACATCGGCCGCGGTGAGCCGGTGCTAGTCGCCGACTACATCGCGTCGATCGAGAAGCTCGCCGGCAAGAAGGTACCTTTCAAAACCGAGCCGATGATGAAGGCCGATGTGGACTTCACGTTCGCGAACATCGACAAGGCCAAAGCCCTGCTCGGCTACGCGCCTCGGATCTCGGTTGAAGAAGGCGTGCGTTACTCGTACGAGTGGTACAGGCAAGCAATCGGGGATCCAGCGGCGTAGCGTCGTATATCGGCTCGAGCGCGACGAACACTTGCACACCGCTCGGAATCATTTCCCACCTCGCAGAGCGAGCACGACATCCGACTGCCCGCTCCTGAGTCCATTCTTCGACCCGCTCCACCCACATCGCTTCCGTACTTGGCTTCATGCGCGAGAAGATGCCGACCAATCACGCGCCCAGGAAGAACGGGCTCGACGCTCCGGATACGAAGAACGGGCTCGATAAGCATCCCCTGTCCTTCAGTGCGAAGGGCTCACGAAGGATTGACCGATTTTTGGTGGCGCTGGCGCAGTGAAAACCGCTCGACCGAGCGTAACGACGGCAGCTCGACCGCTCGGTACGCCAGGTAGGAAACGATTACCACCGGCACCAGCTGCGCAACGGCGTAAGCCGGCTGATGTGAGCCGAACCAGGTAGCGACACCGCGCGGCAGTCGGGTCAGCAAGAAGTACCCAATCCCGACGTGGAATAGGTACATGCTGTAAGAGATTTGTCCGACGAAGACGAGCGGGCGCGACGTCAGCACCGCGACGGGGTTGCGCTGTCGGGTGAGCACCGCGAGCAGGATCAACGCGAATCCGGCACAGAGCAGCGTGGGGTAGAAGCACACCAGTGAAAGCGTGGGCGGGTCCAGCCAGTCGCCCATGCCAGTAGCCATAAGCCAGTAAGTGGGCGCAAGAATCAGCACAGCAGCGCACAGCAACAAGCTTGCTCGCACTCTCACACGCGCTCGGAAGAATGCCGCGTAGGATAGCTCCAGATATGCGACGAACATTCCCATCGCAAAGAGATCCAAGAAAGAAAACGGAAGGCGAAATCGCACTTCACCGGGCAGCGTGGCCGAGTACTCGAGCCCTCGCGACACCCAACCGATGATCACGAACGCGAGCCCGATGAACAACGGGGCAAAGCGGCTGGGCCCGGGAGCCAATCTCTTGGCGAACGCCGCTGCAGCCGGCAAAAGCACATAAAACTGGGATTCTATTGCCAGTGTCCACATCGCGACGTTGATGGCAAAGAAGCCGGCCGGGTCACCCCAATTGAAGATGAGCAGCGCGTGCAGCAAAATGTCGAGACGGGTCGGTGGGTGCAGATGTCCCGCGTAGCGCATGGCAACGAAGACGACGAGCGCGACCAAGTAGGTCGGATAAATTCTCACGAACCGGCGAACGCCATAGCTACGCAACGAGGGCAGCGGTTGCCCACTCAGCAGGCGCATCGAGAACGGCCTCGATATCAAGTAGCCGCTCAGCACGAAGAAGAGGTGCACACCCGCATAGCCGGGGATCACGAAAGGTGGAAAGTTAAATCCGACTCCGCAGTGGTAGAAGACGACCATCAGCGCGGCAATTCCGCGCAAGCCGTCTAGCGCTTCGTCTCGATCGCTTCGAATTGGTTCGGCGGCCACTTGATCTTCAGTTCCTACTTTGGTCGCACTTTCGAGCGCCGGACGGCGCAAAAGTCGCGTAGAGGTACCAGCTCGGCGCCAAGGCCCCAAGGCTAATACGGCGAAAATCTCTTCGAGCGAGCGCGCCACGTGTCGGCGCGGCGAAGTCACGCGCAGAACGGGTCAACCGCGGTCGGGCAGCTAGCGAGCGAATTCAGCGAGCCGTCCAGGTCGACGACAGCAGCTCCTGGAAGAACGCCTCCAGGCCGGTAAGATGTCGCTGCCCGCTGAATTCGTGAGCGGTGCGCCAGGCCCCGAGCTGCAATTTGTGATGATGGTCGGGGTCGCGTAGCGCGCGCTCGAGCGCCAACGCGAGAGAGCGGGAAACGTATGGTTCCGCCAACTCGCCGTTCTCCCCAGGACGAAGCCAATCCACGATGCCGCCGGTGCCAAACGCGACCGCCGGGACACCGACCGATCCGGCTTCGATTCCGACCATACCAAACGGCTCGGGCCACAGGCTGGGTACGATGACCACATCGGTTTCGCGTAGCAGGGCGAGCCGCCGCTCAGCATCGACCCAGCCCGGAAAAGCGGCATGGACCCCGAGCTTCGCAGCGAGCCGTTGGCAACGGGCGAGCTCGGGACCGTCCCCTGCCATCGTCAGATGTAAAGGCCGAGGGCCTAGGCTGCGTTGGCAGCTTGCTACGGCCTGGATCGCGCGCTCGCCACCTTTGCCAGTCGTGAACCGGCCCAGGAACAGCACGCGGCTCGGCGCGTCGCGTCTTTCCGGGGGAACCGGCTCCGGCTCAACGACGTTCATGCAAGGGAGCACCCGCACGAAACGATCCTCGAGTCCGTTCTGGATGTACACCTGACGCATGTAATTGCTTGCAACGACGACGCCTGCCACGTGCTGCAAGACTTTCGAGCGAGCCCGTTGATCCGAATAGACGCGCAGCAATTGGACTGGGTTCCGTGCGCCACATCCCTTGAGGTAGTTCACGGCCAGACACGCGGGACCGAAACGTCGCGTACAAGTTTGAAGAGTGGGCAGCTGGTGAACCTTCCAGCCCGTCGCGCAAGTGCCGTAGAATGCGTGTGGAAAAAGGACCGCGCGAAATCGTCGAGACAGCTCGAAATCCAGGCTCTCGTCAGCTGCGGCCTGCAGGAAAACGACGTCTGGACGGAAGCCGGTGATTTCAGAGAGAAATTCGCGGCGCGGCATGGCTCCGATGTTCCAACGCTTGAGCGGTTCCAGATCTCGGTCTACAGCCTGCTCGGGATCTTTGGCCGCGAGCTCGAACCCGAATGCCACTTCATGCCCTCGTGCCACCAAGGCTCGCAGCAGCCAGGCCAGGTATGTTTCGGCGCCGCCTACTCGCGCCTGATGGGCTCCGGTGACCGCGATCCGCACGGCCCGACTTTGACACGAACCGTTCCGCGACGACGAGCAAATAGGCATGCGCTCTGGTCGCCAGCAAAGCTACCGGCTGTCTACCACCCACGGTGGTCTCGTGGTGCTCCGACGACACGCTGGCGGGAAGAGAGGTGAGCACCCGGGCCGACCCCGCCGTAACCGCAGAACGAGGTCGGCTATCGCAGCCCTTCTCTTCGCGGTCACCCGACTAGCCGCAAGGCTTCGCTTCTCGTCCGGCGTGCAATGCCGCTGTTTAGTGCCGCCCTTGTCCTCATCGCCACGATGGTACTTCTGGAGCGATCGCCTAGGTTAGCCCCGGCGATTCACGTAAAGAGGCGCTTCCAACGCAGAAACTGCTTCTCGTACAGGTGCCAGCTCAACACCGCGGCCCCTAGGCTAAGACTTCCCGCGACCAGATAGAAGAGGCCCTGAGACGGCAAGCTCGAACTGAGGACCTGTGGCATTCGCGAAGGTTTCAAAACGAAGTCGCGAATTGCGGCGGAGATCGGATAGTGAAAGAGGTAGAGAGCATAGCTATAGCGACCAAACAGTCGCAGCGCTTTCCACTTGAGTGGTCGCAGCGGCAAAGCATCCGGTAAGCTCAGGACGGCCAAAATGGTACAACCGGTAAGCGCTGAGACGAGCAGATAGCCAATGCCGACATCGATTGCATTGGCAACCCGGCCGTGGAGTGGCAGAAAAAATACCAGGGCTAAAGGGCAAGTAGCCAGCAGACTGCGAACCATGAGTATGCGGATGCCAGACGGCGAGCGATCACGAACCGCGGTCGCGATCAGCGCGCCTATGGCCAGTCCGTCTAGTCGGCAAAACGTCAGCGTGTAGACGGCGACCGGAGCGACGTGTACGGCGGTTAGCCAAGTTCGGCTGGCAAAGGAGACCGCGACCAAGGAGATGCAGAGCGAACGTAGGCGCGGTGCCGAGACGCACCACACGATCGCAGGCCACAACAAGTAGAACTGCTCTTCAATCGCGAGAGACCACGACACATCTACGATTCCGTGAATGAACATCCCCCGCCGCGCAATGGCGAAATTCGAGAGATGAAGCCAATACCACATCGCTTCGCGGTTGACCTGCTCATACCTAGGTACGCTCCAGGGGGCGATTCGAGGCAGGATCAAGAAGGAGAAGAAGAGAACAGCGTAGTAGAGCGGAAAGATACGCAGCACGCGCCGCGCATAGAAATTGCGAAAATAATGCGGGCCGCCCAGCGCATCCAGGAGTATGCCCGTGATGAGAAACCCCGAGAGCACGAAGAAGACGTCCACGCCCATGCCCCCGTGCACACAAAGCCGGGCCCAGAGCAGCGCGGCCTTTCCGACCGGTGGCACCACGGTCATGTGAAAGAGCATGACGAAAACGATCGCGAGCCCACGTAGCCCATCCAATTGAGCGATGTGTCGCCGTGTAGGCTGCCGCGGCGAATCGAGGCCGACTAGCAAGAGCTCGGGCGCTTTGCGATTGGCGGTGACTTCTTGCATGCTCGACACCGCCAAGATCTATCACACGTGTTTCTGGCATTCGTCACGGCTGAGCTTGGTTGCAGGGACGTACCCGGCGCGGATGTTCTTGGCGTGCGCGTGCCAGGAATAGCGGGCCCGGATCCGATCGCGAGTCTCGCGGCTCGGCCGCGCCCCCGTCGCGCACAGCTCGACGATCGCCTGGGCCCACTCGTTCACGTCTGCAAGCGAACAGAAGCGCACGCCTTCGAAGCCCACCTCTCGTAGCACGGGAATATCGCTTGCGATGACCGGCGCGCCGCACGCCAATGCTTCAATCACCGGAAGACCGAAGCCCTCCGCCAGGCTTGGCACGACAACGACTGCGGCCCCGGCGTATAGGCTCGCGAGCTCGTCGCGCGAAATTCCGCTTCTTTGCTGGATGTGCGAAGCGAGCCGTTCGCGTTCGATATAGCCGCGCTGCGAGTCGGTCCATGGACCGCCGATCTGCACCATCTCTAGTCCCGGCATTCGTTGGCGCGCGCCCGCGAACATCTGCAAGAGCAGCGGGATATTCTTGCGTGGAGTGCACGCACCGACGTGCAGCACATACGGACGCTGCGCGGTGCCCGGTTCGGTAGCACTCAAGAACTCCGAAGCAATGCCCAGGGGCGCCTGCACGAGGCGCGACGCTGGCACGAGGCGATGGCGCAAGATTTCCTCACGCACGCTCGACGTGCTGTGAAATACGACTCGCGCGTGCCGCAAACCTCGCAACAACAGCTGGGACAGTGCAACACGCGACTGCGGCGCGCCGGAACCCGGGAGGAGCGCTCGGTAAGCGTCGATGTCGTGACAATAGATCCCCACCCGATCACGAGGAAAGAGCAGCGACAAATGGCCGTAGCTGTGGTCCGCGATGTGGAAATAGTCAGCGTCGACGCGCGTCGCTAGTAACTCGATCGGAAGCTGAATGAAACGACCGAGGGCGCGTTCAACGGCGCTTGGCGACCGGCCGCGCCGAGTCAGCCTGAGGGGAGGACGAACGAGCACACCTTTCACATCGTCGAGCCCGGAAAGGTGCGCAGCGAGCTGCTCGGCCGCGAGATCCATGCTCGGCCACTTTTCCTCCAGAAGGTCGGCGATGACCGCGATTCGAGGCAGTGAGCCCTCCGATCGGGCCATTCGAACTTTACTTCCCAAAGGCCGCGTCAGCGCGCAGCTTGGTTGCGAGATCACGCGCGACGGTAGCGTGCTGAAGGGTATCCTCAACGTATCGGTGACCTCGATTCCTGTGTTCCTCGAGCAACTCCGGCTCCGAAAGCAGTCGCCTCAAGCAAGCCGCTAGCTCGCTCACCTTTCCTTCGGGGAAGACCAGCCCACCGCCGGAACGCCCGATCAAGTGCGGGATCTCACCGGAATCCGAGCCGACAACGGCGGCTCCACAAGCCATCGCCTCGACCAAGATGCGCCCGAACTGCTCTTTCCAGCGGCTCGTCGTGCGTGAAGGGAGCACCACGACGTCGACAGCCGAAAGCAGGCTGCCCACCCGGTCGTGGCTAACAGCGCCGAGCATTCGGTAATGAGCCCCGGGCAGCGGCGCCAACGCTCGTCGGATATCCGCCTCCGCTTGCCCGTTGCCAACGCAGCAAAAAAACCACTCTGGAAGGCTCATCTCTTGCGCCAGGACCTGCAACGCTTTCGCCAGGTCGATCAGACCTTTCTCGAGCGTGAGGCGCCCGAAATAACCGATCACTACCGCGTCGCGAGGGATTGTGAACTCATCACGAATGCGCTGCCTCTCGCTCTCCGGGCGCTTCCTGAACAGCGCTGGATCGTACGAATGATGAAGCTGCTGAATGGTGCCCCGGTAACCCTTGGCCCGGAGCACTTGTTCGACTTCGACCGAGACCGCGAACGCTCCGGCGGCCCGCCGGTATACCCATTGCTCTAGCCTCGAGAACGGCCAGGGGATCATCTTATCCAAGTTTTCCTTGGTGAAGAACCAGAGCTCGGTCTGTGGAAACGCGAGGCGCGTCTGAAGCGCAGCCAAGCTCCACGGCTCCTCGTCCAAGAACACGAGGTCCGGCTCCCAGCCGGCCAGCGCACGTCGTAGCGACGAACGGTAGAAAAACAGGGAGCCTCTGCCCGAGAAGACGACCCGAAGGGGGATCAAGCGCAGCGGCTTATCACTCTCCTGTGGCTCGAAGCGAAGACCTCGAATGAGGTCGCCCTCCCATTGTTGCGGGACGACCATCGTGACATCTATACCGAGGCGCGCGAGCGCTTGGAATACGGCGCGATTCACCTCGAGCACGCCTGCGTGAGATAGGACGAGGACCTTTTTTCCCGCCACGATCATCCTGCCGTCGCGACGAGCACGAACTGCGTGCCCAATAGCCCGGGAGCTACACGCAAACTGATGGCATCCAGCAACGGGCCGGCGGGGCCCAGAAATCTGCGACGACATCCACTAGGCACTCGCGCTAGCACGCCTGGCTTGAACGAGTTGTAAGTCAACGCGCGCTTCATGACGAATGACGGCTCAGTAGGTTGCTGCGCGCTTCGTGAAGCCAGCGAGCGAGCAGGTACACGCGAGTGCCAAAAGCGGAAGGCGCGCGCACCGCCAATGCCTGGACGAGCAAGGCGGGATCCGTCAGGCTGTGAGGGTAGTACCGCGAACGCATCACCGCCAACGCCCGCGCCCGTTCACCTGCGCGCAGTAAACGATCGACGGCGCTCCGCGCGAGGGGCGTCATGAACGCACGCTTCGTAGCTTCGACCGCTTCCGGCACGGCGATTGGTTCCAAGTAACCCACTAGCCGCTCCGAAAATAAGCCGCTTGCGGTCGATGACTCGGCGTGGCTTCGAAACTCCGCCAGATAGTCAGGCTCGTGGTCGAAGCGAGCGCCCTCGGCGGCCAGCCGCGCAAAGAGCTCGATCTCCGGCGTATTGAGATCGGTCTTGATACCAAGCCGCTGGATGGCGTCGGTGCGAATCAAGGCGGCGGTCATCGGCACCGAGTTGCTCCACACACAGCGAGCCGCGTCCTCCACCTTGCCTCTCGGCAAAAGGTGCCGCTTGTAACGCACGGTCCACTCGCGCGATTCCTCTTCGAGCCGGTCTCCGCGTTCGTCGATTACGTAGTGGTTCGAGAACAATACCGTCGAGTCGGATGCGGCGATTTGCAGGAGCCCTTCGCAGAATGAAGGCAAGAGGCGGTCATCATCACCCTGGATGACGAGCCATTGGCCTCGCGCCGCGGAGACGCACTCGTTCCAGTTTCCCCCCAGGCCCAAGTTCTTCTCATTTTTACGGTAGCGCACTCGCGGGTCGGCCCGTGCGGCCTCTTCGGACCAGCGCCTGAGCTCCGCGGACTCTCCATCGTCACTGATCAGGATTTCGACGTTCTGCAGGGTCTGGGCTTGCGCAGCGGCAACCGCTTCCTTGAGGTAGCCGAGGCGTTGGAACGTCGGAATGCAGATGGTCGCCAGCGGCGTCATGACGCCTGGAAGCTAGCATTTGCCCTTACTCGCAGTCATCGACCCACGCGCAACTCGCGGTCATGACCTCGGATCCGCTCCCGGGCCGAGAACGCGGGCCCGTTCGGCCGGCGTCTACCCGAATTTGACCGAATCGGGGCAGCGTGCCTCGCATTCCGAGTATCTACCGGTATCCGATCGCGTCGAGCGCCGCGGTCCGGATCTTGCTGTCACGCCACTTCCAGGGTAGCTACTTCGCCGTGCTCGAAGCGGCAACTAGAGGCCCGGGCGTGCCAGGCACCGTAAGCGAAGCCGACCGAACGGGAAGGTCAAAGCCTTGGCTCATCGGGTTCGTCCTGTTGCACCTGGCTTGCCAGCTGCTGCTCCTGATTCCTGGGCTCGGGAGCACGCGGGTTTTGTTCCGTACGGCTGCTTTCGGAGTTGGTCTGGTTTTTTTGGCGGTCATTCCCAGCCAGGGCGTTCGGCGCAGCCCGCTCAGAACGTGCGCCCTCTGCATGTTGGCGTTGCTTGGGCTAGAATTCTTCCATCCCGAGGGCAGCGGCTTAGTGGCGGCCCTTGCGAGTCTGATGCTCAACGTAGCGATCCTCGCTCCCATCTTCTGGGTGCCGAGGACGGGGGCGACCGCTGCTCAGCTGCGAGTGCTCATCACGGTCCTTTGGATTTTCTACACACTCAGCGCGATCCTAGGGGTGCTGCAGGCGTATTTTCCGGGTCGCTTTCAGCCGCCACTCTCGGCCGTGTTGGCAACGAACACGCGTAACCAGCTAGCTGCGCTCGAGATTGTCCTTGCCTCCGGGGCGCGCGTGTTTCGCCCGATGGGCCTGACGGATGTCCCCGGCGGTGCCGCCTCGGCGGGGCTCTATGCCGTGCTTCTCGGGACAGGCATGCTCCTGTCGCCCACCTTCAGAGGAGCGCGATTCCTCGCGGTCGGAAGCATGATCGCTGGCCTGATGTGCTTGTATCTATGCCAGGTAAGGTCGCTTTTGATCATGGCTGGCGTGGGCGTAATCGTCCTGCTGGGCCTGTTGTTCATCACTGGCCGAGTCTCCAAGCTCGTCGGACTGCTGGGCGCAATCGGCGCGATCGTCCCGGGCGCATTCGCGCTAGCCCTCGCCGTCGGGGGAACGGCAATGACCAATCGCCTGACGTCGCTCGTCGAGGCAGACCCGGGAACCGTCTACTACAATAACCGCGGTCATTTCCTCGAGGCGACCCTGAACAACTACGTACCGCTCTACCCTCTCGGAGCCGGGCTGGGTCGCTACGGGATGATGTCCGCGTACTTCGGCGATCCGGCAAACGCTTTGTGGGCCGAGATCCAATGGACGGCCTGGCTTTTCGATGGCGGCGTACCGCTCATTTTGCTGTACACCGCCGCCATTCTCATCGCGTCCGCGGGGTGCCTAAAAGTGGCGCTGGGCCGCGTCGGCCGCGCCGAGCCGACACTCAGCATTTGGGCAGCGGTGATCGTCGGGTACAATGTCGGCTCGCTCGCCATTTGCTTCAACTACCCGCTCTTTGGGAGCACCGGCGGCGCGGAATTTTGGGTGCTCAACATGGCGCTGGTATGCGCCGCTCAGAATGTGGAACGCGGCGCGCTACGAACGAAACTTGCGTAGAGCTCGTGGTGGGCAGCAACGACCTGGTCGACGTGAAACTCGGCGAGCACGCGGCGCTGCGCCGCCTCGCCCAACGAGGACGCATAGGGTTCGTTGTCCAATAACGTTTTCATCGCGGCGGCGAGCGCCAGCGGGTCGCTCGGCGGAACGATCAGGCCCGTAACACCGTGCTGATTCACGTAAGGCACGCCGGACTTGAGATCAGTGGAAATCACCGGTCGGCCCGCGGCCATCGCCTCGAGCTGCACCATGCCGAACGCCTCGCTGGGCGCAACCGACGGGAGGACCAAGAAGCGCGCACGCTTGTAGAGAGAACGCAAGCGGTCGTCGGGTACGGAGCCGAGGAATTTGACTCGATCCGCGATGCCGAGTGCGGCCACCTTTTCCACGAGCCCCGTCATCAACGGTCCGACTCCGACGATAGCCAGGCGAGCCCGCGGCGTGAGGCGCAGCGCGTCGAGCAGCACGTCGACGCCCTTGTAATACACGAGGCGACCGACAAAGAGCACGAGTGGCTCGTTCTGCCACGCGGTCGGTAGCTGCTCGTCCCAATCTGACGGCGCAGTGAGATACGGCACGGCGTCGATCGGGAAGTGAATGACGCGACACCGCGATTCGAACCGACGCAGCACTGGCGAGTGTTCGATGTGCTTCGGGGTCGCCGCAATCAGCGCAGCCGCGCGGCCGTAAAGCCATGACTGGGCGGCCGTAGCGGGCACGCCGAGCCAGCGTTGCCTCACGATGTCACTGTGATGAGTGACCACGATTGGCTCTGCTCGGCGAGCAGCCAAGACTGCCAGAGCCCCAATCGGGTTCGGCGTGTGAAAATGCAACGCATCGAACCGCAGCCGCCGAAGCGCAGGCACGAGCCGCCAGTTGAGCGGCTGAGAGTTGAGCTCCGCGCTTCTGCCCAGCCGAAGTACCCGCACCCCGTCGATTGTTTCATCGACGGTGACGGGACCGTCGTTCGAAACGAGCGCGGTGATCTCGACTCCGCGCCGCACGAGCCCGCGGCAGAGTTGCTCGACGACGGTTTCGATTCCCCCGCGATAGGGGGAATAGTATTTGCCAACGTGTAGGACGTGCATCCGAACTCGGGTGGCGCGAAGAGCCAACTGTGCCCGCGCGCATCGGCGAAGGTATTGCCTGACTTTTGCAGCGTCTGCAACCGCCCACGAACGCGCTCCTCGGCGAACGGCGCGTCATTTTCGATGCGAAAGGTCGCTAGCTTCAGTACGCTAGCTACTGCGTCATGCCGAGCTCGCTCAGCGTTCTTCACGTCTACAGCGGCAACCTGTTCGGCGGAGTCGAGCGCATGCTGATCTCGCTCGCCGCGCTGGATGCTTCGCACACTCGAGCTCACTTCGCCCTGTGCTTCGAAGGCCGAGTCTCGCACGCGCTACAGGCTGCGGGCGCGCCGGTCACTTTTCTCGGTCCAGTCCGCTTGCGTCGACCCCTCAGCGCTTTTCGCGCGCGGAGGGCGCTGGCCCGCCTACTCAGCAGGTCCAAGTTCGATGCCGTCGTGTGCCACAGCATCTGGGTGTACTGCATTTTCGCCTCTGTTATTGCGCGTTCAGGTCACGGCCGCGTCCTGTACCTGCACGACATCCCAGATCCGAAAAATGCGTTCTATCGTTGGGCATGGCGCAGGCCGCCGGCATTGTGCATCGTCAACAGCAAGGCGACGGCCGAACCGCTGAAGCAGCTGCGGCAGCAAGTGCCCGTCTCTATCGTGCACCCGTTGGTCAATCCGCCGCCGCGGCCTGACCCCGATGCGGTTCAGCAGTTGAGAGCGGAGTGGCGCGTGAGCCCCGACGAGCTCGTCATTCTTCAAGCCAGTCGATTCGATTCTTGGAAGGGGCACCGAAATCTGCTGCAGGCTCTGGGAGCGATGCGCGACGTTCCGGGCTGGCGTTGTTGGATCGCTGGCGCTCCTCAACGACCGCAAGAAGAGACGTATCGGCAAGAGCTCGTTGGCCTGATCGATTCGCTTCGAATCGCCGATCGAGTCGATTTCATCGGCCACCGCGACGATATGGAGACGACTTTGGCGGCGTGTGACGTCTACTGCCAACCGAACGAGACACCCGAACCGTTCGGGATGGTGTTCGTAGAAGCAATGTATGCGGGCAAGCCCGTGGTCGGCCGCGCACTGGGGGGTGCCATCGAGATCGTGACGAAAGAGTGTGGCATTCTCTGCTCAGGTAGTCCGGGAGCGCTGTCAGCTGCATTACGGCGGCTGTTAGAGGATAGCGAGCTTCGCCAGCAGATGGCCGAAGCAGGTCCGCCGCGCGCCGCGGCACTGTCAGGGCCGGAGCAATTCAGCGCGCACTTTCGAGCAGCGCTCGAGAGTGTCCGCGCCTGAGCGCGCCTCACACGGTCAGTCCGCGAGAGATGCGGCGACCGAAGGCTTTCGCGCAACGACGAGAACATTGTCGCTGAACGCCCTCCCCCTGGCGCCAGAGCTCGCTCGAAAGAGCGGCGGCCAGTCACGCGGCGTCAAGGGCATGCGGCCATGGCCAGAATATCGAACCGCGATCTCTTCGAGACCGTTTTCGCGGCACATGCGCACCAAGTCGACCTCCAGAAGGGCCGAAATGTGGGCTGGATAGAGCCCCGGGCGCTCTTGGAAATGCACGAATTCATTTTTGGACAGAAGCGAGAGCTTAGAAAGCACGCTCAACTGATTGGGCGTCGTCACGACCAGCCAGCCTGCCGGAGCGGCGAGCCGCACCAGTTCACGCATCAGCGCACGTGGGTTCTCGACGTGTTCGATCGTCTCGATGCAGGTCACCACTTCACAACTCCCGTCGGGGAGTGCGACCCTTCCTGTGTCGAGGTTCGTCAGCACGAATTCGGCGTCTGCCGGAAAGCCCTCGTGCCGAATGGCGTCGGCTCCGACGTAGCATTCGCAGATGCCATGCAAGGTTGCGCGCAGACGACCCGTCCCACAACCGACGTCCAATAGGCGGCGAGCACGAACCCCTCGCTCGATAAGCACCGCGAGAACGGCCGCGTGAATGGCCGCGTCGCTTCCCCCAGCACTGAGGCGTGCGCGCTCCTCGACATTGAACTCAATCATTGAACTTGTCGGCCGACTTTGGCTGAATGCCGCCGGGAATTCCAACAGAATTCGACCTGATGCTGCGCGTGCACTCGTTCACGGGCGCTGATCTGTCTCCATTCTGATGTAAATGGAAGCCATGAGAGTCCTGTTCGTCAGCCCGGCTGCGAAGCTGGGCGGCGCCGAGCGATGCCTGCTCGACTGTATCGCCGCGCTGCATGAACACGGGCGCGCGGAGGCTCATGTCGTTGCGCTCGCCGATGGTCCCTTACTCGCAAAAGCTCGCGCCCTCGGCGCCACGGCGGAAGTCGTTCAAGCGCCACCCAAGCTCGCGCTGCTGGGCGAGAGTGGCTCGGTTTCGGAGTCCGGAAGCGCAATTTTTGCCCTCCGGTCTGCAGCTCCCGAGGTCGTACGTTTCGTGATTCGGCTGCGAGCAGCGATCGCTGCGACGCGCCCTGATGTCGTTCACACGAACGGGATGAAAGCGCACCTACTCGCCGGACTGGTCAGTCCAACGCGCGCACGCCTCGTGGTGCATTTGCACGACTTCATCGGTGCGCGCCGGGCATCGAAATGGCTTCTCCCAACGCTCCGCCGAATAAGACCGACCACCGTCTTCGTGGCCAACTCGCGAGCGGTCGCGAAAGATTTTGCCCGCCTCGCACCCCAGGCTGAAATCCACACGATCTACAACGTCGTCGATACGAGCTACTTCCAGGACGGTGCCACGGAGCCGGACTGGCTCGCCAAGTTGGGCGGGCTCCCGCCCCCAGCCGCTGAAGCCACGACCTTCGGTTTGATCGCCACCTACGCACGTTGGAAGGGTCACGGTCTCTTCATCGAAGCAGCAGGGATACTGAAAAAAGCGCAGCCGGCCGCCCCCGTGCAGTTCTACGTAGTGGGTGGCCCGATCTATGAGACTGCCGGGTCTCAAGTGCAGGCAAGCGAGCTTCTCCATCATGCCCGAGCCGCGGGGCTTGCGGCGCACTTCGGCCTCATTCCATTTCAGGACGACATTGCTCGCGTCTACCGAGCGCTGAATGTGGTCGTGCACGCAAGCACCCAACCCGAGCCCTTCGGTCGCACCATCGTCGAGGCGATGGCCTGCGCGCGCCCGGTGATCGTTGCGCGCGCGGGCGGAGCGGCCGAGCTTTTCGACGAAGGCGTCAATGCGTTGGGCTTCGAGCCCGGCAACACGGCGGAGCTGGCTGACGCCATGATTCGCGAGCTCGATCCCGAGC
>OUNO011323009.1_pt1 | contig 21817 bp, 18 predicted proteins | sample 1779811 | NCBI WGS metagenome assembly OUNO01 (sample SAMEA3914804, study PRJEB12502) | metagenome | biome: forest; material: soil | place: Canada | collected 2010-06-25 | depth 0.3 m | reverse complement strand
GGATCAGGTCAGATCTGGGGTAAAGGTTATAAAAAAGGAACTCAGGCCCACCTGAACTTCCTCCCCGAGCATCACACCGACTTCATTTTCTCCGTCTTCAGTGAGGAGTGGGGCTTCGTCGGCTGCTCAGTGCTCCTGCTCTGCTATGCCCTCTTCATCATGAGCGGGCTCTCGGTCGCCTACCAGTCGAACGACAAGTTCGCCTCCTTACTCGCCTTCGGGATCACCTCCATCTTCTTCTGGCACGTCTTCGTGAACATGGGGATGGTGATGGGAATGCTTCCGATTGTGGGAGTTCCACTCCCATTCCTGAGTTACGGAGGATCGGCTCTACTGACCGCCATGAGCGGCGTCGCCATCCTCGTTAACATCGCGAATAAAAAATACATGTTCTAAAAAGGTCATAACGCTATTCTTTACCAAAAGATGGGCCCGACCTATAATAGGCGCATGCGCAAGACCATCATTGAACCCTTCAAGATCAAAGTCGTTGAGCCTCTCGTAATCAAGACCCGTGAAGAACGGGAGAAGGTCCTGAAAGAAGCTCATTACAATCTGTTTCTCGTAAAATCCGAGAACGTCACCTTCGACTTTCTGACTGATTCGGGAACCACTGCCATGAGCGCAAATCAGTGGGCTGCGATGATGGTGGCCGATGAGAGCTACGCGGGCTCCAGAAGTTTTTATCGATTCAAGGATCAGGTCACCAAAATCATGGGATACGAGCAGGTGATCCCGACCCACCAGGGACGAGCAGCTGAACGGTTGCTTTTCGGGATCCTGATTAAACCCGGAATGAAAGTTCCATCAAACAATCACTTCGACACCACTCGGGCGAACATCGAAGCACAAGGCGCAGAAGCGGCCGATCTCGTGATCCCGGAAGGTAAAATCCCTTCTCTCGATTACCCGTTCAAAGGGAATATTGATCTCAAACGGCTCGACGCTTTCTGCAAAGAACACCGAGACAAGATTCCACTGGGCATGCTCACCATCACGAATAATACCGGCGGAGGTCAGCCCGTAAGCCTTGAAAACATCCGGGGCGCTGCTGAAATTTACCACCGTTACGGAATCCCATTCATTCTGGACGCCTGCCGTTTTGCGGAGAACGCGTTTTTCATCAAGAGCCGTGAGAAAGGCCAGGAGAATCGTTCGATCCGCGAGATCGTCACCGAAGTTTTCAGCCTTGCAGACGGTTGCCTCATGAGTGCAAAAAAAGACGGGCTCGTGAACATCGGTGGATTCATCGCGCTTGAAGATTCAGCTTGGGTCGAAGCACTCCGGAACCAGCTCATTCTGACCGAAGGATTCCCAACCTACGGTGGACTTGCAGCCCGTGACCTCGAAGCGCTTGCCGTCGGGCTTGAAGAAGTGCTCGATGAAGATTATCTCCGTTATCGGATCGCGACTTCGACCTACATGGGAAAACGCCTGAATGAAATGGGCGTTCCAACCGTCCTTCCCGCAGGCGGACACGCAGTCTACATCGACGCTGAAAAATTCCTGAGCCACATCCCCAAAAGCGAATTCCCGGGTCAGGCCCTCGCGTGTGAACTCTACCTCCAGGACGGCATCCGTTCCTGCGAAATCGGCTCAGTGATGTTCGGAGCCGCAGCCAACATGGAACTCGTTCGTCTGGCTTTTCCGAGACGCGTGTACACCCAGAGTCACTTTGATTATATCCTGGAAGGTTTCGAGGAACTGATCGCGAAGAAGAACGAGCTTCGGGGCTTCAAGATCAAAGCGGCACCACCATTCCTGCGCCACTTCACCGTGAAGTTCGAACCGGTCTAAGCCAAAGCGCTAAAGCATCTTCAACAAGACTTTTCCGACCGGACGACCGAATTGATTCAAATCCTGGGCTTGCTTCGCTTCGCTCAAAGGAAACGTTTTAGCCACGCGAACCTGCAGTGTTCCGTTTTTGACCAATTCAAAGAGAAAAGCGAGCTGTCGCATGTCTTGCTTCATCACCCAGTCAGTTGCCGCCACTTTGGGTAGACCGATACGGACTCGCTCGGAAGACAGCTTCTTTGATGAGCCGACTGTGCTCACATATTTTCCGGTTTCTTTGAGCACTTGTGCTGAACGCGTTGCGGTCTCGCCGCCAACCAGATCCAGAACCGCATCTACATTTTCCACCAGATCTTCAAAGCGTTGTGTTTTATAGTCGATCACTTGTTGCGCGCCGTTCTTTTTCAGGAAATCGGCATCACGATCCGAAGCATTTGCAATCACCCAACCGCCTTTCCAATTGGCGATCTGAACAGCGAGTGACCCGACTGATCCGGATGCACCATGAACGAGCACGCTTTGCCCCGGCTTGATCTCAGCTGCCATCACGATCTGATAAGCAGTGAGTCCTGGTGTAGGCAGAGCTGCGGCGATTTCATCGCTGATCGAATCATCCAGCTCGACAATTTTGTCGTTTTGAATGGCTGCGTACTCTGCATAAGCGCCTCTGGAGGCAAATCCGGCAACGCGTGCGCCCACCTGAAAGCTCTCTATCTTCTTTCCAATTTCGGTAATCTCGCCCGCGAAATCCTGCCCGAGAACAAAAGGGAGTCGCTTGGAAAAAACGCCTTCGCGGATTTTCCAATCCACCGGGTTCACCCCTGCCTCATGGATTTTCACCATAACCTCATCGGGTTTCAGTACAGGTACGGGAATGTCGTTAATTTGGATTTGATCGGATGGGCCGTAGTTTTGAATTTGAGCTGTTTTCATGCTGACTGAAGGAGCAAGGTTCAGGCCGTAAAAAGGTATCCGATTACTTGTGGATGCACGGTGCAGCAATCCACCGCGACGCATATCCACAAGTACTCGGATACCTTTCCTTTCCACTTCTTTCCTTCAATGATTTCCGTTGATGTCACCCGTCGTCCAATCGTCTAAAACTTGGGCGATTTCCTAGCCTTTTTCGGGCTCTAATCCACTTCATTCGAACCCACGTGGCATATTCCCTGCTTTTATCCCCATGACGTATGCTCACCCTGATTCTGACCTTCTTCACACTTTTGCAACCGCACGCATTGGCTTCAACCGCCGATTCGGCGATCTTTGCGCCAGAAGACGCGCAAGTGTGCCCCGGAGTCAGACTTCCAGTGAAAGATCCCATCCCGGGCGAAACCCTCCCGGACGACGGATCGGTCTGGCGTGTGGGAACCAACCGCTGGAACCAGGACTGGGAAACCCAATACGCAAACTTCATCGTAAATAACGTAGGGCAGGATTTTCTCGAACGATTCCAGATCCCAGCCGATTGTACGGACCTCGTGATGATCGTACGCGCGGTCTTTTCACGGATTCACTCACTCCCCTTCGTTCTGAACGACAACAGCCAATACCTTCGTTTTGATTCCATGCAGTTCAGAAACACTCCGACGATTTCCCGTTGGAACGAAACAACCTGGGAAAACGACCTGAAGAAGGATCTGCGCTTCACCCTCTTTTTGAATCAGATTAAAAGCCTGATCGGAAGCGTGAACCTCCCTGAAAGCTCCTATCCGAAACGGATTCATTCCCTGAACAATTCAAGCGAGCTTTCTCCGAACATCCTTCCAGGAACCGTATTTCAGTATCCGGAACACACAAGCCTCCTCGCCCGACTTGAACCCGAAGCTCCCTACTTTCCACTGACGGAGCTCGCTTCCACTGCGGGTGTTGTCATCCGGGAACTTGAAGTTTACTCCACTCCCATGATCCGGAACGCCGCTCGTGACCGCGGTGTGGTCGGCTTCCGCTGGCCGGTGAACTGTGGGAAAAACTTCGTTCTCGCACCCGAGAAGAGCATGCCCGACTACAGTGAAGAACAATACACGATGGATCTGAGAGGCCTGAGTCTCGGTGCGTACCTCGAAAGCATTGTTCCAGGCAAACGCCGGGATCCGGATGCAAATCTGGTTCAGATCAAACTGGCTGAAATCAAATCGATGATTGTGAGACGCCTGAATCTCATTTCCCAGTCAAACGACATTCTTGCAAAGAACAAGAACGCCTTCAAAAACCACGCTTCAAACCTCTACGCTCAGTATTCGACCAACGATCTTGATGTCGCGATCTTCAACCAGTTCAATGATCTGGAAAAACGCATCAGCGGATTCACCAGTGCAACGACCTACTATACAGGCTCACTTCTCACCAAATATCAGATCGATCTTGGAACCGGAAAAAGCATCCCTTATGAGACTTTCCGGGACGCACTCTATAATCAGTATTCCGCGACCGGAAACAAGATCGACAGTCCTCAAATCGTGGGAGCCGATCCGAACGACAGTGTTGAAAGACGCTGGGGCCTCAAATAGCCGGCAAAAGCAACGCAGTGCCTCGCCGCAAGTAATCGGATACCTTTTTAATTATTGAGTAACAGGCTCAGACGTAGCTGGCGCTTGATAATCGCGGTGCTTCTCGGTTCCGCGCGCGGTTCCGAAGAGTGAGCGCAATTGACCGCAGGCTGCGAGAATATCGCGTCCGCGGGAAATCCGTACGGTCGTCGTGACGGAGTTACTGAGAAGAATCTTCTGGAACTTCATGACCACTGCATCGTCCGGGCGCTTGAAGTCCGCACCCGAGTGTTCATTGAACGGAATCAGATTCACTTTGGAAGGAATCCCGCGAAGGAGCTTCACAATGCGAAGCGCGTCTTCTGAAGAGTCATTGAAGTCTTTCAACATCACGTACTCGAAGGTGATCCGGCGGTGGGATCCGAGTGGAACCTTCCGGCAGGCATCCAGGAGTTCCGCAATCGGCCAGCGCTTGTTCACAGGCATGATCTGGGAGCGTTGTTCGTCCGTGGATGCATTCAATGAAATCGCAAGTGAAACGTCGGTCTTTTCGTAAAGTTCGGCAATCGCAGGAACGAGACCGCTTGTAGACACGGTGACCTTGCGCTTCGAGAAGTTCATTCCGTCTTCATCGAGGAGAATCTGGCAGGCTTTAGCGATGTTTTTCACGTTGTGAAGGGGTTCGCCCATTCCCATGAACACGATGTTCGTGATCGGCGCACGCATGCGGAGCTCGTGAACCTGAGTCACCACTTCATGCACTTCAAGTGAACGGTCGAGCCCTTGAATACCGGTCAGACAGAATTTGCAGGCCATGGCACAGCCAACTTGGGAGGAGATGCAGGCAGTAAGACGTGCCCAGGAGTCCGTATCGAGATCGCGGTCGAGACCGGCTTTCTCGGTTTCAATCCCGGAATAACGTTTTCCATCTTCAAGGCGTTCGATCACTTCATCGCCAACGCGCTCTTTAAGCGCGGCTGGAATGATCACGGATTCGATCGTCTTCGTATCGTCGAGCTTCCACAAAAATTTGTAAGTTCCGTCTTCGGACTGCTTGGAGTAGGACTCGGCAAGGCGGAAAACCGGGGTGTTTTCCTTCAGAAAAGCCCGGATATCCTTCGCGACATCGCTCATCAGGTCGAAGTCGGTGACGTAGCGCTGATAGACCCAGTGGAACACGAGCTTCGCCCGAAGGTCCGCCTGTTTGCGTCTCTTCTTCTCGATTTTCTCGAGAAGCGCTTCTTTTTCGGCACCGGCTTCCATGTCCCGATAGGTGCGCTCTTCCTTCACATAGCTCAAAGGAAGCAGTAAATCGGCGAGATCTGACTTGGTAAGAGACTGAAAATAGACCATAAAAGTGAGCTAAACGTAGCACACTTGGTCATAGGAGTCGAGCTTTCTACCTGAGAGAACCTAATCCATTGAAATTCCGCCACTTTTTATGCCTCTCCCCGGAGTTCGAGCTCATCTGGAATACGAGTCCCGGCGGGGCCGTTTATTCTTGATCTGAACACTCCCTTTCGGCAATCTAAAACCACTATGTCAATCTGGTTCATGTCATCCGAAGAAAAAATGTTAGCTGAATCCGTCCGTGCTTATGCAAAGGAGCAACTCGCTCCAAAAATCGAACACCTGGACGATGTCGAAGGCTTCAACGATCCAGCGTTTAGAAAACTCGGCGAAATGGGCCTCCTCGGCATCACCGTTTCAGAAGAAGACGGCGGAGCGGGAATGGGTGCGGTTGCCGCAACCATCGCGATGGAAGAAATGGCGTCAGTCGACGCTGCCTCCACTCTCTCCTACCTCGCGCACTCCATTTTGTGCGTAAACCAGATCGGCAGTTCCGGCTCAAAAGAGCAGAAACAAAAATACCTTCCAAAACTCATCTCCGGTGAACACATCGGCGGGATGGGCATGAGTGAACCCGGTGCAGGTTCCGATGCTCTCGGCATGATCACTCGCGCAGAGAAACAAGCAAACGGCGATTACAAGATCAATGGTTCCAAAACCTGGATCACCAATGGTCCGAACGGCGACATCTTCTACGTTTACGCAAAGACCGGCCCAGGCAAGAAAGACGTGTCCACCTTCATCATCGATAAGGACATGCCCGGTTTCTCCACCGGTAAGAAATTCAAAAAAATGGGGATGCGTGCGTCTCCAACCGGAGAACTCTGGTTCAGCGATGTCATGGTTCCAGAAGCGAACCGCGTCGGCGCAGAAGGTGCTTCCATCAAATCCATGATGAGAAACCTCGACATCGAACGCATCACCATCTCCGGGATCTCTCTCGGGATCGCACGTTCCTGCATCGAAGTCGCGACTCAGTACTCGAAAGAGCGCAAACAATTCAACAAACACATCGGTGCCTTCCAGCAAGTCCAGGAAAGACTCTCGGAAGCAGCGGCTTGGTATGAAGCCTGCCGCGCCCTCACCTACCAGGCAGCAAAGACCTGGGACATGGGCCTGATGACCGGAAAAGAAGCTTCTATGATGGCAGCAAAAGCCAAACTTCAAAGCGCGCAGATGGCAACCCAGGTTGCCCTCGATGCAATTCAAATCCTCGGAGGATACGGATACACCCGCGAATTCTCCGTCGAACGTCACATGCGCGACGCGAAGCTCATTGAAATCGGAGCGGGTACAAACGAAATCCTGCGTGTGATCATCGCACGCGCGATGCTCGGCGAAGTTGCCGACGAACTCATGGAGAAATAGAGTGGAACAAAGAGCAGAACACGTCCTGAATCCGCAATGCCCCTGGTACGACCTGAAAGCAATCCGTCTTCCGAACGTAAAGTGGTGCGAGCAGCAGCTTTGCGGATGGATCGAGGAACCGGCGAACGCCTGGAGTAACCTCGCCTACATCATCCTCGGGATGCTGATGGTGCGCCTGAGCCGTGGTCTTCGAAGCAAAGCGCTTCGCTTCTACGGTCCTGCGAGCATGATCGTCGGTCTCTCTTCCGGGATCTATCACGCTTCCAACAACTTCATCCTCCAGGTATTCGATTTCTTCGGGATGTATGTATTCTGCTACCTTCTGATCCTGATCAACTTTCAGCGTCTCGGAAAAGAAGTCATCAAAAAATCCTTCGCCCTTTACTGGACACTGGTTCTTGGAACCACTGCCCTGACCGTAGCGGCTGATTTCGCCAACATTCCGATTCAAGGCTTGGTTCTGGTTCTGATTGTCGTGATCCTGGCAACCGAGTTCCGCGTGAAAGCAACGACCAAGCGTCCATACAAAATGAGAAACTTTTTCATCTCCGCGGCATTGATGCTCATTGCAGCCACCTTCTCGTTTCTGGATCACAAACGCATCATGTGTGATCCAAACGACCACATCATTCAAGGACATGCGCTCTGGCACGTAGGCTCAGCCCTCGCACTCCTGTTCTCGTTCCTCCATCACAAACAATTTGATCAAGATCTGGCAGCATGAAAAATATTCCGTGGCAGAACCGTCTCATCATTGCATTTGTCCTGATTGCGACGGTTCTGCGTTTTTACGGAATTGCCAGTTCGCCTCCCGGCTTTTATGTCGATGAAGCAGTTGGCGCTGCCAATGTCCTTTGCATTCATCAAACAGGTTCAGACCTCTCTTCCCATTCCCTGCCGCTGTTTAGTCAGGGCCTGGGGAAGGGGTACTACACCGCGCCTTATCTCTATGGCGAGTTGTTCTGGACTTCAATCTTCGGAACTTCAGTCACTGCGTTCCGGACTTTCCTGGCCTTCATCACTACTCTGACCTTGGGATTCCTGTTCCTCTGGCTTCGGAAACGGGTTTCAGAGAAAGCCGCTTACATCGGAATCCTTCTCGCAAGTATTTCTCCCTGGGCCTTCCAATTCGCCCGGATTGCATGGGATCCACCGCTTGCGCCTTTCTTCCTGATGCTCGCCCTCTGGTTTTTTGATCTGGAAAAGAAGTGGAACTGGATTGCAGGGACCCTCGCTCTCGCTCTTGCGAGCTACTCTTATCCCGCAGCTCGTTTGCAAGCGGCAGTCCTGCTCGTCCTCATTCCGGGCTTTGCGTTCCGGAGCAAAATCAAATCACTCGTTCTCTTCGGGCTCTCGATGATCCCGATGGTCTGGTACACGATCAAGGATCCAAACTTCACGGTGCGCACAAAAATGCTCATCCTCTGGAGCGGACATCCGATGAACCCGTATCGGAATGATTCTTTCTTCGAACTGATCGGTGACTTCCTGAAACAAGTTTCGGAACACCTGACTCCGACCTTCCTCTTCGTCTCTGGCGACCAGAACCTCAGACACTCCTCCCAAAGTGTCGGGATGATGAGCTGGCCCGAAGGACTCCTGCTCACTCTCGGAATCTTTTTTTGCATCGGCTGGTTTTTCCGGACGAAAAAGAAGAAAGAGCCTTCTGCAAAACCAACCGTTTATCTCGCACTTTTCCTGCTGACCGGAGCTTTCCTCGGACTCGCCTCAGCTTCACTCACTTGGGAGGGAGCTCCCCATGCCCTTCGCGCCATCGGCGCATGGCCTTTCTTCATCCTGCTTGCAGCGCTCGTCTATGACCGGATCGAAGCAAAATTTCCGAAAAAACTTTTCTTCCCACAAGTCTTCACCGGTCTCTGCATTCTTTTTGCGGGCTACTTCTACTATCACTATTTCAATACCTATCCGACAATCGCCCAAGGCTGGTTTCAAACCGAGCAGAACGACCCCGGTCTCGCTTACGAGCGCATGACCCGACAGGGCGTGAGCTGTGAAACCCTCCAGGCAGGAGTGAAAAATGGATCTTTCTGAAGTATCGCAAAATCCGAACCGCCATCCTTGGGAAATGTCCCGCGCAGACTTCTTACTCGGAGTGCTCGGTCACATCCCCCTCGATCAAAACTCAACCCTTCTCGATGTAGGCGCAGGCGATCTCTATTTTTCGATCAAAACCCAGACCGCAACCAAAGTTTCAATCGATGCAGTCGACAACGCTTTTGACGATGCAACGTCGCGAATGGAAGGCATCCGCAAGATCAAGCACCTCGATCAAGTCCTTCACATGAAGTACGACGTGATCAGCGCAATGGACGTCCTCGAACACGTTGAAAACGACCGCGAATTCTTGAACACCTTGATCGGCATGCTGAAACCCGGCGCCACTCTCTTGCTAACCGTCCCAGCCTTCCAGATTCTGTTCTCACTGCACGATCTGAACCTGAGACACTTCCGCCGCTACCACCGCGGCCACCTCGAGTACCTGATCGACAGCCCCGAACAAATCGAAGTCGTCGAATCCTTCTACTTCTTTCACCTGTTGTTTTACGTCCGAATCATCGAAAAGCTCGGCCAGTTCTTCTTGAACCTGAAACCCGCAAAAGAAATCGACTCCATCAACCGCTGGCGCTACTCCGAACGCCACCCACTCACACGATCCTTAGGCCTGATCCTGACCCTCGATGCAATGGCCTGCCGATCCTTGGCCAAACTAGGCCTCCGCATCCCCGGCCTATCCCTCTGCATGGTCATTCGAAAAAAACCCTGATCTACCGACAGCCCACTCAGTCCCCACATCCAACCTGATTTATTCGGTCAAACTCAGTCTCCGCACGCGACCTGACTCACGTCAGCCAATCTCAGCATCCGCATCCCATCTCTCCGCATAGCGACCCAAAAACAACTCTGTTTCATATCGACCAACCTCGGCCAACATTCGGTCTCGCCTCTCTGCATGCCGATCCAAAAAACCCTGATTTGCGCCGATCAATCATTGAAATAAAAAGGCCCTTTCCTGTGCGATCGTTGCGCGCCACGCTGAGGCATGAGCCGAAGCGTGTGGTGCCGTAAGGCATGCCGGAGCAGGATGCGTAGGCAAACGGCGCATCGGCAACACCGGCATGGATGCCGGCCACACAGGAAGGGGCCTTTTTATTTCAAAGATTGACCGCCGAAAAACTCAGTTCCAGAAACCGGACATCGAACTAGAACTCGCATCCTGCTGATTCAAATTCCCAAGCCCGAATCCTTCTTCAATTGTCCGAAGAAGATTATAGTGATTATACGAAGTGGAAACACTCTGCCCCACCTTGCTCACCCCTTGCCCCAAAATCATCGTAAAAACCGGCGCACCCGAATTAGTCGTACTCGTAGTCGAAACGATGACCGTGGTGTTGCCCAAATTTCCGGCATTGATCATCGGAGTTAAAAGCGTGTTCAGCATCCCATCCGCCGTAGCCGCATTAGTACTGCCGCCACTGTTCGCAAGCCCCGGAATGACAACCATGAGCTTGGGCATGGTCGAAAAATTGATGTCGCTTGTGTAGTTGGAAAAATTCACGAGATTCATGCACCGGAAACGATCGGATTGAACCGCAGCAATGGATGCGAACGGATTGCGATAGCGATAGTAGTTTCCGATACTGTCCCCGAGGTAACAGGAGCCCGGATAGTCCTCTGAGTAAACTCTCCAGGAAATGTTTCTCGACATGAGAAGATCAACCAGGCTCGGCGCAAGAAGTTTGAGTGTGGCGTTGCTCGCCACTCCCTGGTCGTAGCCTGAAATCATGGAGACGACGTCAGCCTGGGTAACCGGGCTCGTCGGCTTGAAATTGGTGAAGTGAACGCTCGGGTATTTTTTAAGCAGACTCTGGGTGAACTTCTGCTGAACCATCTGATTGTCAGATACGTTCTCAAGCCAGATCCAGAGAACACGATTCAGGCTTGGGGTCTGTGCGAGTGCCGGAGAGCACAAAATAAGACAACTCAGGATCAGGGATCCCAGGGCAAGCAAGGTTCTTTTCATGATTAAAGTTTATCGGTTTTTTCTAAAAAATCGAGTTAATCAGCTCTTCGGCATCTTCGCAGATTCCGACCGAAAGATCGGTCAGAGTGCGTTCGAAGTCACTGTCGTTAATCAGAGCGGAAGTACTTCCGAGAGGACCGATATAGGTCGTCGCTGCGAAGGTTTTTTCCCGTCTCAAGACATCCCGCCAGAGAGTTTTGCCGGTCTTATTTTCACTCAGGATAAAGACAACCTTTAAGGTTACGTCATAACTGGATGCAATTTGAACGCTATTGGGACCACTCCCAAGAGGCGCAATTTGATCGGCGGTGGTGATCGCGGCCGGGACATAACTCGCATCCATGACGATCGCACTCAGGGTCGCATCCGCAAGATTGGCATCGCCAATGACGGATACATATCCGCCTTGGGCCATTTTCTTGCGTAACGCGTTATAAAGAGTGATCTCAGCACCCGCTTTATAGGACTGATTCTTCACCGGTGGCACATAAAGGACTTTAATTCCGTGCTTGGCGAAAAACGGGCGTGAGCTCCCCCGCAGGGTGTAGCCGCAGGAGCTAAGCCCAAAAGCGAGAAACAAGACGGGGATCAGGAATTTCATGTCTCCCCACTTTGACAAATCTCCGCCCTTTTGCCAAGACTTTAGAACCCGATGGACATCCTGAACCAGGTTTTGAAACGCATTTTAGGCTCCAATCCCACCCTGAAACAAGGGGTGATGGAAGCCCGAATTCTCGAGCTCTGGCCGCTATCGGTCGGCCCTCAGATCGCGAAGCACGCAAAAGCGGTTCAACTCAAGGGAACCACCCTCTTCATCGCCGTCGATCACTCCATCTGGAAGCAGGAACTCCACGCGAACAAGCGCCTCGCGATCACGAAGCTGAATGAAAAACTGATCGAGGAGCTCGGCAAACCCACGGGCGAAAAAGAAGTGTGGATTGAAGATCTGTTTTTCCTGGGCTCGAATCCGAATGCTAGCGAGAGCCAATCCAAAGCATTCCCAAGACCGCGCAAAAAATAACCGCAAAAATGATTCCGAAGGTGCGTACGCGATGGGAAGGTTCTTCCATTGCTTCGGCAACCGGTGCGGTTGAAACCGTTACCGGACGAGGCGCCGGCTGTGCCCTGCTGTCCTTCCGCTTCCGAAGTTCAGCCAATTGATCCGGGCTCGTGGTCTTGGTCAAATCAAAACCCGTTGGAACCAGTGATTGAAGGCGGATGTTTCCACCGAGATATTTTCTCACTTCTTCCACGTCCTGAAGAGTGAACCAGTATTCTTCACCCCGGCAGATTTCATCATTGGGAAGAATCTCACCCGCTTCAATCCGGCGGATCAGCTCTGATTCAAGGATGGGGCGAACGAAAGTAAAATCGGGCTTCCGAACCATCCAGTAATTTTCACTCATTTCGACAGGCCTCCGGCGGCCATCGAAAGGGACTGATAAGAAAGAAGATCGGCATCGAGGAAGCGGCGGATGGCCTGGTCGTTGCTTTTAACGAAATCGGCCGGAAGCCCCTTGAAAGCAACCGTGCCTTTATTCAGGAACACGATCTGGTCCGCGAGCCTGAGCGCGGAAGGAATGTCGTGCGAAATCACGATCGAAGTCAGGTGATAATCGCGTTTGATCTTTTCGATGAGATCATCCACGGTGATCCGTGTGTAGGGATCAAGACCGGTGGTCGGCTCATCGTAGAGAAGAATTTTCGGCTTACGGACGATGGCGCGGGCAATCCCCACCCGTTTCCGCATCCCGCCTGAAATCTCATTTGGAAGTTTGTCGTAAGGACCATCCATGCCGAGGTCCTTCAAAGTCGTCGTCACCGCATGTTCGATTTCTGCTTCGGTCATTTCGGTGTGCTCCCGGAGCGGGAACGCGACGTTTTCAAAAACAGTCATGTCGTCAAAGAGAGCCGAGTTCTGGAAAACCATTCCGAACTTTTCACGGAACTGGATCATCTCCTTGGCACTGAGTTTCGCGAGATTCTGACCCAATACCTGAACTTCACCTTCGTCCGGAGACAGAAGCCCGAGAATGTGTTTCAGCGTGACGGATTTACCCGTCCCGGAAGGTCCAAGAATGTAAGTGAGTTTTCCGTTTGGAAAATCGATGTCGATCCCCTTCAGGACTTCATCGCGTCCACCGCGAAAACTTTTATGGATGTTCTTTAGAACGATCGCTGCTTCACTCATAAACACGATCCACTCTTTCTCCCATGCGGGTCGTAATCTCGTAAGGGATGGTTCCTGCAAGGCCTGCCTGCTCGTAAGGATCAACCTCATCGCCCCAAAGCACAACCTCTTCTCCGACTTCAAGGCTCTTCGCCCCCTGGATCGTGGAGAGATCCATGCTTACCCGTCCCAAAAACTGGAATTTCTTTTTGCCCTGAACCACAAAACCACTGTTACCGAGGCTACGGAACACTCCGTCGGCATACCCCGCCGCAATGATGGCCACCCATTCCCCGGATGTCTTTTTGCAAACATAACTGCCGCCGTATCCGACGTGTTCGCCTTTTTCGAGGTAGATCCGATTCAGAACCGGAGCCGTGAAACGCATCACTCGTTTCAGACTAGCACCCGGTGCCTTTTCATATGGCTTCACACCATAGAGAGAAAGCCCTGGTCTCACGAGATCCATTTCCTTCGTGAGTGCATATTCTTTTGCCCGCCAGATCGCACCGCTGTTGGCGAAGTGAAGAAGCGCGCGCGGAAACTTTTTGCGAACGAACTCCACGCAATCTGCAAAAGCACTCATCTGCTGCCGGGTCAGGGAATCTTTCGGATTTTCTGAAATCGCAAGGTGGGTGAAAACCGATTTCGGCTGGAAGCGGATCAGCGGAAGCGAATCCACCGGGATGCCCATGCGGTTCATGCCTGTATTCACTTCCACGTGTGCATTGATTTCAGCGTAGCGCTTTGATTTTTGATACGTGAGGAGGCTCACGATCTCACCAAAGACGGGTTCAAGCCCGTATTGAATGCAAAGTTTTGCGTGGTTTTCACTCCAGGGAGCGGCATCTGAGAAAATGAGGATCGGGATGCGGGAGTTCTTGAGTGCGAGTCTGAGTTCCACGCCTTCTGAAAACGTTGCCACCCCGAAACCATAAAGCTCTTTTTCGGAGAGAAGGCTTTTTGCCGTATAAGCCATCCCGTGGCCGTAAGCATTCGCCTTCACCATGGGAAGGAGCCTCTGACCAGGAACTTTCCCGGAGAGAGTCCTGAAATTATGAACGAGCGCACTTCGCGATAGATGAATTTTAGCGCGCGACATGAACTAGAGGTTGATCGTATCCACCGTGGAGTTCGGATTGCTGTTCGCGTAAATGGTGTTTCTGGACTTCACTTTGTTTCCGATCGCATGGAGGTAGTTACCGGATTCACGAAGCGCACGGGCAATCGCCGGACGGGATTGCGCTGACTTGATTCCCGCCTGAAGGATCACGAGGACCCCGACGAGTTTCGCTTGTCCGCTCACTTCTGAACTACTGGTCACACCCCAGGCTTCAAAGTGCGCGACATTCAGGTTCGCGATAATGAGCTTGTTGATCGGACCGTAGTTCGTGAGTGAAGACACTTTGCCCTGCTCAGCGAGCTGCTCAACTTGAAGCTCGATGTCCTTGCGAACATAAGCCTGCATGTCGGCGTGGTTTGGAATTTTCACTTCACCGGTGACACTGGTCAGGTTCAGGGCCTGATTACGGCGGTGATAACGGAAGTAAAGAACCGGGCTGTCGGAGAGTTCGGAACTGATTTCGGTCAGTGCCTGCTCGATGCCTTCCATGGTGTAGGATTTTTTGATGGCTGCAATGAAGCCATCCACGTCTTCGCGTTTCTTCTGAATCGCAGCCGTCGCGGTTTTTGCATTCACGTTAGCTGCGTTCAACTCGCCGCGGATCTCGACAAAGTTCTCCGCTGCTTTTGCAATGGAAGTTGGAATCTGAATTTCAGCCTGGGCTTGACCCGGCGCCTGAGTTTCAGCCGCTTCCTGTCTTGCCACACGGGCAATGCCTCTCAAAGAGGTCGCCGGATTTGGATTCATGAGGCTTGGAGCCACTTTCGAAGTGGGAGCGATGGCCGGAGCGTCGATCGTCATCTTGTCCGCTTCACGCGCATCCTTGTTCAGATCGATTTGTTTCTGAAGTTCCTTCGTCGCAAAGATGCTGATTCCGGCGAAGGACATGAACGCGATCGCCACCATCATGAGCATGACTGCGAAATTCTTGCGGGCAGCACCGGATCCCATGGCATCCGAAATCCATGCACCGGAAAGGACTGCTGGAGGCGCTTTCTGCTCGATTGCGATTGCAAACGGAGAAGTTCCTGCACGAACAACCGCTACAATCTGTTTGGTTCCTTCAACGTTGGTGTATTTGCCTACGGAACCGGTCTGAGCGCCGAGGAAGAGATTCTCAATCGTGTCTTTGAGACCATGCACCTTCTTGAGATCAGCTCCCACGAATGCAGGAAGAGTGTGTGCGAGCACGCGACCGTGCTTGTCGAAGAGGTAAGCAACCTGATCGTTTGCGGAAATTTTAGAAAGATTGGAAAGCGCGCGGGATGGATCCACCAGCACGACATTCACTTTTTCGATCACTGCGGGATTTACAACACCGTTGGTGACTGGATGAATCGGAGTGGCAACAAAGATGCCTTCTTTCGCACTGATGTCGCTCGCCTTGAACGTTCCGTAAGCGACTTTCATGATGCTCAGATCACCCATGGAGAGATCACTCTTGAGCGCGGAGAGAACGCGTTCTTCAAGTGCGAGATCCATCTGGGTTGCTTGAGAATCGAGAGTGTTGAAGTTTTCGAACTCGGCTGGCGAATTGTCCTTTAATTTCAGAACCGCCTGGTGAGTGATGTAGCCGGGAGAAGCGCCATTCGAGGTCGCCCAGGTCTTCGCTCCTTCGAGCGCACCGAAAAGCTGATCCACATACTGGGCCGCTTCCGTTTTCAAATTTTCGTGGGTTTTAAGAAGAGCTTCTTCCTGGTTCGTTTTCAGGCTGGAAACGGCAGTGACGCCACCCATCGCAAGACCCATGATACCCGTTAAAAAGATCGCTAAACGCACCAATTTCATGATAATCTCTCCCCGATAAACAGGTTAACACACGGAACCAACATGGCAACCCATCCCCCGAAAGTTCTCATTATTGGAAGCGGAATTGCGGGCCTTTCGGCTGCGATCCACTTTTCGGAATTCGCAAGCGTCACTTTACTGGCGAAATCGACCTTGGATGAGGGAAATACCCGCTATGCCCAAGGTGGAGTCGCCGCCGTTTGGTCCAGCTCCGATTCCCTCGCAGAGCATAAATCCGACACTTTGGTCGCCGGCGCAGGCCTTTGCCGGGAATCAGCCGTCGATGTCTGCGTGAACGAGGGCCCTGCCCGGATCCGCGAACTCATTGAATGGGGTGTCCAGTTCACCAAAGAATCCGACCAGCGCCACAGCGATTACGACCTTCACCGCGAAGGCGGCCATAACAAACGCCGGATCCTGCACGCCCACGACTACACGGGACTCGCGATCATTGAAGCCCTCATTGCAAAAGTCCGCTCCCTTCCCAATGTGGAAGTTCTTGAACACCACATGGCGATCGATCTGATCATGGAAGGAAAGTTGAATCCGGGCGTAACCCCGGGTCTCGGCCGCGCACTCGGTGCCTATGTCCTGAAAAATGATACCAGCGAGATCATCCCGATCGCAGCCGACCTCACCATCCTGGCTAGCGGCGGAGCTGGAAAAGTTTATCTCTATACTTCCAATCCGGACATTTCAACCGGTGATGGAATCGCCATGGCTCATCGAGCGGGCGCAAAAATTGCGAATCTGGAATTCATGCAGTTCCATCCCACCTGCCTCTATCACCCGAGCGCAAAAAGCTTTCTCGTGACTGAAGCAATCCGCGGTGAAGGTGCAATCCTCCGTAATTTTGAAGGCAAAGACTTCATGAAGGACTATCACGCGATGGGCTCACTTGCCCCTCGTTACGTGGTCTCCCAGGCGATCGACATGGAGCTGAAACGCTCAAGCTCCCCTCACGTCTGGCTCGACATCACACACATGAACGAAGTCGATTTCCACGAAAAATTCCCACAGGTAAGCGAGATGTGCAGAAAGTACGGCATCAATGCTCCGAAGGATTACATCCCGGTTGTTCCGGCAGCCCACTACATGTGCGGTGGAGTTCTCGTCGATGAACAGGGACAAACTTCGGTTGAAGGACTGATGGCACTCGGTGAAACCGCTTGCACCGGCCTCCACGGAGCAAACCGTCTGGCTTCAAACTCACTCCTTGAAGGAGCCGTGTTCCCGAAGCGAGCCGCAGATTTCGTCCGGAAGACCCTGCAAAGCAAGGCCGTGCCCCAGGCGATGAAATCGCTTCCCGCATGGGACCTTGGCCGTGCAGTCGACCTCGAGGAACAGATCGACATCACCGCCACCTGGCGTGAGATCCGGACTTTGATGTGGAACTATGTCGGCATCGTCCGCTCAAACCGCCGCCTGAAACGCGCGCGCGAACGTCTCGCCCTCATCCGCCACGAAGTGAATGAGGACTACTGGAAATTCAAAGTCAGCCGGGAAATGATCGAACTTCGGAACATTCTCACCGTCGCCGAACTCATCGTCGAGTGTGCCCTTCGCCGGAAGGAAAGCCGCGGTCTCCATTACAGTGTCGATTATCCGAGTCTTTCAGCCGCCGAGTGCCGGGACACCATCCTCTAAAAAGGTATCCGATTACTTATGGAGGTGCGCCGCGGCTCAACGAGTATTTGAGTCGGCTCCAAAATATTTTAAAGTTTCAAGGCAAGGTTTTCCACTTCAAGAAGGCGCAGTGCACCTCCATAAGTAATCGGATACCTTTTTTAGTGATCGCCAAGATAGTTCAGCATCGAGTCCGCACGCATGCTTCCCCAACCGGTCACCGGATCCCAGCCTTTGGAAGCCTTGTAACCGCCATTGGTTCCGGACGTGACGTCACGGAAAACAGTGGAACGGGTTTTTGCATCGAGTGAGTAGATGATCGGATTCAACTGACCGAGCGGCGAGAGTCGCTGATTTGCACGCGCCTGTTCAACGAGTGCCATGAATCCCGCCCACTGAGGCGCTGCCATGCTGGTTCCACCGATTGACATCCAGCCTGCAGTTCCATGTTCGCAGGTCCCTTGTTTATTCGGCTGGCAACTGGTCCAGACTTGCTGACCTGATTCCGGATCCGCATCGAAAGAAACATCCGGAGCCGAGCGCATGAGATAAGGGGCCTTGAAAGAAGACTGGTAGTCCGGCAAAGCGTAGAATGAACTGATTCCCCCGCCGCTTCCCGATGGATCCGTTTTTTCCCAGTTCCATGCCGTTTCAGTTGAAATGTCTCCGTAAGAATTCAACTTCACCTTGGTTCCACCCACGGCAACCACATTCGGGCTCGAAGACGGCCAGTCCGCAACTTTGTTGTCTGAACCATCGCTGCAACCGTAGGCACCCGAATCGCCGGATGCAACCATGATATTCACTCCCTGAGCAACGGCTTGGGCAAAAATCTTGTCCATGTCCGCCCGGTGAGCGGGATCCACGGCTGCTTCGCAAATCCCCCAGCTGTAGTTCACCACGCGAGCGCGGTTGTCATCGAGAATCGCGGTGAACATCTGCATTTCACCAGCGGAGTTGTTTTGAGATGAAGTGAATACATGAACCTTTGCGCCCGGAGCCAGCATGCCCGAAAACTCGGTATCGAGAGCGGTTTCAACTGCAGCGTCCTCATCAATTTCAGCTGTTCCGTTGAAAGTCACCTGATCGATGGCGGGTGAAGGACTGAGCCCTGCTTCCCTGAAGAAACCATTCACATCATCCATGTGGAAACCACCGTAAGTTGCGATCGCAATGTGTTGACCGGTTCCGTCGATCTTTCCGTCGTAAATTGAATCAAATCCGTAAGCCGTTCTGACCTGCTGCGGAGAAAGTACCGGAGGGGCCGCGGCAGTCTGACCACCCATCGCGTCCACACCATTTTTTGGCAGGAGGTGATAGTGAGGATGAAGAACGCGAGTCTGATCCAGACCGGTCACGGTCTCAACGATGTCGAGCGCTTTCGGGAAAAGAACGCGGGTCAAAACACCCACCCAGCGATTGCGAACTTTGGGTTTCATCTGTGTGCTGAAAAGACTTTCAACTGATTTTTGCTCGCCGCGGATGGAAATAAAAAGATGCGTCTTGGTTTCGCCCGTGATCTCGAAACCTTTTTCGCGAAGATCAGAAAGCATCTTGCCGTACTGTTTTTTGGTCGGGCCGGAAAGTTTCAGGATTTCTGCAGGAGTGTAAAACTTTCTGTAATGACTGGACGTCGGATCGTTCACGTTTTTAGCGAGAGCTTCGATCGGAGTTCTTTCCTTCAGATGAAGAACGAGATCAACTGGATCAGCGGATGCAGTCAGGGCGGCGAGGGTCGTGGTGAGTAACGCAAGGGTGCACTTCAAGTTCATTCGGTCTCTCCCTCCTGAGGAGATTTCAGTCTTTTGACTCGACGCATTATAGCTCTTTTCTTCAATTCTTTCAATAGAAAGATGAGCTCCATCTTTTCTATAAGAGTTTCCAGCCTTTATAATGCGTTGAGTTAGCGAATCTGGCAAAACTCTGACGTAGAACCGATTTACAAATGTGAGCCCCTTCCCTACAACCATAGAAACAACGAAGCCCTTCAATGGGTAGGAACTCAACTCATGAACTCTCTCCTCGCCTTGGTTCTGTTTTTCGCTGTAGTGATTTTTCCCGCAACTTCCCGTGCGGCTTCCGTCGACGCGCTTTATGAAAACAGCAACTCCCCGCTGATTTCCCTCATCACTCAGGCAAGCTCCAGCATCGACATTGAAATTTACACCATGAAGGATTTGAACGTGATCTCCGCCCTGAAAAGCGCGATGAGCCGCGGGGTGCAACTCCGCATCGTTCAAACCGGTCTCGTGATCGACCCCTGCCATGTGTTCGATGCTGCAAAAGACACCGACGACTCCACCTGTACGGCACTCAAATCCTTCGTCATCTACGTGAACAAGCACCACGGCACCTACGTGCCATTCGACTACGAGCTTTGCGGCACTCCCGGCAAGTCCTGTTTCGAACACGGAAAGATGCTGATCGCTGACTCTAAAAAAGTGCTTCTGAGCACGGGAAATTTCGATCCCACCAGCCTCTGCGATGCTTCCGAAAGCCCGACTACCTGCAATCGCGATTTCTCAGTGGTGTCCACGGACAGTGACGTCATTCAAACCCTTCAGACCATTTTCAATCATGACGTAAAAGGGAATGCGTTTGACCTTTCAGGCGTGCTCGCTGCTTCCGCTGCAAAACGAGTCACCGTGAGTCCGGACTCTCTCCGCCCGCTGATCACCCTGATCCAGTCTGCTAAAAAAACGATTCAGATCGAAAACCAGTACCTGAAGGACCCTGACATGAATCAGGCATTGATCGACGCCGCGAAACGCGGAGTTCAGGTTTTCGTCATGGTCGAGAGCGTGAGCAACTTTGCGAAACCAACCGACACCCAGGCACAAGCCTGGACCGATACCTTCACTAGTTTCGACAAGGCCGGCATCCACTCCAAAATTTTCAACGGCAAGATTCAAATCAACGGCATCCGCGGATACATGCACGCGAAAGTGATTCTGATCGACAGCAAAACCGCATGGATCGGATCAGTGAACGGATCCGCAAAGAGCCTGACCGAGAACCGCGAGTACGGGATCATCAGCACCGACGCGACTTTGGTTAGAAATCTTAACAAAGTGATCTACTCCGACTTCAATGATCCGAACGCCGAGACCTGGAAACAAAGTCTCAGTGGAAGCAAGGATTTCAAAGGCTCGAACTCCACAGACAAGGGTGACGACAGCGACAACAGCTGCCCCCGATCAGCGCTCAGTGCGTCATAAAAGCAGGCTCTTTTTCCTTAAAAAAAGACCTGAATCAACAACGGATAATGCAACCTGACGCATTCTGTGATTATCTTGGGGAACTTTTTTTCGGAGTATTATGAAGCTTACCTCTCGCGCTTTTTCATCGATGATTCTCGTTCTTTGCCTCGTCACTGCGTGCAAAGCGAAAAACAATACCGCTGCAAATGATCTTCAGACGGCGTTTCAATCCGGTTGCTCCAGCACCGGAACGATCGACGCGCAAGTCGCCCTCTCCCAGACTCAGAGCCTCGTGAACACGATTCAGGATCTGAGAAAGAACAACAAGTGCACCGGTCTCGATAATACTCAGGCCACCGTTCAGAACATGAGTGATCAGATCTATGCCATGCAGCAGGATCAGACCACGGCATCCATGAACTCGCTCTCCGGCGCTCAGGATTCACTCCTCGCTCAGATCAACTCGACCAACGATCCGGCTTCGCTTCAAATTCTGACCGAGACCTACGCAGCAAATGCGGTCTCCATGAGCACACTTCAAGGCCAGGAAGCCGTTCTTGCCGGTTCCGGATTGACGACCAATCTTCAGCGCGGATACACACAGCTGAACGCGTATGTGGGTGCACTTCAGGCCAACACAAGCGAGATCAACAACTGCGCCCAGCGCGACCCGGATTTCGCTGCAAAAATCGGCGCACAGCTCATGTCCGTCAGCGGTAACTTCGTCACTCCGCTGATTGGTGCAATCATCACCATCGCCGGTGGAATCATCGAAGAAGTCATCAACGTCGTCGACGATTCAACCTATTCCAGAACCATCAACAAGTTGAACCTCGTCAGCATGACGACCGCCCTTTCCTGCAGCCT
>OUNO010005807.1_pt1 | contig 21818 bp, 26 predicted proteins | sample 1779811 | NCBI WGS metagenome assembly OUNO01 (sample SAMEA3914804, study PRJEB12502) | metagenome | biome: forest; material: soil | place: Canada | collected 2010-06-25 | depth 0.3 m | reverse complement strand
GATTCGACGACACGGCTATCCCCAATTTTGATCTGAGCCATATGTTATTCCTCTTCGTTCTTGGCTTTTTTGCCGTGCTTTTTGCGGCGGCGTAGAAAGGCTGGCGTATCTGATTCATCGTCTTGTTCGACTGAGTGATTCCACATGTCGGTCGTGCCTTCTGCTTCTTCGTTGAAGATAGCCGCAGCTTCTGAATGGTCAAGGTTGAGGTCAACGCTGTTGACGGTTTCTTGGCTCATGTGAGCAGGCTCGGGAGCTTCTTCGTCTTCTGAGGCAGGCTCTTGGAAATAGGCAGAGTCGAAGCCGGTTGCGATCACGGTAATGATCAGTTCGTCTTCGATTTCAGGCTTCAAAGTGGCACCAAAGATGATGTTGGCATCTGGTGAAACGGCACTGGTGATGATTTCGGCAGCTTCTTGGATTTCAGACATGCTCATGTCGTAACCACCGGTAACGTTGAACAGGACGCCCTTGGCACCGTCGATTGAAACTTCAATGAGTGGTGATTCGATGGCTTGTTGTGCAGCTTGAGCAGCACGGTTATCACCGCTAGCGCGACCGATACCCATGAGGGCCGAGCCGGCGTTGCTCATAATCGCCTTTACATCGGCAAAGTCGAGGTTAATCAAGCCGTGTTCAGTGATCAGCTCGGAAATACCTTGGACACCTTGGCGCAAAACGTCGTCGGCAATCTTAAAGGTTTCAAGGAGTGGTGTGCGGCGATCGATCGTCTGCAACAGACGGTCATTAGGAATCGTAATCAGTGTATCAACGTGACGGCGCAATTGATTAATTGCCCAGTCAGCGTTTTGGCGACGCTTTTCACCTTCAAAGCTGAATGGCTTGGTCGCGACACCAACAACCAGGATGCCCAGTTCGCGGGCAACTTCGGCCACAACGTAGCCGGCGCCCGAACCAGTTCCACCACCAGCACCGATGGTCACAAAAACCATGTCAGCACCCTTGAGGGCTTCACTTATTTCGCCGCGTGATTCATTGGCAGCGGCTTCGCCGACGGTCGGGTCAGCACCAGCACCAAGTCCACCAGTAGTGGTATTGCCAAGATGCAATTTAATGTCTGCTTTACTATTGTGGAGCGCTTGGGCATCGGTATTCATGGCGATGAATTGGACACCAGTCAGGCCGGCTTCCTTCATACGGTTGACGGCTGAGCCACCGGCACCGCCCACACCAACAACTTTGATGCTGGCAAAAGTTTGGATATCGCTTGGTTTCACTTCAGGCATTAGTCTGTTCTCTCCTCGGATCACTCTTGTTCTTAGTCTTTAGTATAACACTTTCTCGGCGGGAGAAAACACTAGGCTCGGAAGCGAGCAAATAATTTAGACACAAAGCCGCTGGCGTCTTTTATTTTGACTCCACTTTTTTTGTTCGGTTTACCGTGGCTTGCACGTTCTGCATCTATTAACATGAGTCCAACAGCAGTTGCAAACGATGGTTTTTCAATGTCGTCAGCGACGCCACCATAACCAGTCGGCTTGCCAATTCGGGCGGCTAGACCTAGATAATCTTTGGCGTATTCGACAATATTCTTGAGTTGAGCCGTGCCGCCAGTTAAGACAACGCCGCTTGGTAATTTGCCAGCGCGGCCAGCTTTTTTGAGTTCGTGCTGAATGGCTTCAAAAATCTCTTCCAGGCGAGCTTCGACGATTTCATCAATGTCATTGGTTTTGAAGCTATGCACTTCACCACCATGTTTGATGCTGATCCCGGAGTGCTCTTTGCGAGTCGTGGCCGAGGCATGTTCTAACTTAATCTTTTCGGCCACTTCAGGATCGGTCTTCAGGCCAATCGCGAGGTCGTTGGTAATGTTGACGCCACCAATCGGAATTACGCCAGCGTACTGCAGATCTCCCTCTTCGTAGACGGCGACGCCAGTAGTTGCGCCACCAATATCGATTAATGCGACGCCACTTTCAATCTGTTGTTCGCCGAGGACGGCACGAGCCGCGGCCACGCTGGTGACGACAACTGCATGCGGATCGACTTTGGCAGTTTCAGCGGCTTTTTGAACATTCACTAGATAAGGAGTCAGCGCCGAGATGACATGCGCGTCGATTTCGAGGCGCGTACCGGTCATGCCGAGTGGGTCCTTGATATTATCCTGGCCGTCTAACTTGTAGGCATGCGGGATAACATCCAAAATTTCACGATTGGCTGGTACTTTGCCGAGCGTCGCGACTTCTTCAATGCGTGCTAAATCTTCGTGAGTAATTTCGTGATCAGCGGCTCCAACGGCAACCATGCCGTCAGCGTGAGTACTTAAAATATGGGCACCATTCACACTAATCGTAGCAGCATCAACTTGGTAGCCACTCATTCGTTCGGCTTCTCCTAGCGCATCATCGATGGCTTGGGCAGGACCGTTCAAGTTAACAACGACACCTTTTCGCATGCCAGTGTTCGGTGCGTGACCGACGCCAACAATAGTCGGAACTCCAGTTGATCCATCAATATGAGCGACGACTGTTCTAACTGTGGTGGTTCCGATGTCGATACCGACAGCGTAGGTTGATCCCTCTTGCATGTTGCTAAGTATAGCGCTTACGCCGTCCGTTTGGAAGTAGTCAGCGCAGCCTTCTTACCATTTAATAAATCGTGTAGCACTGTGGCCGCCATGCCCCAACTGAAATACCAAATCAACTCGGTCAGTGGCATAAACCCGAACAGTGTCGGCGCCAGCGGATTCCCCGATAGGAGGAAATGTTTTCCGATGTACGTCGGGTCAAGCAGAAACAATGTCGCATAGGTCGCGCTGGCGAGTAGCACCAGGACTAAGCCACTCAGCAGTGCGGGCTTTAACAAATGCGGATACCGTTGCAGCCCCAAACCGACAATCACAAGAAATATCACGTACGACACGACCATCGAATTAATATGAAGCAAGCTCACGAACACAATAAGTGTCGCCACAATTATGAGGGCCGCCACGAGCGCATTGCGACGCCCATGTGAGCCGTGAGAACTCTTTTTAAGACGTAATATGAAAAGCGGGGCCGTCGCCCCAAGTGCAACCACGCCAAAGCCGAACAGGAGGTCCTCGATCGACGGAATTGCGATGCCACCAAAGATATTTAATGGGCGCCAGTAATCTTGAAAATACCAAACCTCAGATACAACCGCCGTGATCGCTCCCAGAATGCCTGCTTTAACGATGAACCGATGCAGGTCGGGTCGCTTGATAAAAATGACAGCAACAAAAGCAAGAAATGGGATGGTGAGTAGTAAGTAGGTAAAGCGTGGGTCAAGCATTTTTTATACCTGTGTTAAGATTTCAGCGCCGTTTTCTGTGACCAATACCGTGTGTTCAAAATGCGCCGCCAACGAGCCATCGGCTGTTGAGATCGTCCAGCCGTCGGCTTCTTGCCGAATGCGTTCACCCCCCAAAGTTGCCATCGGCTCAATTGCGATGGTGTCGCCAGGAGTCAGTAGCGGACCCGCACCCTTGCGTCCGTAATTCGGCACTTCCGGCGCTTCGTGCATTTCGTGCCCGACGCCGTGGCCAACTAGTTCGCGAACAATACCAAGTTTGGCTTTATCCAGTTCTCGCTCAACCGCAGCGCTAATGTCGCCAATATGAACGGGGCCTTTAATGGCATCGATGCCAGCGAAAAGTGAGCGCTTCGTCGCGTGTAATAAGTGCTTTTGTACCCCGTTAGCTTTGCCGCCAACGACCATAGTGAAAGCACTGTCGGTCTTCATATTTTTATAAGTAATGACCAGGTCAAAACCAACCAAGTCGCCTTCCTCCAGGGCAGTTGCCGTTGGCACACCGTGCACAATTTGGTCATTCACCGAGATACAAATCACACCAGGGAAGTTTACTTCATCAGTTTTATACGTCGCGATTGCACCGTGGCGAACAATTTCTTTCGCCACCCAGGCGTCGATTTCTAAACCCGTCATGCCGGGCTGTACGAACTTTTCAAGGTCACTCAAAATAGTGCCGAGGATTCTGCCACCCTCGCGCATTGCTTCGATTTCGGCCGGTGTTTTCACGCGTTGCATTATTGAGTCACTCCATGTGTTTTTAATGCATCAAGAATGCGGTCCTGGACTTGCTCGGGACTACCATTGCCATCAATATGCGCGACGGCCACACCTTGTCCGGCGAGGTAATCGAGGATTGGAGAAACTTCTTCGGCATAAATCGCCAGGCGCTCGTCGATTGCCTCTGGCGTATCATCAACTCGTCCGCGTCCAGATAGCCGCTCTAAGACTTTTTCGCGCGGGACATCAAGTACAATCACTAAACTAACCGAACGGCCATGCGTCGGTTGTGAATCAATCAGCCACTTGGCTTGCTCGATCTCGCGCGGGAAGCCGTCCAGAATTAAGTGGGCGCTATCGGCGTTCTTGGTAATTGCCTCGCCCATCACTCGCGTAACGCTCTCGTGTGAAACCAGTTCACCGGCTTCCATCTTTTTGAGTAGTTCTGGGTCGCCAGTCTCGCGTAAGAGTTGACCAGCAGACAACCAACGCCAACCAGTTTGCTTGGCGAGCATCTGTCCTTGGCTACTTTTGCCAGCTCCCGGTGGCCCAAAGAATATAATCATGACTTTATAATATCGTGGTGGGCAGGTTTATGCCAATGCTTCTTTTACGAGGCGGGCAATCGTGCCACCATCGGCCGAGTTGCCGAGTTTGCCTTTGACGGCGCCGATGACTTGGCCCATACCAGCCATGTCGCTGACGCCCATCGCCGCAATCGTCTCATCGACGACTTTTTTAATGTCATCTTCCGAGGTTTGCTCGGGCAAGTAGCCTTCAATAACCTTTGATTCAGCTTTTTCAGCTTCAACCAGTTCCGGACGATTAGCCGCTTCATATTGAGTGGCACTGTCTTGGCGCTTTTTGACTTCGCGTACGATCAACTTCTCGATCGTTTCGTCGTCCAGGCCGGTGTCGCGCTTGTTCTGCTTTACTTCTTCATCGAGAATAACGGCTTTCAGGCCGCGGAGAACTTCAGCAGAAAAACGATCACCGCCCAAAAGAGCGGTTTTCAGATCGTTATCGATTTGGCTTTTGAGGGCCACTTACTTGAGTCCTAAACGAGCCTTATTCAGCTTGTCAGCTTTGCGTTCTTTGCGAATAATCGCTTTCACGCGACGCTCAGGTTTGCTAATTGGCTTTGCAAATCGCATTGAAGCTTTGGCTTCAGCTAATACACCGCTTTGCAGCACTTTGCGGTTGAAGCGACGAATGATGTTTTCGTTTGCTTCGCGTTCGTCTTTTCGGGTTACTTGTACCATATGGAGGCTATTGTAACAGATGTGGGTCGGGGTTGCAAGGGATTATTCGGCACCCTCTAGGTGCAAGAGTCGCCCCTCAACAGTTCGCCTACCCTGCCATTCGTTCACATCGAGCGTATACCAGACGTGGACTCGCTCACCCGGTTCGACGAAGAAGTGCGCTGGCGCACTAAAGGCCAACATTTGAATCGACTGCCCCATTTCGTTTTTCAGCGTCAGTTTCACATGCTGGTTTTCGGTGCCCATTTTGCGCTGATCAACCACCAAAAGGTCTGAGGATTTTAAGATTGGCTGCGGATTGCCCTGGCCAAATGGTTCTAGCTGCGCTAAATCATCAACTAGCTCTTCAACTAGCTCGGAAAGCTCGGCCTCGCTATCGGCTTGCGGCAAAAGAAGCGCCGTTTGCTCGCGCAGTTTCTGACTTTTAAAAAATTCATTCACACGCACGCGAAAGTCAGCGATGTTCGCGGTCGGCAACGTCACGCCGGCGGCTAATTTGTGCCCGCCACCTTTTGTAATTAAGTCGTCGGACGCTCGGATTGCGTCTGCCGCGCTAAAATCACCATAACTGCGCGCTGAACCCTTTGATTCCTCGCCCATTTCGGCCAGTACATAGGTCGGCTTCTTGTATCGTTCGAGTAATTTGGCGGCCACGATCCCGACAATACCTTGATTCCAGCCCGGTGCGCTCACGACCAGCACGGGATCGCCGGCTAATGATTCGGCTTGCACCAATGCTTCCTTAAAAATCTCATCCTGCTCAGTACGGCGAGCTTTATTCATCTCATCAAGCTGACGCGCGAGTCTTAACGCTTCCATCGAATCAGTAGCCGTCAAAAGATCCAGCGAGTGCTGCGCCGTTTCCAGTCGCCCTGAGGCATTCATACGTGGCCCCAGCACGAAGCCCAGCGTTCGGGCGTTAATATCACGTGGCTGCACGCCAGCAACTGCCAGCAGCGCCCTCAAACCCGGTCGACGGGTATTTTGTAAAACCTTCAGGCCCCAAAAGACGTTGGTACGGTTCTCATCAACTAATGTCACGACGTCACAGACCGTACCGAGAGCCACGAGATCGAGCAGCCACTTCTCTTGGCCGACAGGTAGTCCTTCTAATCGAGTTTGCAACGCTTGGACAAGTTTAAACGCCACGCCAACCCCGGCCAGATCAATAAAAGGATACTCGTGATCGGGTCGCTTCGGATTCACGACCGCCACAGCTGGCGGCATCGTCTCGGCGACGTTGTGATGATCGGTCACGATGACGCCCATGCCCAACTCATTGGCACGGGCAATCTCGATGTGGCTCAGGCTGCCACAGTCCACCGTCACAATCAGCTCAGCACCAGTCGCCGCAATCTTCTCAATGGCATCGACTGTTAGCCCATAGCCCTCAACAAAGCGATTCGGCACAAAGGTTGAGACATTCTTAAATCCAAAACTGCCAAACGCATCAAGTAGCAGCGTTGTAGCCGTCAGCCCATCAATGTCATAGTCCCCGTAAATCGTAATTTTCTCTTGCTTTTCGCGGGCCGCAATTAACCGCGCAACCGCCTTTTCCATATCCGGCAGCAGGAACGGATCATACCAGTCCTCATATTTGGGAGCTAAAAAAACCGCCCGTTGCTCGGGCGTAATTCCTCTGGCGGCTAAAATCTTATCGAGCAGGCTCATTACGCAACATCTGAAGAGGTGCGTTTTGGCCGAGTCGCGTGTTGCTGTGACTTGATGACGATGCTTTGCAACTCTTTAAAGATTGGGAATTGCTTGTTGGTTGAGTAAATCTTGGTGTTGCCCTGGCGTTCGCTGGTCAGGAAGCCAACCTTCTCGAGACGCTTTAATTCGCGCTGGATGTTGCCCGGGTCTTCCTTGATAAGCTTCGCAAGGCCACGGACGTGAGTACGGAAATCAGGATACTTGGCGTATACCACCACAATCTTCCTTCGCACCCTAGATGTAATAAAAACGTCTAACATAATCCCCTTAATTGATCCTCACGCCTCACTGTTGATGTTTATTCTACACTTTTTCGCTTGTCTAGGTCAACGCCAATTCAGGACTATTTTATTAATTTTGGCGACCGTTTCCTCATGACTTGGAATGGTATTCTGGTTGTAATAATGGTTTGTACCGAGGTAATTCTCTTTCACATCAAGGATGTGCAGCTCGTCAGCCAACATGTGCAATTTATCGACCGCTTGAGCCGAGGCGACTGGCGCCACCACCACCAAACGAGCAATTCGAATTGGTTTAAGAAAGTCTACCGCGACATCGAGCGCTGCCCCGTTATCAAACCCGTCAGCCACCAGTATCACGGTGTGGTCGCGCAGCATGTCTTCGTCAATTAACCCGCCATCCCCGAGCAGACGATTCATTTTCTGGAAGGCTTCGCGCTTTTGCTCCTCGAGGTAGCCATGGAATTCGCTGGCATATTCCTCAATCTCGCCGGCCGAGAACATACCGTTATAGGTGAAGGCCCCGTTTTGCGAAACGCCGCCGAAACTGACGCCCTCACCGGGGATATCAATGTTCTCCACGAGCAGCATCGTCAGAATACAGTGCAGCGCCGTAGCGATTTGCTCGCCCACGATCACGCCACCGTCACTCAGCGCGACGACCGCACAGTTCTCGTAGCGGTAGCGCCCAAAGAGCTCAGCCGCCAGCTTCTGGCCCGCTTCTTCCCTCGTCTCAAAATACATATGCTTATTTTAGCACGCCTCTGGCGCTATACTGAGTGTATGAAGTATTACGAGGTGGCTCCGATTCGTATTATTCGTGCTGGCAGCGCGACTTTTACCTATAGTTCTGATTCGCCTCTGTCAATTGGCCAAATTGTGACCATGGAAGTCGGCAAAAAAGAGCTGGTCGGAGTCGTTATGTCTGAGGTAAAGCAGCCCGAGTATGCCACCAAGCCTATTTCGAGCGTCCTTGAGCCAACCCCCTTGCCCGAACCTCTCGTTAAACTCGCGCTTTGGATGGCTGAGTACTATCGGACTCCCCTGGCGACTGTATTGCAGACGATTCTGCCACGTGGTTTAGAGAAAACTCGTCGCGCTCGCACAGCTACAACTCATCCCGACATTCGCGCCCGAACAAAAATTGTGTTCAATAAAGATCAGGCCGCTGCGGTCGCTGAAATCATGAAGAGTAGCGACGGATCGGTCATTCTGCAAGGCATCACTGGATCAGGCAAAACCGAGATATATAAAGAGGTGGCGCGCCGTACTATTGCCGCAAATCAGTCCGTTATTATGCTGGTTCCCGAGATCAGCCTGACCAGCCAATTGATCAGCGAATTCATTGCCGATTTCCCCGACATGATTGTCACGCACTCACATATGGGCGAAGCTGAGCGGCACTTAGCCTGGAAAGAGGCCCTCGATTCCCCCACTCCGCGTGTCGTCATCGGGCCGCGCTCGGCGCTCTTCCTGCCAGTTAAAAATGTGGGTGCAATTATGATTGATGAGTCGCACGAGCCCAGCTACAAGCAAGAACAAGCCCCGCGCTACTCGGCTCTGCGCGCCGCCAGTGTTCTTGGCTCGTTCTCTAAAGCCAAAGTTATCCTCGGTAGTGCCACACCAACCGTAGCCGATCGCTACGTCGCCGAAATGACCAAACGACCGATCATTCGGCTCGATAAGTCAGCTCGCCATGATGCCCAAGCCTCGAATGTGCAGCTAATCGACATGAAGAAGCGCGAAAACTTTACCAAACATCGTTTCATTTCTGATCTGTTAATCACCAACATCGAAAAGAATTTGGCCAGCGGCAAACAGACCCTGATCTTCCATAACCGCCGCGGCAGCGCCAGTACAACCTTGTGTGAAAACTGCGGCTGGACAGCGCTCTGCCCGAACTGTTTCGTACCGCTCACCCTTCACGCCGACACTTATGACCTCACCTGCCACATCTGCGGCCATCACGAGAAAGTTCCGACCGCTTGCCCGGTATGTAACTCGACCAATATCATCCACAAGGGCATCGGCACTAAACTTATCGAGACCGAGCTGGTCAAACTCTTTCCGAAAGCTCGGATCGCCCGCTTTGACTCCGACAACAAAACCGACGAGACGGTAAATAGTTTATATAAGGAGCTCTACGACGGTACGATCGATATCGCCATTGGCACACAGGTCGTCGCCAAGGGCCTCGACCTACCAAAACTACGCACTGTGGGGGTGATTCAAGCCGATGGCGGCTTGGCGCTGCCCGATTACGCCTCGAGTGAACGGACCTTCCAGCTCCTCGCTCAGGTTATCGGCCGCGTCGGTCGTGATAAACACGCCAGCGAGGTCATCGTGCAGTCCTACCAGCCCACCAACCCTGTCATTCAGTTCGGTCTGCGCCAAGATTACGAGTCATTCTACACCTACGCCCTCGAAGAGCGCCGCAAAGGTTACTTCCCGCCGTTCACCTACCTCCTCAAACTGACCACTATATATAAGTCCGAACAAGCCGCTGTGCGCTCCGCCCAGGCGCTGGCTCGAACTCTTAAAAAAGAATTACATCCAGACGTCCGTTTGCTGGGCCCAACGCCGGCATTTTACGAACGCGGCCGCGATAGTTATCGGTGGCAGCTGATTTTGAAGAGTCCGAAACGTGAATATCTGATCGACGCCCTGCAGCACGTCCCGACGACGCATTGGCAATCCGAACTCGATCCGCCTAGCCTGCTCTAATTACCTCTGGTATAATGGCGGGAATGACCAAAGACGATATCATCATCTTGCCCAACCCTCACCTACGCCAAAAATCGACGAAGGTGCTTGAAGTTGATACTGCCGTGCGCGATATTGTCGCCGCCATGACCGCCGCTGCCGTTGATTGGGAGAATTCTCGTCCCCACGAAATCAGCGCTGCCCTGGCCGCTGTCCAAATGGACCATTTGGAGCGCATCATTATCGTCCGCAGTGACTTTGACGAGAAAGACACCAAGGAATTTACGCCTCTTATCAACCCAGAAATCGTCAAATACGAAGGCGAGATTATCTCAGACTACGAAGGCTGCCTTAGCGTCAAAGATATTTACGGCAAAGTTCCCCGGCATTCGAAAGTCCGCGTCAAAGCCCTCAATATCAGAGGCGAAGAAGTCCGCTTCAAAGCCGATGGCTTCCTAGCCCGTGTCCTGCAACACGAGATCGACCACACTAACGGCATCGTTTTTATCGATCACATCAAGGACGAGACGGACGCGTTTTATAAGTTAGACGAGAAAGGCGATCTTCAACCACTCGATTATGATGAGCACATCAAAAACAGTCATATTCTTTGGGACTGATGCCTTTAGCGCGCCAACACTGCGCGGCCTCCTGGCCGATGGCTATTCCGTCGGTGCCGTCGTTACCAAGCCGGACAGCAAGCAAGGCCGCGGCCAACAAGTAACTGCATCGTTGGTGAAGCAAATCGCGCTCCAGCACGATATTCCCGTCTGGCAGCCCGCCAAACTCACCGAAGTTATTGATGACATAAAAGCCCTTGGGCCAGTTATCGGCGTGCTGTCGAGTTATGGCAAAATCATTCCTCAATCAGTCCTTGATCTGTTTCAGCCAGGTATTATTAATATTCATCCGTCACTTTTGCCCGCCTATCGCGGCCCGTCGCCAATCGAAACCGCTATTTTGAATCAAGATGAGCTAACCGGTGTCTCGGTCATGCTACTGAGCGCTGATATGGACGCTGGGCCACTTTACGAGCAAGTCGAAGTGCCTATCTTTAGTGACGAAGAGGCGCCCGCCCTCTACGACACGCTTGCCAATGAAGGTACAGCCGCTCTTCTCCACGTACTGCCCGCAATTATAAGCGGCGAACTCCAACCATCACCACAAAAGGGCGAACCAACCTATACGTCCCTCCTCAAAAAGTCAGATAGCCTGCTCGATACGACCAAAACTGCCGCCGAATCTGACGCCCAAGTGCGCGCCTACCTCCTCTTTCCGAAAACAAAACTGACCCTTTCGGGCCAGCAGGTTATTATCACTAAAGCGCACGTATCGGATACAAAAACAGGTTCATTGGAAGTTATGTGCAAAGACAAACGCTATCTCGTCATTGACGAACTGATTGGCCCCAGCGGCCGGACGATGTCAGGGAAAGATTTCCTGAACGGTTACGCAGCGGCCGGCTGAGCGCTGCCACCTAAAATCGCGTCCTTGTTCTTGGTGATTTCAGCTTTGATTTCGTCGAGCGTTTGCTTTACGACATCGCGGTAGTCTGGGCGATTTACTTCGAGCCACTTAGTGGCTGCATATTCATCACGCAGGCCTGTGCTATCAGCCGCCAAGCCGCTGGCCTGTTGCATGCGGCCAAAGACTTGATCGTTCTTGTAGTCGGGCGCGTGAGCGCTCATCCAACCGCTAATAACCTCGTCATCATGCTGAATGATCGATTCGAACTCTTCGAGCTGCGCGTCGGTCATACCTTCGCTGAGACGCATACCAACTTTTACTTCCAATTGGTCGTAAGTGTACTGCAAGAAAGCCTTCTTTTGGTCCTCTGGCATTGCCCCGAGGCCGACATCTTCTAGAAATTTATCATCAAGTTGGAACATACGGTTTTCCTTGCTTATGAAATTATTGTATCACGCCCCTTAGGAAAGGGTTCGTTTTACGAGTTCGCGGGTAAAGAATTCGAGCGTGTCACCCTCTTCGAGAAGCAACTTCTTGGTTGTTTTGAGGTTAATACCACACATGTCACCTTCAAAGACTTCTTTAGCTTCCGATTTTTCGCGTTGGACGCTGGTTACTTCGGCTTCACCAATGACTTCGTCACCGTGCTTGGCACGGACGAGTAAGCCGGCGCGGACCTTACCCTTAGTAACCAAACCACCAGCGATGATTTGGTCCTTCAAAGTCCGGAAGACTCCCTTAACTTCAAGGGCACCAATTTCCGTCTCGACTACTTCAGGTGCCAACAATGCTTCCATCGAGTTGCGGGCATCATCGAGCAGCTCGTAGATCACCTTGTACAGGCGTACTTCGGTTCGTTCACGAGTTGCCAGCTGCTTGACGGCTGGCGGCAGGTCGACGTTAAAACCGTAGATGACGGTTTTGCTGTCCGTCGCCAGGCGAATATCGTTTTCAGTCAAGTTGCCCACACCGGTGCTAATGATATGCAGCGTGACATCTCCACCAGTATCAATCAGGCGCAAGCTATCAACTACAGAGGTCAACGAGCCTTGCACATCAGCTTTGACAATGACATTAAAGTCAGCCGCGTCGTGTTGCTGAGTCATTAATTTCAACATGTCAGCACCGGTCACGTTGGTGCTGGCAGCATTCTTTTCTTGCTCAATGCGAGCTACTGAAGTTTTGGCGCGAGCTTCTTTCTCGCTCTTTACGACTTCGAAAGTATCACCAAATTGTGGCAATTCCTTAAATCCGGTCACAGTCACAGGTGTCGCTGGACCAGCTTCTTTGAGAGGCTTACCGGTGAAATCGAGCAGGGTGCGGACTTTGCCATAAGAGACACCGGCGACCAAGAAGGCGCCAGGTTTGAGCATACCCTGCTCAACCAATAATCCAACAACCGCGCCGCGGCCAACTTCCATATGGGCTTCGATGACGAGGCCTTCGGCAGGCACATCGATGTCAGCTTTCAGTTCTTCCAGATCAGCTACCAGTAGCACCATGTCGAGCAACTTGTCGATGTTTAAGCCAGTTTTAGCACTAACTTCAACCATGACGACGTCGCCGCCCCATTCTTCTGGGTTCAAATTGTGTTCAGTTGCTAGTTGCGTTTTGACGAGCTGGACATTGGCAGCTTCCTTATCAACTTTATTAATCGCCACGACGATTTTCGCGTTTGCCGAACGAGCAAACCGAATAGCCTCAATTGTTTGAGGTTTCACACCGTCATCTGCCGCGACCACAATGATCACGACATCGGTTAACGCCGCACCGTGCTGGCGAAGAGCTGCAAAAGCCTCATGACCAGGGGTGTCGAGCAACGTAATCGGACGACCATTACGAATCGTTTGGTAGGCGCTAATGTGTTGAGTAATGCCGCCAGCTTCACCATCAACCACTTTTTGGCCGAGGATCGCATCGAGCAGACTCGTCTTACCATGATCAACGTGACCCATAACGGCGACAATTGGTGGACGATCAACAGCGTTAGCGGTCAGTTCGTGAACACGACGCTCTGGACCCTCACCAACAGTGTCTTTCTTGACCAGTTCAACGTCCAGGCCCAACTCTTCAACAATGATAGTCGCCGTTTCAAAATCAATCCGTTGATTGATGGTGGCGGCAATACCGTTCTTAAATAGTTCTCCAACAAGAGTTGTTACAGAAAGGTTGAGTGCTTCGGCGAGTTCGCTAACGGTAATCGAATCGGCAATGGTAAGTACTTTTTCTTCGGCCATGATCTGCACTCCTTTCTGTAACATCTATCTTATAGACGAATAACTTATTTAAGCTTTCTTAGTTTTTCCGGGCAGGCCCAGAGAGATTTTTCGGTTTTCTTTCTCTACTTCGAGGACGACAAATTCTTTGCGTTCGTTGAGAGTAAAGACTTTTTCAGGATCAGCGGTGTCGCCTTCACCTAATTCACTGACGTGAACCAGAGCTTCAACAGCTGGGCTGATTTGGACAAAGGCACCAAACGGCGTAATGCGCGTCACGGTTCCTTCAACTTTGTCGCCCTTCTTGAATTGGTCGACTTCGCTCATCCAAGGATCCTCGGTGAGTTGTTTCATACTGAGTGACAAACGGTCTTTGTCGATGGCGATGATCTTCGCTTGGATGCTTTGACCAACTTTGACGTAATCGCCAGGGTTGTTCACACGTTCCCAGCTGATTTCGCTAATGTGAACGAGACCTTCGATGCCCTCAACGTTGACGAAGACACCGTAGTCGACAACACCAGTCGCGACGCCGGTAACTGTATCACCAATCGCGAGCTTTTCGAAGCGAGCAGCCAGACCTTCTTTGACTGCTTCTTTTTCAGAGAAGATCAGCTTGTTAGCCTTGCGGTCGGCATCAAGGATGCGAACCTTCAAAGGTTGGTTGATCAGTGAGTTCAAGCGTTGCAGAATCTCTTCTTTGTCGCTCGAGCCAACCCGTGGGTAGTGTTCAGCTGAGAGTTGAGAAACAGGGAGGAATCCGCGGACACCATCATATTCAACCAGCAAACCACCACGGTTAGCGTCGTATGGAGAGACGTCGATAATTTCGCCGCTGTCCATCTTGGCAGCCAATTCGTCCCAACCCTTATCCTTGGCTGCTTTACGCAGTGAAAGCAGAACATATCCGTTCTCGAGTTCAGGATCAACGATGCTGGCAGTGACAGCGTCGCCTTCGTTTAATGCGCGTGAAAAACCGATTTCTCGGCGTGGCACAAGGCCGATACCTTGAGGACCGAGGTCGATCAGGATTTCGTGTTTCGCAATTGAGAGCACAGTACCATCAACGACTTCACCTTGAGTTAATTGGGCGACGGCGCTCTCGCTAGCGAGTAGGTCATCCATTGTTATTGCGGCTTTAGTTGCCATAAGTCTTAGTAAGACTCCTTCCTTAGTTTATATTCGCGGGCCACACTAAAGAGTAGTGAACCTCCTCGATTACCTATAATTATACCTCAGGCAGGCCCGGATGTCTAGAGGTCGCGAGCAGCGCGACGAGAGGTCAGGTAGTAGGCTACGGCGAGCGTCACGACGCTCAGCACGATAATTTGCGTTGGGTTAGCACCGGTCGTTGGCAAAGCTGCTGTCGTCGTTGTAGTCGTAGTAGTTTGAGTTGAGTCAGGCTGCGTGGTGGCAGTATTGGCATCCGACGAAGTAGTCGTAGTGCTCACTGCTGGCTGTGATTGGCTCTCGAGATTCTGCTGAGCGATCTTAACCGTCGCCGCATGACGTGCTTGTTCACCCCTATCGTGAGCGATCCAGACGCCGCCACCAACCAGACCAGCCAGCACAATAATGCCAGCTACGAATAGTATTCCCGTACGCGTAATTCGCCACCCGGTGAAAATCGCCATAACTTCTCTCCCTCTTATGCTATCCATTATCTGTTCGGCCGCCACAAAATACAACCTTAAACACTTTAAAATCCCAGTCGAAGCGCCCGCGAATCATGCTAAACTGGAGACATGATTGTGGCGGTAGACACAGGTGGAACAAAGACATTGGTTGCTAGTTTTCTAGAGGATGGCAGCATCGGCGAGCAGTTTAAGTTTCCGACTCCCAAAACCACTGATGAATACATTTCTGTCCTGGTTGGAGCGCTGCGTGAACACTTCCTCGGCAAACCAGTTGATTGCCTAGTCGTCGCCATGCCCGGCATCGTCGAAAACGGCGTCGCCATCTGGTGCAACCAGCTCGAGTGGAAGAATTTCGACGTCGCGACGGCACTACACGGCGTCCTCGGCGGCGTGCCAATCCTGGTTGAGCATGACGGCAACCTCGGTGGCCTCGGCGAAGCTCGTCAACTCGATGATATTCCGCCACTCGTTTACTACGTGACGGTCAGCACCGGCATCGGCAGTGGCATCATCACTGATGGCGTGATTAACCAAGCCCTCCGTCACAGCGAAGCCGGTCGCACCCTCGTCGAATTCAATGGCAAAATCCGCGAATGGGAGACGTTCGCCTCTGGGAAAGCCATTAAGACTGCCTATAAAAAGTATGCCAAAGACATCACCAGCGCGCGCACTTGGCAGCAAATTGCCGATCGCATCAGTCGCGGCCTGCTAGCCACCATCCCCGTCCTTCAGCCCGATGTCATCATCATCGGTGGCAGTATGGGCACGTTCTTTGACAAGTACGCCAAAGATCTGCGCGCTGCCTTGAAAACACACCTTCCGCCGCACATTCCTACCCCTGTTCTCACGAAAGCGAAACACCCCGAACTGGCCGTTATTTATGGATGCTACTACTATGCCCTCGATACCCTCATTGCTGCCTAAGTTAACCGCCAACTTCCCCGAGATTGCCTTCCAATCCGGCCCTCGTTTCTCGTGGTCACCGAGTCAAAAGACCGTTTTTTATGATGAGTCCGAGCCGAGCGACGTCGCCCTCCTCCTGCACGAGCTCTCACACGGTCTCCTAGGCCACCAGAGCTACGCCAAAGACGTTGAACTCCTCGCTATGGAAGCAGCTGCCTGGGGGAAGGCACGTGAGCTCGCGACTGACTACGACGTAAAGATTGATCCAAACCAGCGCGAAGATCACCTCGACACCTACCGCGACTGGCTGCACGATCGCAGCACTTGTCCCAGCTGCCAGGCAAATGGTTATCAAACCAAAAAAGACACCTATACGTGCGTCGCTTGCGGAGAATCCTGGCGGGTCAACGAAGCGCGCCTCTGCGGCCTCAAACGGTACATCCAGACACAAAAATAACCCCTATAGAAGGGGTTATTTTCTTAAGCGAGTCAGATTAGATCTGAGCTGGCTTTTTGGTACGGCGTGAAATCCGACCACCACGTGCACCAGCGATGCGAGCTAACTCTGGGTTAGCGGCAAAACCACCGGTGTGACCGTTCTTGCCGCCTTTGCGGCCGATCTTCGCGTAGAAGTCTGGGTCTCGTTGCAAGTTCTTTTCGGCGGCTTTCTTGCCGCCAGCTGCTGTTCCTGCCATAAGTTCTCCTCTTAAATTAAAAGATCTCCACATGCTTTTCGCAATGGAAACCCTCGTTGATACCTCACACATGGTATGTGTCTGTACATAATTCTACCATAGCTTATGCTTTGTGTCAACGTATACACAAGCACTTTTTTATTATATTCCTACCATTGCGCATACTCGCTGGGTGCGATATTATACATAAGCACCTGTTTGAATCCTAAATTTAGATTTGAACGAACGACCTTCTCTGCGAGAGAGGTCGTTTTTATTTGTTTAAGGGGTTGGCGCGGCTTTACCATAAGGGCGATTTGCCCTACACTAGAGGGAATGAGTGCGAAAAAGACTGTTTTGAGGATAACAGGGACCATAGTTTTGGCCCTTGCGCTGCTCCTCCCCTTCTATAATGCCGCTGCGAGCCAAAACTCGCTCACTGATACCATTAGCACGCGCCTGCTCTCTGAGACGCCTTTTAGCGGCCTCACAGGGGACGCACCGACCATTGCCAAGCCTAAATGGTACACCGACGTCACGTTCTATTACACCGTCAGCCAGCAAGGTACTGTTAATTCCGACTTTAATGAGTTCTCGACCGATGTTGGACAAACTCTCAATGATGCGCGTGGCTGGACGCGAATTGGCATCAATTTCAAGCAAGTCGCCAGTGGTGGCACCTTGCACGTCGTCTTGATTCAAGCATCGCTGCTGCCCGGTATTTCCTCGGCCTGCACCGCCGATTGGAGCTGTACTATCGGTAATACCACCTATATAAACGATGATCGTTGGGCAAACGCCTCCGATGCCTGGAATGCGGCCGGTGGATCGCTGCGTGACTACCGTAATATGGTGATTAACCACGAAACCGGCCATTGGCTGGGTCATGGACACGAACACTGTAGTGGCGCCGGGCAATTGGCCCCTGTGATGCAACAACAATCAATTGATCTTGAAGGCTGTAAGTTTAACCCGTGGCCACTCGATAGTGAGCTCTGGACGACACGACTATGATGAAGTTTAAGTATCACCACCTTCGCTTGCCATCGAAACGTATCATTATCACCGCCGCCTCTGTTGTTGTAGGCCTGGCAGTCATCACTTATGGCATTTTGAGCTATCTTGCCTGGAACAGTATCGATCAAGCATCGCTGGCCGCCGCCACTCACTTGAAAACTTCAATTAACAGCTCACTCGGGTCGGGCCAGACCTCTGGTGCACCCAGTGATCAAATCGACAGTATTGTGACTGATTTTGATAAAACCTATGGCTCTAACCCCTGTGGAGTATCTGTGCTGTACGGCTGGCAGACATTCATTCCAGGGGTGAAATCCGTTCAAGATACCTGCAACCAGCGAACGGCTACCGCGTTGGCGGTTATAAGTGCCCTCAAGCCCCTCTCGGCGTTCCTCAAAGCCGACAAAACTGCGGCTGCTGGTGTGACCGGTGCTGCTACAAGCACTGCTAATTCGACCGATTTTACCGCCGACGCCAAGGCCTGGCACGATCTTGGCGCTGCTAACAAAACAGCCTCATTCCAGCCCGTTGCCGCTAAAATAACAGATGTCGTTGACGGAATTGGCGGTGCCTACACTCTCTTGGCGGCCGCTTCGACCAATCAAGATAAAGACTCGTTTGATACGGCCACAGCCTCTCTCGCGGGAGCCTACGCACGCTTACCCGAAATAAATACAGTTGCCGTCGCCACCCAGAAACAGCTCACCACCACCGTGATTACTGCCTACAGCAAACTCTAGAATAATTCTTTGGTGTATTCAACCCTGGCGTCGACAAATACCTCATCAGAGGTCACCATATCGAGTTCAGTCGCAAAACTGGTAAAGATTTTAGGTTGAGCTAGCGCCGCTTCGCGGGTCATCCAGCTGTTGCGGCCACCTTCGAACTCCTTCACCAACTCGCCTTTCGTGTTGGTACAGTGCACCACGAAAAAGATTTTGTCCTCGAGTTGCTCGCCCGACTCCTGTTGATAAACCAGTTCATGGTAGACGCCAGCTGTGCGATAGTCGGCCATGAGGCCTGTTTCTTCCATCAGCTCGCGCGCTGCCGTCTCTGTTATTGTCTCGCCCCAACGAACTTTTCCTGTTGGGCAGCCCCAAAAACCATAATATGGCTGTTTTAGACGCTCTTGAAATACAAACTCTTTCTTACCTTTCACGGTGCGTTCAATCACGAGGATCACGGCCACTTTTGGCTGCCGTTCAACGGTGTTGTTGTCGGTATCGAGTTTGTTGGCGTACTCTTTGCCACGAGGTGTCAGAGTGTACATTCCGCGCGAGATTTTCTCAACCAATTTGAGTTCAACTAGTTTTTGCAGATGAAAATTGAAGTGATCGCTGGCCATACCAGTCATTTTTTGCAACTTAGCAAAGCTCACACTGGGGTGAAATAGTAATTCTCGCAAAATGACGATCTGGGCGTCGTGAACATTAACCTCTAAACTCATAGCGCTTCTCCTCTGGATTATACCCTTTACCCCTGTAATATCCTAAGGGTACACCCGCAGCTCATGCGAAAAAAGTAAAGTCGACTTTAGTATTAGTGAACGTTGATGCCGTGATCGTGGCGACTAATGATGTCGTGGATCGCCTGGCGACTATACACAGGAGCGTACGTTCCGTTGAGTCGGCCCAAGATATTTGCCGATAAAGTGCTATCAAGGCTGCCTGCGAAAAGGTTGCCGTCGAAGTTGTCGAGAGTCACGTCTCGATCAGCTTCTGCTTCATCAATAATGGTACGTATCGCAGGTTCTTTGCTAGCGGCAAACTCCTTGAACGGATGCGTTCCAATTACACCAGTAGTCCCAGCGTAAGTTTCTGATGACAGCAGACGCAAACCTTCCCGAGCAAGCAACGTTGCTCCACCGATGTGATGGCGCTCGCCATAGGGGATTTCACTCAAAGGACGACCCTTAAGCGCATCGCTGACTTTTTTATAACCTGGCATACTGTTGGCCGAGCCAGCACGATGAGTAGCGGCGAATCGTTCATGACCAATTTTGCTCATTGCCCACTGCAATGGAGGTCCGTACTCGAGAAGTTTAGGAATGTCGTTGCCCTTATCGACGACCCCTAAAATGCGGCCTTGTTCATCGGCAACAACGGTTGAATATCCCGGTTCGAAAAACTTGCTACCGACTGCTTCATCAGCAACCATCTTAATATGGCGCCATCGGTCGGCTGTGGGGTTAACGGCAGCTCTTACGTCTGCAGCCTGAAGGTCGCCGGCCTTTGCGAGCTCACTGATCCGACCGAGATAGTCGTGGAGAGGCGCGTCAGTTGTGGTGTCCCCTATCTTTACAAAGGAGGTCTTCATAATATTTTCGAGTTCGTGGTTCTTGATACTCATAGATAACTATACTCTAGCATGCTTTCGGATATACGTCAAGTGATTCACCCCCGTTGGGCAAGAAGCTCCGTCTCTTCGAAGAGTCTCAGAAGATTAGGCTACCATCTTCAGTTCGGCGACGGTCTCTTTGAGAACCGCCGCGACGTCTTTTTGAAGCTGTGTCACACTGATCGAGCCAAATGGTGCTTCACTTTTAAGATCAATTGGGAACGATTTTATTCCCATAGCAAACGGACCATCTACGTTCGGTCGGTCTCTCAGGGACCGGGCCCTGGTTTCAATCACGCCGCCTACCAAGTGATATACAACCTCTGTTATCTCATCAGGGACTGGTGGCAAATGCACGCTCAGTATCTCGCGACCAACGGAGATCAAGCTAAAGTCTCCCTGTGCATAGAGGTCAAACTTCTCCCTTAACTGAGCCATAATTTCGTCGAATGCATCAATGTAGGGGTCGTCTAGATCATCCTCCATCCTCTCGTCGGCAATATCAAATACTGCCTCAATCTGACCATATGCGGTCGCTGTTGCCACGTCATCACCCTCGTCCAATCGCTCGAGGCCATTGTACGCCCCGCGGGCATCGAGCCGATCAAGAATTTGCGCTTCGTCGTCCTGCCTCACTTCCTCAGGTAGCGAAGCCGCCCGTTCATGCTCTGCCCTCACGCGATCTTTGTATGCCCAAAAAGCCGGCTCGCCAATCCGTTGTTTGACGTAGTCATCGATGACCGTCGCTGCCTCATTCATAGCAACCGCCAACTGGACATCGACGTTATCTTCTGGTGGTTTAGGGTTGTTTGTTTCTTCGCTCATAATACGCTTTGTATCTATCATAACGCGTTTGTGCTTTGAAACCAAAGAAAAAGACCACCCGTTTAGGATGGTCTTTTTATAATTCGGCACCGTGCTAGTTTCCCACTTGTGGCAGTATAATCGCCGCTGCTGAGCTTGACTTCTGTGTTCGGAATGAGAACAGGTATTTCCTCAGCGCCATGGGCACCGAAGTAGGGTCTGAATCACTTTGCGCTGATTGATATATAGAGATCAGTGGGACCAAACCTTGCTTCGATGTCCTTAACAAACATTGTGCGCGGATTTTCTGATTGTAAGCTTAAAATTTTTACTGAGATTGACGATTTTTTCTTCATTGATGATTAACACCAAATACTAGTTAAGTCTACTCTTTCACCTCTGTTAATCCGAAGATTAACGTTGATGAAAAAGACATAAAAAGGCGATGGGACTATTAGTATGCTTCAGCTACACGCATTGCTGCGCTTCTACCTTGCACCTATCAAACAGATATTCTTTCTGTGTCCTCATAGGGAAATCTAATCTTGGAGTTAGTTTCGCGCTTAATATGCTTTCAGCGCTTATCTATTCCAAACGTAGCTACTCGACAATGCAGCAGGTGGCCACAATCGATACACCAGAGGTTTGTCCGCCCCGGTCCTCTCGTACTAAGGGTAGATCTCCTCAAATTTCCTATCGTCCGTACCGGATATAAACCGAACTGTCTCACGACGTTCTGAACCCAGCTCGCGTACCACTTTAATCGGCGAACAGCCGAACCCTTGGAAGGTGCTTCCCCTCCAGGATGTGATGAGCCGACATCGAGGTGCCAAAC
>OUNO010002420.1_pt2 | contig 21878 bp, 21 predicted proteins | sample 1779811 | NCBI WGS metagenome assembly OUNO01 (sample SAMEA3914804, study PRJEB12502) | metagenome | biome: forest; material: soil | place: Canada | collected 2010-06-25 | depth 0.3 m | reverse complement strand
CCCCCCGCGCGCCCCCCGCCAGCCGGCGCAGGCACACGCTCTGGCAAGCGGCCATGCGCGAGAGCAACCAAGCCCCCTTTTTTTGAGCCGTTCGTCCCCGAACGACCCCAAGCTCCAGTCAATCGACGACATGACGATGCCCCCTCCCTCAAGGCATCGCCAAGAGAATCACAAGTCGGCTAGCCAGCGCCAATCACGGCCGAGTCATCCACACGCCAAAAAGATGTGTGCATCCCTAAGCGTAGGGAGGGGGAGGTTATCTGACCGGCGACCTCGCTGCCTGGGAGAGGCGAACGCTACCGGGTCAACTCCGGGATCAGCACCAGGTAGTAGTCGATCGCCGGGGTGATGTTGGCCACCGGGATGCGTTCGTTCAGCCCGTGGGCGAAGTCGTCCGAGTCCTTCATGAACACCGGGCTGGCGCTATAGCTGGCGACGCCGTGGACGCGGAACCACATGCTGTCGCTGGCCCCTGAGGACATGGATGGGAACACCGGCACGCCCGGATAGACCTTGGCCATCGCCCCATCGACGGCGGCGATGAAGTCCGGCCGCATGGGCGAGGCGTCGGTGGCCACTGAGCCCACCGTCACGTCCTGGAAGCTGATTGCCGGGTCGGCCGCGACCCTGGCCAGCTCGGCCATGATGTCGGCCGGCTTGTGGCCCGGGAAGATGCGGCAATTGATGTTGGCGCTGGCCCGCCCCGGCAGGGCGTTCAGGGCATGGCCGCCGCTGATCATGGTGGCGACACAGGTGGTGCCGATCCTGCCCACCGTGGCCGGATTGGCGGTGAGCACGGCGATGGCGGCCGGGTCGGAGGGGTTGGCGGCGAAGGCGCGCATGGCCGCGCCGGTCCTGGGATCCTCGTACCTCGCCGCCTGGCCGAGCGAGGCCCGCGTAAGGTCGCTCACTTCGGGCTTGAACTGGTAGTTTCCGATCCGCACCAGGGCGGCGGCCAGCTCGTTGATGGCGTTGACCTTGCGCGGCTCGGAGGAGTGGCCGCCAGGGTTGGTGACGGTCAGCTCGAAATCGGCGTAGGTCTTCTCGGCCCCCTGCCAGGTGAAGTATTCCGGCTTACCGCTGGTCTCGTCGAGCGTGCCGCCGCCGCCGTCGATGTTGAGCACCAGGTCGGCGTTCGTCAGCTTTTCGGCGATGATGGCGCTGGTCTTCATGGTGGTTTCTTCGTCGCCGGAGAACTCGATGACGATGTCCCGGCGCGGCCGGTAGCCCTCGCGCCGCAGCTCGTTCAGGGCGGCGATGGCCAGGACGCCATCGGTCTTCATGTCCGAGGTGCCGCGGCCGAACAGATAGCCGTTCTCGACCACCGGGGTGAACGGATCGCGCGTCCAGTCGGCCGGCCTGGCCTCGACCACGTCCATATGGCCGGAAATCACGAAGGGCTTCAGCTTGGGGTCGGACCCGCGCCAGCGGGCGACGAGATAGGCGGTGTCGTCCACCGGCGTGATGGTCACGTCGGCCTCGGGGAAGCCGCCGGCCACCAGCGCCGATTTGTACAGCGCCGCCACCTGGGGAGTCTGGTTGCCCGGTCCGCGCACCGAGCGCAGGGCGATGGCTTTTTCGGCGAGTTTGAGGGCCTGGGCGTCGGCCGCGGGGTGGGGCGAGGGCGCGGCCAGGGCGCTTGCTCCCGTCGTCAGAGCCATGGACAGGGCCAGGCCCGCTATCGCTGTTATGCGCATGGTTTCCCCTATGCCCCACACCCCGCGATATTCCTATCCTCCTCCCCCTCGACGGGGGAGGTGACCCCATGTGAGGGGGGATGCGCCCCACTTTTGAGTCGACGAGCAACCATCTTGCTCTAGGGTCCGCGCACCTTGCATGGCTGACGTCTTCATCTCCTACGCGCGTTCGACCGAGCCTCAGGCTCGCCTCCAACGCCAAGGTCGACCGGGACCTGGACCCGATCCGAGAGGATGCGCGCTTCAAGGCCATGGTCGCGGACGCCGACGCGCGCCTGGCGGACGGGGCGAAAGCGGCGCGAGGGTGAGGAGTCATAAAGTCACATTTCCTCCCCCCTGGATGGGTACATGAAGGGGAGGGAGGACGCCGCCTCCGGCGCCGAACCCTATCAGCGCGCCCGCACGCGGACCGGCAAGCTCAGCCTCGGCACCAAGGTCTTCCAGGCGGTGGGCGCCATGCCGGAGGCCCTGAAGAACTGGGCGTTCAGCACCTTCCTGCTGTTCTTCTACAACCAGGTCCTGGGGGTGAATGCGCTCAAGGCGTCGGCGGCGATCGCCGTCGCCCTAATCATCGATGCGGTGTTCGATCCCCTGATCGGGTCGTTCTCGGACGGACTGAAGACCCGGCTCGGCCGGCGTCACCTGCTGATGTACCTCTCGGCGGCGCCGATCGGCCTTGGCCTCTATCTGGTGTTCTCGCCGCCCCATGGCCTGGCCGAAAACGGCCTGCTCATCTGGCTGTTCGCCACCGTGGTGTTCACCCACGTTTCCATGAGCCTCTTCGTCGTGCCGTGGACGGCGCTATACGCCGAGTTTTCCGACGACTATGTCGAGCGCACCACGATCGTCACCTGGCGCTACATGGTGGGCTGGTCGGGTATGCTGGTGTTCACCCTCACCACCTGGCGGTTCATCTTCGCCAGCACGGCGGCCTACACGCCCGGCCAGCTCAATCCGCACGCCTATGCCCTGTTCGGCCCGGTGGCGGCGATCGCCGTCACCACGGCGGTGCTGGTGACCACCGAGCTCACCCGGCGGGAGATCCCGTTCCTGTTGCAGCCGGTGAAGGCGACCCCGCGCTTCAGCCTGGCGCGGGTATGGCGCGACATCGCCAGCACCTTCGTCAATCGCGACTTCATGATCCTGTTCGCTGGCGCCCTGATCTTCGCCGGGGTGTCCGGGACGACCGACACGCTGGGGACCTATCTCACCACCTACTTCTGGGGCCTGGCTCCCGAGCAGCTGCAGTGGTTCAGCCTGAACATCGTCGGCGCGGTCATGGCCTTCGCCGCGCTCGGGGTCCTCGGTCGAATGTTCGACAAGAAGACCCTGCTGCTGGCGAGCTTCGCGGCCCTGATGATCGATGGCGTCGGCGTCATCGGCCTGCGCCTGTTGCATCTGCTGCCGGCCAACGGCGCCACTAGCCTGCTGGTTGTCCTGGTGGTCAATGACGCCGCAAGGACGTTCCTCAGCACCCTGCTGGGCATCATCTTCGTCTCCATGCTGGCCGACACCATCGACGTGCAGGAGTTGAACACTGGCCGCCGCCAGGAAGGGATATTCGCCGCCGCCCTGTCGTTTTCCGGCAAGGCCACCGCCGGGGTCGGGGCCATCGTGGCCGGGTTCCTGCTGCAGGAGGCGGTGCGCTGGCCGGCGGGCGCCAATCCGCACACGGTGGGCGCCGGGGTCGTCACCCGCCTGGGCGTGGTCGGCGGCGTACTGGTTCCTGTGCTGCTGATCGTCCCGTTTGTGCTCGCCACGCGCTACGCGATCACGCGCGCGTCACACAAGCTGACCCGCGAGGAGCTGGAGCGGCGCCGCGCGGCCGCGCAGCTGCCGCCGCTGGGCGAAGGGCCATCGGACCTTCAGATGGCGCTGGCGGCGCCCGTTCCCCAGATCACCGGCTGATTGCGGCCGCGGCGCCGTGACCTGAGACGTCCATTGTCTCGACATGGCGCGCAAGCCGGCCCTGCTTCAGGACCACGACCTCGCCCTCGTCGAACGGGATCCAGGCGTCTTCGGTCAGCGGCACGCTGGCGATGAGGGTGATCTCCTGGCCCCGCTGGTGGTTGCCGATGGTCACGCCGCTCTTGGCGAGTTTTTCCGGATCGACTGCGCTGACCTGGTCCATTCGCCACAGCCCCGGCTGACCGCGATCGCCGTCGTAGGGTGGGCGCCGGTGTCCGTGGGCGAACACCAGCTCGCCGTCGGAATAGAGAAAATTGGCTTGTCCGCAGGCGCGGATGTCCGCGGCGAAGGTTTTGACCACCGATAGTCTGTGCTTCAGCAAGGGCGCCTTGGCGGCCGCCCAAAGCGTCGCCATTCGCTCCAGCAGGATGCAGAACGCCAGCTCCGAGTCGGTCTCGCCGACCGGGTTGAAGCGCTGGGGGCCAGCGCCGGCCAGGCCGGCGAGCCCTCGCAGGTCACCATTGTGGGCGAAAGTGTGCATGCGCCCGTCCAGCTCGCGGGCAAACGGCTGGGTGTTGGCGTGGGTGAGCGCGCCCTGCGAGGCCCTGCGGATGTGCGACATCATCAGCGCGCATTGCAGGTCGCGGCCAAGGATGAAGCCCAGCCAGGCGCTTTGCCCGGCGGGCTCGGGCTCCTTGTAGAGGCGGATATCGCGATCTTCGTAGGACGCGAGTCCCCAACCGTCGACGTTGCTCTGGCCCAGCGCGCCGTGACGCGCCAGGTGCTCCAGAGTGATCGAGACGGTCGTCGGCATGAGGCTCGACAGGCACAACAACTCGCACATTCAGGCTTTCAGCCTCCGCAGCACCCACAGCCGCATGCGCCAGCCGATGAGGAAGAGGGTGGTGAGGACCGCCGGCACGGCGCCGGGCGCCGGGTTCCTCACCAGGGACGTCAGGCCCAGGAAGAGCGGCGGGGTGATGAGGATAAGGGTGAAATAGAACCACCGCTGCGGCCGCGACACCTCCGGTGAGACGAGATCGACGGCCAAGGCCGCGTAACCCCACAGCGCGGCCAGGCTGGCGCCGATGGCGACGATCAGTCCACCGTAGATCGTCATGTGTGGCGCGGCGGGGCCTGGCAGGTGGGCGACCCGGGTGGCCGCCGGCAACAGGGCCACCAGCGCCAGCGTGACCAGGTTGATGACGGTCACCGCCGCGTCGGCGGTGGTGATCATGGCTAGGAACCGCCGGTGGGCCAGCCAAAAGACGCTGATGGCCACAAAGCTCAGGGCGTAGGCGTCAAGCTGGGGGGCCAGCGGCGCCCACAGGCCGGCCAGGCTATTTTCGGAGACGTCGGGCAATTGGATGTTGAGCGCCAGCAGGGTGATGGCGATGGCGAACACGCCGTCGGAGAGCATGATCAGGCGATCGAACCAATGGCGGTGGCGTCGCCGCGTCAGGCTCTCATCGGTGTCCAGCGATTCAGGTTCGCCGGCCATGTGCCCCCCTTAAGCGCCGAGTCCACCTCTGCTTGTGAGAGAGGCGCCCCGCATGGCGAAGTCCGCCAGGCGCGCGCCAAAACGGCGCACCCTGCAAAAAAGCCTGTGGAAAGGATTGAAACTATGGCCCGCGGCGCTCACATTAGGAGTCGCCGCGGGCTCATCCCCCCCGTTCTCGCGGCCATACTGGCCCGGCGGAGTGTGCACAACGTTTCGTCGGGCCTTTTTTTATTAAGCCGGCGGCCGGGGCAATAGGGCCTGAGCAGGTCCAGTCCGATTGGCCGTGAAAGTGTCAAAAACGACACATATAATGGGGCTCCCGCCTGACATCGCCGAGGACTTCCGCCGTGACGGCGCCGCGCCGTTGCGGGGGATAGTGTCGCCGGGCGACATCGAGGCCCTTCGCGCCGGGGTCGATGCGCTTTTGGCCGCGCCCAGCCCCCGGGCCAAGAACGCCAGCGCCGCCGACGACCCGGGCGTCTTCTTCGAGGACTTCTGTAACTGGCGGGACGAGCCGCGATTTCGCCAGTTCATCGAGGACGGCCCGCTGGCCGCCGCCGCCGCCGAGCTGACCGACGCGCGACAGGTGCGTTTCTATCACGACCATGTCCTGGTCAAGCAGGGCGGCACGCGCACGCCCACGCCCTGGCACCAGGATCAGCCCTACTACAACATCGACGGGCGCCAGACCGTGAGCTTCTGGGTTCCGCTGGATCCGGTGAGCCGGGAGACGACGCTGGAATTCCTGGCCGGGTCGCACCTGGGACCTTGGCTGATGCCGCGCAGCTTCGCCGATCGCGAGGCCCGGTGGTTCCCGGAAGGCGCGCTCGCCGACCTGCCGGACATCGAGGCCGACCGGGCCGCCTGGCCCATTCTCGGCTGGGCCCTGGAGCCTGGCGACGCCGTCGCCTTCCACATGCTGACCCTGCACGCGGCCGCAGGGTCGCCCACACGCCGGCGGGTGTTTTCCGCCCGCTTCATCGGCGAGGACGTCATCCACGCGCCCCGGCCGTGGGCCACCTCGCCGGAATTCCCCGGCCTCGCCGAGGTCCTGCCCGCCGGCGCGCCCATGGATCATCCGCTGTTTCCGGTGGTCTGGCCAAGGTAGCCTGGCCGAACTGGCTGGCCGAACTGGCCGAACTGGCTTGACGGCGGCGCCCGCCGGCGGGATAGGCGAGACGTGGTTCCCGCAAGGGATCAAAAGGGAATGCGGTGCGGGCGCGTGTTGGCCCAATTCCGCGGCTGCCCCCGCAACTGTGAGCGGCGAGCCGTAAGACCAATCTGTGGCCACTGGGGTGAAGATCCTGGGAAGGCCGGTCTTCAAGGCTTTGACCCGCGAGCCAGGAGACCTGCCGCACGTTGTGGTCACACGCGAACGCGCCGGACGGGGTGAGCCGGGGCGGACGGTCCGCCGTGAGGCGCGCCGTCTTCGCCAGTGACGTGTCACTGCGAGGACTGCCCATGCTCAACCGCACCACGCCCGCCGCGCTCGCGGCCGCGTCCCTCATCGCCGCCGGCGCCGCCCGTGGCCAGGAGGCGATCGCTCCGCCTACTGACGTATCGCCGCTGGTGGTCACAGCCACCCTGACGCCCACGCCCATCGATCAGGTGGGCAGTTCGATTACCCTGATCACCGCCGATGCCATCGATGCCCATCAGTGGCGCACCCTGCCCGACGCCCTGGACGCCACGCCCGGGCTCAACGTCGTCCAGAACGGCGGTCCGGGGGGCTTGACCTCGGTGTTCATCCGCGGAGCCAACGCCAACCATACCGAGGTCATCATCGACGGGATCGAGGTCAATGATCCCAGCCAGAACGGGGCGTTCGACTTCGGCCAGGCCCAGGCCTCTGGTCTGGCCAGGATCGAGGTTCTGCGCGGCCCGCAAAGCAGCCTCTACGGGGCCGAGGCCTTGGGCGGAGTGATCAACATCGTCACGCCGTCGGGCGAGGGCCCGCCGCGACTCACCGCAAGCCTGGAAGGCGGCTCGTTCGACACCTTCAACCAGACCGCCGGCCTGACCGGCGCGCAGGGGCCGCTGCACTATGCTCTGGGCGTGGCGCACTTCCACTCCGGCGACACTCCGGTCACCCCGCCCGGGCTGCTGGCCCCAGGCGAGGCGGCGATCGGCGACGCCTACGACAACCTTACCGCCACGGCCAAGCTTGGCTACGACCTGAGCCGCGCGTTCCGTCTGGGTCTGGTGCTCCGGTACGTGGACACCGACTACCGGTCCACCGGCGAGAACTTCGACGTGTTTCCGGCGATTCCGGACGCGGTCCAGACCCTTCAGAGCGAGCGACAGTTCTTCAGCAGGGCTGAAGCAGCGCTGGACCTGTTCCAGGGCCGTCTCAAGACGGTCGCCGGGGTCGCCTACGACAACTTCAAGACCACCATACAGAGCCCCGACGACGGGTTTGGCCTGCCGGCGCCGGTGATCGACGACGGCGACCGGCTGAAATTCGATGCCCTGGCGACGATCTTGATCGACCCGCGCAACACCCTGGTCCTGGGCGCCGACGAGACCATCGATCGGCTGATCGACAGCCCGCTTAGCGCGATCGAGACGCGGGCCGGCGGGTTCGTCGAACTGCAGTCCCATCCGCTTCCCGGGCTCAGCTTCGCCGCCAGCGGCCGCTATGATTCCGATGACCGGTTTGGCGACAAGGCGACCTGGCGCCTGGCCCCGGCCTACACCGTGGCGGCCACGGGCACGGTGCTGAAGGCCAGCGTTGGAACCGGGTTCAAGGCCCCGACCCTTAGCGAGCTGTTCGTCAGCTTTCCGGCCTTCAACTTCTTCGCCAATCCGGACCTGAAACCGGAGACCAGCTTCGGCTATGACGCTGGCTTCGAGCAGCCGATCGGCGGGATGCGCGCGCGCGTCGGAGCCACCTGGTTCCACAACGATATCCGCGATTTGATCGAGACCAACGCGGCCGGGGATTCCTACGCCAACATCGGCCGGGCCACGACCTATGGGGTGGAGGCCTTCGCCTCATACAAACTGAATGATCGCCTTGGCTTGCGCGCCGACTACACCTGGACCATCGCCAGGGACGACGTCGCCCGGGAGGAATTGCTCCGGCGTCCCAAGACGAAGGCCAGCGCCACGGCGACCTGGCAGGCGAGCCGCCGGCTGCGGCTGGCGGCCAGCCTCGTCTACGTGGGGGCCTGGGTGGACGGCAACCGCGATTTCTCGATCCCGCGCCTGACCGCCAGCCCCTACGCCACGGTGGGTGTCTCCGGTGACTACGACCTGGGCCACGGGCTGGCCCTGTTCGCGCGGATCGATAACCTGCTCGACCGCCACTATGAGAATCCGGTCGGCTTCGACAAACCCGGTATCGGCGCCTATGGCGGAGTCCGGGTCGCGCTGGCCCCTTAAGCGGCGGCCCAGCGGCGATCCAGGACCTGCGGATCGTCGATGGCCAAGTCGTCCCAGTCGAGATCGGGCGGGGGGCTGGCCGCGGCGGCGATGACGGCGTTGACCTCGGCGGCGGTGGCCGCGCCGACGATCACGGCGTCGGCCTCTGGTCGCGAAAGGGCGAAGGCCAGGGCGGCCTGCAACGGGTCGCTGCGGCCTTCGGCGATCAGGCGCCGCGCGCGCGAAAGACGGCTGATGGCCGCCGCGCCCAAATGGCTCGGAGCCCGGTCGGGCGGCAGGAACAGCAAGCCGTTTAGGAAGATCGAGCGCAGATGCACCTCGATCCCCATGTCGCGCACGGCGGCCAGGCTCCCGTCCACCAGCAAACGCTGGTCGAGAAGGCTGGCGGGGGCCTGGATGAGGTCGGGGCCGAATCGGCGGGCCAGGCCGGCCGGATCGTCGGAGGCGTAAGCCGAAATGCCGACGCGCTCGAACAGGCCGGCGTCGCGCATCTCCAGCAGGCGCTGCCACAGGGCCTTGCCATAAGGGGCGAACAGGTCGCCGGCAGCCTGGACCATGATGGCGTCGGCGCGCACCAGCCCCAGGCGCGCGAGGGACGCCCGCGCCTCCTGCTCGACGAAGTCAGGACCGCGGTCGCCGCGGGCCGCCTTGACGGTAATCTTGAACGGGGCGGGCCGGGGCATGACCGCGCCCAGGATCGATTCGCCGTGCGTGGAAGCCGCGCCGGTATCCAGCACCTGGACCCCGGCGCGCCCGGCGATGGCCAGGATTTCGCGGGCTTCGGCGTCGGGGGCGCGCCCACGGGCCGGCGCCCGGCTATCGAGGCCGAACTGAGCGGTCCCGAGACCGAGTTTCGATATCAGCGGATGAGGGCGCAACCAGCGGGTTCCGGACGAGCGGCGAGAGGCTGCATCATGGGCGCCAAGCGTAAACAAGGCGTATCGACGGTTTTGAGGCTTGGTTAACCTTGATTTCGCGGCTCGCGCCGGCCGGCGCCGGGCGCTCAGAGCCGGGCCAGCGGCAGGACCTCCACCAGATCCCCCGGCCCAATCGCCGGGGCCAGGGGTGGGCGGCGCAGCAGCGCGTCGGCGGCGGCGAACACGCTCACCAGGGAGGAGTCCTGGTCGCCGAACGGCGTCGCCACCAGCTCGCCCGTTGGACCCGAACTGAGGCGCGCGCGCATCCAACTCTCGCGCTCGCCGTTGGCGGCCAGCGCGCTCGCCGAGCGGGCGGCGACGAGGGCGAGCGTGGCGTCCGCGCCCTGCAGGGCCATGACCAGCGGCCGCAGGAACAGTTCGGCGCACACCATGGCCGAGGCCGGATTGCCGGGCAGGCCCAGCACCCGGCGACCGTTGCCCAGGATCCCGAACCAGGTTGGCTTGCCCGGCCGTATGGCCACGCTTTCCACCTCCAGTTGCAGGCCCAGGCGCCCGAGCGCCGGCTTGACCAGGTCATGGTCGCCCACCGAGGCGCCGCCCAGGGTGACCAGGAGGTCGTAACGCGCGCCTTCGACGGCGGCGGCGATATCGGCGGCGTCATCGCCGACCCGGCTCAGGGGCAGGGCGGTGGCGCCCCACGATTGGGTCAGGGCGGTCAGGGTGGTCGTGCCCGAGTCGTAGATCTGGTCGGGACCGGCGTCCGCACCCGGCGCAACGATCTCTTCGCCCGTGGCCAGGATGGCGACCCGCGGCCGGCGGAAAACCTCCAGGCGAGCCGCGCCGGCGGCGGCGGCCAGAGCGAGTCGCCACGGATCGAGGCGCACGCCGGCGGTCAGCAGCCGCTCGCCTGCCTTGAAGTCCAAGCCGGCCGGGCGGATGTGGCGCGGGTCGGTGACGCGGGGAACCTCGACGACATCGCCCTCGCGCCGGGCGTCCTCTTGGATCACCACCGAGTCGGCCCCGACCGGCGCCGGCGCGCCGGTGAAGATGCGCACCGCCTGACCCTCGCCCACCACGCCGGAGAAGCCGCGTCCGGCGGCGCTCTCGCCGACGATCGTCAGGCGCCCTGGGGTATCGGCGGCGCGCACCGCCCAGCCATCCATGGCCGAGGCGGCGAACGGCGGCTGGTCGCGGCTGGCGGCGACATCGCGGGCCAGCACCCGTCCCGCAGCGTCGCGGAGGGCGACATCTTCGATCCCGAGCGGCGCGGACCGCGCCAGGATGATCGCGCGTGCGGCCTCAACGGCCAGCAGCTTCACGGCGCGCGCCACTCGCCCGAAGCGCCACCGCGCTTCTCGATCAGGCGGACGCTGTCGACGATCATGCCGCGTTCGGCCGCCTTGAGCATGTCGTAGATGGTGAGGCAGGCGACCGCCACGGCGGTCAGCGCCTCCATCTCCACCCCGGTGGGTCCGACGGTGGCCACCAGGGCGGTGACCGCCAGGCCGGCTTTGTCCGCCTCCACCCTCACCTCGATCCGGGTGAGGGCCAGGGGATGGCACAGCGGAATGAGGTCGGCGGTGCGCTTGGCCGCCATCACCCCGGCGATCTCGGCCGCCGCCCGCACGTCGCCCTTGCGCCCGCCGCCGCCCAGCGCCAGGTCGCGGGTGGCCGGCGACATGCGCACCAAGCCGGCGGCGATCGCTTCGCGGGCGCTGGCCGGTTTTGCCGAGACATCGACAATGCGCGCGCGGCCCGTTTCATCGACGTGGGTGAGGCCGCTCACCGCTCGGCGAGCCTCGGCATCAGCTCGACCATGTTGCAAGGCTTGTGGCGGCTGTCGAGCTGGGCGGCGATGACCTTGTCCCAGCCGTCGCGCACGGCGCCGTTGGAGCCTGGCAGGCAGAACACGAACACCCCGTCGATGAGGCCAGCCAGCGCCCGCGACTGCAGGGTGGAGAGGCCGACCGACTGATAACTGACCAGATGGAAGACCATGGAGAAGCCCTCGATCCGCTTGTCGAACAGCGGCTCGATGGCTTCCGGCGTGACGTCGCGGCCGGTCAGGCCGGTGCCGCCGGTGGTGACGATGGCGTCCACTTCGCCCGACGTGGTCCACGACTTGATTCGTGCGCGGATGGCCTCGACGTCATCGGGAACCAAGTCGCGGCCGGCCAGCACATGGCCGGCGGTCTTGACCCGCTCGGCCAGCACGTGACCGGAGGTGTCGCTCTCCTCGTCGCGGGTGTCGGAGATGGTCAGGACCGCGACCCGGACGGGCGTGAACGGAGCGGCCTCGTCGACCCGGCCGCCCGCGGGAAGGGCCGTGGTCATGCGTCCCACCGTTTGGCGTCGGCCAGATCGCGCGCCGAGGGTTCGACCCAGCGGACGCCCTCAGGCCCATGTTCCTTCTTCCACAGGGGCGCGCGGGATTTGAGATAGTCCATGAGAAAATCGCACCCCTCGAAGGCCTCGCGCCGGTGGGCGGCTGCGGTCATCACCATGACGATGGCCTCGCCAGGAGCGATCTCGCCCAGGCGATGGATCACGGCCACGTCGTGCAGCGAAAAGCGGCGGCGGGCGGTTTCGGCAACCTTCTCCATCTCGGGCGCGGTGAACTCAGGCCAGGCTTCTAGCTCGAGCGCGGTCGCCTGGCCGGCTTCGCCCCTGGCCAGGCCGACGAAGCTCGCCACCGCGCCGCTCTCGGTGCGGCCGCCGCTGAAGGCGGTGAGCGCAGCGCCCGGATCGAAAGCCTGGTCGGTGAGGGTGATCATCCGCCGCTCATCGGGGGCATGAAGGCCACCTCGGCCCCGGCGCGCAGCGACGCATCTCCGCGAACCAGGCCGCGATCGACGGCCGCCTGGACGCCGGGCCTAGCCAGGGCTTCGGCGAGTTCGGGCCAGCGTTCGGCGATCAGGCCCTTGAGGCCCGCCAGCGTCGCCGGCGCCGGCTCGATCGCCGTCTCACGCCAGCCAGCCACGTCGCGCAGGCGGCCAAAGAGCAACACCTTGATCATCCGCCCGTGGTCGACATGTGCCGCGACACCGACGGGGCCGCGCCGCGTTCGACGTGGAAGTCGTGGCCCTTGGGCTTGCCGCGCAAGGCTTGGGCGATGGCGACGGCGAGATCTTCCTGCGAGGCGCCGGCGCGGATCACGGCGCGCAGATCGGTGGCGTCCTCATGGCCAAGGCAGGTGTGGAGAACGCCGGTGCAGGTGAGCCGGACCCGGTTGCAGGCTTCGCAGAAATTGTGACTGAGCGGAGTGATGAAGCCCAGCCGTCCGCCCGTCTCGGCCACCCGCACATAGCGCGCGGGACCGCCGGTGGTGAGCGGCAAGTCGGTGAGGGTCCAGAAACTCTCCAGGTCGGCGCGCACCTTGGCTAGGGAAAGGAACTGGGCGCTGCGATCCTCGTCGATCTCGCCCATGGGCATGGCCTCGATGAGCGTGAGGTCATGGCCGCGCGCATGCGCCCAGCCGATCAGGGCCGGTATTTCGGCGGCGTTGTCTTCGGCGAGAGCCACGGCGTTGATCTTGACCGCGAGTCCGGCTGCGCTGGCCGCATCGATCCCCGCCTGGACCTGGGCCAGATCCCCGCCCCGGGTTAGTCGCGCGAATACCTCCGGTCGCAGGGAATCCATCGACACATTGACCCGCCGCACGCCCAGCCTGGCCAATTCCGCGGCGTGGACGGCCAGACGGGTCCCGTTGGTGGTCAGGGCGATTTCCTTTAGGGCCCCGCTCGCCAGATGGCGCGAAAGCGCTTCGATCAAGGTCATCAGGCCCTTGCGCACCAAGGGCTCGCCGCCGGTGATCCTCAGCTTGGTCACCCCCATGCCGATGAAGGCGGAGGCGATCTGGTCGAGCTCCTCCAGGGTGAGCACCTCGGCCTTGGGCAGGAAGCGCATGTGCTCGCTCATGCAATAGACGCAGCGCAGGTCGCATCTGTCAGTGACCGAGAGGCGCAAGTAGGTCACCTTGCGGCCGAAGCCGTCGACCAACGGCTCGCCGATGTGCGCGGACGTCGTTATTGAGCGGGCGTCGTCGTACGGGGTCATGCGGTACAAACATAATGGGTAAAGAGCGGTGACGACAGAGGCGGAAGCTATGCAGCCTGGCGGACTGGAGGCGATCGTGCTCGCCGCCGGGAGCGGAACCCGGTTCGGGGGCGGCAAGCTGATCGCCCCGTGGCGGGGCGGGGCGCTGATCGACGGGGCGCTGGAAGCGGCGTTCGCCGCGCCGGCGCGCTCGGTCTGGGTGGTGACCGGCGCCGATCCGGGCGTCGCCTGGGCCGCCCGCAATTTCGCCACCCGGCGCGGGGCGATCATGCGCCTACGTATTGTCCAGGCGCGCGACCATGCCCTGGGCATGGCCGCCAGCCTCGCCGCCGGTTTGGCCGCCTTGCCGGCCGACACTGCTGGCGCGTTCGTACTGCTGGGCGACATGCCGCTGATCCCGCGCGATGTCCCATTTCGTCTCGCCCTCGCGCTCGCGGGCGAGGCCGTGGCCAGCGCGCCGGTGTTCGAGAATCGTCGTGGTCACCCGGTGCTGTTTTCCGCCGCCCTTTTCGACGAACTCTCGGCTCTTGAAGGCGACAACGGCGGGCGCGAGGTGCTCGAGGGCCTAGGCGAGCGCCTGGCGCTCATCGAGGCGGCGGACGGCGGCGTGCTCTATGACGTGGACGCGCCAGAGGATCTGGTCAGGCCGGCTCAGTCGTGATGATGGCCTAGCCCGACGCCGAAGCTGTAGGTGACCCCGACCCCGGCGGTAAACTGGTCGCGCGACCCGGCGACGTTCACCACCGGGCTGTCTGCCGCCTTGTTCACCAGGCGGTGATAACCGACATCGAAGATGGTCCGGATTCGTCTCGTCCACTGACGGGCGAGCGCCGCCTCGATCCCACCGTAACGCGCACCGGCGCCCGGCTCGAACGGCTGGGTGAGGAGCGGGCTGCGCGCCGCCTCGATCGGGGTGACGCCGAAATAGGTGTCCATGTAGCGGGCGTCGCCGAAGCCGTAACGCGGGCCGAGGGAGAAGTCCCAACGCTTGCCGGTGTAGATGTAGTCGATCCCGGTGTCGCCAACGGTTCCACGATGACCGAGGACGCCTTGGCGAACCTGCACCCGGGCGCGCAACCAGTCCGTGGCCCACAGATTGGCGAACAGGCCCGGCTCCACGGCGAACCCGATCTTGTTGAAGCCCTGGAGCCGGCCGGTGTCGCCGCGCCCGTTACGGAAGTTGAGCACTGGCCCGAAGTCGAAGTGCTTGCTGGAGAAGAGGGCCAATGAGCCGCCGTCGTCGGGCGGGGTGAAGCGGAACGGCTTGTCGGCGCGCCGCACGTTGAATACCAGCGAGGGGCGAAAAACCTCATTGGGCGCGCCCTCATAGGGCGGGCTGATCGCCCCGCGTCCGCCGACAGTCACGATCCAGTCGGTGGCGCTCGCCGGCGCGGCCCCGATGACTGACAGCATAACCAGAGTGGTCGGCCCAAGGGCCGTCAGGGGGAAACGCCGCATGATGTCCTCACGGGGTGAATCCCCGTAAGGACTAACGCCCCCTTATGGCCACGGTTCCGGCCGCGTCGTCGTCTCAGGCGCGCACGAAGGGCAGCCGCGCGGTGGGTTTGCCGGTGGCTGCCAGCAGGGCGTTGGCCACCGCCGGGGCGATCACCGGCGTTCCAGGCTCGCCGACGCCGGTCGGGTGGTCAGTCGAGGGCAGGATGTAGGTCTCGACCGTGGGCGCTTCGTGCATCCTCAGCACGCGATAGCCGTCAAAATTCCTCTGCTCGACGACGCCGTCCTTGAGGGTGATCTCGCCAAACAGGGCGGCCGAGAGGCCGAAGCAGGTTCCGCCCTCCATCTGGGCGGCGATCTGGTCCGGCGAGACCGCCGTGCCGCAGTTGATGACCGTGACCACCCGCCCGACCTTGGGAACCCCGCCGTCGAGCTTGGCCTCGGCCACCTGAGCCACCACGCTGCCGAAGCTTTCGTGCACGGCCACGCCGCGCGACCAGCCGGGCGTCGGGGCCGGTCCGGCCTTGGCCATCGCCAGGTCGAGCACCGCCAAATGACGGTCAGCGTCCGCCTTGGCGTACAGCGCGCGGCGATACTCCACCGGGTCCTTGCCGGCGGCCCGGGCAAGCTGGTCGATGGTGTGCTCCATGACGAAGGCGGTATGGGTCGCGCCCACCGAGCGCCACCATAGCACCGGCACCGGGCTGTCGGGCATGATCACCTGAGCGTCCACGTTGGGCGTCGCCTCCAGATAGGGCGAACCGAAGACGCCCTCCACCGCGGTCCCATCGATCTTGCCCCCGCCCATGGGCGAGCCCTTCTGGATCGACTGGGTGACTATGCGATGGCGCCAGTGGGTCGGGAGACCGTCGGCGCCCAGCGTCACCCGCACCGCATGGTGGGTCAGGGGCCGGTAATAGCCGCCGGTCATGTCGTCCTCGCGCGCCCACACCAGTTTCACCGGACGGCCGCCGCCCACGTGCTTGGCGATGTGCACACACTCGGAAACATAGTCGGACTTGAAGGTCGCCCGCCGCCCGAAAGAGCCGCCGGCGAACAGGGTCTCGATCTCCACCGAGCCGGGCAGGGCGCCGACGATCATGGCCGTGTTGAGCTGATCCATGGTCGGGATTTGCGACCCCGTGGTGATCTTCGGCGCCCCGGCGCCAATCTCGGCCACGCAGTTCATCGGCTCCATGGGGGCGTGGGCCAGGTAGGGGAAGTCGTACAGGGCTTCGACCACCTTGCCGCCGGCGGGCGGCCTCGCCGAACCGTGCGAGTCGAACGCCTGCCACTTGAGGCCGCCAGCCGGCGTGGTCCGGCCCGAGGCCAGGTCGTGGTAGCTGGCGAGGATCGCCTCGGACCCGCGTTTTTCGGCCTTGTCGTCATCCCATGCGACAATGACGGCATCGCGGCCCTTGCGCGCGGCCCAGGTGTTCTCCGCCGTGACCGCGACTCCGGTCGGAATCTGGAAGACGTCGACCACCCCTGGAACATTGCGCGCCGCCGCGGCGTCGAAGCTCTTCACCTTGCCGCCGAATCGGGTCGGGTGAGCGACCATGGCGGTCAGCATGCGTGGCCGGTGCACGTCCTGGGTGTACTGGGCCTTTCCTGTCGACTTGGCCGGGGCGTCCTTGCGGCGGACCCGGTCGGTGCCGATGAGGGTGAAGGTCTTAGGATCCTTGAGCCGCGGGTTCTTGGGCGGGGCCACCTTGGCCGCGTCGGCCACCAGATCGGCGAAGCTCGCCTGCTTGCCGGTGGGGTGTGAGACCACGCCGTTCTTGACGGTGATCTCGCCGGCCGGAGCGCCCCAGCGATTGGCCGCCGCGGTCACGAACATCGCCCGCCCGCTCGCGCCCACCTTGCGCAATTGATCCCAGGAATTGTTGATCGCCGAGGATCCGCCGGTTCCCTGCGCCCCAAGCCCGAGGTTCTGATAGACCTTGGTGTTGGCCGGCGCCTGCACGACGCTGACCCTGTCCCAGTCGGCGTCCAGCTCCTCGGCGACAATGGCCGCCAGGCCGGCATGGTTTCCCTGGCCGAATTCGATGTGCTTGGAGACCACCGTCACCGCCCCGTCCGCGCCGATGCGTAGGAACGGGCCAAACGGGCCGAAATGGGAATCCGAGCCGAGCGACATGATGTCGGGAAGAACCGCCTGCGGCGAGCAGCCGATCAGCAGACCGCCGCCGGCGGCCGCGGCGGCGATCACCACCATTTCGCGGCGAGAGGGTTTGGCGAAGGATTTCACGGGCGCGTTCATGGCGTCTCTCCCTCAGGCGACGGCGGCGTGGACGGCGGGCATGTCCGCGGCGCGCTTGATGGCGGCGCGAATGCGCTGGTAGCAACCGCAACGACAGATATTGCCGCTCATGGCCGAGTCGATGTCAGCGTCGCCCGGGCGCGGCGTCTTGGCCAGGAGGGCGGCGGCGGACATGATCTGGCCCGACTGGCAATAGCCGCATTGCGGCACATCCGCTTCGACCCAGGCCGCCTGCAACGGATGCAGGCCCTTCAGGCCCTCGATGGTGGTGATTTTCACGCCAGCGAGAGAGCCGATCGGCGCCTGGCAGGAGCGCATCGCGTGGCCGTCGAGGTGGACGGTGCAGGCGCCGCACTGGCCGACGCCGCAGCCGTACTTGGCCCCGGTCAGGTGAAGCTCGTCACGCAGCACCCACAGCAGCGGCGTATCCGGCGCCGCTTGGACCGGCACTTGCGCGCCGTTGATGTTGAGAGACATGGCCATGCGAGAAGCTCCTTGACCGGGTGTGAACAACGATAACTTGGATCGCCAAGCCTAGGTAGTGTCATATGAACGTCCGCTGCGTGCGGGGGAGGATCCAATCAGGGCGCCATGGACGCTTTCCCGGCTTTCTTCCCGCTGAAGGGACGGCGCGTGGTGATCGCCGGCCAGGGCGAGCCCGCCGAGGCCCGCGCGCGCCTGTTCGCCGGATCGCCGGCCGAGGTTGTGCGGATCGATGGCCAGGCGGCGCTCGAGCCGACAGCCTATCAGAGCGCGCCGTTGGCGTTCATCGCCAGCCATGACGAGGATTTCGCCCGCCAGGCGGCGGCGGCGGCCCGCGCTGGCGGGGCGATGGTCAATGTCTTCGACCGTCCGGCCCTGTCGGATTTCCACACCCCGGCTATCGTCGATCGCGGGCCGGTGGTGGCCGCGATCGGCACCAGCGGGTCCGCGCCCTTGATGGCCCAGCTCCTGCGCGCCGAGGTCGAGGCGCGCGTGCCAGAGGCGGCCGGCCGCATCGCCACCCTGCTCGGCGAGCGGCGCGCGGCCCTGACGAGTGCTTTCCCTGACCTCGTGCAGCGGCGCTCGTTCCTGCGCGCCGTGCTGGCCGGACCGGTGGCGCGCGCGGCGGAGGCCGGGGATATGGCGGCGGGCGGTGCGGCGCTGGATGGGCTGATCGCGGCCGGCTGGACCAGCGTCGGCAGGGCGTGGCTCATCAGCCAGCCGGCGGCCGAAGACCTGATCTCTCTGCGGGCGCAACGCGCCCTCAACTTCGCCGACGTGGTCGTCGCCTCCGGCGAAGCTTCGGTGCTGATCGCCATGCACGCGCGCCGCGACGCTGAGCGTCGAACGCCAGAGACGGCCGGCGCCGCCGAGATCGCCGACCTGGTCCGCGTCGGCGCCCTGGTGGCGGTCATCGACCCGCCGGCCACCCTCGCCGCCGCTCTCGCCGACGAGAGGATCGCGTTCGAGACGCTCAATCCGGCGCCGCTCCCCGTATGAGCCTCCTCAATGCGGAAGACATCGGGGCCGTCGTCCTGTCGCTGAAAGTGGCCGCCACGGCGACGGTGTTCGGTCTGCCCGTGGCCTTGTATGTCGCCTATGTTCTCGCCCGTAAGCGGTTTCTGGGCCGCGCTTTGCTGGACGCCCTCACCCACCTGCCGCTCGTGCTGCCCCCGGTGGCCACTGGCTATGTGCTGCTGGTCCTGTTCGGACACCAAGGGATCATCGGCCGCGCGCTCGAGACTGTGGGCGTGGTGTTCGCCTTCCGCTGGACCGGAGCGGCGCTCGCCGCCGCGGTCATGGCCTTTCCCTTGATGGTCCGCCCGATCCGGCTGTCGATCGAGGCCATCGACCCCGAGGTCGAGGACGCCGCCCGCAGCCTGGGCGCATCGACCTGGGCCCGGCTGAGGCGCGTCACCCTGCCATTGGCGACGCCGGGCCTGATGGCCGGCGCGGTGCTGGGGTTCGCCCGGGCGCTGGGCGAGTTCGGGGCCACCATCACCTTTGTGGCCGCCATCCCCGGCGAGACCCTGACCCTGCCGAGCGCCATCTACCTCGGCGCCCAGTCGCCGGGCGGGGAGGCGCGTGTTCTGGCGCTATGCGCGATCTCCGCGTTCATCGCCCTGGGCGCGATCCTCCTCAGCGACCGGATCGCCGTCCGCCTGGCCCGCCGCGCCGGCTAGATCAAGTCCTCAGCCGGAGATCGACCGGCCCCGGGTCTCGGGAACCAGGAAGGGCAGGGTGACAACGCTGAGCGCGGTGAAGATCACCGGATACCACAGGCCGGCGTAGATGTTTCCCGTGGCGGTGACGATGGCGAAGGCCGAGACCGGCACGAAGCCGCCCACCCAGCCGGTGCCCACGTGGTAGGGCAAGGACAGGGCCGTATAACGAATGCGGGCCGGGAACAGCTCCACCAGGGCGCTGGCGATCGGCCCGTAGAGGGCCGTGCAGGCGAGCACGAAGACCATCATCACGCCCAGCAAGCCCCAGAAGTTAACGTGCGCCGGATCGGCCTTGGCCGGATAGCCTGCCGTTTCGAGGGCCTTGAGCAGCCGTTTCTGCACGTCGGCCTGGGCCGCCTTCAACGCCGGGGCGGCCAGGCCGGATCCTTCGCGGGAGGGGACGACCGTGTTCCCGATCTTCACGGTGGCTATGGCGCCGGCGGGCGCCGGCCGGTTGGCGTAGGAAATGCCGGCGTTGGAGAGCACGGTTTTGGCCAGGTCGCAGGCGGTGACGTACCGGGCCTTCCCGGTGACGTCGAACTGCAGCGAGCACCGCGCGGGGTCAGCGATCACCACCACCGGCGTCTTTGTCTGGGCCGCCTCCAGGGCCGGGTTGGCGAAGTGGGTCATGACGTGGAAGGCCGGGAAGAAGGCGACGAGCGCGAGGGTCATGCCGCCCCACATCACCCACTTGCGTCCAACCTTGTCCGACAGCCAGCCGAAGAACACATAGAGCGGCGCACTGACCACGGTCAGGGCGATCAGCAGCTGCTCGCCTGTCGCCGGCGCGATCTTCATGAACCGCTCCAGGAACACCTGCTCGGCGTAGAAGAAGGTCAGGTACCAGGCCGCGCCCTGGGCGCTCATGATGCCGATGAAGGCGATCAACACCAGCTTGAGGTTTGGCCAGCGGCCGAAGGCCTCAGACAGCGGCGCGTGGGAGCGTCCGCCCTTGGCCTCGAGGGCGGCGAACACCGGGCTTTCCAAAAGCCTGAGGCGCATCCACAGCGAGATCGCCAGCAGGCCGGCGGAGAACAGAAACGGCAGGCGCCAGCCGCCGCTCCAGCCGGCGTCGGCGAAGTGCGCGTCGCCGAGCCAGGTGCGCGTCGCCAGGATCGCCGCCAGGGCGCCCACCAGGCCGAAGGCGGCTGAGGACTGGACGGCGCTGGTCGCAGTGGCGCGACGGTCGGGACGTGCATGCTCGGCGACATAGATGACCGCCCCGCCGTACATGCCGCCGAGCGCGGTTCCCTGGATGATACGCATCAGGACCAACAGCACCGGGGCGAGCATTCCGACCTGGGGATAGGTGGGCAGCAGGCCGATGGCCACGGTCGCCCCGCCCATGAGCGACATGGTGATCAGGAACGCGGCCTTGCGCCCGGCGACGTCGCCCAGACGGCCGAAGATCAGCGCGCCGAAGGGCCGAAAGAAGAAGCCGGCGCCGAACAACCCCAGGGCCGCCAGCAGGCCGGCGGTGGAGTTCAATCCGGAGAAGAAGTCCTTGGCGATGATAGGGGTGAGAGCCCCGAAGACGAAGAAATCATACCACTCGAACGCCGTGCCGGCGGCCGAGGCGGTGACGATCACCGCCATGGATGTCCTGGGCTTGCCAGGAATTCCTACTTCGATCACCGCCCCGGTCATGATGCTTCAGAAGGCGCTTTCGCCGGTGATGGCGCGTCCAAGGATGAGGGCATGGACGTCGTGGGCGCCCTCGTAGGTGTTGACCGTCTCCAGGTTCGCCGCGTGGCGCATGACGTGATACTCGCCGCTGATGCCGTTGCCGCCGTGGATATCACGCGCGGCGCGGGCGATCTCCAACGCCTTGCCGCAGTTGTTGCGCTTCATCAGGCTGATGGCTTCCGGGACCCACGCGCCTTCGTCGATCAGGCGCCCTAGCGCCATAGCCCCTTCATAGCCCAGAGCGATCTCGGTCATCATGTCGGCCAGCTTCTTTTGCACCAGCTGGCGGGCGGCCAGAGGCCGGCCGAACACCATGCGGCTGGCGACATACTCCCTGGACGCATGCAGGCAGAACTCGGCCGCGCCCATGGAGCCCCAGGCGATGCCGTAGCGCGCCTTGTTGAGGCAGGAGAACGGCCCGCGCAGGCCGGAAACGCCGGGCAGGAGGGCGTCCTCGCCGACAGCCACATCGGCAAGGGAGATTTCGCCGGTGACCGACGCCCGCAGGGAGAGTTTGTTCTTGATCGTCGGTGTCTCGAAGCCGGCCGCGCCGCGCTCGACGAGGAAGCCACGAATCTCACCGTCGAGCTTGGCCCACACCAGGGCGACATCGCAGATCGGCGCATTGGTGATCCACATCTTGGCCCCGTTGAGGACGTAGCCGCCGTCCACCGCCCGCGCCGTCGTACGCATGGACGCCGGATCGGAGCCGCCGTCGGCCTCGGTCAGGCCAAAGCACCCCACCACGTCGCCTTTGGCCATGGCGGGCAGCCATCGCCGCCGCTGGGCCTCCGAGCCGAAGGCGTGGATCGGGTACATGACCAGCGAGGACTGCACGCTCAT
>OUNO010000077.1_pt3 | contig 21900 bp, 20 predicted proteins | sample 1779811 | NCBI WGS metagenome assembly OUNO01 (sample SAMEA3914804, study PRJEB12502) | metagenome | biome: forest; material: soil | place: Canada | collected 2010-06-25 | depth 0.3 m | reverse complement strand
CTGCTCGCGATCGGCGGCGCGCCGACGCGCACGCTCCTGCTCAGACAGACGAGCCTTCGACATCTTGTACCTCCTGGTCAGGTCCGCCGGGTGCGGACCGATCCCGTCACAGGGCACGCCCGGAAGGCGTGCAACCCTGGACGGGACGGGCCGCACCCGGCGGCCAGCGCCCTAAGTCAGGCGGTTGCCGCCAGCGCGGCGGCCTCGACGAGGCGGTAACCGACGCCCCAGAGGGTTCCAAGCAGGTAGTCCGTCGTGAACTACTCCTTCTTCACCGGACCCGCGAGAATGGGGACGAGTGCTTGCAAGCGGCTTTACCAACTCGCTGGGCGCCTGGGCGACGGCTGTGGCGGCGGTTGGCACACTGGCGGCTGTCGCCATCGCCCTCTATCGCGACTCATGGAGGGCGGCACGGCGCCGTCCGCATCTAGACCTTTCGTTCGCGGAGCCTCGGAGGGCGAGCAGCCCCGCAGGCTTCAGCGGCGGCATCCAGGGCTACCTATCGCCCGTCAGGTTGCGCGTCACAAACGCCCCAGGTCGCGACACGGCGCGCGACGTTGAGGTGTTGCTCAGCGCATGGTGGGACGGCAAGCAGCCGTCCGGCCGGTGGTACCAGACGCTCGACAATCGGCCGCTGCCCTGGGCAGATGAGTACGAGACCGGCCTAGACATCACGCGGGCTACCCTGGCGCCGGGCGTGGGACGCCAAATGGAGTTCCTTCGCTTTGGGCGCCCCCACGACGTTCAGCGGGTTCTTGCCGGCAAGGTGAGGGCCAAGGACTTCATCACGCCCGTGACACCCGGCGAGTATTCGTACGCATCACGTTGGGCGTTCTTCGTGGCTCCACCATTCGATGGGACAACCGCGCACACGCTTGAAAGTCACCTCCGGTACCGAGTCCGCCTGCTAGTGACGGCTCGTGACGTAGACGCTGTGGCCTACGACGCCGTTCTCGAAGTTGCTGCGACTTGGAACCCCGACCCGGCTTCAGGGGACGGTTCCTTCAAGCTGCGGTGGCGCGGCCTCAGCCGGGCGGCCTCGCCGACTGCCCCTTTCAGTCTCTAGCCGTCGTCCGGCGAACCCGTTAAGGCACGGCGCCACCCAGGGCTGGCAGCAGCCGTTGTCGGAGGGTGTGCCTGGAGACAAAATAGCTGTTTTACAGGGATTTGATGCGGGCGCGTGGTGCAGCCCGACCCGGGCACGCGGTTCGCTGAGAACGGAAGACCGCCTCCTGTTCCCCTCTAGGGGCAGTCGTTTCAGCGCCCTCTCGATGGGCGTCGCCATCATGCTCCTACGGGCCAGCTCAGGGCACCAACAACCTGGCCCTCAAACTATCTAGACGAGGCCGACTAGTTTCAGCCCCCCGGCGATCAGCGCGCCCACCGTCGCGAAGTCGGCGATCGTGCCGACCCAGCGCGGAACGTGTCGCAGGTTTCCCCACAGGGTGGGCAGCCCGCGACCGACGATACGCCTTACGCCGGCCGCTGCGCCGACAGGGCCACCTCCGTCCACGGACTCGGCGTGCTCGATTCGGTCGTCAAAGACGCCGAGACCCGTGACAAAGAGGTCGAGGACCATGTCCGCCGTTGCGAACGGATCGTCCCCGCTTCCGTAGGTCGAGGTCTCGTGCGCGAAGACTTGCTGAGCCAGCGCGGTGAGCAGCGGGCCTCCAAACATCGGAGGCGGACTGATCACGATGCGGGTGTCGGCAGCTTCCAGTGCTCTCGCCACGCGTGGTACGCGACGCAGCAACTCACCGCGAGTTCTCCCCAACGCGGCTTGATCGACTGCGTAGCCAGCGAGACCCCGCCGCTGGGCATCGACGTACTGGCGATACTCGCTCTCGAACTGCTCCAGGACTTCGCGATGGGCCTGGTATGCCTTTGCTGTGGCTCGACCCACGGCTGCGACCGTAGAGCGCGGGCCGGATCGAGCGTCACTGCGACTACGTCGTGCCCGTCGGCCCGGCGGGAGCCGCGTTGACGACCTGAGCCTGTGCGGCCTTCATCGTTGCGAGACGGGCGGCGCGGCGGGAGGGCTGCTCGTAAACATCGTCGAGCAGCTCGACGAACAACGCGCGGACCTCCAAGAGCAGCGTGTCGTCGAACGCCTTCTGCTTCTCCACGTCCCCATTGTTGGGGTGGATCGAGCCGTTCCCGAGGTCCTTCATCACGCGCAGGAACTCCGGGTCCAGGTCGCGGAACCATTCCGGTCCGGGGGTGTGTGCCTCCAAGTCCCCGATCTTCTTCGCGAGCATCCCCTGGGTGAAGCCCTGGTCGTAGAGGAGCTGCTCCAACGCGCCTCGGTACATCGACACTGCCGCGCTGGCCGCGTTGACGGCGTGCGACCGCTGGGCCTGATCGAGGTAGTACCCCACGGCCTCCGGCGTGCTCGGCGTGGAGAGGCCGCCGTAGGTCGAGGGCAACGCGACGACCTCGGTGCCGTCGGGCCCGACGTAGACGCAGACCGTGATCGTCGACTGGCACTGGACGCAGGTCAGCACGTACGCCTGCGGGAGGTTGTGCTCAGCCAACTGCGGCGCGGCCTCCTGCCCCGTGAGCGACTTCGGCTCGCCCTTCAGGGTCGTGATGTGCATCCGGCGAACATCACCGCAGCCGTTGCAGAAGGTCCCGTCCGGCGTCCCCGACCGCGGACCGAAATGTCCAGACGGGCGCGTCGCCGCGAGACCCTCTTTGAGCCCTGCAACTGTGGTGAGATCGGGCACCTCATCGAGGCTAGCCGCAAGAATGGCGGGCGGCCTCGTCACCTGGGGGAGCGACGCCGCGCGGGGGCGGTTTCTTCGCCCCGATCCTCGGGCCTTCCTGGCCCTCCACGACGCCGAGAGTCCGACCCCAACGAAGGAGGCCGGCCCGATGGCCGAACCTATCCCGACCAACATCCCCACCCACCTTTCTAAGTCATCACAGCGTTAGCTGCGCGATCTGCTCGACGACTGCCCTGACGTGATGCCGACCGAGCATCGCCTTCTCGTGTTCGCCGCCAGAGCGTGAGACCGCCACGAACCTCGCCGGAGTCGCGCCCGCGGCAGACGGGCTCTCAACCCCGAGGTCGCGCCAGCCTCGCGCAACCCCCTGCTCGGTTAGAGCGCGTCAAGCTCGACGAGGACGCGGCGCAGGGCGCGCCCAAGTCCGCTGGTGCGGTCAGCAAACCAGCGCCCGTCGCGCAGGGTCAGCAACCGCAGTGAGGCGAGGCCGGCGACGTGTTCGTCAATTCCGCCATTGGGCGACACACCGGCTGCCCTGGCGAGGTCGGCCTTGGTCCATCCCTGTCTGGGAGCCGGATCCTGCAACACGGTGGCGAGCAGCGCTCGTCGCGGGGCTGAGCCAAACACCCAGTCGCGGGTGCCCAGTCGTTTCGCTCCTCGCTTTCCGTCCGACATAGCTAGATATTATTTCTACTCTGCCAAAGCGATTCCTCCCTGCGCGGTGTGTGCCTCGTCCGCGGTGCACACACCGCGTTATCGCCCAGTCGCACGGGGGTGCCAACGGACTCGCGCGACATCTGAGATATGACCGATGTCACTGACGACGTCACGGGCCCCAGCCAGGACCTGCTGCGACCGCTCGAGGTCTGCCAGCTGCTCGGCGTCTCGCGCTCCTGGCTCTACACCGCCGCCCACGAGGGTCGCATCCCGTCGGTTCGCCTCGGCGCGCCAGACGGCCCGCTGCGGTTCATCCCTGCCGATATCGAAGCGTGGCTACAGAACGCGCGAGCGTCCTGGGCGCCGGGCCGTGCGGCGCGGGCCACCTAGCGCCGGCAACACGATCTGTTGTCAGTCCGGCAAGGCGCGAGCGCTCAGCCCAGCATGCATCGGCCTCGACCGCCCGCCCCCACAAGGGCTCGAGCCTTGCGGGCTTTCGCTCGCAGATTGCGGTCCACTCCGCGGACGAGGGTCAGGTTCGCGAACACGCTGCGCGCGAGGGATCGCCCACGCGGGCCTCTCCGTCTCCTCGTTGAGGTTCGCCGCGCTGGTACAGCGACATCTCGGCCAGCGGCCGAACACGACTGACCGGGCGGATCCGGTAGCCGGCAAGCGGACTCGCGAGACCCCCCGATCGAACCGCGATCAGATCGAAGCACGACAACCGCTCATTTCCCTACCCGTTCCCGACCCTACGCCGGGATGGCCTGACGGCCACGATCCGGTGGCGCGTGGGCGACCCCCTTGCGCGAGTTGATCCCCAGTTTGACGAACACCTTGCGCAAGTGCCATTCGACAGTGCGTGGGCTGAGGAAGAGCTGCGCGCCGATCTCGGGGTTCGTCAGCCCATCACGGGCGAGGCGGGCGATCTGCTCCTCGTGTGGCGTGAGCTCGTCTCGCAAGTCATCGCTACGGCTCCGTACCTTCTCGCCGGTGGCGAGCAGCTCCCGCCGCACGCGCTCGGCGAAGGCATCTGCCCCGATCGTGACGAACGCCTCGTGTGCCCAGCGGAGCTGCTCGCGCGCGTCGACGCGCCGGTTCTCGCGCCGCAGCCATCTATCCGGTGGTGCCGACGTCTTCAATTAGGGCTCCGCTACCGGGACTCGACATGTACCGGTGCATACGAACCCGTCGTGGAGCGTAACGGTCTTGACGCGCATCTTATGCCGGGCCCAAAGCGCCTCGAGGACCTCTGGCTCATATGCCGTAGTAGTGAGACCGTCAGCGGTCGACACGCAAACTCCAACGGCATCCTTTTCCACGGCGATCACCCTGTAACCACATCGCCGGTAGTACTCCACCCGCCCTTGGGTCATCTCGTCTGAAGTCCCATACATAGTCGCCAAGAAGGGTCGACCCTGATGGGCCAGCGATCGAGCCGCGGCATCGAGATCTGCAACAGCGCTGAGAACGCTGAACGGGAGTAAGACCAAGCTTCGTTCCAACGGCCCTCCGCCCAACGTCAGCCTGCGGTGGGCGCCGAGGGACTCGACCGCCCCGAGGTCGAATCGGTGTCCCGGCGTACGAAAACTGCCGGAGGCCAGTCGCTCTCGACCTCTCATCACGGCCGTCGGCGAGATATCGATTCCGTGGTACGCCACGCCGTGGCTGTCCGCCAGATCAAGATAACGACCCGTGCCGCACGCCACCTCCACGAGGCGCTCGACGTCCGTCAGCAGCGTGTGGACTAGCCAGCGCTCGTGTCCTAGGAACCGTGCGATCACCGACGGATGATTCGACGGCTCGTCTAGACGTGGCGCGGCGGGCGTTAAGAAAAAATCGATGGACCCATCCATGGCTATGCGGAGGAAGGCATCTGCGCCTGGCGCCAGCGCTCCTGTGCCTCGAAATTCACGCTGAGCACCGCGTCGCCAAGCTTCTCAGCCGCTTGTCGGTGGATCTGTTCGATCTCCGACGCCGCCAGCGCGGTAAACTGGTGTGCGGTTTCAAAGGCCGGATGGCGAACCAGCCGCTCACGATAATCCGGCAGCTCGAGGCCTTCCTCGCCGATGAGCCGAAGCCATTGCTCGGTCCCCGGGTAAGGCGCGTTGATGTTCAGCGCGACGCACCCAGCGGCGATGCACCCCTCGTGGTAGAGAGCCGCCACGGCATCGAGGGTGCGCTCGCGTTCGTCAAGGCTCTCCCCCAGCCCGAATTGCAGAGAAGTGCCGACCCGGACTCCACTGTCCCTACACCAACGCGAGACCCGCACAAACCGGTCGAGCCATCCTTCTCCTGCACGGAGAGTGCGCCTCGTCTTCTGCACCATTTCCGGGTTCGGCCGAGCCGACTCCACTCCAAAATAGATGTACGTGCATCCGGCAGCACTCATCCTGGCCACTATGGGCAGAGCTAGATCGTTGATAGTTGTCTGGCATCCCCATTCTAACCAGCCGCCTTCGTGCACATCAATCTCGCGCTCAAGGTTGTCGAGGAAGCCACTAAGCCAGCGCCGGTCTTGTGTAAACGTGCTGTCGTCGAAGAAGACCGCCTCATAGCCTTGCTCGTGTCGGAGGCGAAGCTCCGCCATTACGTGCTCCACGCTTCGCTGAAGTAACTTGGGTACGCCATACAGAAAATGGTCGGCTGACTCGTGACAGAACGCGCACGCGTATTTGCACCCGAGACACGCCATGACCTGAGCCGTCAACTTATTGCCAAATACTGGGAATCGGTTCTCGTGGGTTAACGCGCCAAGGTCGATAAACGGAAGCGCGTCACCATCGAGTGGTTGCCCGCTGAGCTGTACATGCTCGATCAGATCTCGGCCTTCGTCATAAAAGAACAGAAAGCCGCTCCCGGGCAGCACCGCGAATCGGCCTTGTGCCTGCTTGATGCGGTGCTTGAGCGACGAGGCCGACGCGTCCGGGTCGCGCGCCAGCTGAACGATGAATTCGAGGAATAGGTACTGACAATCTCCGGCAGCCACGAAATCGACGATTTCGCGCTCGTCCGGGCTTGCGAGCGTCTGAGTCCGGCCGACCCGCTCCAACCCTGGCTGAGCGAGCCTGAAGATGTCCGACCAGGACCGGTTCATCTGCCGCGCGCGCTCCGACGCGCGCTCATACACGACCGGATTGGTCCCATCCTCGTGCTGTCCGCCCATAAGGATGATCGTGGAAGGGCGGACGCTCTTGACCAATTCGGCGATCTCGAGCGCGAAGTGATGGCCTTCGGACAGATTGCTTATTCCGACTAGGCGAGGCTGATGTTCTGTAACAAGAGCGCGCACTTCCGCCCGGAACTCGTTGCTATACAACAATGGGTTCATCACAGCCACGATCTCGGGAACCCGGTCAGCCGGAAACTCGTCAATGCGAAGGAGCCGGTCCACCACCGAGGTGGCTTGCAGCAATGGCGTCGGCGTACCGGGGAATGTGCCGCTGACTGCGTCTTCGATGTGCGGTGCACTGATGAGCAGGATCGGGAAGTGCTTGGCTCGGTGCCGCTCAGCGGCCAGCGACAAACCATCGCCCTCGGCATTTCCCACGCGACGCCGCGCCGCGACTTCCAGCCGCGTCTCGCGTGCAAGCACCGGCTGTGACACCGCGTACGGATCGCCTCCATCCAGAGGTGACAAGCGCCAACTCCTCTCGGCGGCCGCTAGGCGGTCGATCCGCTCACGTCGCCGGGCATGGATCGCCGCCGCGATCTCAGTACGCGGTTGCGGCGATCGATCTTCGGCGGGCTGCGTACCAGGGCCCTGACCAGTCACGATTCGCACCACGCTGCGAGCCGCAGCACTCGAGCACACATACGTGCCATCATTGCATCGTCCTATCTGTATGTACAGGATCTCTTGAGAATTCTGGCGATGTCCCCCGGGGCTGCCCATCGTGCGAGGCGGTTCGTCGCGCTATGCCCTGTCCATCAGCGGACCCGCTGTTAGGCGCGTGGCCTCGCCTCCGGACCAACCAGGAGCATGGCCCGCTTCGGTCGACCCGTGGCCCGTGACTAGCCGAGCGTGGCAGCCCGCGGCTCAGGTTCCTGCGCCAGGCCACAGGCAGACGCTGCCAATTCGCGTTGCATCGGACTGCGATGTCGAGACCCTCGTTGCCGTGTGGGTTATGGTCCTGGCTGGCTACACAGGGTCTCTAGGGCTCGAGCTGAGCTTTGCTAGCAAGCGACCCGGCGTCGCAACTGAGGCGCCGTCCACGCTGCTCAGCGCCTTCGTGGTCCAAGTCCCGGACGACGCGACTCTCTGCCAGGTTCGCCGGCAGGTCCGCCGTCATTTTTCTCCCGGTGTCGTGAGCGATCGGATGGTCGTCGATGTGGCGCCATTACATGGATCGTCAGGCCGCCCATCGGGAGTACGGCTTCTCATCGGGTCCAGCTCGCACGCCGCTGTGGTGGAAGCCGAGTTGCACGACGAGCTAGGACTGGCCCCAGGGTTCATGGACAGTCTCGCCGACCATGTTGAGGATCTCTTGGCGCGGGCCATCCACCAGGCTGACGTCCGGTTCGATGGGCTCACTTCCAGAGACCTAGAGACCTACCGACTCCTGAACGCAACCGGGACGCCTTACGACGGCGGGGATTTGATCGACGCCGCAGTCCTCCGGCTAGCCGAGAGAAGCCCGGAGGCCCTAGCGATCACAGATCGTGGACGGGGATATACGTACCGTGATCTGGTGGACGTCGCAGATGAGATCGCAGGTGGTCTCGAGGCGCAGGGCTGCGGCCGTGGCGACCGCGTCGTGGTGTGCCTCCCGCGCTCGTTCGAGCTGGTTGCAGCGGAACTCGCCGTCCTGCGGCGCGGAGCCGCTTACATTCCGATTGACCCGGCGTGGCCGCCATTCCAAGTCGACGCCATTACGCGAAGCGTTGAGCCGAAAGTGGCGGTCGGAAACCGTGCCGGCGCTATCTCCGTTGCCCAACTTCGGACCGCGGGTCCGCCGAAACGCATGCCGAGCCTGCCAACACGCGCAGCGAGTGATCCGGCTTGCATCATCTTCACCTCCGGCAGTACCGGAGATCCGAAGGGGGTCGTCCTCCCCCACCGTGCTGTCACCCACTTCCTGTCGCGCGATCGCCACGGAGTCTTCTCGCCTGCGACCACATGTCTGCAGGCGGCACCGATTCAGTGGGACGTCCATGCATTCGAGGTGTGGGGCACATTGATCGCTGGTGGGAGGCTTGTACTCCACGATGGCCGACATCTCACCCCAACTGCCTTGCGCAGAGCCACGGCCGATGGTGTCGATACGGCGTGGGTGACGTCTTCGCTCTTGAACGTCCTCATCGATGAGGACCTAGGTTGCTTTAGCGGTCTCAAAATGCTGATGTCGGGAGGCGAGCGTTTGGACGCTCAGAGGATCTGCCGATTGCTCGCGCGCCATCCTTCTCTCCGTTTTCTCAACGGGTATGGCCCGGTTGAGGCAGGCATCTTCACCTCATTCGCAGATGTCAACCGCGACGAGATCCAGCTCACAGGCGATGTTCCGATTGGGACTCCCGTCGCCAATACTCGTGTTTTCGTAGTCCGGGAGTCACCTGCCGGGAAGTTGCGCGTGGCGCCTGTCGATGCGGTGGGCGAGATTGCCGTAGCCAGTGACGGGCTGGCGCTCGGTTACCTCGGCCTCGAAGAGGAGACACTTCGACGGTTCGTTCTCCTTCGGCTTTCCGACGGCTCTGAAGCGGCGGTTTACCGTACGGGCGATCTTGGTGCCCTTCGTCACGACGGCAGCCTCTGCTTCTGCGGTCGCGCGGATCGCCAGATCAAGCTGCGAGGGATCCGGGTGGAACCCGCTGAGATAGAGGACGCTCTCAGATCTCATCCCGACATCGCTTCGGCGGCCGTCGTTCCGTGTTACGACGAAACCGAGAAGCGCGTGATGACCCTGGAGGCGTATTTCACCGCGAATGGCACCCTTGACGTTAGTGCGTTGAGACGTTGGTTGGAAACGCGATTGCCGCCGGGACTGGTTCCGGCGAGGCTCGCCCAGGTTGACGACTGGCCGCTCACGCCGACGGGCAAACTCGACGTGCGGAAAGTTCAGACCCGAAGCGCAATTCGCCGCCGTGTCGAGTCGCCCCCCGCGGGCGACCCGCTCGCGCTCATAACCGCCATGATGGCCGAGCTCCTGGGAATCGCAGTCGGCCCAGACGAGGACTTCTTTGACTTGGGCGCAGACTCGCTACTGGCTACGCGATTGGCGGCCCGCCTCACGGCCATCACTGGCAATCACGTTTCGGTCAGCACGGTGATCGAAAGCCGTACACCTGCGGCACTGAATGCCGAACTGCCAGCAGGCTGGGTCCGACCCGAGCCGCCTGTCCTTGGGAACCTGTCCGAAGGCACCGTCGTGCCGCTAGGGCCAGCACAGAGCCGCTACCTCTTCGCTCAGGCTCTCGATCCGAGTAATACCGCTCCGGTGCTGCAATCGGTTCACACGATTACCGGGAGCCTGGATCCTGCGGCCCTCGCCAGGACGTGGAGGACAGTCGTCGGAGCACACGAGGCATTGCGCACAGTGATCGACACCAGCGGTGGCCGACCTGTTCAGCGTGTTCTGCCGGCGACAGCCGTCCCGTTGCGTCACCGCATCGCCGACGCCGCTTGGACGTGCCTCGACGACGAGGCGCGACGCCTTGCTCTCGAGGAACTCGAGCCGTTCGACATCACCATGGCGCCGCCGGTTCGGGCCTCCCTAACGACGAACGGCACGGAGGCGGTACTGGTCCTGACCCAACATCATGTGACAACTGACGGCTGGTCAGAGCGCATTCTTCTCGAGAACCTCGGCCAAACTTATGGACAGATCGTCCGCGGAGAGCCGCTCCGCCTCACTCGGAGCGGGCCTGGCTATCGAGCCTTCACTGAGTGGTATCGCGTTGCGCTGGACGCCGTGGCGGCCGAACTTCGCGGCTACTGGCGCGACACACTGCGTGACGTGCCGCCGCTCCCACCGATCTCCTCGGCCTGCACAACCGGCACCACATGGTCCGTCCCATGGCGGGCCGATCCGGCATTAACGTCCCGACTTCGAGAGATAGCCAGCACATCAGGGACCACTCTGTCTGCGGTGCTGCTGGACCGGTTCGCACGGGCACTCTCTGAGCTGACAGCTGCCGACGATTTTGCGGTTGGGACCGTGGTTTCTGGGCGCGTGCATGCGGCATTTGAAGACACCGTTGGCTGTTTTGTCAATCCGGTCGCGGTGCGACTCCGTCTGCCCCACGTCGGTCGACGGGGGCGATCGCTTACCGCGACGTCCGCTGCCATCGCGTCGTCATTGCGCCATTCGCTTCTACCGTTTGACCAAGTCGTCGCTGCCGCCGCCATCGGCCGGTCCCCGCGACACCCGTTGTTCCAGGCGATGTTCGTCATGCAGGCCGAACCACCGCCTAAGCTCGCTCTCGACGGTGCCATAGTGACACGGCTCGCGCTCCCAATGACGGAAGACCCGTTCGAGGTCACCCTGGAAGTGTGGCCAGACGGCTCTGGGTTATCAGGCCGAGTCGCATGTCCTAGCGAAGGCCCGTGCGACTTGCCGGGCACAGTCGCGCGGCTGGTTAGCCAGCCATCCGCGGCGGACGCGTGAAGGAATCACGATGATCCCGTGGGTGTACGGCGTCGCTCCTGACCTCATCGAGTTCTATACCGAGCGCTATGACGAAGCCGAGCGTCTTCGCCGCACGCCCCATGGCCGGCTGGAGTTCGCCCGCACGAAAGAACTCATACTTCGCCACCTCCCCACCGACTCGTGCCACATCGTTGATATCGGTGGAGGGCCAGGCGCCCACGCCCACTGGCTAACGAAGCTTGGGCATCGGGTCACTTTGATCGACCTAGTACCGGCGCACGTACGCCAGGCCGAGGAGTTGCCGGGAGTCCAAGCGGCGGTGGGGGATGCGCGACGTCTGGACATCCAGACCGACACTGCCGACGCCGTGTTGCTACTCGGGCCGCTCTATCACCTCCTCGAGCGCGGCGATCGCGTGGCCGCCCTGCGCGAGGCACGGCGTGTGTCCCGGCCCGGCGCACAGCTGTATGCCGCAGCCGTCAGCCGATATGCGCCGCTTCTCGATTTCGCACGGCAGGGCCTTCTCAACGAGACGACTGTGCCGCTCGCTCGTGAGGTCCTGGAGTCCGGTTACCACCCCCGCGAACTCGGCTTCACCGCTGCACATTTTCACACAGTGGATGAGCTGGTCGGGGAGGTCCAGGCAGCTGGGTTCCGAGATATCGAGATCTTTGGGGTCGAGGGCCCTGCATGGCTCGCCCTCGACGCGCACGGGCTCGAACGTGTCGAGGATCTGTTGCCTTCAGCCATGGTTTGCGCGCGAGCCGTCGAGAGCGACCCAAGGATGTTGGCCACCAGCGCGCATCTACTCGCGATTGCCATCGCCTAGCCGTGGCTCCCATGCCGGGATCATCGGTCGACGTACCGGCGCTACATCGCGGACCAGGCTGCCATGACCGAGGCATCTGGGAGCACTGACATCTCAGTCACGGCTCATCAGTCACTCCTGCACGATCGGCGCTTTCGGCGCCTCTTCGGAGCACATGCCATTTCGTTTCTGGGTGACGGGATGGTCAACGTGGCGACAGCGTTCGCGGTCATCAGTCGAGGAGGCTCAGCATCTGACATAGGGATCGTCTTCGCCGCTCGAATGCTCGCCCTCGTGCTTTGCATTCTGGTAGGCGGCGTTCTCGCCGATCGAGTTCCTCGCCGAATGATCATGGCTACGGCGGATCTGGTGCGCGTCTGCAGCCAGGGAGGATTCGCCGCATTGATCCTCACTGGGAGTGGAACTGTCGGGGAGCTCGCGGCACTCGCTGGCGTCACTGGCGCTGCAACGGGTTTCTTCAATCCGGCATCGACCGGGCTACTCCCGTCGGTTGTGGCGGGGGAGCGCATCCAGCAGGCGAACGCTCTCCGCGGTCTCGCCTTGGCCGCTGGACAAGTCGTCGGACCGGCCGTGGCCGGTGGGCTGATCGCCGCGTTCGGGGCGGGCTCGGCGCTGGCCTTCGACGCAGCGACGTTCGGCGCGAGTGCCCTGCTACTTCTGAGCCTTGACATCCCAGCAGCGGCGGACTTCTCCCATGAATCGTTCTCGCGGGATCTTCGTGACGGATGGCGGGCCTTCCGCGCTCGAACATGGGTCTGGAGCTTTGTCGGGGGCGCAGCTGTCGGGAACTTCGTATTCGCGGCCTGGGGTGTCCTCGGCCCCGTGGTCGCCCATTCGCGCATGGGTGGCGCCGCCACTTGGGGAGCGATTGTGAGCGCGTTCGGCGGGGGCTCGGTGCTAGGAGGAATCGTGGCACTGCGGCTTAGGCCTGCACGGCCGATGTTGGTTGCGAGCGCGTCCGTTTCAGTGTTCTCGCTTCCGCTCGCACTTCTGGCTCTTGGATCCGGCCCACTGCTCGTCGGCGCCGGCGCATTTCTATCCGGTGTGGGGCTCATGGTCGCGAATACCCTCTGGGAATCGACGTTGCAACGTCACATTCCCCAAGCCGCTCTTTCGCGCGTCAGCGCATACGACTGGTTCGGGTCCATGGCGTTCGAGCCGTTGGGCTTCGCGATGTGGGGAGTCGTGGCGTCAGCGATCGGGATCGGCGTCAGCCTCTGGATCGCTTTTACGGTCCAGATCATGAGCGTCGCGGCGCTATTGATGGTCCCAGACATACGCCACCTCCCTGCTTACCCCGATGCACATCGCCCCAGTAGAACTGCATCCCCTGCCGATACGGCTGGCTAACGCCACATCGGCGCGCCAGCTGCTCGGTAGATGTCGCGGATCGTCTCGAGCGTCTCCCGCGCCCGAGCGCCGTCTACCGCGACGCCGCCCACACCGCGGGCAGCCGTGACGAATTCGGCGATCTGTCGCCGATGGGACACCCCGTAATAGTTAAGCCCAGCTGTCGGGGGCTCATCGTCGGGCAGTGCCCGGTATGCACTGACCGCGGCCATGAGATCGGGCGGCCCCTCGACCTCGTGGAGTGTGTCCGGATGGTCGATGTCGAATGACAAACGCCCGAGCGTTCCACACAACTCGAAACGGGTCCGCCAGAAGTTCGCCGCCGCGCCGCTTGCTGTGAGGGCCACGAGCGCGCCGGACGACGCCTGCATCGCCGCGACCAAAGTGTCCTCAGTCTCCATGGCATCCGCCATAGCAAGAGTGTCCATCGCCGCGCCAACGATTCTCAGAGGACCAAGGAGCCACACGAGCAGGTCGATGCAGTGGTATGCCTGATTTATGAGCACCGATCCACCCTCGCCCTCCCAAGTGCCACGCCAGTAACTTCCACTGTAATACTCTGGCGGCCGGCCGCACTGGAGGTTTACCGAGCAGGCGACCGCGCGCCCCAGAAGTCCTGCCTCTAGCCACGAGCGGATCGCACGGAGGAGTGGGTCGTGACGATGCTGCGAAACCACAGCGAGCAGCCGGTCGGCTGATTCGGCCGCAGCAATCATCGAGTCAGCCTGCCCGAGGGATATAGCCATTGGCTTTTCCACGAGCACATGCTTTCCTGCACGAAGCGCCGCGAGGGCAAGTGGCGCATGCTGCGCGTGGTCTACGGCGACCGAAACGGACGCGACCTCGGGATCGGCGAACACCTCTGCCACGTCGGTGGTCCAGCAGGAGATAGCCCACTGTTGGCTCAGACCGCGAGCGCAGTCTTGATCCCGATCACACGCCCATTTTACCTCACAATCGGCGACCCGCGCGAATGCATCCGCATGGTTGGGCGCCACCCGTCCGCATCCGATGATCGCGTGCGCCCACGTCATGTGCTTAGAGATATCCGTAGCTCAGCCAGCCACCGTCGACGACGAGGGTCTGGCCGTTGATGTAGTCGGCATCGGACGAGGCAAGAAAGAGGACCGGCCCGACGATATCTGCGGGTCGCCCGCGCCGTTTCGCCGGAACCCTCTGACGGATAGCCTCCATAGAGACGGCCCCCGAAGACACGCCTGGATGAGGGGTTTCTATCTCAATCATGCCTGGTGCAATGGCATTCACATTTACTCCGCCCTCGGCCCACTCTATGCCGAGCACGCGGGTCATTTGGAGGACGCCACCTTTGCTCGCCGCATACGCGGCGCGTTCCGGAAACGCCGTGAACGATAGAAGTGAAGCAAAGTTGATGATCTTCCCGGCGCCGGCACCGAGCATTTCGTGGCCAACAGCTTGACACATTCCAAATGTTCCAACGAGGTTGATGTCCAAAACCTCATGAAGCTCGGCCAGGGCGGTTTCCACGGACGGGCCCATACGGAATACGCCTGCGCAATTCACGAGGACGTCGATCCCGCTTCTCGTGGCCATGGCCGTAGCCACGACGCGCGCGACGTCGTCTGGCTCACGCACATCCCCAGGGACCGCAACAGCCGACTGGCCTTGGGCGGCGATCTCAGCCGCCACGGCGTTCACCTGCTCCGCGGTGCGAGCACACAGCACGACGTGGGCGCCCTCGGCGGCCAGTCCCAGGGCAATCGCCTTGCCGATGCCCCGGCCCCCGCCCGTGACGATCGCCACAGCATCGCGAAACCGGGGGCGCACACGAGATTTGGCGAGCTCAGCCATGGCGGCACGGCCTGCGTCGACTCTGGCTGAGTCCCCGACGATCGTATCCAGACATGCGGCCCGCGACTCTAGCGCACCGGAAGGCCTGATTACACGAGGTCGCTTGACAATTCATAAGCCCGGGACTTACCGTGCTCGCGTGCTCCTTCCAGCGGCTGACGCCGTCGTGGTTGGCGGCGGACCCGCGGGCCTCGCAGCTGTACACGGCATTCTCGCCCGGGATAGCGGCGCCCGGGTGGTTCTGGTCGAGGTCGGGCGGGGTCACCGGCGACGGCACTGCCCTGTCGACGTTGGTCGTCACTGCAGCGGATGCGGTGGCGTGTGCAACGTGATCAGTGGGTTCGGTGGGTCCATGCACTATGGCGACGGCGTGAAGCTGAGCTTGCTCCCCTCGGGACGCCGTCTAATCGATCTCTACGGCGACGACGCCTATCGCCTCAGTGACGACGCCTTCGATCTCGTCGCCGGCTATCTGGGGCGGCGGCCGGTGCTCGTCGGCCACCGAGTGTCCCCAGACGTCCTTAGAGCATTCAGTTCTCGCGACCTGGAGTTGCGGCAGTATCCAGTCGCGGTCCTTGCGGAGTCGGAACTGAGAGCTGTCCTCGAAGGGATGAGCCGGCACCTCAACTCCATGATCGACATCCGGCTCAAGACCGAGGTCGTGAGCGTTGAGCGGCGAGACGGTGAATACGTGATGACCCTCAGGGACCGGCGAGGTACGACGGTGCTGCACACATCGCACATTGTCCTAGCGACCGGGCGACGCGGTCTGGCAGACACTCAGCGAATGCTGCAGCGTCTCGAAGTCCCGCTGAGTCCTCCAGATTTCTCGGTGGGCGTCCGGTTTGAGATGGCCGCTGAATACCTCCAGGCAACCGGTCTCAGCCATCCCGACATGAAAGTGACCCAGCGTGACCGTGACGCCGACAAGGTCAAAACCTTCTGCTTCTGCGGCGGCGCCAACGGCGGGCGCGTCAAGTTCACGAACTACCAAGATGCGTTCGGCGACGAGATCGTGACACTGGACGGACACGAGACGTTAGAGCGCCAAGCGGGCACTCGCCCCCTATCGGGGAATTTTGGGTTGATGTGCCAAGCAGAGCGCCTCGATACCCACGCGGAGAGCTCCGCGGAACTGGACCAGCGCGTGCTCGCTCCGTACCGCACCCTTAACCACGGGCGTCCGGTTGTGCAGACTTTCCGGGCCTTCTCTGCTCGAGATGAGCACTCCGAGTGCTGGGAGGACATATCGGCCAGCATGCCGTTCGAGCCGTCCGTGGATGACCTGTTGGCCGCGCCCCTCCACAGGCTCTTCACGGACAGACAGCTCGCAAGCCTTGTCAACGGATTTGAGAACGTCATGCGGCCCATGCTCGCTCTCGGCGGTTACGACACTGCACCAGATCTTTTGGCCGACGAGATCCTCGTGATTGGGCTCGAGATCGAATTCCTCTGGAGCCGCGTGGCGGTCGACGATAATGGCGAAACACCTGAGCCGGGACTATTCGTCGCAGGAGATGTTGCCGGGGTCGCCCAGGGCGTGATTCAGGCGATGATGATGGGGCTCCGTGCAGGGCGCACTATCGGCGGGCGGTTCGCTTCCCAGCACGATGGCGCCGCAGAAGGAGCTCCCGGCCTTGTCTGAAACCGGACACGATCTCGGAGCGATTTCTTCCAATGTTCGTCGCAGGGTGCTTGAACTGGCGAGATGCACGCCAGTGCACTTGGGCGCGTCGTTGTCCGTGGCGGACATCCTCGTCGCACTGTATTTCGGACCGCTTCGGGTCCGTGGTGCGTGGTCGGGCGCAGTTGACCGTGACCGCATCATCCTGAGCAAGGGCCACGCGTCAGCCGCTCTCTACTTCACATTGGCTGCAGCCGGCATTCTAGATGTGGATGCCTCCGTTATCGGGCGTGAGGGCGACACCCGAGCGGGCCATCCCACTGACGTCATTCCAGGAGTGGAGATCTCGACAGGCTCCCTCGGTCACGGGCTCCCGGTCGGAGCCGGGATGGCGCTCGCATCCCAGTTGCGCGGGACCGATTGTCGTGTCTGTGTCGTTCTCGGCGACGGAGAGATGAACGAAGGCTCGGTCTGGGAGGCAATCATGTTCGCCTCCCACCGGCGCCTTGGGAACCTGTTCGCGATCGTCGACCACAACCGGCTTCAGCAATCCGGGACCACGCGTGAGGTTCTCAATCTCGATCCATTGGTCACGAAATGGGAGGCGTTTGGCTGGCGGACGACCGTGATCGATGGACACAGCCATGCTCAACTGACGGCGGCCATCGAATGGGCCTGTGCCGAGGATCAGGGCAACAGCCCAGCCGCGGTCATAGCCGAAACCGTAAAAGGGAGAGGAGTCTCGTTCATGGAGCATCAACTCGCCTGGCACCACGCGATGCTCGATGACACTCAGTTTGCTGCTGCTATGGCTTCGCTCGCGCGGCCGGAACCGGCGTTGCCCTAACTGTGGGAGGGCCACCGCAAGCCGGCACGTCGATGAGGGTGGCCTCTGCTGAGGCCATGCTGCGCATCGCAGACGAGCACCCAGGCCTCATTACGCTTGGCACGGACGGCGCATCCGCATTTGAGGGCATTGCCCGTCGGACACCAGGGCGATACGTCGACGTGGGTATCGCCGAGGCCAACGGGGTCGGTGTAGCCGCAGGCCTCGCTCGATGCGGATTTAAGGTCGCGATGACGGCTATCGCATCGTTTCTTGTTCGCCGCGCATGTGAGCAGATTCGGGTTGACGTGGTCGAGCCAGGCTTGGACGTGACATTCATTGGGCATGGTGCCGGGCTCTCATACGGGACCCTCGGTTCGACGCACCACATTGTTGAGGACATAGCGGTGTTTTCAGCCATGCCAACAGTCGGGATCTATGCGCCATCAGATTTCTGTGAGATCGAGTGGGCACTGGCGCAGGCAATCGCGCTCGACGGACCCGCATACGTGCGGTTACCGACGACTGTCGTGCCGGCCCTCCACGAGGTGGGAGCGGACACGAAGTTCCAGAACCCGGTCGTGATCCGAAACGGCGATGACGTCGGCATTGTCGGAATCGGGGGATGCGCGACTGAAGCGGCAAGAGCCGCAATCATCTTGTCCCAGGACGGAATGCAGGCCCGGGTGATCACAGTGCCCTCGATCCGTCCCCTACCACAACGTGGTCTGCACGAAGCTCTATCCGGGCTTGAATGTGCGGTCGTCGTCGAGGATCACTCCGTCGGTGGTGGCCTGGGCTCGGCGGTCATACGAGCCATAGGCGTCGAGTCCACGAAGCTCCGCTTTCTCGGCATAGATGAGCGGCGGGCACCGGTCGGAACCCAGGAGGACCTGTTCCAGCACTACTCGGTTGATTCTGCAGCGATCGCCGAGGCGTGCCGAGAACTCATCGCCGTAAGCAGCGACAGTAGTCACGTGATCTCGGTTTCAGCGAATGTGTCCCCGTGATGGTCCATCTCAAAATATTTGACGGGCATCCCACGCCGTTCAGCAAGTGCAATCTCCACTGCCACACCGTCGGAGATCGGGCCGAAGCACCACAACTCGTCACATCTGGCGATGAGGTTGTTGTTCGCTCGGCGCACAGAATCCCGTGGAACAAGATCGAACATGAAGTACCCGAGGGCCATGAAGGGATTAAGCGGGACGGCGCCATGGTCCATCACAAAGGCACATATTTTCTCTTTCAGGTACGCGGTCTCGGCAGACTGTGCTGTGAAGATCACAGGGAGGCTCTGCGTAAGTCGACTTGCCGGATGTTCGTTAGTCGGTTTAGACACTTGGAGCACCTCAACGACGGCCGCCCGCTGACAGCCGCGAATGTGATCTGCCTTGGAGCCTACTGTGGCCAATAACGGCGACGAGTTCTACCGTCGAACTCTGCTCTGCGTCGCTGAACCGTGGGGATTCGGTCCGATATCGAAGCTCTTTTCCATTGTCCGGGCAATGCACCCACGTCCGAGGATTGTGCTCGCCGCATGTGGAACAGCGATGACGTTTGGGATGCTCAACGAGGATGTCGTCGATAAAGTAGTCGAACTCGAGACGCCCTATGACGTGCTAGACCTTGAGGTTACCGCTGATGCGGTACTGACGGTCATGGACCCGTGGGCTGCGCTCTTCGGTGTCCGCGCGGGCATGCCGGTCTACTACGTAGACAGTCTCTTCTGGTTCTGGCAGTGGGCAGACTTCGATTTCACCGAGCTCGAGCGGACGAGTGCGAGATGGAGAGACGCGACAAGCGCTTCCATTCGCACATGGGCACGCCGACCTGTGAATTGGCACCACATGGTGCCGTTGGCCTACGGGTGGTCCAACAGGGTGTTCGTCCAAGGCATCCGATCGATGGACGCGCGGCTCTGTTGCTTCCCTCAAGGCTTGATCCGGCCCGTCGGAGCGATCGTCGCAGACCACGTTGCCCGGAGTGACAACGGACGCGCGCGTCCGCTCGTGAGCATCTCCGGCGCGATCTCACATCTCACATCCCCTAACGTCGCGCAGCGGTATTGCAAGGTGATTCGGGAGCTCCTAGTCTCGGAGGCCGACCTGTTCGAGGGCGCCACTGTCACTGGCCACCCAGAACTGCTGGACGTTCTCGGCGATGATCGCTGGTCGGCGCTTCCGTTGAGCATGGGCTCGATGCAGGCAGCCATGGCTTCCGCGAGCTGCCTCCTAGCACCCGCTGGGCTGACGACTGCCATGGAAGCGGCTTCAATAGGTCTACCGATGGTGTTCCTGCCCGAGCAGCACGGGGGGCATGGACCGAATCTCGATCTCCTAAGCGGCAGCGACCCCGAGGCTTATCCCAACCTGTTCCTGCGCCGGTGGTTCGATGTGGTCCGCGAGAATCCCTCTGATGCTATTCGTGCGCTTGACGAGTGCTACAGACACCTGCTGAGTTCTGCTCAGGACAAGCCATTTCGCGATATGCGCTCGCAGCTTCGCGAGGCCGTCGGCGAGCTGGATGACACCTCGGCGCGTGCCCAGCGGGCGCAGCGGCAGCGCACGAGCATCCTCGACATCGTTGGGAACTTCGGCGGTGCCCGCACCGTGGCGGAGGAGGTAGCGGCATGAGGTTGGTGTCTGATGTCCCCGCTCGAGTGGTGGTCTGGTGGATTTACCACCGGCTCGAGCCAGCCGAGCGCGGTGTCCGGTGAGGGACACCTGCAAGTGATCTCCTCCGGTCTTGCCGAGCAGTTCGAGGTCGTGGTGAACGATCACGGGCGCGCATCTGTCTGGCCGGAGCAGCGCTCGCTACCGGCGGGCTGGACCGGTACCGGATATATCGCCGCCTTCGAGAGATGCGTCGCTAGGGCGGCCGAGGTCAGCCCCACAGTCGACCCGGAAATTGCCCGCTCTGACACGGGGTTTCTTCCCGTGCATGCGATGTTCGAGGAGATGGTCACCCGGACACCCGAATGCGTTGCGGTCGCGTCAGGAACCTCCACGATCTCCTATGGCCGACTGAACGAAGCATCCAACCGGGTGGCGCGCACCCTCTCGGGGCTTGGAGTTGGTGCTGAGAGCATCGTCGGGCTAGTCCTCCCTCAGGGCATCGAAGCGTGCACCGCGGCCCTCGGCGTGTGGAAGGCAGGAGCGGCGTTCGTCCCTCTTGATCCTCGGGATTCTCCGGAGCGTGCTTGTCGGCTATTGATCGCGGTAGGAGCGAAGGTGGCTGTGGTCGAGGCCACGTCCGGTCGGGACATAGTCGGGCCCGACACGATTACGGTCGACGAGGCATTGAGCGGATCTCAAGTTTCGAGCAATCCCGGGCTCGACTGTCTCCCGAGCCAGCTGGCCTACGCGATCTTCACATCCGGCACGAGCGGCGCTCCAAAGGCAGTCCTTGTGGAACATCGCAGCATCGCCAATCTCGCGCGATGGTTCCGGCGCGGGGTCTTCGGTATCACTGCCGAGGACCGGATCCTCCAGTGTGCTCCACCCGGGGTGGACGCATTCGTTGCGGAGCTGATCCAAGGCCTATCCACGGGTGCGACTCTTGTCGTTGCCTCGCCCGACTTCGGTAGCGACACGATTGCCGAAACGATCGAGGGTCGTCACGTGACCGTCGCGACATTGACCCCCACCGTGCTCCGACAACTCCCGCTTCAGATCCTAAGTGGACTACGCACTTTGATCTCGGCCGGCGAACACCTTCCGATTTGGCTAGCTCGGGACGCGTCCCGGGTGACCAGGCTCATCAATGCATACGGACCAACCGAGTCAACTATCTGCGCTTCCGCCGGTCTGGTCGACCTCTCGCCCGCCGACGACTACGTACCACTCGGCTCACCGGTTGACGGCCTTACCCTCCACGTGTTGGGGTCCGATGGTGACATCGTCCGGCCCGGTGAGGTTGGTGAACTGAGCATTGGTGGAATCGGCGTCGCTCGCGGTTACCTGGGACATCCGCAGCTGACAGCGGCGCAATTCGTGCCAGATGGGTTCTCCTCTCGCCCCGGAACTCTCCTCTACCGGACCGGCGACCGGGTGCGGTTACATGCTGACCACCAGATCGAGTATGTCGGCAGAGTCGACGACCAGGTCAAGATCCGTGGCTATCGAGTTGAGCTTCAGGAGGTGGTCACAGCGCTACGGCAGATACCCAGCATCGCGGACGCGGCGGTTGTGGCCGTGGACCGGGAGCGCGGGAGCAGAGAGCTCGCGGCGTCTGTCGTGATGAGAGCCGGGTATGACACCGATGTCGCTCTCATCCGGACACACCTTCGTGAGGTGCTTCCAGGGCACATGATCCCGTGGAAGATCGAGGCAGCAAGTGGCCTGCCGCACACATCTTGGGGCAAGGTGGACACGGAGGAACTCCGCCGACGTGCGCTGACGCCGCATTGCACGACGCCAGCGCCGGCGACCCCATCAGGAAGCGGCTACATCGCCGGCACGCTGGCGGTC
>OUNO010007182.1_pt1 | contig 22002 bp, 17 predicted proteins | sample 1779811 | NCBI WGS metagenome assembly OUNO01 (sample SAMEA3914804, study PRJEB12502) | metagenome | biome: forest; material: soil | place: Canada | collected 2010-06-25 | depth 0.3 m | reverse complement strand
AGCGCCGGGGCGAGCGCTGGGACGGGAGGCGCCAGCGGCACGAGCGCTGGCGCAGCTGGCGCGGCACTCGGCGGCGCTTCGAGCACCGCAGGAGCGGGCGGCGCTGGAGGTGGAGCGGGCAAGGGTGGAGCGGGGAGCGGCGGTGGCGCAGGGACGGGCGCGGCCGGCGCGCCACCACTCGATGTCACGTTCTTCGTGGTCGCCGACACGCACGCCGATCCGCCGCCGTCGTCGGATTTGCTGCCCATGGCCCGAGCCGTCAATGCGGTCGCTCAGAACGGTACCTGGCCCGCGCAGATCGCCGGGCAGGACACGCACTTCAAGGGCGGAGCGATTGGCAAACCGCGCGGCGTCGTGTTCGTCGGCGACCTGACGGGCTGGGGCACCGCGCCCACGGAGCTGGTCACCTTTCGCCACTATTTCGAGGCCGGAAACAGCGCGGATAGCATCGCGTTCCCGGGCTATTTGGGGCTCGGCAATCACGACCTCGACTCGGCCGATCGCCCCGAGCCGCTCGCCTCGCAATATCGAGCCTTGGAGTGGGGCTACGTCGACACGCGCCACAAGGGTCCGAACGCGCCGGTGCCCGTCACGAGCTACGATGCCGCGTCGCACGACTACTCCTTCGACTTCGCCGGCGTCCACCTGTTTCAAGGGCATCGCTTCACGAGCGACGTGCAGTATGGGCTCCCTTCTGGCTCCGCGTTCTTGGCGGCGGACCTGAAGAAATACGCCAGCGACGGGCGGCCGGTGATCTTGTTTCAACACTACGGAATGGACGCCTTCGGGACCCAGGAACGTTGGGGGACCGATGCCGATCGCAACACGTACCGCGCGGCGCTCAAGGGCTATCACGTGAGCGCCGTGATCCTGGGTCACTCGCACGCCGCGTTCAACTACGACTGGCAGGGCCTGCGCGTGTTTCAGGTCAACAACGCGAAGGCCGAGATCAACACCGGCAACAACGACGGCAACGGTTCGTTTGCGATCGTTCGTGTCACGGGCAAGCAGCTCGACATCGTGACCTGCCGCTGGCTCGACGACACCGGGAAATACGAGCTAATTGGCCCGTATTTGAGCGGGCCGTCCGACCCCGGCGCCGCGCCCTAACGCGCCTGCCTGGTCGCTGCTCGGCCGACGCTCGTCCGGGACAGCCGTGATAAATGAGCACGGTGGACGCACCCCTGAGAGAGTTTCGGCGGCGGGCATTGGGCACGGTGGGGCTACTGCTCGCCTACGGGGTGCTGTGCTGCATCCCGCTGCCGGGCTTGAACCACCCGCCCAACATGCCAGGTTCGTTCTCGCTGGCCGCGATTGGCGCGCCTGCCGCGGCGAGCGCATTCCTGACCGTCGAATGGGCGGCGCTGATCGTACCGCCTTGGCGGCGCTTGCGTGTTTCATTCAGCGGGCGAAGGAAGCTCGACCGAGCGGTTTGGGTCGTCCTCTTGCTGCTCGCCGCCTCGCAGGCCGCGGGCGTCGTGCTGGCCATCGAGCACGTGCAAGATACGATGCCCCAGACCAAGCTCATCACGGGCATTCCCAGCGTGATCGGCTTGAGCCTGACGCTCGGGGCCGTCGCGACCTTCTACTTGGCTCGCAAGATCACCGGGCTCGGCCTGGTCAACGGTCTGTCTTTGTTCATGCTGGCGCAGGCAGTCACCGGGTTCCGCAGCAATCTCGTCGACGAGGGCCGCGCGCCGACCATCGACCGACTCGCCGCGCACCCGCTCGGATTGCTGGCTGCATTCCTCTTGACGCTCGCGGCGAGCCTGATCTGCTTGCGTAGGCCGAGGGGCGCCGACAACGAGCGCGCGCTCGAGCTAGAGATTCCGACCAGCTCGCTGCAACCGGTCGCCATCCTGACGGGCTTACTCGCGCTGCCGGCAAGCTTCGCCGCCGTGGCTCCGGAAGCGAAAGGCGCGCTGCTGGCGTTCACGCATAGCTACGGTGAGAACCCGTTGCTGCGTTTCGTTTGCGTGATGCTGATCGGTTCAGTGCTCGCTTGGCTACTCAATCGACCGCGCCATTTGCGAGCGCTCTTCGAGCGAGTGTTAGGGGAGCCCGCCGCTGGGCCGAGCGCGCGACAGGCATTCGACCGCGCACTACCCGCAACGCTGCTGTTTTTGGCGGTAATCACTTGCTGCGAGCTGACCGTGGTGCGCTTGCTCGGCGTGTATGGCCTGGTGCCCTTGTTGCCCGCGGTCGTCGCGGTCCTGCTCGATCTGGCGGATTCAGTGCGTGGACAGCGCGCCACCGCACTGAGCTGCGCTTGGCGCGATCCTCGCCCGTACGTGGCTGCCGTGGCACGGCGCGCGCTGGGCGAGGTCGGCATCGACAGCCACGCCTTTTTCAGCCGGCAGAACACGTTATTTCGGATCTTCGGACCCTATGCGCTCACGGAGATCTGGGTTCCGACGGCAGAGCTCACGCGCTCCCGCGAGCTGCTCGAGACGACGTTGGGGCGCGATGGCTCACCGCTACCGAACAGCAGCCCCGGCGAGCCGGTGCTCGGCAATTGGAACGCGAAGCAGCGCCGCTTACTCGGGGCGATAGCGCTGCTCGCGGTGATCCTAGTCACGGTCGCTCGACCGTGACCATCAGCCGATGCTCAATGCCAGACGTTGAACTCCGCCACTGACCACCAGCTGCCGACGCCTGCAGCCGGCGCGGTTTGCACGACCCGCACGTAACGCGCCGTGACGCTCGGGAACGTGATCGTCGTGAGGGCGCTGCTCGCCGTGCCGGAGGTGACCACGGTGGTCGGTGGGTTCGTAGTGCCCGCGAGCACCTGATAGTTACGCAAGTAGTCCGCGGTGCTGCCCGCAGAGTCCAGCGTAATTTGGCTGAATGGTTGCGAGACGCCCATGTCCACCTGGTAGTACGGCGCGGGACTCGGCAGGGGCGAGTTGGATTGCGGTAAGCCGTCGGAGTAACGCGAAGCGCTGTTGCCGTCGAGCGCATTGGCGGGCACGTCCGCGCCGCTGGTGTAGGCCGCGCTGGCCACCCAACCGGTGCGTGTGTACGCGGTGAGGCCGCTCGCAGCGCCGGCGTAGAACGCATTCAGCTCGTACACCGACCACCAGTTGGGCGTGACCACGCCCGTTTGCGTCACTTTGAAGTAGCGCACGCTTTGCGTCGGGAACGTGATCGTCGTGAGCGCGCTCGAGCCTGCGCCCGTGGCGACCGTAGTGAAGCTCGTGCCGTCGTTCGAGACGGCGAACGTGTAACCGCGGGGGTAGTCGGTCGTGGTACCGGCGTCCAAGGTCACCTTGTTGATCGTGCGCACGGCGCCCATGTCGATGCGTAACCACTGGTTGCCATTGTTGGCTTGTGCGGTACCCGTGGACCAGCGCGTAGTGCCCACGCCATCCAGCACGTTGCTCGGCGCTTCGCCCGAAGTGTTCGGGCCGACCGTCGCCGTCCAACCCGTGCGCGAGAGCGCAGTTGCAGATTGCTGCGGCAACGCAAACCCGGTCACGAAACCAGCCTTGTCGGCGATGTACAGGATGCCATTGGCGACGACGGGGCTCTGCCAGTGGATGCCCGCAATGCCCGTATTGAAGCTCCAAAGCAGGGCATTCGTGAGCGGGTTCCGCGCTTCCACCACGCCCGTGCCCGGATCGCCGGTGACGGTGCTGTAGACGCGGTACAGCACGTTGTTCGCGACCAAGATCGCGCTGCCCGGGTAGGCCGGGTTCGCCAAGCTCCACTGCAGTGCGAGCGACGGATTGCCCGAGCCATCGAGCTGCAGCTTGTAAGCGAGCAGCGCGCGCTCGAGCGGGACGAACGCCCAGGTCGCGTTGTCGGCCGGGTTGGTCCAGCTGACGATCGCGTTGTCGACCGTACCCGCAGGTTGCGGCGGCGTTTCGGTGTCGAGGTGGCTGTCCATGAGCGTCGACCAGAGCTCGCCACCGGTGTGCCCGGGGCCCGCGCCACCCGCGTTGTTCGAGAGGTTACTCAGGTTGATGATGCGCAGCGTGTCGTCCTTGCCCGCTTGCAGCGCGATGTTCGGGTACTTCGCACCGCTGTTGGGCAAGAGCGCGGGAGACGACGCGCCGAGATCGTAGTCAGCGGACTGCAGGTGCGCGAAGCTGCCCGGCGTGTACGTGTCGACGGGATTGCCAGCCGAGCCGGCACCGTCGGGAGTCAGGCCGAGCACGGTATCGCCCCAGTAGTGTTGGGTCGGGTCGAAGGTGCCGTCACCCGTGGTGCCGTAGATGCGGTTCGTAGTGGGGCTATAAAGTACCGTAGAACGGCCCCAAATGGCGCTGTGGCCCGTGGCGCAACGCGGGCTGCCGGGACTGGCCACGAAGTGCACGGTTTGATCGCTGCACATCGCATTGAAGACCTTCTGCGCGCCAGTCGTCAGGTTGATCGCGGTCAGGTGACCGCTAGCGTCGTTGCTCGAGTCGCCGTAGCCGCTGGTCCCCATGTACAAGTAGCTGGTCCCGCTGGTGTCGGTCGCGTAGGTGAGGAACGTGATGCCCTTTTCGATGTTGGGCTTGAGCGTGATCACTTCCGGCCAGCCGCCCCCCGTGACCTCGGCGCCGTTGGTCACGTTGTACTTGTGGACCTTGCCGTCGAAGCCGTACATGTAGACGAACGCCTTGCCCGGATCGATCGCCGGTGTGGTCGTCGTGAAGATGCTGGTCGGTGATGTCACGGCCGGAATGGCAGACCAAACCGTGGCACCCGTGCGCGCGTCGAGAGCGAACAACTTGCCCATGCGCGTCTCGATGAACGCCAGATCGCGCACGCCGCTCGCGGTGCTCACGTTGCGCAGGATGACCGGTGGGCCTTCGGTGAACGTCGTCGTGTCGGGCTGCACGTGGAATAGCTGCGTCAGACCCGCGACGTCCGCCGGCGTGAGCTCTGTTTCCAGCGTGTTATTGCCCAAATGCCGGCCGTCTCCATAGAACTGCAGCCAGTCATAGGTGCTGCTGGTCAGCTCGCCGCTCTCCGCGCCCACACTCTCGTCCGGGTTCGCGACCTCGCAGCCAGAGCCAACCACGCCCGCCAGAATCGCCGCGACTCCAACGACCGGGCCACACGCGCGCAAGAAACCAAAATTACCGTTCGCTCGGTGCATGGACTGCTCCTCCTTCACGCGCCCGCGATGAAGATCATCACTCTGGGAGCGGCGACGGACAATGCAGTGCACGAGCCATGTTTTCAAGCGCCGAACAGCACGAGTCTAACTTCCAATCTCGATGGATCGATGATTGTCGAGCGCGCGAACATTTTTCGAGAACACGCGCGCGTGCTGTGAACATCACGCGCGTCGTTGCGGGCGACCGACCGACGATTTGCGCCAGTCGGATCTCACCAGTCACGTCGGCATCGCTGCCTCGAGACGCTCTGCCGAGCACCGACTCAGCCGGTTCGAAAGGGCGCGGTCAAACGCAGAGCCTGCTCGCGAAGCCAGTCTTGAGCTGCGCTGTCCGAAGCCGTCACGTCGGGCTCGGCTGGCGATTCCCGTTCGAAATAGCGCCCCGTTTGGCCGGAAAGTGCCGCGTCGAGCACGTGCAGCACCGCCTGCACGCCCGAAGCGACGGTGCCCTGTGGGGTGATGTTCGCTTCGCGTACCATTTTGGTCGCGAGGAACGTGCCCGGGTGGAGCGTCAGGAACGTGCGCGGGCCGCCTTGGGCGGCGCGTTGAAACGTATCCGCGATTAGCGCGAGCTTGCTCCGTCGATAGGCGAGCGTGCCGTCGTAGTTGCGTTCGCTCATCAGATCTGCGCGGTCGATGGGCGCCTGGCCGGCCGAGGACAAGTTGACCACGGCGCGGCTCGGTAGACCTTGGGCGCCGAGCAATTCAGTGAGCAGGAACGGAGCCAGGTAATTCACGGCGAAGCGCAGCTCGTAGCCGTCAGCGCTCACTTCACGCCGTTTGCGATCGCTGCCGAAGCCGACGCCCGCATTGTTCACGAGCACCTCGAGTGGGCCCGCTGCGCACACCTCTTCGGCAAAGCGCGCGACCTCGGCAAGCGACGCCAAATCAGCGACGAAGCCGGTGGCGCCGGGCAGCGTGCTGGCAAGCTCGGCGACGCGCGCAGCGTCTCGACCGTGCACGAGCACGCTGGCCCCACGCTCGGCGAGCGCGGGCACCAGGGCCTCCCCCACGCCGCTCGTGGCACCGGTGACCAACACGCGTAGCCCTCGAAGGGATTCAGCCATCGCCGATCCATGGGGCGACGCAGTGCGTCGTGCAAGCGGCGGACGCGATCGCGCAGATGCGCTACAGTTTGCGGCGGTGGAGGCGATGGGCATGAATTCGAAGCTGGGCTGGGGCGTGTGGGGTTTGCTTCTTTCGTTGAGCGTGGCCTGTGGCGGGAAGAGCCAAGTCGATCACGGTGGGCAAGAGCCGAGCGACGGGGGCGCGTCGAACGGCGGCGCGAGCGGTCTGGCTGGTGCAGGCAACGTTGCGGGCGCCGGCAACGTATCCGGCGCGGGTGGCGAAGGTGGGCCGAGCCCGGGCTGTCCCGTCGTCGCTCCCCAAGCTGGAGACCGCTGCAAGAACGAGGGCCTCGGGTATTGCAGCTACCCGATCGACAAGTGCACCTACACGAACTTCGAGTGCGTCCAGGGCTTTTGGCTACTGGCACCGCAGACGGGCGGCCCCTCCCGTGACTGCAACTCGTTCTACCCGCCGAACGCGCCGAAAGATGGCGACTCCTGCGAGTGCCTGGGCAAGCTCGATTGCTCGTACAACGACTGCACGGATCGCGGCCTCATCCACGCTACTTGCGACAACACGACGTGGCACGTGGAAGAGTCGGCGTGCGTGAAGCAAGCGTGCGGTCCGAACGGCTTTTTCTGCGAGGTAGGCACGGTGTGCGTCGTCCAGGGAGGCATGGTCTCGAAGTTCGAGTGTGTCAAAGACCCGTGCGCGCCCGGACCAGTGAGCTGTGATTGTGCAGCGCAACTGTGCCAGGTGGGGCAGTGCACGATCGACGCCGGCGCGGTGGCCTGCGTCTGCTCCACGTGTTGAGCGCTACCTCGGGATCTCGCGCAGCACGCGGCATGGGTTCCCGGCGGCGAAGGCGTCGTCCGGCACGTCTTTGGTGACCACGCTGCCGGCACCGATCACGCTGCGTGAGCCGATGCGCACGCCGGGGCACACGATGACTCCGCCGCCGAGCCACACGTCGTCGCCGATGGTCACCGCTTTGCCGAGCTCGCGCCCCGCGCTGCGCTCCACGGCGTTGAGCGGGTGCGTCGCAGCATAGATCTGCACGGCTGGCCCACACATCACCCGCGAGCCAATGGTCACGGGCGCGACATCCAGAATCACGCAGTTGAAGTTGAAGAACACGCGCTCGCCGAACGTGATGTTGCTGCCGTAGTCACAGAAAAACGGCGGCTCGATCCAGACGCCAGGCGCCGCGCTGGGGAGTAGCTCGGCGAGCAGTCGCGTGCGCTCTTCCACAGCGTCCTCACGCGATGCATTGAACGCTTGGAGCAACAAGCGCGCTCGCCGACGTTCGGCCATCAGCTCTGGGTCGGCCGGATCGTACAGCTCACCACGCAGCATCTTTTCTTTTTCGGTCATGTATCGAAATTACAACGATCGCACGGCTGGCAACAAACCGCCCCGCCAACTGCGAATTGGCTAAATTTCAGAGCAAACGAGTGAGCACTTGGGATAGCGTGCGGGCACGATGGGTATTGGCAAGTCGCTCTTTGGGGGCTGTGCACTGCTGCTGTGCGTCGCCGCCGGCTGTGGTGACTCCACGACGGACGGAGCTCCGACTGCGGGCGCAGGCGGCGCTGCCGCTGGATCCGGGGGGATTGCTCAGGGCGGTCGCAGCGGCCACGGCGGTGGCGCCGGAAGCGGCGTCGTCGAAGGAGGCGCCGCTGGCGACACGTCTGCTCGAGCTGGAGCCGCGGGCGAGCCCCTCGTTACGGAGGCGGGCGCAGCGGGCACCGCAGGAGAAGCAGGCGCTGGCGGCAGCGCCGCCCCTGATCCAACGGTGACCCATTGCCAAGCGCTCGAGCCGCTTGCCAGCGGCGTCTGCGAGGTCACGGTCGGCGACAGCGGTCGGCTCATCACCGGTCAGATTCTGCTCCCCGATCAGGTGCTGGAGGGCGGGCAAGTGCTGACCGACGCGCTAGGGGTCATCACCTGCGCCGCCTGCGACTGCAGCGCCGAGGCCGGCGCCAGCACTGCAACGCAAATCCGCTGTCCGCAAGGCGTCATATCGCCCGCGCTGATCGACTCGCACGACCACCTGACCTACGCGCAGAACAAGCCGTTCGCCGCCACTGCCGAACGCTTCGAGGGCAAGCAGGATTGGCGCTTGGGTCAACGAGGCCACACCAAGCTCGTCAGCGTTGGCGGAGCCAATGCGGACCAAATAGCCTTTGCCGAGCTGCGTTTCCTGATGGGCGGCGCCACGGCGATTGTCGGAGCAGGGAGCGTGACTGGCCTGCTCCGCAATCTCGATAGCGCCAGCAATTCTGCGCTGGGCGTGCAGCCGGTAGACGACGACCTCGCCCCGCTCGACGACAACAACGGAACGACTCGCAACGGCGACTGCAACTACGGTCCCAATGCCACCAGCGCGCCCCCGGCGTTGACCCCTTATCTCGCGCGAGCTGCAGAAGGCATCGATGCGACCGCGCGCAACGAGCTCCTGTGTATCAGCTCGACCGTTTTCGACGTGACGCCGCCGCTCGTGTCGCACCAACTGCTCGCGTCCAACACGGCCTTGGTCAATGCAGCGGCCTTGAAAGCTTCGGACTTCGCGCTGTTGGCAGCTCAGCGCGCCTCGCTGGTCTGGTCGCCCCGCTCCAATCTGTCGCTCTATGGGGAAACCCTGCGCGTGACCGAAGCCGCGCGTGCCGGCGTGCCGATTGCACTCGCTACGGACTGGATCGCGAGCGGCTCACGCGATCTGCTGCGCGAGCTGCACTGCGCCGACTCGTTCAATCGCGACTATCTGGACGGTTTTTTGAGTGATCGAGCGCTGTGGCGCATGGTCACGCTCAACGCGGCCAAGGTGAGCGGTGTCGGAGCGCTGCTAGGCGCGCTCACGCCCGGGCTCAAGGCGGACATCAGCATTTTCGACGGCCGCGCACATCCGCGGTATCGCGCCGTCATCGAGGCAGCGGCCGGAGACGTCGTCTTGGTGATGCGCGGCGGCAAGGTGCTGTACGGCGATGCGAACCTCGTCGCGGCCTTCGAAGGGAGCGGAATGTGCGACGCCGTGCCGGTGTGCGGCGTGCAAAAGCGCGTCTGCCTCGTCAGCGAGATCGGCAAGACATTCGCCCAATTGGCGACGTCAGTTGGCATCAACGAGTTCGAGTGCGAGCCAGCAGCCGAGCCGACGTGCATCCCGAGCCGCGCGGACGCCGCGACCGCCAGTGTGAACGGCTCAACCCTCTATACCGGCCAACTCACGAACGCCGATAGCGACGGTGATGGCATCCCGAACGCTGGCGACGACTGCCCGACGGTGTTCAACCCCATCCGCCCACTCGACAACGGAGCGCAAGCCGACGAAGACGCCGACGGGGTGGGCGACGCTTGCGATCCGTGTCCGTTGGACCCGAATCTCGAGGCTGCGTGCCCGCTCTAAACACGATTTTGCACTGAAACTGAGCTAGCGCGAGACCTGGAACGCCGGTACTTTGCGGGGTCAATCGGAGTGACCGCATGCACCGCACGACCCTGACCGAGCTGATCGACCGCTACGACGCCTTTTTCTTGGATATTTATGGTGTGCTGGTGTCTTCCGCGGGAGCGTTGCCGGGCGCGCCGGCTTTTCTGAAGCGCCTGCGCAACGCTGACAAGCACTTCCTGTTGGTGTCGAATGATGCATCGCGTTCGGTGAGCACCGCCATCGCGCGCTACCGCGGCTTCGGTTTGGACGTCAGTCCCGAGCAATTCCTGTGCTCGGGCATGCTGCTGGTCGACTACTACGCTGCGCACGCGCTGCGCGGCGCACCGAGCATCGTGCTCGGCACGGAAGACAGCGCGGACTACGTGCGCGCTGCGGGTGGCGTGGTCGTGTCGCCGAGCGACGCAGCGGCCGAGGTCGTGGTGTTGGCCGACGACGTTGGCTTCCCGCTTTTGGAGACGGTCAATGAGCTGGTGGGCGTGCTGCTCACGCGGCTCGACGCCGGATTGCGCACGCGCCTCGTGCTGCCCAATCCTGACCACGTGTTTCCGCGCGGCCCCGGGCAATATGGCATCGCCTCGGGCGCCATCGCGGAAATGGTCGAATCGGTGCTGCGCCTGCGCGAGCCGAGCGGCACACTGCGCTTCGAGCCTCTGGGCAAGCCGCATTCGCCCATTTTCCAGGCTGCCCTGCAGCGTAGCCCCGTGACGGACAAGCAACGAATCGCGATGATCGGCGATCAATTCGTGACCGACGTGCGCGGCGCCAATGCCGTCGACCTCGACTCGGTATTCATCGAAACCGGCGTGGGGCGCTTACGCGACGCCGAAGTACACGGCATTCATGCCCACTGGGTGCTCGCGAGCTTGCTCGACTGAGCGCACCCTACGGCGCAGGCACGAGCGAATTGCGAGCACGCGGCTACGCAGCGCTTGTCGTACGACTCGCCCTGGACAGCAGCGCGCCGCCGCGCATGATAGCGACGCATGTCGCTACCGAGTCAGGAGTTCGAAGTCCTCGTCGCGCCCCACCGCCGCGAGCTGCACGCCTATTGCTACCGCATGCTCGGTTCGCTGCAAGACGCGGAGGATGCGCTGCAGGAAACGCTGCTCGGCGCTTGGAAGGGGCTCGCGGGCTTCGAGGGGCGTAGCGCCTTGAAATCATGGCTCTATCGCATCGCCACGAACGCTTGCCTACGCGTGATCGAGCAGCGCCCCGCGCGCCTTCTACCCTACGATCGCGCGCCCGCGAGCCAAGGCTCGCTGGTCGAACCCATCATCGAGGGAGTGCCGTGGCTCGATCCGTACCCCGTGGCGCTCGATGCCACGTTCGAGCAACGGGAAAGCCTGGAGCTGGCCTTCGTTGCCGCACTGCAGCACCTGCCGGCTCCGCAGCGAGCTGCGCTGATCTTGCGCGAGGTGCTCGAGTTTTCGGCCGCGGAAACGGCGCAGCTGTTGGAGACGAGCGTGCCCTCGGTGAATAGCGCCCTGCAGCGCGCGAAGAGCGCCGTCAGCGCGCGCGTTCCGCCGCTCAGCCAACAGGCCACGCTCGCCCAGCTCGGCGACTCGGCTCGGCAGTCCTTGGTGCAGGCGTACGTGAACGCATGGGCGCAGCAAGACGCTCAGGCGCTGATCGCTCTGCTCACCCAGGATGCGCGCTTCACCATGCCGCCCATTCCCAGTTGGTTCGACGGGCGCGAGGCGGTGGTGCGCTTCTTCACCGAGCCCGTGTTTCGCGCGCCGTGGCGCTTGGTGCCGACCTGGGCAAACGGACAATTGGCGTTCGCTGCCTACCAAGGGCCTGATTTTCGGCTCGGCGCCCTGAACGTGGTCGCCTTGCGTGGTCACGAAATTGCCGAGATCACGGGCTTTCTCGCGCCGGCGGTGCAGGCATTTTTTTCTCTGCCCGAGCGATGAGTTTTCGAAGCTCGGGCGCTCTTACCGAGTATGAAAAAGACGTACCGAGGCAGCTGTCACTGTGGGGCCGTTCAATTCGAGGCAGAGCTCGACCTGGCCGCGGGCACGACCCGCTGTAACTGCGGCTTCTGCCGGAAGGCCCGGTTCTGGATGTCGTTCGCCAAAGCCGCCGATTTCCGCATGCTCAAGGGCGAAGAAGCGCTCAGCGACTACCAGTACACGCCCACCAAGACCACGAACACGCCCAACGGTAAGGCAGAGCCCTTCTTACACCTCACCTTTTGCAAGCACTGCGGTGTCCGGCCCTTCACCAAAGGCGGTGAGATGGCCCGATTCGGCGGCAAATTCTTCGCGCTGAACGTGGCTTGCTTGGACGACGCCACGGACGCCGAGCTCGCAGCAGCACCCATTCATTACGCCGATGGGCGGAACGATGCGTGGCAGGCCGAGGCCAAAGAGAGCTCGTACCTCTAGAGTGGCGTGTGGCTCAGCCCGCAAGCTCGATCGTCCGTTCGACGCCCACCTCGGCCAAGAACGACCGGTCGTGGCTCGCAATCACCAAGCCGCCCGGCCAGGCGCGCAGTGCTCGCACGAGCGCCCGCTGCCCCACCAAATCCAAGCCGAAGGTCGGCTCGTCGAGGACCAGTGCTTCGACGGAGGGCTCGCGGCTGAACAGGCAAATCAGGGCGGCACGCGCGCGTTCACCCGGGCTCAACGTACACAACGGACGCTCTGCCAGGGCGAGTGGGAATCTGTGTGCGATCAGGCGCTGCGCAACGCCCTCGGCGGACATGCCGAGCACGCTCAGGCTCGAGCTCAGCGATTCCTCACGCAGCCAATTTGCCCCGCCCTGTTGGATGTACCCGAGCTTGGAAGGGAGAGCACGCGCGGTCCCACTCTCGGGGCGCCGCCGACCGATGAGGAGCTCGAGCAGCGTGGTCTTGCCCGCTCCGTTCGGGCCAATGATCGCAAGGCGCTGCCGTTCGAGGCGCAGATCGAGATCGCGAAACAGTACGCGGCCCCGGCTCGTCGCGCTCACGCCTTCCAGAACCGCGAGCTCGCTCGTGACCTCGGTTGGCAAGCTCGGCACGAACAGATCGAACGACAGGCTCACGTTGAGCGCGCGGCGTGTCGACTGGGTCCATAGGCGGAGCGACGCCAAGCGCTGTTCGCGCAGCTTGGCCAGACGCCCGTGGCTGTATTGCGCATTGTCGCGCTTCTTGTTGAGCAGGATTTTTGGGTTGCACCGATCGAGCTCGCTGACGCGCCCGTAGCGCTTCTTGCGTGCCTTGCGGCGCGCGACGTGCAGAGTGTGCTCTTCGCGTGCCGCGAGCTGATTCAGGTTGCGGACGTAGCGTTGCTCATTGTGCTCGTGATCGCGTTCCAGCTCCGCGTCGAGCTCAGCCAGCGTGCCGCCAAAGTAGCGGCAGCCCGCTTCGCTGACCACGAAGAAGTGTCGGAATCCCGCGAGCAATCGGCGATCGTGAGAGGCGACGACGAGGCACCCCGACCATCCGGCGAGCCAGTCGCGTAGCCACGTAACGCTCGCTTCGTCCAGGTGCTCGCTGGGTTCGTCGAGCAGTAGGATATCCGCTCCCGAGCTACACGCCTCTTCGAGAGCGCGCCGCCGTCGCTCGCCGAGGCTGAGCGGCGCGTCGCGCTCCGAGGCCTGCGGCACGAAGTACGATTTGCCACGCCGTATCACCTGCCCCGCGTCGGCCTCGCTCGCGCCTGCGAGCACACCGAGCAGTGTCGACTTGCCCACCCCATTGCGCCCGACCAAGGCCACGTGGTCTTTGCCCATGCGCAGGCTCAGGCCTGCCACGAGCGAACGGCCATTCGGCGTCTTGATCGAGACTCCCGACATTTCTAGAGCTGCGTGCATGAGTCGTCCTTTCCCAATTCGCGCTTGATGCGTGCCATGACGGCCTTTGGACCGCGCACCCGCAGGGTCAGGCCAAGGTCATTCGCGTCGCTGGCCATCACTCGACATTTCCCGTAGATCAGGCTCAATACCTGCGCTCGGTCGTAGGGCACGAGGGCCTGGAGCTCTTCCTCGTCCCGGCGCACGGTCTCGATCAGCGTGGTCTCCAGCCGAGCCACCGCGGCGGCGTCACTCGTGCTGAGCGCGACCCACGGCTGCCCTTGGCTCAAGTTTGCGATCTCGTCCGAGCTCGGGAACGCGGCCAGCCGATCGAGCTTGTTGAACACATAGAAGCGCGGCACGTGCTGTGCGCCCATGCGTTCGAGCACCTCGAGTGTGGTTCGCAGCTGCAGCTCACGCTCGTGGTCCGAAGCATCCACGACGATCAAGAGCAGCGAAGCCTCAGCTATTTCCGACAACGTGGACTCGAAGCTCGCCAGGAGCCGCTCGGGCAGCCGACGAATGAAGCCCACGGTGTCACTGAGCACGACCTCACCACCGTGCCGCGTCAGGCAGCGCGAAGTGGTGTCCAGGGTCTCGAAGGGCATGTCTCGCGCAGACAGCGCTGCTGCCGTGAGCGCGTTCATGAGCGAGGTCTTGCCCGCGTTGGTGTAACCGACGAGCACGATGCGCTCGCAGTCGCCGCGCTGCTGGCGCTGCGTCTTGGCCGATGTTTCGAGCTTGCGGAGCGCTTTTTGGAGCTCTGCGAGGCGCCCATCGAGCTTGCGCGCGAGCAGCTCGGAGGCCGTTTCGCCGGGGCCGCGCGCGTTCTTGTTGCCACCTGTCTGTTGGTCCATATCGAGCCCTACGCCGCGAATGCGCGGTCGCAGGTACTCGAGCTGCGCGATCTCCACCTGGATTTTGGCACGACGGCTGCGAGCGTGGCGCAGGAACACGTTCAGGATGATGGCCTCGCGATCGCAGATCGAGATACCCGCGGCATCTTCCAAGTTTCGCATTTGGGAAGGTGAGAGCTCGGCGTCCAGGACCAACAACGTGGCGCCGACGGCACGGGCGCGATCGGCGAGCGCACGCGCCGTACCCTTGCCGATCAAGGTGCGTGGGTTCGGCTCGGCCAAGTGGCAGATCTCTCGACCGACGATGTGCGCGCCCTGGTTCTGCACCAGCGCGATGATCTCCGCGAGCTGCGCGGCGCGTGCCTGCTCGTCACGGCTGGGCCCGACGGAGACCACGTAGCAAGCGCTGCCCTCCGTTTCACTCGGCGCGGTCGGGGCGCCCCGCGCGCTCCAGTGCTCGACCAGCGCTTCGAATTGTCCGTCGTCCGCCAGCGGCACTTCCGAGTGCTCGGCAATTGGGTCGGAATTGAATTTCAGCATGCAGTGACTCCTGTTCTCCAAACACCGTGTTTCCGGGCGCGGGCGCACGACCGCACACGCTCCCGCTGGGAGAACGCACGCTGACCATGGCCGGCGCAACGAGCGCAGTCGGCGCAGCCGCGACCCCTATCGGCGGACCGAAGGGCGCGAGCCACGCGCAAAAACCGCGCGCAATGCTCCGTGGCGTCGACGTTCGCTAAGACTCAACGAGCGCGAGACTGGGCCGTGACCCAACGCAGCGTCGCATGGCGACGCCGCAGCCTCGAACGGCTCGAATCAGTAGTCTTAGACGAAGCGGTACAGCCACATAGTGCTCCACTAATTAACACACGCGGTTCATTCGTCAAGCGCTGCCGTACACGAGCCGCTTCACACGTCCGAGAAGCCGTATGCGAAGAACCGCGGCGGCGTCGCGCGTTGGTGACGAACGCGCTACGTGGGCGGGATGCGGATGTCGTCACTCGTGTCGGGTTTTCGGTCGCGGCCATCCGAGTAGATGGTGACGTCGTTGCCGCTGCACTCGATGCGCCAGGGCTTTCCCCAAGGGTCGTTGCCGGCGTTGTTGTCCTTGTCCAGCACTTGGTCGCTCACCAGTTGTTGCATGCTCGGGCACTCGGATGGGTCGTGTAACCCCCACCAGGCCTTGACACCCTGACGAATTTCACGCGCGTTCGTCGCGGCCGTCTTGTCCTGAGCGGGCCCGAAGAACTTCCACGCGGCCAAGCCAATGGACGCCGAGACCAAAGCAATGATGGCAACCGTAATCAGCACCTCCACCAGCGACACACCGCGCCTCAGTCTCCTTGCTCTCACTCCCCGAGCTCGTGTTCTCATGGCGGGCACGAGGAGCAAGGCGCATGCCGTTCCAAGAAAGCGCGGAATTACGCGCGCGTTGCGCGGGCGTGAGCGACAAGCTGCCACTGCCCTGCACGCGGGAGGCAGGACCGTTGTCAACCTGACAACCCGCGTGCCGTCTGCTACGTCAGGGCCAATTCAGGTACACGCCGTTCGATAAATTCTGCTTCAGCGTTTTGCTCACTTCGTCGGCGAGCACTTCGGTCTGTCCGGCTTCTAGCCCGTCGAGCGTGCGGCGAATCACGTCTTCCGGCTTCTCCTTGGGGGCGTCCACGGTACGGGTGAGATCGGTGTCCACGAAACCGACATGCAAACCGACCACTTGAGTGTGCTGACCTTTCAGCTCGCTGCGAATACCATTGGTCAGGCCCCACGCCGCAGACTTCGAAGCGCTGTAAGTGGCCGCACGCGGCAAAGAGACCCAGGCCAGGGCCGACAGCACGTTGATGATCGCGCCACCGCCTTGCTCGGCCAAGGTGGGCGCAAAGGCTTGCGTCATGGCGAGCGGGCCGAGGTAGTTGGCCTCCATCTCCTCACGAGCTCGAGCAACGGCATCGGCCGCCAGCACGCCGCTACCCGTCGAGATCCCCGCGTTGTTGATGAGCAAGCTCACGTCTCGAAGCTCAGCCGCCAACTTGGCAATCGACTCCGGGCTCGTGACGTCGAGCTGTACCGGGACCACGCCCGGAAGCGTGACCGATGCGGGGTTACGAGCAGCGGCGTACACCTTCTTGGCGCCTCGTTCGAGCAGGGCCTTGGCAAAGGCCAGCCCCAGACCGCGATTGGCACCAGTAACGAGCGCGACAGAACCTCGAATTTTCATGGGCATGACCTACACTTTCCAATTAGAACCAACTACTTTCAAAATGAAAGCCTAAGACGAAAGCACTAGCTGTCAATTCGGAAGTTGTTACACTCAGGGTGTATGTCGAAGCGCTACGAACAGCACTGCCCGGTGGCCCAAGCCTTGGATGTGGTGGGGGAGCGCTGGGCGCTGTTGATCGTGCGAAACCTATTGCTCGGTCCGCTGCGCTTCACCGATCTGCTGGGCGCGTTGCCTAAAATGGGCACGCGCATGCTGAGCGATCGCCTGAAGAATCTCAGCGAGGCAGGGGTCGTCGCTTCGCGTGAGCTGCCCCCGCCTGCTTCCACGGTAGCCTACGCGCTCACCGAGCGTGGCTTCGAGCTCGCGCCGGTAATCAGCGCGCTTGCAGATTGGGGAGGCCCGCTGCTCACACCGGGTAAGCGCGCCGAGCGCCGAGATCCCGACAGCGCGGCGCTGATGCTCTGGAACCGCGCGCAGAAGGCCAAGCGCCCGCCCAGCGGCAACGTACGACTCGAGATCGGCGAGCGCTCCTACGTGTTCCAGTTCCGAGCGGGCGAGGTGCGGGCGCAGCGCGGTGAGCTGGCGGCGCCGGACAGCGCAGTGGCGGTATCCACCAGTGATGCGTTTGCGCTGCTCGAAGGCTCGCTCGACGTGCGCCGCGCGCTCGATAGCGAGCGCCTGAAGCTGAGCGGGCAGCTGCGCGCACCCGCATTTCGCGAGTTATTTGGGCTACCTCGCAGCTCCGAAGGCGGCGCGCCGCACGCTCGTTGATGTGCGCGCCGCACACTCACCGACCTTCGCACTGGCGAGATGCGCCAGTGCGAAATCGCAACGCGCTAGATGCGATAGTCACTCTCACGGGTGACGTCAGCGCTCCGTAGGCAGCGCAGGCGCTTGCGCCCATTCGAGACAGTTTGCCTCGATGCGTTCAGGTTGCGATTCAGATTTCCGGAATTGGCGTAGCAAATCCATCGATCGCGTTGGCGCACACGCGCGATCGAGTTGCTCGATCTGAGAACCGTCGCGCAGCGTGCGCGCATTGGCACACGACTCTGTCGAGATGCGCCAGGCTAAATTTTTGGGCGACCGTCCGTAGCGATCAACACCTTCCAAAATCGAGACACGCCCTCTGAAGGGGATGGTGCTCGAACGGGTCGTGTCGCAATGCACCAATCTTCGAGATCGTCGTTCGTTCGCTCGCTCGTTGCTCCGCTCGCGCTATTGCTGTCGCTGGCGCCGAGGCTCGCAGCGGCCGATACCAAATCCTGCGTCGCCTCGCACGCGTCGGCTCAGCGTGAAGCCAAAGCCGGGCGCCTCAAAGAAGCGGCACAGCTGTATACCTCTTGTGGCTCGGACAGCGCTTGCCCGGAGCAGCTGCGATCGGAGTGCGCCACGCTGCTGGAGCAGGTCAGCCACATCGTTCCGTCCGTGATTTTCTCGGCAATCGACGGCAAAGGCGCCGATGTCAGCAACGTCAAAGTGTACGCCGACGACACGCTGCTCGCGGACGGCCTGGACGGCCGCGCCATCGACGTCGACCCCGGCAGGTACCACCTACGCATGGTGTTGCCCGATAACTCGGTGCTCTCCAGCGACGTCTTGATACGCGAAGGAGAGAAGAATCGCTTGGTCGAGATGCGCGCGCCCGAAGAGAAGAAGGCGCTGCCGACTCCAACGCCCGCCGCCGCACCGCCTCCGGTCGACACAGCGCCGAAGCCCGTCCAGAAGAGCACTCCGGTGGCGGCATGGGTCGCTACGGGCGTCGCCGTGGTCGGCTTCGGTACGTTCGGCACGTTCGCGTTGCTCGGTAGCTCGGACAAAAAGAAGCTCGATGATTGCGCACCCAATTGCCCGGACTCGGCGCACGCTCAACGCGACTCACTGAAGACGAAGTACCTCGTCGCAGACGTGGGGCTCGGCGTCGGTGTTGCTTCCGCTGTGCTCGCGGGCGTGTTGTTCTTGTCGTCCGGGCCGAGCGAATCGGAGCGCGTGGCGCGCAGCGAGCCGCGCGGCTTGCTGCTGAACGCGAGCCCGGGCGGCGGTCAGCTGCTTTGGCGAGGGCAATTCTGATGAGTTTGCCGAGCTCTCGACAGCCGCCCCCGCCTCCCGGCTCCGAACGCCGTGTTCCATCGGGAACACTGCCGTCCGTGACGCCGCGGCGTAGCGCGTCTGGCGAGATGCTGGCGCCCGGGCAACCCTCCTCCGGACACTTTCGCAGCGCCCCGCAAGGCGACTCCTTTCGCCCTCTGATCGAGCTCGGCCGCGGCGGCATGGCCCGCGTGTACCTGGCAGAGAAGACCACGCGCGGGCTGCGCCGCTTGGTGGTGCTCAAGATCCTCGAGCCAGCGCTGGCGACCGATCCCGAAATGCGCGCCGCGTTCCGGCGTGAAGCCGAGGTGTGCGCGCGCCTGAACCACCCGAACGTGGTGCAGGTGTTCGAGGTGGTCGATGAAGCGACCTCGCCCATCATGGTCATGGAGTACGTCGAGGGCATCTCGCTCTCGCAGGTGCTCGGACGCACCGAGCATCGGCTACCGATCCGCCAGCACGTGCATGTCTTGATGCAGGTCCTCGCCGGCTTGCACTACTTCCACGAATTACGTGACGAGGACGGTTTCCCGCTGCACGCGGTGCACCGCGACGTGTCGCCTCAGAACGTGATCGTGATGCACGAGGGCGCGGTAAAAGTGCTCGATTTCGGGATCGCGAAGGTACGCAACAACGAAGGCGATGCCGACGCCACTCGCGCCGGCGTGATCAAGGGCAAGCTGAGCTACATGCCGCCCGAGCAGTTGCTCGGTGACGTCACCATCGATCGGCGCGCCGACATTTTCCCTGTCGGCGTGATGCTGTGGGAGGCCTTCGCGGGACGGCGCCTGTGGGACGGCTGGGACCCGCAGACCATGATGAAAGCGCTGATGAACGGCGCGATTCCTTCCATCCGCGAAGCTCGTCCTGGAATTTCCAAGGAGATGGAAGACGTGATCGTGCGCGCGACGGCGGTGAAGCGCGAGGACCGCTTCGAGACCGCGCTCGAGATGCAAGTGGCGCTCGAGCACTGCATGCCCGGCCTCGGTGGCGCGGTTCAACAACGCGAGATCGCCACCTTCATGGAGGCGGAGTTCGGTGAATGGCGACGTGATCGGCAGCGCTTGGTCGATGCCGAGCTCCGCAAGCCCGCCATGGCCTTGGACACCGTGCTCGAGGTCTCGGAAATCGAAGAAATTTCGGTCGCAAACGAGCCCTCTTCCGGGAACGAGATGCTCCGTTCGCGAGTCGAGAGTGCGCCCTTCACCCGCCAAACCAAACCCGCGACGTGGCTCGCGATCGGTGCTGCCGTCGTCTGCCTGGTGGGCGTGGGCCTGTATCTGGCGAGCCGCTCGCACGAGCCGGCCGCTGTCCTGAGCCCAATCGCGAAGCCTCAGGTGAGGCTCCAAGTCGTCGCCTCCCCGCTCGAAGCCGAGATCTTGATCGACGGCAAACCGGTGGGGCAGAACCCCTGGCACACCGAGCTCGACGCCGCACCACGCAAGGTACGCATCGAGGTGCGCGCGCCCGGCTACGTGAGCGTGACGCGCGACGTCGACATCTCGCGTGATGCCGATCTGAGCCTGCGCCTCGAGCCCGCCGCGAACGACTCGGCCGCGGCTCCGTCCGCGCCGGCAACCAGTGGCGCGAGATCGAACGATAGCCCCAAGCGCGCACGCCTCGCGGATAAGTATGCCGCGCCGCGCGCCGTTCCGAAATCGGTCACGCCTGCACCTGCAGCGCGCAACTGCTCACCACCGTACGTGCTCGATACGGACGGCGTCAAAACCTACAAGCCGGAGTGTCTCTGATGTCATTAGCGAAACGACCTTTGATTGTTGTGTTCGGTTGCTCGATCAGCCTGCTTGCGCTCGCCAACTGCTCGGACAGCGACTCGACGGGTCAGCCCTCGGCGGGGAGTGGCGGAAAAGCCGGCGCATCGTCGCACGCGGGCAGCGGCGGAAAAGCCGGTAGCGGTGGCGCAGTAGCGCCGAACGGCGGCAGCGAGGATGCGGGTGCGCCCACTTCGGGCGGCTCGATGGACGGCGGCGCGGCAGGCGCGGCACCGAGCGAAGGCGGCGCAGGCACGGCCGGCGGCGCGGGTAGTGCTGGCAGCGCGGGTCACAGCGGAAGCGCGGGCCACGGCGGCAGCGCAGGCGGCGGTGGTGGCGTGGTCGGCGACGCCGGCGCGGGCGGCGACGATGGTCAGCCCTCGGGTCCGCATCAAAATCCGATCCTCAAATACAACTTCGACGAGGGCACGGGTCTCACGATTGGTGATAGCTCGGGGAGCGGCTTCAACGCGTCGCTCTCGATCGCAGCCTGGACGGCTCAGGGTCGCCACGGTGCAGCGCTTTCCTTGAGCGGTGGTCTGCCGCCGACCGGCTTCGTGTCGGTACCGCCCGGCGTTTTCGAGGACGTGGCAGAAACGACCATCGCAAGCTGGGTGAAGCTGACCTCGGACACGCCTTGGAGCCGCATCTTCGACTTCGGCGGCAAGGGGATCGGCGCGGAGACGCGCTTCATGTACCTGGCTCCGAACACGCCGGCCGGCACACGCTTCTCGGTCTTCGGCGGGGTCGACACGCGCGAAGCGACGGTCACCACGGGCACGTTCCTGCCGCTCGGGGTCTGGAAGCACGTCGCGGTGACCGCGGCGGCGAACGGCAAGCACGCAATTTACATCGATGGTTTCCCGGCCGCCGAGGCCACCACGGTCGTCGTGCCGCCTTCGGAGCTCGAGCCGATGGCCAGCGACTCGTGGCTCGGCAAGTCGCGCTTCCCGGATCCCGGACTGAACGGTGCGTTGGACGAGTTCACGATCTACGATCGCGTGCTCTCGCCCGCGGAGATCGCGGCTCTGGCCGCGCCCAAAGCAGACTATGCCCGACTCGCGTTCGACGAAGCGACGGGCACGACGGCCTCAGACACCTCGGATCGCGCTGTCAATGCGACGCTGAACGGCGCCACCTGGGCCTCGGGTCGCTTGGGTGCCGCAGTGGCACTCTCGGGCACGAACCAATACGTCACGCTGAACAGCCCACTCGCCGGCTGCACCGATCAGCTCACGATCGCGCTGTGGGTGAAGCAGGTCGCGGCTCAACCCTGGGCACGCATCTTCGACTTCGGTGGCACCGGCGACAACTTCATGTTTCTCACGCCGAGCACGGACGAAGGCAAGATGCGCTTGTCGATCCACACGACGGCCATCGAAACGGTCGTGCTCTCGAACACGACGTTGCCGGCCGACTCCACGTGGCATCACGTGGCCGTCGTGATCAACGCCGCCGCGGCGACGATGTTCATGGATGGTGCCCCAATTGGCACCACGCTGCTGCCCGTGATTCCGAGCGTGCTCGGCACCACGAACGAGCATTGGCTCGGTAAATCGCGCTTCCCGGACCCATACTTCAATGGCTCGTTCGACGAGCTACGCATCTCCTGTCGCGCGTTCACGCCGGACGAGATCAAGAACCTGGCGTTCCATTGAAAC
>OUNO010000290.1_pt1 | contig 22015 bp, 21 predicted proteins | sample 1779811 | NCBI WGS metagenome assembly OUNO01 (sample SAMEA3914804, study PRJEB12502) | metagenome | biome: forest; material: soil | place: Canada | collected 2010-06-25 | depth 0.3 m | reverse complement strand
GCAAACCAGGTGCACTTTTCCTCATCGATGTTCTCGGTGACGCCAACGCAATTAGCGAAGCGAAAACTATCGGCGTGCCAGTTGTGGCCATCGTTGACACCAACGCCAACCCAAGCCTGATCGACTACGTGATTCCAGGTAACGACGACGCAATCAAAGGAATCGCTCTGATTCTTGACTACGTAAGTGCCGCCATTGCCGAAGGACAAAGCGCCGCAAAGGTAACGACAACTGAAAAAGTGGGAGAAAAATAATATGGCTGTCAGCATTGACGACATTCGAAAACTTAAAGAATTAACAGGTGTTGGTTTGACCGACGCTAAAGTTGCCTTGGTTGAAGCCAATGGCGACTTCGACAAAGCGCTGGAAGCGATGCGCAAAAAAGGCCTCACTAAAGCTGAGAAAAAGTCTGACCGCGAAGCCCGCGAAGGCCTCATTGACAGCTATGTTCACGGTGGTCGCATTGGCGTCCTGGTGGAAGTAAACTGTGAAACTGACTTCGTGGCTCGCACCGATGGCTTTAAAGAATTTGCCCACAATATTGCGCTGCAAATTGCTTCAATGGCCCCAGAATACATTTCGGAAGCTGATATTCCAGCCGACGAACTGGCTCGCGTTCGCAAAGAGAACGAAGATCGCACCAAAGCCGAAGGCAAGCCTGCCGACATGATTGCCAAAATCGTCGACGGACAAGTTAAAAAGCACTTCGCTGAAAAAGTATTGCTGTCTCAGCAGTACATCATGGACGACTCGATGACCGTTGAGACCTATCTCAAAGAGAACATCGGCAAGACCGGCGAAAACATCGTCATTCGTCAGTTCAAGAGAATTGAACTCGGCGTTAACGACTAATTTTCGTTTATATTTAAGAAGCTCTCCCTAGTGAGAGCTTCTTTTGTTATACTGGGAGCTGATATGTTTGAGACAAAACCTTACGAAGATCGTTTTAGTGCCGCCGTTGACCACTTTTCAGAAGAATTAAAAAAGGTGAGTACCGGCCGCGCGCACCCAAATATGCTCGATGGGATTCAAGTTGAAGCCTATGGCCAGCGCATGCCACTTAATCAAGTCGCCAACATCACGGCGTCTGAACCGCAGCTTTTGACGATCACACCGTTTGACCCGAGCAACATTGCTAACATCACGGCCGCAATTCGCCTCGACCAATCACTCGGCCTCAACCCGAGCGATGACGGCCGCATTGTGCGTGTACCAATTCCACCGCTGACTGAAGATCGCCGTAAGCAACTAGTCAGACAGACCAGCGAAAAGGTCGAAGAGACTCGCATTGCACTGCGAAACATTCGTCAGGATGCCTTGAAAGAGACCAAGCGCAAAAAAGAAGCCAAAGAACTTTCCGAAGATGACGAGAAACGAGCTGAAAAAACGATTGACGAACTGGTGGCTCGTTTCAACTCACGAATCGATGCCATTTTCCAGGACAAAGAGAAAGAAATACTGACAATCTAATGCCTGCTTCAGATTCCGTTATTCCACAGCACATTGGGTACATTATTGACGGTAACCGTCGCTGGGCAAAGAAGCACGGCCTACCAACCTACGAAGGACACCTAGCGGGCTATAACGCAGTCAAGGAAGTTGCCTTCGCCACGCTCGATGCTGGCGTCAAATTCATGAGTGTCTATGTCTTCTCGAGCGAAAACTGGAAGCGGAGTGAAGAAGAAATTAAAGGCTTGATGAGTTTAGTGCTGCGTCTTTTTACGACCGACGCCAAATACTTTGATGAGAATAGTATTAAGCTAAAAGTTCTCGGCAACCGCGAGGGTCTCGACGAAAAAATTATCAAGTCGATTGACCGCCTAGAAGATCGCACTAGTAAAAACACCGCCGGCACGCTGGCAATTTGTTTAAACTACGGTGGCCAGTCTGAAATTGTCGATGCGGTTAAAAAGATTATTCATGCCGGTACAAAACCTGCTGGTGTAACTGAAGATCTTATATCTGCCAATCTCTACGGCCCGGAAATTCCGCCAATGGATGTGATTGTGCGAACTGGTGGTGAAAAACGCCTCTCAAACTTCATGCTATGGCGCGCGAGTTATAGCGAATTCATTTTCCTTAAAAAGATGTGGCCAGATATGACAAAAACGGATGTGCTGGCTATAATGAAGGAATACGCGCGTCGCCATCGACGTTTTGGAGGGTAAATGCAATTAGTTTTTGGAATCATTGTTGGGCTGATTGTCCTTGTCGTGCTGGTCGTCCTGCACGAACTTGGTCATGCCATTGCCGCCAAGCGATCTGGAGTGAATGTTGAAGAGTTTGGTATCGGATTTCCGCCTCGTGCCTGGAGCAAGCCACTCAAAAAAGGCTTCTTGAAGGGTACATTGTTTAGTTTGAACTGGTTGCCACTCGGTGGGTTCGTCAAACTGCAGGGCGAACATGACGCGGCTGGTAAAAAAGGTGACTTTGGCGCGGCGACCTTTTGGCAAAAGACCAAGATTTTGTTCGCCGGCGTGGTGGTGAACTGGGTAATTGCCGTGGTTATTTTGTCGATCCTGGCGGTTGTTGGTTTGCCGAAGATTCTACCTGATCAATTTTCAATCCCGAGCGATACGACGACAATCAATCAGCCCGTCGAGCTGGGTTCACTCGTCAGCGGCTATCCTGCCGCTAACGCTGGTTTAAAAAGTGGTGACGAAATCATCAGTTTCGCCGGTCAATCACTCAACTCAACCGATCAATTAGTCACAGTAAGTCTGGCGCACAAGGGACAAGCTATTCCGGTCGTGTACGAGCGCGATGGCCAAGACCATACAGTGACCGTCACGCTACGTAACGCCGACAGCGCCGTCTTTGGTTCGACCCTCGGCCAAGAGCAGCGCATCAAAGCCACCTGGTCAGCACCAATCGTTGGGGTTGTCACCACCGCGCAGTTTACATGGGTGACACTACAAGGCCTTGGACATTTGCTAGGCGACTTAGGATCTGGTCTTTTCTTGCAACTGAGTTCGAGTGAATCAGCCCGCCAACAGGGCAGTGCTAATCTCGGTGAAGCCAGTCAAAGCGTAGCTGGCCCAATCGGCATCCTGGGCACGATTTTTCCAGCTGCCAGCGCCGCCGGCCCAACTCAAGTCTTCTTCTTGGCGGCAATTATTTCTCTGACACTGGCTGTCATGAACGTGTTGCCGATTCCGGCGCTGGACGGCGGTAGCTGGTTCTTAATGGCATTGTTCCGACTCCTTAAAAAACCGCTCACCGAAGAACGTGAAGAGAAGATTAAAGGTGTCGGCTTCCTCGTTTTGATGGTGCTCGTCGTGGTAGTAACGGTTGGTGATGTTACAAAACTTTTTAAGTAAGTTTAAAGGCCGCCGGGCATGGCTGGCGATCGTCTTGCCAGCCTGGGTGCTCTTTGGTTTTTTGCTGGCGGACGCGCTTGTCGCAGTATTAGTTCGCGGTCTCGTCGCGATTGGCGTGCCACTGCAGCTTCTCAACCCAAACATCCTGGATGCGCTAGCCAGCTTACTCGTTTACGCATTAGCCATCTTGCTCGTTATTGGGCTGCCGTGGAAATTAAGAAAGTACCGTACCACCAGGGCTGACTTGGGCCTCGAATCTCAACCCTCAATGCTTGATTTCCTGTGGGCACCAGCCGGCTTCGTCGTGTATCTGCTGATCTCGGCAGTACTCATGGCCATTGCCACGCATTTCCTGACTTTCGTTAACCTCAATCAAGTACAGGACACGGGTTTTAGCGGACTGAGCCAGCCATATGAATATATTCTGGCCTTCTGCATGCTGATCGTCATCGCACCCGTTGCTGAGGAGATCTTATTTCGCGGCTACTTGCTGGGGAAGCTCCGAAAGCACGTGCCGACTTGGGTCGCGGTCCTCCTAACTAGCGCCTTATTTGGCCTGGTGCACTTTAACTGGTCGGTCAGCATCGATGTATTCGGCCTCAGCATTGTGCTGTGTCTTTTGCGTATCAAAACCAACCGCTTATGGCCGGGAATCTTTCTCCATATGATTAAAAATGCGCTGGCATTTTATCTCCTCTTTATTAATCCGATGCTTCTGAGTACACTAGGAGGGTAGTGATAACACGTCAAAATACATACTTCGCTTTTGTGCCACCGGTTCGCCGGTTACTTTAATATTATTTTGATGCACGTTATTAACCCAAATCCTAAGGAAATACTATGAAAATTTCTCAATTATTTACTAAAACCCTCAAAGACGCGCCAGCTGACGAAGTGGCCAAGAATGCGCAGTTACTCATTCGTGGCGGCTACATTTCAAAAGAGATGGCCGGCGTGTACGCTTACTTGCCACTAGGCAAGATCGTTCTCGACAAGATTATCCAGATCATCCGCGAAGAAATGAATGCCGTTGGTGGTAATGAAATTAGCCTGACTGCGCTGCAATCACCAGACGTCTGGCAAACCTCCGGTCGCTGGAGCGACGACGTCATGGACGTCTGGTTCAAGACTCAGCTAGCTGATGGTAAAGAGATTGGCCTGGCGCCGACTCACGAAGAGCCACTGACTAAACTTATGAAGAATTTCATTCACAGTTATAAAGACCTGCCAGTCTATCCATACCAGTTTCAGATCAAGTTTCGCAATGAGCTTCGTTCAAAGAGTGGATTGATGCGCGGCCGCGAGTTCTGGATGAAGGATCTGTACAGCTTTAGTCGTACCCAGGAAGAACACGATGCGTTCTATGAAAAGATTGCCCTTTCATACGTTAAGATTTTCGAGCGCCTAGGCCTTGGCGAATATACTTTCAAGACATTCGCTAGCGGCGGCAGTTTTTCGAAGTACAGTCACGAATTCCAGACGGTCAGCCCAGTAGGCGAGGACAACATCTATTTGCACCGCGCCAAAAACATTGCCGTTAACGATGAAGTCTATAACGATGAAGTCTTAAACGAACTTGAACTGAGTAAAGACGAGCTCGAGCAAGTCACGGCCGTCGAAGTTGGTAACATCTTCAACCTCGGTACGAAATATAGCGACGCTCTCGGCCTAACCTTCACCGACGAAGACGGGACGCAAAAGCCAGTCATCATGGGAAGCTACGGCATCGGTCCAAGTCGTCTGATGGGCGTCATTGCCGAACACTTCGCTGATGACAAAGGCCTCGTCTGGCCGACTCAGGTTGCGCCGTTCCAAATTTATCTCGTCAGCATTGGCGAAGACCCACGCGTGGGCGAGCAAGCCAGCGCATTGTATGAACAATTTACAACAAAAGGTGTCGAGATTTTGTTTGACGATCGCGACGAGCGAGCCGGCGCCAAATTCGCCGATTCTGAACTGTTGGGAATCCCGTATCGCATTACCATCAGCGATCGTTTGATCGACGGCGGCAAGTTTGAGCTCACAACCCGGTCGACGGGGGAGACAGAACTCTTGACACCTGATGAGCTGCTTGCTAAACTAGCTTAATTAGAGATGGAAGACAGGCATCCTACGCTACATATAGCGTGGGATGCCGTTCAAAACGGGCTGCAGGCCCCTTAGAAAGACTACGATGAAGAAACATTACCAAATCACTCTCGACGGCAAAAAAGAACTTGAGAAAGAGCTGGGTACTTTAAAGGCCCGCCGCGGCGACGTCGCTGACAAGATCGCCAACGCCCGTGACTTTGGTGACCTCAGCGAGAACGCCGAGTACGACTCTGCCCGTCAAGAACAGGGCTTGCTCGAAACTCGCATCGCCGAAATCGAAGAGATCATCAACAACGCCGACCTCATCAAGGGTGGCAAGAAAAAGACCATCGACCTCGGTAGCAAAGTTGAAGTAAAAACCAACGGCAAATCAGTGACCTACGTCATCGTCGGTCCAGTTGAAGCTAACCCGCTGGAAGGCAAAATCAGCAACGAATCACCAATCGGCATGGCGCTGTATGGTAAGAAAGTCGGCGACAGCGCGACTATCAGCACACCTAAGGGTGATGTGAGCTATAAGATTGCTCAGATTAGCTAGAACTCTTGGTCTTAACCTCTCCTCAACAATTCAAAAACGCGATATAAACCATTCGAAAATTTCGTTGTATTCTGCGTAACTTGCTTTGCTTCGGACATACTCGAATAGGCAAGAAGTTTTCGAATGGTTTATTCGGTTTCATCGTAGGTTTTGTCGAGGTAAAGACCAGAAGCTGCTATGATTGAGGGATGAATACGGACTTCATTAAGATGGAAGGCCTTGGTAATCGATTTGTCGTTTTCGAAGGTCCTCTCGAGCCAAGTGCGACTGACGTGGTGGCATTATGTACACAGCAAGCGACTGATGGCGTGCTCGTTATATCGCCAGTAAACGATCACTCAGTAGATATGCGCTATTGGAATGCCGATGGCTCCGTGGCGGAGATGTGCGGAAACGGCCTGCGCTGTGCAGCTCGTTTTGCAGTCGAGCGCAAAATGGTGGGAGCTGGAACGTTTGGCATAGTTACCGGTGCTGGCCTGCTTGAAGCGAAGTGGGACGGGGTGGATCCCGAAAAGATCGAAGTACAGGTGGGGAAGGCGACTGTTGAAACTGAACCACTCAACCTCTACCAAACAACCTTCCACAAAGCCAATGTTGGCAACCCGCACGCCATCACTTTTGTGGATGATCTTGAAAATGCACCAGTAGAGACTCTCGGCCCAAAGATTGAAGTCGATGAACACTTCCCGAACCGAACGAATGTCGAATTTGTCCTCATTGAAAATGAACACACCATTCACGTTCGCACTTGGGAGCGTGGCGTAGGGGAGACACAAGCATGCGGCACGGGAATGGTGGCCGCAGCGAATGCCGCCGTACAGCTCAAAGGAGTAGCATTTCCACTTGAGGTCGTTGTGCTTGGTGGTCGCGCGAAGCTCTGGGTCGATAGCGATGGCTTTACTCGTATGATTGCGCCCGCTTTGAACATGCCCAACTACACACCACGCACTGATAGCACTGAACTGCCCTCGGCTGCTGAACTCCTCGACATTCTTACCAAAGAATCGCAGCGCAAAGCCGTTCGGTTTGATTTCGTTCAAATGCATGGCCATGTGTTTGATGCTCATCGGGAGTTGGCCGAGCTTGCTGGTGAGGACGATAGCTGGATCGAGTCGTACCCAGAGGAAACTCTTAACAAGCTCAAGCGAAAAGTAGATAGCAACCACGCCGGCATCGCGGCTTATATTCAGGATCACCCGGATGCTGCCGAGCTGTACGAGAGGGTCTACAATGCGCTCATCCCGGCTCAAGACGAGTCAACCTCCGACACCTTGTTCGTATTCGGCGCTGCCTCTAATGCTCGCGCCGAACGAGCCGTCGAATTATATCAGCAGGGCGTCGCGCCAAAGATCATTATCAGCGGTAACTCGCCACATTATAAAGAAACTCATCAGTCTGAAGCGGCTCGCATGGCCGACTTCGTCACGCAGCGGGGGGTACCTGAAACAGCATTGATTCTGGAAGAACAGTCGATTACGCTGCCCGACAACGTGAAATGCACACTCGACCTACTTGAAAAACAAAACTGGCGCCCTCAATCAATTACATTAATCGCGACCAACTTCGTCCTGACTCGAGCCACCATGGAGTGGTATAAGTTTTGCCCGTGGAATATCAAGATTAAAGTGGTGGCAGCCCATCCTCAATCACGTGACTTTACGGCCGAAGGCTGGTGGAAGACCCCCGCAACGATCGCATTAGTACTGAATGAGTATGTTAAGCTCATTATTGAATCGAAACTTGATCTAATGAGAGAGAATGGAGAAATAGCCTAATGATTGAAATTAAAGAACATTTCCTGCCGTGGGTAGATGCTGAAAAGAAAATTACGCCGACTGCGATCGTGCTGCACTGGTGGGAAGAACCGATCAACGACCAAGGTGTACAATATCTCGCCGATCTTCTCGAGCCGCGCGGCTTGGCGGTTCAGTTTGCGGTGCTCGCTAATGGTGACATCTTCCAATTAACGCCAACGCCTGATACATACGGCCGTCACGCCAAATGTGCCAACGATAGCGCGATTGGTATTGAGATTGAGGGAATGGGCGCTGAAGATCTCGATGCAAACGAAGTGCAGTTCGGTGCAGTTGTGGCCCTCACGCGGTATCTAAAGGAAAAGTACGCCATCGCTGACGAATTCCATGTTGATCAAGACAGCGACCCGATGCGATTCTATGGTGTCACGTCCCATAAAAACGCTGATGTCTATTGCCCGAACGCAAATGGCAAAGTCGATGTGCACGATGAGTATCTTGCTCGCGTCATTGAAGCAGTTGGCTAGTCTTCGCCATCACTTCACGACTTGACCTGAGAAAAAACCGGATAAGCAGTTGCTAGATTTCTTGACTATCCGAGTATGTCTGAACCGAAGGTGAGTTACGCAGGATACAACAAATCTAACAACTGCTTATACCGCGTTTTTGAATAGTCGAGGAGGGGAGTGATGGCGAAGAATATGCTATACTGACATCTGATATGGCAACACTCAAAGACTTCCGGGACGAACGACTTCGCAAGCTAGAACGGCTCAAAGAGCTGGGCTTCAATCCTTATCCAGCTGACGCACATCGCACACATAACGCGGGTGAAATTGTCAGCGACTTTGCGAAACTCGAAGGTCGCACTGCAACCGTCGCTGGTCGCATCGTGGCAATCCGCAAATTCGGCAAATTAGCTTTTATTGTCGTAAAGGATTTCAGTGGGCAAGTGCAGTTTTACCTGAATGAAGCTGACGTTGCACCGCGCGACACCAAAACCAACCAACTTGGGATTGAAGATTTGCCCTTGCTCGACACCGGCGACTTTGTTGAAGCGACCGGCGAAGTAAAGAAAAGCCAGTCCGGTGAGATTTCGATTTTCGTGAAGGATTTACACCTCTTAACTAAATCTCTGCGCCCAATGCCAACCAGCCAAGAGAGCTTCACTAACAAAGAAGAGCGCATGCGCCGCCGCTACATCGATATGAACGTTAACACCGACGTGCGTGACCGCTTTGTGCGCCGTAGCAAGTTTTGGCAGGCAACGCGTGACTTCCTCAACAAAGAGGGTTTCATTGAAATTAATATTCCCGTCCTCGAGCACACCACCGGTGGGGCAGACGCCAATCCCTTTGTGACGCACATGGACGCCCTCGATCAGGATTTCTTCCTGCGCATTAGTCACGAATTGCCGCTAAAACGCCTACTCGGCGCTGGCTTTGAGAAAGTTTATGATGTTGGCCCCCGTTTCCGCAACGAGAATTACAGCGACGAACACCTGCCAGAGCACGTTGCCATGGAGTGGTACTGGGCCTACGCTAACTGGCAAGATGGCCGCGACATGATGGAGCGTATGTATAAAGACATCTTGAAAAAGACATTCGGCACATTGCAATTCAAACTTGAAAAATTCGACGTTGATATGGATAAGAAGTGGGAAATCTGGGATTACGCCACAGTTATTAAAGACAAATATGGCATTGATGTATTTAAGTCAACACTTGAAGAAGTAAAAAAAGTCCTCAAAGACAATAAACTCGAAATTGAAAAAACCGAAAACCGTGCTCGCGGCATCGACAAACTTTGGAAGAACATCCGTAAAGACGTGGCTGGCCCGGTGTGGCTAGTCAATACGCCAACGTTTATTAGCCCTTTGGCGAAAACTAACCCTGACAATCCAGAAACGGTTCAACGTTTCCAGCCAATCATCGCCGGGAGTGAACTGGGCAATGGGTTCTCAGAACTCAACGACCCACTTGATCAGCTCGCTCGCTTCCAGGAACAGCAGGGCATGCGCGATGAGGGCGACGAAGAGGCGATGATGCTCGACATCGATTTCGTCGAGATGCTCGAATATGGCATGCCGCCAGCCTGTGGCTGGGGCTTTAGTGAGCGCGTATTTTGGATTTTTGAAGGGGTGACTGCCCGCGAAGGCGTGCCGTTCCCACAACTACGCGTCGACTATGATGATGTAACGCGTTCAATCTATCCTGACGTAAAATTCGAAGAGAAGTAGTTAGGCGGCGTTTTCAGATTGCTCGGCTTTGCGCTGAGCTTTCCATTTGTCGACGGTGCGCGCCAGCGCTTCTCCAATATCCGAAAGAACATACGAGCTCAATTGACCAGTTTCGTTGCGTTCTCCCTCGGCGATAAGTCGGGTGATAAGTTCAGACGTTCCTGTGTCGAGAGGCGTTGGCTTGAAGTCAGGATCTTTTAGGGCGCGTTCGTATTCCCAGCCAAGGTGGCGGTAGACGATCTGGCCGCGAATCTTGTCATATTTTCGAGAAGGGTTGAAGGGATTGCCAAGTTCATAGAGGTCAGCATTACTTTCCTCGGGATGCTCACTCAGGTAATACTGTTTGGCGATGTCCCAGAGGGCCCATGATTGGCTTTTGCCGTAGAGAGAAGGCTCTAAGCCAAGTTCCTTGGCATCACCGAGGAAGCCGTCTCGCAGTTGTGTGGCGAGGTAGAGAACTTCGTTGCCATCGTATAATTCAGACAGCTTTACGAGAGCTTCGCTGTATTTCTTTGCTGAAGGGTTAGTGGCAACGTATTCCAGGGAGTCGCGTAGCTGTTGTCCCTCGAGAACGTCAGGGTAGGAAAGGAAGATGTTTGCTTCCGTGGGGGTAAGGACCTTGCCCTTATCTTTTTCTGGGGAGGCGTTTTTGGGTACCTTTGATTCAGGCGCAGGCTTATAGCTTTGCGCCGCGGCGCGGGGACCGGGTGCTTTTGGGGCTTGCGAAGGAGTCGTGATCGGCTTAGGTTCAGTGCTCTCTGGTGTTTTAGGGGCAATTGGCGCGGCTGGAGCGGGCGTGCGGTCTACTGGGCTAGGTGCCGGAGCAGGCGCCTCGGGCACGTCATCTTCGTTTGTTTCGTCGATGTCCTCTATTTCTCCGGGACGTGGAAGGGGTGCGTCGCCTTCGTCTTCAACTTCGCGCCAGATATCAAATTCACCGGGCTTGAAGCCGTAAGCAGTCTTGTATTCGACCGGTGTCGATGTTTTGGTGGCACGGGGCTGCTTCAGAACAGTAGTACCAACTGCGCGGGCGCGGCGTTTAAAAGGGGAAAGCTTCCTATCGAGAGGGGAGTCCATCTCCATGACTCGCTGTGCAAGGCGATCAAAATAGCCATCATGCTCGAAGTCTTCAGTGGGTGGTGAAAGGGGTCGTGTTTCTTGTGTGCTCATTTTTTGTTTTTGAATATTTCTAATAACATACTGTACCTCATGATTGACTAAAAGTCAAGGGTAGGTCAGAGGTGCAGAAAAGCGTGGTTGCAAGACACGCGATAGTTGCTATACTAAATATAGTAAATAACTCAAGGGGAACTCAATGACCAAAATCGCCGTACTCGTCGGTAGCCTGCGCGCTGACTCATTAAATAAAAAACTAGCTGACGAACTGGAGAAGTTCGCACCAGAGGGAACTGAATTTGTTCGTCTGGATATTTCCGAAGTACCAGTTTTTAATCAAGACAACGAGGGCGATGCACCTGCCAGCGTAAAAAAGATGAAGGCTGATATCGAAAGCGCTGACGGCGTCTTGCTGGTTACGCCTGAATATAATCGTGGTATGACCGGGGTGATCAAGAATGCCATCGACTGGGCATCCCGTCCATGGGGGGCAAACTCGTTTGCCAAGAAGCCAGCCGCTATTACCGGCGCGACTGGCTCACCATGGGGAACCATGGCGGCTCAAGTTGAACTGCGAACGGTGATGCTATACCTGGACACGGTCTTGATGGCGCAACCCGAGCTCTACATCGGGGCAATCAACCCACTTCACGACAAAGAGGGCGTCATGAGCGACCACGTCAAAGAGCACCTGACGACCTTTATCACGGCCTTTGTCGGGCACGTGAACAAGCACAAATAAAAACCATAACCGATTATCAAGGCCGCCTCTATCCAATGGGGCGGCTTTGTTGCTATAGTAGATACAGATGATTGAGATCAAGGAAGTTACCAAGACCTACGGCAAGAAGGCGAATGCTTTTAAAGCGCTTGATAACATTACCTTTACAATTCCTGACGGGGCGACGGTCGCTATTATTGGTAAGTCGGGTTCGGGTAAATCGACACTAATGCACGCCATGAGCGGCTTGGATCGTCCACAAGTCGGCAAAGTGGTTATTGACGGCCAAAACATCCTTGAATTTAAAGAAAAACAAGTCGACCGATTTCGTTCTGAGCGAATGAGTTTTATTTTCCAATCCTTCTTCATTCAAGCCAATGAATCGTGCTACGATAATGTCAGTTTGCCCCTTGAGATTGCTAATGTGCCATACAATCAGCGACGCAAGAAAATCGAAGCGGCACTCGCGGCAGTGGAATTACTTGATAAGAAAAAATCGCGCGCTCGAGACTTGTCTGGTGGACAGAAGCAACGTTTGGCGGTGGCTCGAGCGATTGTGAATAACCCTTCGATTATCTTTGCCGACGAACCGACGGGCAATCTCGACAGCGCGACTGGTGAAGTCGTCGAAGATTTGCTGTTTGGATACAGCCAGAATAATGGTGCAAAGCTGATCATCGTGACGCATGATGCTGATCTCGCTCGAAAATGTGACATCCAGATTCACATCAAGGACGGTGTCGTTGAGTCAATTGTTGAGACAAAACACGCGCCGGCTGCTAAACATATGACAAAGAAGGTGCAGTAATGAAAACAGCTGATATTATTCGTCGCGCCGGGCGTAGCCTCAAGCAGGCAAAGGCTCGCACACTACTGACCAGTTTGGCCATTGGTGTCGGCGCATTTACGATTACGTTGTCTTTGGCCGCTGGAGCCGGTGGACGCGCCTACACCGATCAGATTGTCTCGGCAAACAGTGATGTCAAAGAATTAGTTGTTACTAAAAAAGTAGTCACCAGCGACGCACCGACTCCGTACACGGATTCGACGAGTAAGGGCGCCAGTGGGCCTACTGGCGCGGTTATCTCGGGGATTACGTCTGGTTCAGTCTTGACGCAAAGCGATATCGACAAGATCGGTACTGTCGCGCATGTCGTTTCTGTATCGCCAAGCTACAGCCCAAGCGTGAAATATATTACCAGAGATGGGCAGGGTAAGTACCTCGCGACCCTGAGCACCTTTAGTGCTGGCGTGTCGCTGACCTACGCGGCGGGTGGCGTCAGTGGTGATATCAGCGACGACGGCATTATCTTGACCGAAGCCTACGCTAAAGCCCTTGGTTTCAGCACTCCACAGCAGGCAATCGGTCAACCCATCGATATTGTGGCTGATAAGTTGTCTTCACCAGTGACCGCCCCCGAAACAAAAACATTTACTTTTGTGGTTAAGGGAATCAGCAGTAAATCGGGCTTGGCTTTCCGGGCCCAGAGCAGTTTACTCGTATCAAATGCGACCGCTAAGACGCTCTACGACTACATCAACAAAGATACGCGTAGCTACGGGAACTTCTCGGTGGCTTCAGTGCATGTCGATAATGCCAATCAAGCGGCCAGTGTAAAGAGCGCGCTTGATGGTATGGACTACGACGCGCAGACTTCAGCCGATATCCTCGGTACGGTGAACACGTTTATCAATGTGTTACAGGGAATCTTGCTCGGCTTTGGGGCGCTGGCTGTGCTCACCTCGGTATTTGGCATCATTAACACCCAGTACATCTCGGTGTTAGAGCGTACGCAGCAAATTGGTTTGATGAAAGCCCTCGGTATGCGTCGACGTGACATTGGTCGCTTGTTCAAGTTTGAAGCGGCCTGGATTGGGTTCCTCGGGGGCGCGATCGGAAGTGGCTTAGCAGTGATCGCTGGGCTCGTCGCAAATCCGTTTATTTCGAACGCCTTGGCACTTGGCGATATTCGCTTGCTCATCTTTAGCCCCGTCAGTGTCGTACTCGTACTAATCGGTTTGATCCTCGTCTCGGTCGGCGCCGGTATCTTGCCAGCCCGTAAAGCCGCTAAGCTTGACCCAATTGAAGCGCTGCGAACCGAATAACTCTGGTACAATAATGACATGTTAGATATCCGCTTTATCCGAGAGAATCCCGAGCTGGTTGCCGATCACGCCGCTAAAAAAGGCTATACTGTCGATATCGATGAACTTTTGCGCCTTGATGAGAGTCGCCGCACGTCTTCGCAGCTTGCTGATGGCCTGCGTGAACGACGAAATGCACTCTCGAGCCAGCTAAAAGCTCAGCCTGAACCTGCTGTCATCGAAGAAGTGAAGGGAATTAAGGAAGAGCTCGCCAAAGTTGAGGCTACTCTGGCCGAAACCGAAGATACATACAATGATCTCTTGAACAGCATCCCGAACATTATGCAGTCTGACGTGCCAATTGGCGGTGAAGACAAGAGTGTTGAGATTAAGAAATGGGGCGAGCAGACCAAAGGCGCCATTGATCACCTTGATTTTGCCACCAAACGCGACTGGGTTGATTTCGAGCGCGGCGCCAAAGTTGCCGGCGCCAAATTCTACTATTTAAAGGGCGATTTGGCACTTCTCGAAAACGCGATTACGCAGTTCGCTCTCAACCTCGTTCTTTCAAAGGGCTTTACGTATTTAACTGTACCAAGCCTGGTCAATAGCCGCATCGCCACCGGCACTGGTTTTACCCCGCGCACGAGTGAGCAAAACGACGAATACTTCATCGAAGGCGAAGACTTAACTCTTATTGCGACGGCTGAAATCCCAATTACTGGCTATCACGCCGATGAAATCCTCGATGAGGCCCAGTTGCCACTGTTCTACGTCGGCTACAGCCCCTCTTTCCGTAAAGAAGCTGGTACATACGGTAAGCACGCTCGCGGTCTTTTCCGCGTCCACCAGTTCAATAAGTTAGAAATGTATGCCTTTACCACGCCCGAGCAAAGCAAGGACGTTCACGAGCAGCTCCTGGCAATTGAAGAAGAGATCTGGCAAGCGCTGGGCATTCCTTATCATGTCGTTAACATCGCTTCAGGCGACCTCGGTGCACCCGCTAGTAAGAAATACGACCTGGAATACTGGTCGCCAGTCGACAATATGTACCGTGAGCTGACCAGCGCCTCAAATTGTACTGATTTTCAGGCACGAAACTTGAATATCCGCGTTCGCGGCGAAGATGGCAATATTCGTGTGCTGCACACTCTTAATGGAACGGCTGTTTCATTAGCTCGATCTCTTGTCGCAATCATTGAACACTATCAGAATCCAGACGGAACGTTGCGCATTCCCGAAGTCCTCCAGCCGTACATGGCTGGCCGCGCAGTGCTATAATAAGACTACCAACCAAGTAACTAGGAGGGTAGCATGATTGCATCAATTGACATGGCCGGCGTCAAGTACACGATCGACGATATTACTAAGGAATACGCCATTCTAAAGATAGGGGGACTCGATCGGTATTTGCCGCGACATGCCCGCAAAAGTGTGACCGCCGACATTAAACTCAAACTAGTGAAAAGTGACAATGGCGACAACTATGAAGCCGAGGCGACCTTGAATGTTCCCGACAGGGTCTTGACCGCTAAGGATTCGACGAGCAGTATGCTAGCGGCCATCGACATCGTCGAAGCCAAGCTGCTGGCGCAACTCCACAAATACAAAGATGCACGGATCATGCACATAACGCATCGACGCCTTTTTTCTCGAGATAAATAGCTTGTCCGAAACCCCTCTACCTCGTATAATATAGGAAAGAGCAATACTGATTGAGACTTTCCGAAAGGCAGGGGATACATGATAAGCAGGCAAGGCGCGCTCACTAAGATTTTTGGTGACCCGCAACAAAAGACGCTGAAGCGACTTCAAAAGAAAGTCGTGCTTATTAATGAGCTGACGGATAAGTACAAGCAATTATCGAAAACTGATCTGCGTAAACAAACTGATGTCTTGAAAAGGCGCTTGGCGAAGAAGAGCGAATCGCTCGATACGATTCTGCCTGACGCGTTTGCGCTCGTGCGCGAAGCCAGCGACCGCGTCATGGGCATGCGCCCGTTCGACGTCCAGCTAGTTGGCGGTATGGTTTTGCACGAAGGCAACGTCGCCGAATTACGTACTGGTGAAGGTAAGACCTTGATGGCAACACTGCCAAGTTACTTGAACGCCCTTGAGGGCAAAGGTGTCCACATTGTCACGGTCAACGACTATCTTGCTCAGCGTGATGCCGGCTGGAACGGCGAATTGTTTGATTTCCTCGGTCTCTCGACTGGGGTTATTATCAACGATGCATCTTTCGTCTACGACAAAGATTACTTGAACGAAGCGCACACTGATCCACGCATGCATCACTTGCGCCCCTCGACTCGCCGCGAGGCCTACGAAGCTGACATCACCTATGGCACGAACAATGAGTTTGGTTTCGACTACCTGCGCGACAACATGGTGAACGAAGTCGAACTGCTTCGCCAGCGCGATTTGAACTTCGCGATCGTCGACGAAGTAGACAGCATCTTGATCGATGAAGCTCGCACACCACTCATCATTAGTGCGCCAGCTGCTGAAAACCCAGAGAGCTACCTGCAATTCGCCAAGGTTGCCGCGAAATTAGTCGACGCCGATTATGTTCTCGATGAAAAACGCAAAATGGTGTCGCTTACCGACGAAGGTGTTGATAAAATTCAACGCATGCTCGGGGTTAAGAACCTCTACAGCCCAGAATACGTTCGTTCGGTCTATCACATGGATCAAGCGCTACGCGCCCAGACCTTATTCCGCCGCGACAAAGATTACGTCGTGACCAAAGACGGGGAAGTTATCATTGTTGACGAGTTCACTGGTCGTTTAATGCAAGGTCGTCGCTACAACGAAGGTCTGCACCAGGCAATCGAAGCGAAAGAGCAAGTTCCCGTCTTACAAGAAAGCATGACTCTCGCGACCGTCTCGTTCCAAAACTACTTCCGTCTGTATAAGAAGCTATCCGGTATGACCGGTACTGCTTTTACAGAGGCCGAAGAGTTCCAACAAATCTACAAACTCGACGTTGTTCAAGTTCCACCGAACCGCCCAACTATTCGTGATGACAAAGAAGATTTAATTTTCCGAACCGAGAAGGCCAAACTGAAGGCCATCGCTGACGCACTGCAGGAATATCACAAAGTTGGTCGTCCAGTGCTGGTCGGTTCGGCCTCAATTGCTAAAAATGAGTTAATTGCTGGCTGGCTTGATAAAGAAAAAGTTCCTTACGAAATTTTGAACGCCAAAAACAACGAACGCGAAGCTGCCATTATTGAAAAAGCTGGTCAAAAAGGCGCTATCACACTCGCTACCAACATTGCTGGCCGTGGTACCGACATCAAACTTGGTGAAGGTGTTGTCGATCTCGGCGGACTGGTCGTGATTGGCTCAGAACGACACGAATCACGCCGCATCGACAACCAGCTGCGTGGACGTGGTGGTCGCCAAGGCGACCCTGGCGAAACCCAGTTCTACGTCTCGACTGAAGACGATTTGATGCGTATCTTCCAAGGCGAACGCATCTCGGCCTTGATGGGTCGCATCGGCTTGACTGATGATCTGCCAATTCAGCACCGTATGGTGAGTAAAACTCTGGAGAACGCCCAAAAACGTGTCGAAGGCTTCAACTTCGACAACCGTAAAAGTGTCGTCCAATACGACAACGTCATCAACCGTCACCGCCGCGTCGTCTACACGATTCGTCGCAAGATTCTCGAGGGTGGTGACATCAAACCGGAGATCAATCGCTTGATCGAATCCGAGGTTCGCCAATTGACGCTGCTACCAATTAAGAATAATCGCAACTTTGTGTCTGAATTTGAGGCGATTTTCCCGATTGACGAGAAACTCTTGACGACTATCGGCGCCGAGAAGAATGACAAGACTCGTTTCGAAAAAGCCGTAAAGGCCGTTAATGATTTCTACTCAAACAAAGAGAAAGAGCTCGGCGAAGAGACTATCCGCAAAGTCGAACGCGAAGTCTATCTACAGGTGCTCGATACTCTTTGGATGCAGCACCTTGAGAACATGCAACACCTACGTGAAGGCATTCACTGGCGCAGTGTTGGTCAGCGCGACCCACTGGTTGAGTACCGCAGCGAATCGCAAAAACTCTTCGATAGTTTGCAGGAAACGCTGCGCGATGAGGTACTGCGCGCCGTCACTCACGTCACCATTCGCGACGCGGTAGCTCGCGCCGAGGAAGACCACGACACCGAACTGACGCGCCTAGCTGAATCAGCCGTCGAAAAGGGTGTCAATGAGGTAACTGGTGGCGAATCGAATCGCGACAAGGACTTCAAGGTTGCCAAAGCCACGACTCAGGCCGACCATAATCACAAGAAAAACACGGCTCGAAGTAAGAAGAAAAACCAGCGTCAAAACCGTAAGTCCGGCCGCCGTTAACCTTAAGAAAGACAGACTATGAACCATACCGTTGAAGAAGTGAAACTGAAAAATGGCGCCCGCGGCCTCTTTATAAACGTTCCCGGGGCAACCGTAATGAGCATGCAGTTTCATTTCCGGGCCGGTAATCGTTACGCCAAATCAAAAGACATTGACCAAGTGGCTCACATCATGGAGCACATGGCCTTTGGTGCCAACGCCAAGTTCAAATCTGACCAAGAATTCGAATCTGAATTCACTAAAAACGGCGCCTACCACAACGCCTATACGAGCGACCTTTCGATGGTTTACGAAGCTGACTGCGCCGACTTCGAGTGGGATCGCATTTTGGATCTGCAAAAAGTAAGCATCTGCCAACCACGCTTTAACGAGGAAGAACTAGAAGCTGAGAAGGGGAATGTCCGCAGCGAACTTACCAATTACTTAAATGATCATCACCGCATTTTGTGGCCTCGCGTCCAGCAACTCCTCGGTGAGGACGTTCTGACAGACCGCCAATCGCTCCAGACAATCGCTAATGTGACCCTTTCGGATATCCGCGAACATCACCGCCGCACTCATACGACTGAAAATATGCGCTTTGTCATCGCCGGTAAATTGCGTGGCCGCAAAACTGAAATCCTACGCTGCCTGGAAGCCTTCGAACTTCCACGTGGTGAACGCTTTGTCGTGCCTCGCGATGAAATGCACAGTGGCGTGCCGACGGTTATTCGCCGCAAAGACGCTTCAAATCTGACTTTTGGTTGGACAATGAGTGTACCACGCGAATTAACAGATGAAGAACTCGATGCGATGCACAGCCTCAATCACATCCTGACTGGCACAACCAACTCGCGTATCTTTGGACAGGCTCGGTCTAAGGGCCTCGCGTACAGCGTTGGCTCATACACCGGTGCCGGCTTTTACGACAGCGCCTGGGACATCTCTGGTCAAGTAAACCACGATACCGCACCGCAGCTCTTCGACATTATCGCCAAAGAGATTAAAGCCGTTCTCGATGGTAAATTAACAGATAAGGAAATCGAAGCCGCTAAGTCATTCGGCCTCGGCCGCTATCAAATGGGGGCGCAGACTGTCTCGCAAATCTCTGGATTCTATACGAACCGTTACTTTGCCGATGACTTCATCAAAGATTACGACAAAGTGCCTGACATGATCCGCCGTGTTACCCGGGAAAAGATCATGACGACCGCCCAAAGCTTCGTTGATGCCAACACTTGGGTCCTGGCCTCGGTCAGCAGCGGCGAGAAGCAAGAACTGGTCGAACTTAACGACAAACTGACCGGTTTGTTCCCCGAATCCGAGGAGTAGAATAGATCTATGAAGATCGCAATTGCTGGCTACGGACTCGAGGGGGAAGCAAACTACAATTATTTTGCCAAAGATCCTGCCAATGAGATCACGATTGTTGATGAATCTTTAACACCCACCCACCCATTGCCTGAGGGTGTGCCGACAATCCTTGGCGAAGGGTCAATTGAGAAGCTTGATGGCTTTGATCTCGTGGTGCGCACGGCCGGCTTGGCCCCCTTTAAGATCAAGACTGATGGCAAAGTCTGGTCAGCGACTAATGAATTTTTTGAGAAATGCCCGGCTGAGATTATTGGTGTCACAGGTTCAAAGGGTAAAGGAACGACCTCTAGCCTCATCGCTTCGATTCTTGAGGCCGCTGGCCGCAAAGTCTGGCTGGTTGGTAATATCGGTCAATCATCGGTTGAGGTGCTCGATCAGATCAAGCCGGACGATATCGTTGTCTATGAGCTCTCAAGCTTTCAGTTATGGGACGTGGAGCGCTCGCCACACACCGCGGTAGTTTTATTCATTGAGCAAGAACACCTCGACGTGCACCGTTCGATGGAAGAATACGTCAGCGCGAAGGGGAATATCACCAAGTTCCAATCTGATAAGGACCTCCTGGTCTATAACGGTGAGAACCAGTACTCTAAATTGATCGCCGAAAGCTCATTTGCCCAAAAAATCGCCTTCCCGGACTCTGCAACTGCCCACGCCAAAGACGGAGCCTTCTTCTATGGTGAACAAAAATTGTGTTCAATCGATGGAGTCCTGCAAATTAGGGGAGTCCACAATGTCGGGAACGCCGTAGCGGCCATCGACGCTGTCTGGCAGTATACTCAAGACGCTGCTGTTATTGAGGAAGGAATCAAGAATTTCAAGGGGTTACCACATCGTTTAGCCTTTGTGAAAGAAGTAAATGACGTGAAATATTACGATGACAGTATTGCAACAACCCCGGCCTCGGCAATCGCGGCGCTCAGAGCCTTTGAACAACCAAAAGTCATCATTTTGGGCGGTTCATCAAAGAAATCCGACTTCACAGAACTCGCCAAAGAGATGGCCAATCACGATGTCGAAGCAATCTTGATTGGCGATGAAGCGCAAACGATCGCACAAGCCTTCCGGGCCAGTGGATTTGAGAAATTTGAAATTATTGAAGACGCCACCGCCACTAAATTTGTCCAAAAAGCTCACGAGATCGCCAAACCCGGCTCGGTTGTGCTGCTCAGCCCGTCGGCGGCCAGTTTCGGCCTCTTTAAAAATTATGCCGATCGAGGCGATCAGTTTATAGCCGCCGTGAACGCACTCTAGTATAGTAGGGGTATGCAACCTCTGACAAAACGCCTGAATACACTTCGTCCGCAAATCGATGCGGCGCTGCTGCGCTTGAACATTGTCGACAAAGAGGCTGAGATTACCGAGCTCGAGCAGCAACTCTCAACCCCTGAAATTTGGAATAACCCGACCGATGCCCAGGCGAAGAATAGACAGCTGGCAGCTCTCAAGCTGGTCGTTGACCCCTGGGTGACCTTGCAAACGCAGGCGACTGATTTACTTGAAATGATGGATCTTGATGATGACGAATTGCTAGGCGAATTCGAAGGCCAGATTATGGCCATGGAAAAGGAGTACCAGAGACTTCGTAAAGATTTATTATTTGACGGCGAATTCGACGACCACAACGCAATTTTACGTTTGAGTGCTGGCGCCGGTGGCACGGACGCGCAAGACTGGACGGAAATGTTGGAAAGAATGTACCTACGCTGGGCCGAACGTGCCGGTATGTCGGCCAAAACGATTGAACGCTCGACCGGTGAAGAAGCCGGCCTCAAATCGAGCGTCATTGAAATCAGCGGGCCGTTTGCTTATGGAAAACTGCGCAGTGAAAATGGTGTTCACCGTCTGGTACGCCTCAGCCCATTTAACAGTGATAATCTGCGTCAAACCAGCTTTGCATTGGTGGAAATCTTGCCACAAATCGATCAGCCGGAAGAACTGGCGATTGACGATAAAGATCTTAAGATCGATGTCTACCGCGCCGGTGGCCATGGTGGCCAATCGGTTAACACAACCGATTCAGCGGTGCGCGTGACCCATATTCCAACCGGCATTGTGGTGGCGATTCAAAACGAACGCTCGCAACTGCAGAATAAAGAAACGGCTATGAAAATTCTGCGTTCCAAACTTGCTCAAATGAGATTAGAGCAGCACGCTTCCTCAATCACTGAACTCCAAGCCGGCGAGTCAGCCAACTGGGGCAGCCAAATTCGTAACTATGTTTTACATCCGTATACACTCGTCAAGGATACTCGTACCAAACACGAAACTAACAACGCCCAAGCCGTCCTCGACGGTGATCTCGACCCATTCATGGAAGCCTTTCTCGAAGCCCCAAGCGTTGAATAATAGAGAGAAATAGGGTAAAGTAAACCTACTTTCCTGGTGGTGAGTGGAACGCACATTCACACATATCTATAGATACGAGGTTTC